>Ga0105249_10005402_pt1 | contig 11030 bp, 11 predicted proteins | sample KBSS44metaG_FD_81522 | JGI IMG/M metagenome (GOLD analysis project Ga0105249, IMG submission 81522) | Switchgrass rhizosphere microbial communities from Kellogg Biological Station, Michigan, USA - KBS S4-4 metaG | ecosystem: Host-associated > Plants > Roots > Rhizosphere > Soil | place...
TGGCCATGTTCGGGATTAGCCGTTCCCCGTGGTCTCAAGCCCATCATCGGCAGTGCGGCGTCAAAGGGCAAGGCTGAAGATGGCGGCATCGGCACCGTGCTCATAATAGGCCGGGCGGCGGCCGACAGATTTGGCGCCAAAACTGCGATAAAGGCCTTCCGCGGCCTCGTTGCCCGATTCGACCTCGAGGAAAAGGTGGCTGATTTCCGCAAACCTGAGTCTCGCAATTGTGGCGGCCAGAAGCGCTCGGGCAACACCCTGGCGGCGGCGCGCCGAGTCGACGGCCAAGGTCAAAATTTCGGCTTCGCCGGAGGCGGCTCGCGCGATCAAGAATCCGTGACACGTGTTTTCTTCCCCAGCCGAGGCAATGAAAACCACGCAAGCGGGATCGGCAATGAACGCGCCGATCGAGGCCTCGTCCCAACCGCGCGGAAAGCAACGGGCATGGAGTTGCGAAAGCTCGCTCGCGTCATCCAAAGTGGCGACCCGTAGCGCGATGGAGTCGTTGCCGGGCGTGGTCTGCATCAGCGACGCGCCACGCCGCTTGCGGTTTGCGGCTTTGCGTCCGGGGGGCGGAGATAAAGTGGGCGCAACGTCGGCAAGGTTGCGTTGGCTTGAAGTGCGAGCACCGCGAGGTTCGCCGCAACTGGCTGGAGCTCAGGGCTGGATGCATCAATCTCGATGCCGATGTCGCTCGCGGCATGGGCGAGGATCGCCGCACCGCTGCCAAAGGCGGCGTGCAGGTTCCTAGAGATCTTGGCTGCTGCATCCTCTGGACTGAGGAGGAGTGGACCTTCGAGCCTTGCACCAACGGAATCAAACAGGCCCAGATAGAGCATGCCGCGATGCGCATCGACCGAGATCGCAAACGGCGCGCCGGCGCACTTCGCAAGCACGCCTTGAGCCATCACTGTCAGAGAATCCGTCCCCCAAAGCCTTGCCTCGGTCGCCAGTGCGAGGCCGCGTGCGGCCGCGATGGCAACGCGCACGCCGGTGAAGCTGCCTGGGCCGAGCGTCGCGGCAATGAGATCGAGCTCGGCAAAGTCGAACTTCGCCTCGTCCATCACTGCTTCAAGCATCGGCATCAAGGCCTCGGCATGACCACGCGCCATTTGTGCTTCGCGCGTGACAAGAGTCGTTGCGCTGCCATTTTCGCGCAAGAGAGCGGCGGAGCAAGCGCCCATGCTGGTGTCGAGCGCGAGAATGTTCATGGAAATTGAATAGTCGTCGCGAGCCGCCCTGGCTAGACGGGACGAACCTCTTGCACCTCAGGAACGAAATGCCGGAGCAGATTCTCGATGCCATGACGGAGCGTCGCCGTGGAGCTGGGGCAACCGGAGCAAGCGCCGCGCATGTGCAAATAGACGACACCCTCGCGGAAGCCCTGGAAGGTGATGTCGCCGCCGTCTTGCGCCACAGCCGGACGCACGCGGGTTTCGAGCAGCTCCTTGATGGTGGCGACGATCTCGGCGTCCTCAGGAGCGAAGGATTCGGCTTCGCTCTCCGTGGTGCCGACCGACTGCTTGCCCTCGGTGACCGCTTCGCCGGAGACGTAATGCTCCATGATGGCGCCGAGCACGGCAGGCTTCAGATGCTGCCACTCGCCGTCGCCCTTGGTCACGCTGATGAAATCCGAGCCGAAAAACACGCCGGTGACGCCGTCGATCTCGAACAAGCGCAAAGCGAGCGGCGAGGTCTTGGCCTCGCTGGGGTCGCGGAATTCCAAGGTGCCCTGGTCCAGCACCTGGCGCCCCGGGATGAATTTCAGGGTGGCAGGATTGGGGGTGGCTTCGGTCTGAATGAACATTGGCGCCTCTCGGTCCGGTAACGCAGGAACGGGCCAAAAAGTCCCGTGCTTCCTTAGAATGGTTCTAGACCATACTTGGCCCCGGAAGGTCCAAAGTCAAGGTGGGCGATGTCATACCAAGGTGGAGATAGACGAGCGCTCTTCAACTCGCCAAATTTGGGCAAACATCTCATAGAGGCCATCTCATGCAAGACCGACCCACCAAGACCAAGCCAAATCTCTTCACGCCCATCGAGATCGGGCCCCTAGAGCTGCCGAACCGCATCGTCATGGCGCAGCTAACGCGGAGTCGGGCCGGCGCGGGCAACGTTCCGACCAGCCTCAGCGCGCTCTATTACGCGCAACGTGCGAGCGCAGGCCTGATCATCTCCGAAGCCAGCCAGATCATGCCGGAGGGTCAGGGCTATATTTCCACGCCTGGCATCCACAGCGCCGAGCAAATCGAGGGATGGAAATGCGTGACCGGAGCGGTGCATGCTTCCGGCGGCCGGATGATGCTGCAACTCTGGCATGTCGGGCGGATCTCGCACCAATCCTTCCAGCCAGGAGGCGGTGGAGAGCAGGGATACACCGATTATCCAACCTTGCGTAAGGTCGATCCCCACGCCTGCTATCATGATGCCGATCGCCATTGGGGCTGAGCAAGACCTAACCGGCTCAAAGCCTTCAATCCGTATGGCGACATTTTGCTCGCTTGCCGTCGCCCTAGCGACATGCTGTCTCGGCGCGAGAGGGAACCCGCAAGCTAGAGTGCCGGGCGATGGTAGCCGCCTCAAACGAAACTCAGCCGCAGGCAAAGCCCTATGAGCTTTGGCTCGTCATCTTTCTTGTGGCGCTGCTTGCGGCACGGCTGATCGCCAATGCTTTCGCCCGCACCGACCTCGTGTTTGACGAGGCGCAATATTGGTCGTGGTCGCGGGAGCTCGATTTCGGCTATTTCTCCAAGCCGCCGCTGATCGCCTGGATCATCCGCGGCACTACGGAACTTTGCGGTAACAGCGAAGCCTGTATTCGCAGCTTTCCGCCGGTGTTCTATGCCATTGCCAGCTGGTTCGTGTTCTTGACGGGCCGGGCGCTCTACGGGGCGCGCGCCGGCTTCTGGGCTGCAATCGTGTTCGACACGCTGCCGGTGACTGCCTTTCTCGCCGCCGCCGTCACTACCGATGTGCCGCTTCTGCTGTTCTGGTCGATCGCGCTCTATCTCTGGACCAAGCTGATCGAGCGCAAGAGCATGGCGTGGGCCGTCGCGCTCGGCCTCACCATCGGCATAGGCCTGCTCGCTAAATACGCTATGATCTATTTCCCGCTCGGCATGGCCTGTCACGCCATCTTCTCGGCCGAGGCGCGGCAGGCTTTGCGTGGGCGGCGAGCGCTCGTCATCGCGCTTATCGCGCTCGTCCTGATCACGCCGAACCTTTATTGGAACTATGCACACGGCTTTGTCACCTTCCAGCACACTGCGGCCAACGCCACCTGGCATCGCCACGTCGGTCATGCTTGGCGGTTCGTCCAATTCCTGCTCTATCAACTCGGGCTCTATGGGCCTGTGGTCGTTCCCATGTTGGTATGGCTCACGGTGTTGGCGATCCGCGACCGCACCGACCGCCGCGTGGTGATGCTTCTCGCATTTTCGCTCCCCATCCTCATTCTGATCACGGTGCAGGCGCTGATCTCGCGCACGCATGCCAACTGGACCGCATCGGTCGCGGTCGCCGCATCCATCTTGGTGATGGGCCGGGTGATCGAGCGCGAACGATGCGTTCTGTTTTGGACAATCGTGGCGACGAATGCGCTTGCCACGGCGGCGATGATGATTGGGCCTGCGCTTCCCGCGGGCGTGCTCCCCGCCAAAGTCGATCCGTTCGCGCGCACGAGTGGTTGGAAAGCAGTCGCGGCCGCCGTCCGCGAGCAGCTCGGCAAGGATGGCTACCGTGCGCTCGCCGTCGATAGCCGCGACCTCGCCGCCGAACTCATCTACTACCTCCGCGACAGTAACGTGCCGCTCCTCGTCATCACAAGCAACGATGTACCTGCCAACCATTTTGAACTGACGAGGCCCTATCGTGCGGGCGCACCGGAGCCGGTGCTGTTGGTGTCGCGTCGCGAGCAGTCGTCCGCGGCCACAGAGCAGTTCACGTCGGCAGGCTTCCTCGGATCGAAGACTGTTCCAGGCGGTGGGCGTGAGGGGCGAACTCTCCGCTTCTACAGCCTTGCAGACTTCGTCGGCAGACAGGCGGGAAAGACCGGGGCCGCTCCGGACGAAGGCGAGTCCAACGACGAGTGAGGCGTTGGACGATCTCGGTTCAAGCCAGTTCCACGATTTCCTCGATGGACTTCGGGCGAGAAGCAGGGGTCTGTGGCGAATGTATTGGATTCGGTGACGCCTTTTCCCCTGTCCAGACGGATGGTAGCCTGCCAAACGCGGCGTAAAGTCTATGAAGAGTTCGAGTGGTTATGGACCTTCTCCAGAAAAGTTCGAGCGCGAGCCCGCACCTCATCGAGGTCCACCGCGTTTTCGATGGCGGGGTGAGGTTGTTCAGCCTGGAGAATTATGTTGAACAACGCGGCACCTTGCTGGCGCTTGAGTTTTCAAACATGCCCTTCGCTCCGCGCCGCGTATTTGTCGTGCACGATGTGCCCACCGGCGTATCTCGGGGCGGCCACGCTCATATGCGAGGACAACAACTTCTGATTGCGATCGCGGGCGAGATTCTGGTCGAGTTACGTTACGAAGGCTTGGAACATCGCATCTCGCTCACCGAAAGCACGCAAGCCTTGCTGATCGGCCCGCGTATTTGGGCCAGACAGACCTTTGTTACGCCGGGCGCCGTCTTGATGGTGCACGCTAGTGAAGCCTATGACGAGGATTCCTATCTCGACGAAGACTCCAATCCTATCGAGAGACGTTGACACGCGAAGCGATATGGGCGTCGCTTATCCCCATGTTCCGAAATTTGTTTGATAGGAGTAACAAGCCCGATGAGACGGTAACGATTTGCATTCCGGCTTGGCGCTCTGAGGCATTCATCGAACGAACGCTTGGCTGCGCGCTTGGGCAGACACACGCAAAACTACGCATCCTCATTTCGGTCGATCAGTGCGAGGACGCCACATTTTCCATCTCTGAAACGTTTGCACGCGCGGACTCCCGCATCGAAGTGTTTGCTCAGATGGAACGCCTGGGCTGGGCCGCTAACGTCAATTTTTTGCTTGAAAGGGTGCAGTCCCCCTTCTTCTTCCTGTATTTCCACGACGACATTATTCTTCCGGCCTATACGGAGCGTCTGCTCAAGGCTCTGCGTAAGCGCCCCGATGCAATGAGCGCCCACTGCGACATGGGCCACTTCGGCGAGAGCGAGCATGTTTCGAACGGTTGTACCTATGCCGGCTCGGCCGCGAGGCGGCTCGCCATATTCTTCGTTGCCCCGGAACGCGGGTCGCCGTTACGAGGCCTGACGCGCAGCCATATTCTGGGCAGCGGACTTCGCATGCCGACGGCTGCCGTGGGCGGGTTTTGGGCAAATGAACCATACCTCATGCGGTTACTCGCAGCGGGTCCGGCCCTCCACGTGCCCGAGGTTCTCTATCTACGCTGGGATCAGCGAAAAGATGGTCTAACTGAGGGGTGGAAGGATCTCTCGCCTGCTCAAGTGGTGTCCGGCTTTCAAACCAACATAGCCTCTGCGCTTGCAATTATCGCTGAGGCTACATCGCCTGCGGAGCGAGACGTAGTAGTCTTCTGCCTCTATGTGCATATGATGCTGCGTGTGCGCGATTTTGAGTATAAGGCCGGCATCGCCCCCATCGGAAGCGCTGAAGAACTACATCCAGCCTTCGCCAATCAATCGCTGCCTGCAGGGCTTGCGGATCTCGGTCCAGACATCGAGTCCTGGACGCTGCAGCGATATCAAAGGCTTTTGCGCCTAGAGGAAAGAGCTGCGCGTTCAATCAAGATCGCGGCTGGCAAATTCGCGTGAGTGAGGCGGTTTGAAAACGAAACGTGTGGCCGTCCTGGGCGCCGGTATCATGGGCAGCTCGTTGGCACTTTTCTTGGCGCGGAAGGGCGCTCAGGTAACGCTCATTGATGCTTTGTCGAAGCCCTTTTCCGGCGCGAGTCGCTGGAACGAGGGAAAAGTCCATCTCGGATATCTCTATGCGGCGGATCCTTCGCTAAAGACAGCCCGCGCGCTCTTACCCGGAGGGATCGCTTTCAAGCGGCTGACGGAGGAGCTGATCGGGATGCCGCTGGAGCCTGTGACGACAGCCGAGGACGACATCTATCTCGTGCATCGGGATTCGATTATCGCGCCCGACGTGATGCAGCACTATTTCGGGGCCGTGTCCGCGCTTGTCCGCGACCATCCTGCCGCGAGCGATTACCTTGTCGATGCGTGCGGTAGTACAAGCCGTCCCTTGTCTCGCGCCGAACTGGAGGAGCTTACCGGCGCTGACACGGTCGTCGCTGGGTTCCGCGTTGTAGAGCATTCCGTATGGACCGGCTGGGTGGCGGACCGTTACGTCGATGCGCTTCTCGCTGAGCCTCGCATTGAGCTCATGTTGAGCACTCAAGTGAGTGGTGTGCGACCGGCGGGAACGTCCGTCGATGGACCCTGGCACGTCGAAGCGCAGCCAAGTCTGCCGGCTTCGTTCGACTTCGTGATCAATGCACTTTGGGAGGGACGATTAGCGGTCGATGCAACCGTGGGGCTGAAAGATGATCCCGGCTGGTCTCACCGCTATCGCCTGTCGCTTTTTGTGCACACCGATCGCCGGCTCGATATTCCCAGCGCCGTTCTGGCCTTGGGGCCGTTCGGCGACATCAAGAACTATACGGGACACGAGTTTTATCTCTCGTGGTATCCAGCCGGGTTGGTCGCGGAAGGCCTTTCGCTCTCCCCGCCGGCGCTTCCATTTCTTGATGACGTCGCTCGAGGCGCAATTACCAATTCGGTGGTTACCGAACTGGGTCGGGTAATTCCCTCGATAACCGAACTCGCGGCGTCGGCACAAATGACGACCCTTGATGGTGGATGGGTCTTCGCTGGTGGCCGCGGCTCGCTGCGGGATCCATTCGCCACTGTCCATAAGCGCTATGGCTTCGGTATTCGACGGCTCGGCTCATATATTTCCGTCGATACTGGCAAATACTCTATCGCTGCGTGGCTTGCCCAAAGGGTGGTCGAACAGATCTTCGACGGTTAAAAAGCACCGGTCATCTGCACTTTGGATCCGGAGTAGCCGAGCCCATCACGCCAGTTCCAAGATTTCCTCGATGGAGAGATGGCCCGGGACCACGGTAATCGGCACGGGGAAGGTTCCGGCGTGCCTGCCGCCGGCGAGCGTCGAGACGAGCGGGCCTGGGCCTGACGGATCTTTCGAGGCGCCGAGCACGAGCACGCCGATATCCTCGTCCTCCTCGATGGTCTTGGTGATCTCTTCGGCCTTGATGCCCTCGCGGACAATTTCCTCGGGCACGATGTCTTCCAGACCCATGGACCTGAGTTTGAGGCCAAATAGGCGGAACACGGCCTTGGCTTTGTTGAGGCCCTCCTCGCGCGCGACCTCCTCGACGCCGAGCCAATGCTGAAACTCGATGCCGGGCTCGACGACATAAAGCAGCGCGAGCTGGCCTTTGGTGCGCTTGGCGCGGCTGGCGGCAAAGGCTAACGCGCTTTCACATTCCGGCGTTTCGTCGACGACGACGAGGAATTTGCGTTTGTGGCCCTCGGCGAAGAGCTGACGCCTTCGCTTCCGCTGCGTCGTTTCGGCGGCGAGCTTCTTAGCTTTTGCTTTTGCGACAGACTGCTTGGTCTTGGTGGCCATGTCCCATGCTGCCATCGTTGCGGCGCGGCAACAACTGGGTTCCAGCGCCTAGCTCGGCGTCAAAAGCACATAAGCCGCGTAGCGCCTCATCTGTTCCCGGCGCTGCTTCGACATAAAGGGAATGGTCAGGAGGAAGCGGATTTTCGTCCATAAGGACGCCGGAAATGGCCGCTTGAGCCGTTCGGCCTCTTCTGAAATGTAACGAACTTGTTCGGGGCGCCAACCGCGCTTGGTGAAGAAGCCAAACCAGTCAGACGGAGTGAATTTGAAGGGCGCGTTGCGCATGAAGCTCGTGCGCATCTTCTCGCCGAAGCGAAGCGCCTCCGGGGAAAAATAATCGACGATCCAGTAGCGGCAATTCTTCAGCGCACGCAGATCGTCGGCGAGTTCGGCGACATCGCTCTCCGTCAGATAGGGGATGACGCCTTCGGTAAGAACCAGGATCTTGTTCGCCTTGGCGCTTGTGTTGGCGAGAAATTTCTGTCGTGCCGCATGGGTGAGATCGAGGCTGACGCGCTCGAGTTTGCAGCGAGGCTTGTCATCGGCGAGACGCGTCGCTTTCAGCGCGATCACATTCGGATAGTCGACCTCAATCCAGCGGAGCGTGTTTGGCAGATCCAGCCGATAGGGCCGCGTATCGAGACCGGCACCGAGATTGAGAACGGTGTCGACGCCACCAGCCACGGCTTCGCGGATGTAGTCGTCGATGATAATTGTGCGGATGATCACCGACCACGCACCGGCGAAGCTCTTCGGCACGGTCTTGAGGATGTTCGCGCCGTGGTCGCCGGCGAGCTTAGCCGCGAGCGGATCGCGGAACAGCGCATCGGGGCGATCGGTTTCCTCTGCGCGGAAGCCCGCGACCATGAAGGCGGTGTCGGAGACGTGTTGGATGAGCTGAGACATGGGGCTGCCTATAGCACGCGCATCAAGGTTTGATGCCTGTCCTCTGGTCGCAGCCCGGCTAGCGGATAAAACCGACGATCTCCTTGGTCTTGGCCAGGATCGGGTCGGCGATTTCATGAGCGCGGGTCGCGCCGTCCTCGAGGATGCGGTCGATGTGCTGCGGATCGGCAAGGAGCTTGCGCATCTCGGTGCCGATCGGGGTCAGCTTGTCGGTGGCAAGATCGGCAAGCGCATCCTTGAACTTGGAAAATTGCGCGCCGCCGAACTCGCGCAGGACTTGCTCCTTGGTGGTCTCGGCGAGCGCGGCGTAGATGCCGATAAGATTGTCGGCTTCGGGTCTTGTCTCCAATCCTTTCAGCTCCGACGGCAGAGACTCGGGATCGGTGCGCGCCTTTTTGATCTTCTTGGCAATGGAATCGCCGTCGTCGGTGAGGTTAATGCGGGTCATGTCGCTCTCGTCCGACTTCGACATTTTCCTGGTGCCGTCGCGCAAGCTCATCACTCGCGTGGCGGGACCGGTGATGAGGGGCTCGGGCAGCGGGAAGAAGCCGTCCTCGTAGCCCGCGCGCGCAATGGTTTTCGCGAAGTCGTTGTTGAATTTTTGCGCGATGTCGCGGGCAAGCTCGAGATGCTGCTTCTGATCCTCGCCGACCGGAACGTGAGTGGCGTGGTAGAGCAGAATGTCGGCGGCCATGAGATTTGGATAGACGTAAAGACCTGCGGAGGCGTTCTCACGATCCTTGCCCGCCTTCTCCTTGAACTGCGTCATACGGTTCAACCAGCCGAGCCGCGCCACGCAATTGAAGATCCAGGCAAGCTCGGCGTGGCCGGAGACCTGGCTCTGATTGAAGACGATGTGGCGCTTCGGATCGATGCCTGAGGCGATAAAGGCAGCCGTGACCTCGCGGGTATTTTTGGTCAGCTCGTCAGGGTCCTGAAACACGGTGATGGCGTGCAGATCGACGACGCAATAAAGGCAATCGTGCTCGGCCTGCAGCGCCACGAATTTGGTGATGGCGCCGAGATAGTTGCCGAGATGCAAATTGCCGGTGGGCTGGACGCCGGAAAAGACGCGGGTTTTCTTCTGTCCCATGCCGGGCCTTATGGCGTGGCGCTCACGCCGAAGCAAGTCTTCAGAATTCCCTGACCGACTTCAGCACCGATTTCAGCTTGAACGCGCCAAGGAACTCGGCCGCCACGCCATAGGTCAGGAGCCCGATGGCGACGAGCGCGGCAAGAGCGAGACCTTGCAGGACGAGCCCGTTGCTCGGGGCGAACCAAGGTTCGAGCAGAAACATGATGCCCCAGACGGCCACCCCCATGATCGCACTCGCCGCGATAATGGCAGGGAAACGCCTCTGGAAGGTGGCATCGAAGCTGAATGACGCCTTCCATTTCAGCCAAAGGATCAATAGCCCCGCGTTGAGCCATCCCGAAAAAGACGCGGCAAGCGGAATGCCGGCCGGTCCAAGGCGGAGGAACAGAACGAAACTCAGCACGATATTCACCGCCATGCCGGCGACGGCAAACAGCATCGGCGTCGTGGTGTTCTCGCGGGCGAAATAGCTCGGATGGAAAACCTTGATCAGCACGTAAGCGGGAAGGCCGATGGCGTAGGCCGACAGCATCTCGGCGGTCGCCGCCGCATCATTGGAATCAAATGCGCCATGCTCGAATAGCACGCGCACGATCGGCCCAGAGGCGATCAGGAGAGCGACCGTCGCCGGCAGAGTGAGAAACAGCGAAAATTCCAACGAGCGGTTCTCGCTGGTAATGGCGGCGGCGTGATCGCCGGCGCGGAGCTTGTGGCTGAGCTCAGGCAACAGCACCACGCCGACGGCGACGCCAATGACACCGAGCGGCAGTTGATAGATGCGGTCGGCGAAATAAAGCCAGGACACCACGCGATCTTGCAGCGAGGCGATGACGGTGCCAATGACCACGGTGAGCGGCGTGACCGAGCCGGCGATGAAGCCGGGTGCGGCCAGCGCGATCAATTTCCGCATCTCCGGAGTTAAAGTGGGCCGGCGCCAGGAGAGGTGCATGGTGGTCTTGGCCGCCGCGAAGGCGACGATGATGACCTGCAGGAAGCCCGCAAGGGCAATGCCCCAAGCGAGCGCGATGCCGGCCTTAGCCTGACCGCCGAACCCGAACACGTAGAGCAGAACCAGGACGCCGATCAGGACGATGTTGAGCAGTGTGGGCGCGAGCGCGGCGATGGCGAAACGGCCGAGCGCATTCAACACGCCGGTATAGAGCGCGACCAGCGACATACAGAGCAGATAAGGGAGAGCGATGCGGGCGAGCAGAACCGCGAGCTCGAATTTCTCAGGGTCCTCGGCGAAACCCGGTGCCAGACCCAGCATCAGCCAGGGCATGGTGAATTCGCCGAACAGGGTGAAGATCACAAGTGCGACGGTGAGGCCGGTCAGCGCTTGCTCGGCGAAGGACTGCGCGGCGCGCGCGCCGTCGCCATGATAGCGCTTGGCGAACA
>Ga0105249_10005403_pt1 | contig 11029 bp, 10 predicted proteins | sample KBSS44metaG_FD_81522 | JGI IMG/M metagenome (GOLD analysis project Ga0105249, IMG submission 81522) | Switchgrass rhizosphere microbial communities from Kellogg Biological Station, Michigan, USA - KBS S4-4 metaG | ecosystem: Host-associated > Plants > Roots > Rhizosphere > Soil | place...
CTCCGGCGAGAAACTCGCCGCTTTCCACGCCTTTAATAAAGAAAGCAGAAGCGCCCGCGTTCATCGCCGTTCGACGAACTGACGGATCATCTTTGGCAGTCAACATAACAACGCGTGTCGCCGGCGAAACCCGTCTCAGGCGTGCTTGCACCTCCAACCCATTCATGTCCGGCATGAGGATGTCGATGATCGCGACGTCAGGACAATGCGTTGCGGCGTGCTCCAAAAATTTGGTTGGATCGGTAAAGGCGTTGACCTTCCAACCCACCGAATCGAGAAGCCGGCTCGTGGCTCTGAGGACCGAAGGATCATCGTCCAGGAGGCACACCGCAACAGTTTCTTTATCGAGCGCAACCATGTTTGTTCCCGATTACATTGAAGATCGGATGGGGGTATCGGAACGGTTTTGATTCAGTAGCTTTTTCGGGCGCAACATCCGGCATGCGACTATGTTTGCGCATCAGACCACCGAAGTGCAATCAGACCTTAGTCCCGGGTTTGACTGGCGGGCTAATTTCAGCTTTTTGCAATATTACCATCAGCTCGGCTACGGACGTTATCTTGAGCTTCTGCATCATATGGGCCCGATGAGTCTTGACCGTTTTCTCGGCCATGCCGAGCTCACCACCTACTTGTTTGTTGAGCAGTCCCGTTGCTACAAGTTCCATCACTTCGTGTTCGCGCGGCGTTAACCGTTGAAGTAGCGCGCGCGCGTGAATCCTCTCCGATGCGCGGAGCAGCTGTTCACTGGAACGAGCGAGAGCGCGTTCAACGCTTTCCAACAATTGTTTGGGTTTGAACGGCTTTGGGAGAAAATCGACGGCGCCTGCCTTCATTGCCTGGGCGCACATTGGAATATCGCCGTGCGCGGTTATGAAAATGAGCTGTTCTTCGCGGCGATGTTCGATTAGCGCTTCCTGGAAATCGATTCCATTAAGCCCGGGCATCTTCACATCAACAATGACGCAGGAAGGTCCCTGATAAGCTGAACGCGAGAGAAACTCGGACGCAGATTTAAAAACCTCTGCCTCGTAACGAGCAGCGTCTAACAATCGCTTGAGACTTTTGCGTACCGATTCGTCGTCGTCGATGACGAACACGGTTGCAGCCGGAGTAATCATTGTGACATCTCCTTAGTAATTGGCAGACGAAAATGAAAGCGCGCTCCGCCGCCCTGCGCGTTTTCAGCGCTAATGGTTCCGCCATGCGCCTCGATGATGGAGCGCACTATCGCGAGGCCCATTCCCAAGCCTTCATCCTTCGTAGTAAAGAATTGGTCGAAAAGCCGGTTACGAATTGCTTCCGAAATCCCGGGGCCGTAATCGCGCACGGCAACGCCGATAGCGCCGTCGCCGTTGTAATTCGTCGATATTTCCACGTTGCGGCGACTTGGTGGAGCATCGCGCATGGCGTCAAAGGCATTGCGAACGAGATTGATCACCGCCTGTTGGATTTGAATGGGATCGCCTTCAATGGGCGGAAGATCCGCTGTGAGGGACGTTTTGATCTTGCAAAAATGCGCTGTGGCATCCGGCTGAACCATGTGCGTGATCGCTTTCACCAAGTCATTCAAATTTATCCGTCCCCGAATCGCAGCACCCTTCTTAATGGCATTTCGCACGTTTTGCATGACGTCAAAAGCACGGCGTCCATCTGCCACGACATCGTTAAGGATATCCTCTAATTGTTCCGGCTTCAGCCTGCCCTGCTCGAGATATTGCATTGCGGCAGTGGCGTTGTTCACGATCGCAGCTAACGGTTGATTTAATTCGTGCGCCAGCGAAGCAGTCATCTCACCAAGCAAGCTGACTCGGCCCAGAAGATCGACCTGCTCCCGGCTTCGGCGCGCTACCTCTTCCGCTGCCAGGCGCGCCGAAACGTCGATAACGTTCGCGAGAACGACAAGCCCATGAGGCGTCTGAACGGGGTTCACACTAATCTCGATAGGGACCTCGCTGCCATCCTTTCGTCGCGCGAATAACTGCGCGTGCGAGCCCATCGCCCGCCCTTCGGGCGCGATGAAGAAGTTAGCGCGATCACTTTCAAGCGACGTTCCAAATCGTTCGGGTAGCAGAATCTCAACGTTTTTGCCGACGAGTTCGTCACGCGCATATCCAAACAGTTTTTCGGCATGCGTATTCACCAACACGATGCGACCTTCATGATCGATAAGGACCGTGCCGCTGGGCGAAGCCTCCGTGGCCAGGTGAAAAAGTTCCTCAGCCTGCTTGCGTTCCGTGATGTCCATCGACACACCAAGAAGCCGCGTTGATTTGCCATCTCCTCCAGGCAGGCAACGACCGCGTCCCCCGATCCAGCGGAAGTTTCCATCAGGCAGCACGATCCGATACTCACTTTCGTAGCTGCCGTGAGTTCGTATAGCTCGCTGCACCAATTGATCGCGCGCGGCGCGATCGTCCGGATGCACACGTTTCTGAAATTCACTGTAGCTGATCTCGTCGCCTTCGGGGAATTGAAAGATCTCGCGAACTTTGTCTGAGACCCAGATCTGGTCGGTGATGGTATCGAATTCCCACACACCGAGGTGCGCCGCTTCAGCAGCAAGGGCAACGCGCTCTTCGAATTGATGTAACGCCGTTTGTTGCGTAAGCAGGTCTGTGACGTCTACGCACGAGCCAATGTAGCCGGCAAACGTGCCGTCCGCGTCATAACGGGGCACTCCGTTATCTGAAATCCAACGATATTCACTGTCATTCCGTCTGAGCCGGTAATGCATGACGAAAGGTTTGCGCGCTTCGAATGCTTCTGTGTATGTCTTGAGACATTTTTGTAGATCGTCGCGGTGCACTCCCTCGGCCCAGGCATTTCCCATCTCCTGTTCCAGACTGCGGCCCGTAAACTCCAACCAGCGTTTGTTGAAAAACGTGCACAGTTTGTCGACGCCCGACATCCAGATAAGAACTGGGGCGGCGTCAGCAACTATTCGGAAACGCTGCTCGCTCTCGCGCAGGATGGCCTCAGTCGCTCGCAACTGTCGATTAACCTGAGCAGCTCGAATCAGATCGTAGCTCAGCTCGTAAGCCATCGCCGCTACGAGAATCAAATAGAACAAGCTCACCGTTAGCGGTGTCGACACAAGCCCCCACGTCATTGCCACCGCTTGCGCACTTCCCAGGCCGACCAGCAACACGATGCTGCCGCCAACTACCAGCGCCTGGCGATGGTTGCCGCGCAACCACACCGTGATTGTTGCATCCACCACGAATATGACCAGTAACAGTAGGCTGAACTGAGGCAGCAACATCCAGGGGTTCGGTACGCCGTGCGGGATTGCTACCGGTTCGCCGAGGAAGCGAACATGATCCACCGCAGTGATTTCCCGGTAATTGATGTTCGGCGAAAGGATAAAATTGAGAATCAGCGACAACGTACGCACTGCCACGATGCTCCATGCGAGCCATCGTCGACCGGCATTTAAATAGAGGCGCACGAACGCAACGATCGACACGATCAGCACCCATGCCGGGACATGTATCCAGCGTGTGACTTTGCCGAATTCTTCGGGCGTAACCGCCCGCATCAAGGCGAACTCCAACGCTGCAAAAACTGCCACCGCGATTGCCCCGACTGAAAACACGAGGTTGGCGCGAGCGCTTCGATCCTTCCACCAGACGATGAACTGCAGAAATGCCAGCGTGAGGCACGCTCCAGCGCCTATTGACCAGATGACGGTGACCCAGCTCATACGTTCGTGTCACTAGTCATCCGAGTTTATACCACTGCCGACTGAATCGGGAAAAGTCTTAATGCCGGGGAATTAAAGTGTGAATTGAGCAAATTGACTTGCCGAGACCCATGGGACTTTAGTCCTATTCAATAATGACGAGCGTTTCGGCAAACTAAACACCACCCATCGGCATGAGACTGCTCTTTCACGAGATCCGGCGGAACCCGCTGCTTTGGCTGCTGGTATTCGTTCCGATTGCGCTCGCAGCGGAGAAACTCAATCACGAAGCACACACGCTGCACTTCGTTCTTTCAGTGCTCGCGATTTTACCGCTGGCTGTTTTGCTGAGTCATGCGACGGAATCAGTCGCGGCGAAGACGGGCGATTCAGTCGGCGGTCTGTTGAACGCCACGCTTGGAAATTTGACCGAGCTTGTCATCGCGATCGCTGCGTTACAGGCAGGGCAATACACATTGGTGAAAGCATCGGTCGCCGGCGCGATCGTCACCAATTCGTTGTTCATGCTTGGCGCCTCCTTTCTGCTTGGCGGCCTGCGATATCATGTTCAGGAATTCAACCGGGTGGCGGCACGATTTCAGGCTGGCCTGCTTTTTCTCGCCACGATCGGCCTTCTGATTCCGTCTGCTGTGGCTGAGCACGAGACGTTAGGCAAAGCGGGGTTGAATCAAGAGCTGAGCCTGGCGCTTTCATTCCTGCTTCTGCTGGCGTACGGCCTCGGTTTGTGGTTTTCGCTCAACACGCATCGCGAATTGTTCGCGAGCACTGCGGAAGAACATGAAGCCGCGTGGCCCATCGGCCTTGCGCTCGTCACACTCGCCGTCGTTACGATTTTCGTGGCGCTCGTGAGCGAAGTGTTTGTCGGATCCGTTCAGCACGCCGCGACCGCCTTCGGAATGAGTCCCGCATTCGTCGGGTTCATTATTGTGGCGTTGGTCGGCGCTGCTGCCGAAATGGCGGCCGCATTTTCCGCCGCGCGCAAAAATCGTCTGGATTTGAGCGTGGGTATTGCACTGGGCAGCGCCGCGCAGATTGCGCTCTTCGTTGCTCCGGTTCTGGTGCTGCTAAGTTATTTCATGGGACCCGCGCCGATGGATTTGAACTTGTGGCCGGGGGCGGTGGCGATGATTCTGTTCGCAACGCTGACCGCTTCGCTAGTGACGACATCTGGTCGTTCAACGTGGTTTGTAGGAGCGATGACAATTATGGTTTACCTGATATTCGCCACGGCATTGTATCTTCTGCCGCCGGCGGGCAACAAGTGATCAAGTCGGCAAAACCATCCAGTTATTAAAAAAGTGAGAACCTCATGAAAACAAAAGAGATCATCAAAAGAGCACGTGACCTGGCGCAGCGGTTCCGCATCAGCAAAGGCAAAAACTTCCGTCTCAAGGACGTCGATCCGGACGACACACTTGATTTCACGCAGGAGGAACACAAGTCCAGAGCCAAGGAAGTGCTCGCTTCGGGCGTCACGGCGCTCGCTGAATTGCAGGACAAACTCTATGCGCAGGACAAGTGGGCTGTACTGCTGATTTTTCAGGCGATGGACGCGGCGGGGAAGGACGGAGCAATCAAGCACGTCATGTCCGGAATCAATCCGCAAGGCTGTCAGGTGTACTCTTTCAAATCGCCATCGGCGGAGGATTTGGATCACGACTATCTCTGGCGCTGCATGAAATGCCTTCCGAATCGCGGCCACATCGGAATCTTCAATCGCAGTTATTATGAAGAGGTGCTCGTGGTTCGGGTGCACCCGGAATTTTTGGCGAAAGCAAAGCTGCCTCCAAAACTTATAGGCAAAAATATTTGGGAAGAACGCTACGAAGACATGCGCAATTTCGAGCAATACCTTGCCAGGAATGGAATCATCGTGCGCAAATTCTTCCTGCACGTTTCGAAAAAGGAACAGAAGCAACGTTTCCTTGATCGAATCGACGATCCGCTGAAAAACTGGAAGTTCTCGTCCAATGACGCCAGTGAACGCGACTATTGGGATGATTACATGGAAGCATACGAAGAAATGATTCAGGGAACGGCGACGAAAGAAGCTCCCTGGTATGTCGTCCCGGCGAACAACAAATGGTTTACGCGCGTCGTCGTCGCGTCCGCGGTCATTGAAACTTTCGACTCGCTCGATCTTGCATATCCCAAGGTCGATGAATCAAAACTCAAGGAGCTGGCCGCCGCCAAAAAGAAGCTGTTGAGCTAGTGGCGCTCCCCGTTGTGCACGCGCTCTGCGCTTTTCCGGCTTGCTGTTAGTGGAGCTCGTTGGTAAAAAATTCTTATGGCCCAGACAAGCCCAGCAGCAGTGGAAGAGATTGTCTGGCGCGGCACATCGTCGCAATGGAAAAACTTTTGGGTATATCTTTTGTGCGGTCTTTTTTGCTGGCTCGTGGTGCCGATTTTTTTCGCGCTGGTCTATTTTCTCAAAACAAGATGCAAAGTGTTCGAGCTAACAACTCAGCGCTTTAAAATCACGTCTGGCGTGTTTACAAAAACCACCGAAACGCTGGAATTGTATCGGGTCAAAGATATCGAAACGCGGCAACCGTTTTTTTCGCGACTGGTCGGCATTGAGAATGTCCAGATGACAACATCGGACGCGTCATCGCCGTTAGTTTTGATCGAAGCTGTGCCGTCGAGCGTTGGGTTCGCGGACAAATTACGCAATCGAGTCGAGATCATTCGCCAGCAAAAACGGGTGCGTGAGATCGACATCGACTAGGGGATACGTTCACCATGTTTTTGGGGTGCCGCAAACGGGGGAAATGTGAAGTTACCTGCGGGGAATTCACAGCGACTCCCATGAAGCTCTGATTCGCGTTGATATCACGCGCGATTGTCGGTTCCACTGCTATGTCTGATACAGTGAAGAAGGAAATTCAGGCGTTGATCGACCGAGAGACGTTGGGGTTGAACACGAAAAACTCGGACTTGTTTCTCGATATCATTCATCCAGACATGGTCTGGCCGTGGCCGCCCACACCTCGTGACCACGACCCGGATGCGTGGAAGTTTGTGTTAGGGCGATTCAACAAAGAGCGGTGGCGGCAAAACTTCCAGGCCATTTTCGACCATCACGATTTGATTCATAATCATCGAAACACTGTCAAGATCGAGGTCTCGCCTGAGGAGGACGCGGCTTTGGCAGTTATGGATATCGATTCTTTGTGGCGCACCAAAGACACCAAGCAAGATATTCATTGGAAGGGCCGAGTTTGTAAGATTTATACAAGAATGAGCGATGGAGAGTGGAAGTTTATTTTCCAGACAGGGCCACTCGATTACGGATTGTGTCGGGATCGAAACGTCGACGCGCAAGCTTGATAATCACAATGGGCCATTTCGGCCTCCCCCGACGTAGGTCTAAAGTCCAATACGCAAGCCAGAACGCTCCAACCAAATTGGTCATCGTTGGAAAGCAGAAACAGGGAATGGGCTTCGCGCTTCCGAGTCTCGACAAAGCGAATTGGGCAATCTATACACTGGGGAAAAACAACTCATGAAACATGAAGCACAAAACGTAGTTAACCAACGTTCGGCCAGCGCGCGACGTCGTCACCGCGGTCGCTTCGCTCCACTGATCGCTTTCGCCTTCCTGGCACTGCCGTCCCACGCGCACGCATCATTATTTCACGGCGAAACGCTCGACTCCATCGCTAACGGCATCTCGTGGTTCGTGCTCATCATCGCGCCGATCATCGGCATCACCGTTTTCTGGCTCGTTCACATTTTGCCGGAAAAAATCGCTCATAAGAAAAAACATCCGCAGACCAAGGCCATTCAATGCCTGTGCCTGCTTTCGCTTGCCTTCGGCGGCCTGCTCTGGCCGATCGCATGGCTTTGGGCCTACTCGAAGCCAGTGCTGCACAAGCTCGCCTACGGCACCGACGTGGATGAATCGCTCGGCCACCACGGCGAAGATGAGAAGAAGGAAGAGAGCGAAATCGAAAGACTCCGCGCCCGCGTCGTCGAACTCGAAGCGAAACTTAGCCCCAGAGCAGGTAAGGCGTAATGGAACTCATCCTTCTCGGCATCTACTCGTTCTTCGTCTGGCTGATCTTCATCAAGAAGAAGTGGCTCCCGTGGAACATTACCAGTCAGGTTATCGTGGTCACCATTCCGATCATCGCGCTTGCGATGATCATCCTCTTCATGAACATCGTCGCGCCTTCGTCGAGCGACGTGCGGGCTCAGAACTACGTTATCCCGATCGTGCCGCGCGTGACCGGGCAAGTGACCGAGGTGCCGATCGAGCCGAACCGGCCGATCAAAAAAGGCGACGTGCTCTCAAGATCGACCCAGTGCCCTTCGAGGCGGCGGAGAACGCCGCCGAGGCCACGCTGCGCGGAGCGAAGGATCAACTCAACAACGCCGCGAATAAAAAAGCCGCGCTGACCCCGCGGATCGATCTGGCGAAAAAGCGCGTCGACCAATTCACGCAACTCGCCGCGACTGGGGCGGGGAGGCGGGCCGATCTCGAACAGGCCCAAAGCGATCTCGGAAATCTGGAAAGCGAATTCCTCGCTGCGGACGCCACGGAATCGCAGGCCAAAGCGCAGATTAGCAAGTCAGAAGCGGACCTTATTAATGCGAAATTTGACCTCGATGGCACGACGTACCTCGCGCCGGCCAATGGCCGCGTAGCGAATCTAGCCCTTCGCCCCGGGGTGCGCGCGACCCAGTTCGCGACCATGCCCGTGATGAGCTTCATCGAAGAGGATGATCCCTGGGTGCTGGCCTTTTACCACCAGAACGAACTGCGCTACGTGGAGCCGGGCAACGAGGCGGAAATCTACATGGAGATGTATCCGGGCCGCATCATCAAGTGCAAGGTGGACTCCATTCTGTGGGCCACCGCGCAAGGCCAGATGCCGATCAGCGGCAATCTACCGAACACGCAGGCGATAGCGGCGCCGGAACAGCGCATCGCTGTGCGGCTGCTGATCGACGGCAAGGACAAGAGCCTCTTCCTCGCCGCTGGAGCACGCGGCCATGGCGCGATCTACACCGAGCGCGTAAAATTTCTGCACATCATCCGCAAGGTCTTCGTTCGCGTCTCAGCCAAGCTGGACTGGTTCGTTGCGAAGCTCCATTAAGGCCCACCATATGAATAGCCGAGTCATTTTGGCCGTCGCTGTGTGCCTGACACTTGCCGGTTGCGCCATTAAGCAGCCGCCCTTTGGCGCGGACATTATGCCTGAATCGGCTCGCGCGAAAATCCCGGGCCACTGGGCCGGCCCGCATCGCAGTGGTGCAGTCGTGCCGAATTGGATCCTTAGCTTCCACGACCCTGAGCTGACCGCGCTCGTTGCGGACGCCGTCGAGCGGAATCCCGATCTCAAAGCCGCCGCCGCCCGGGTGGAAGCATCGCGCGCTGCTGTGCGCATTGCCGCATCATCGCTCTACCCACGGATCGCGATGAAGGGACTGGGCGAGCGCCAGGGACAGGAACTTGGTGGCGACATCGGTCGCGACATTAATCCGCCGAGCTTCGGGGGTTCGGGAACGGAGGACAGCGGCGGCGCCGGACTCGACACCAGCACGGATAAATCATCACAGCGTTGGGTATATGGCCTCGCAGCCGGCGCGGCATGGGAGGCCGACGTGTGGGGTCGCATTCGCTCGAAAAAAGCCGCCGCCAAGGCTGAAAGCTACGCGCTGGAAGCCGACTACGAATTTGCCCGGCAATCACTCGCCGCTGCCGTGGCGCGCGCGTATTTCACTACTATCGAAGCTGCGCAACAGGAAGCGAACGCACAGGAGACACTCGATCTCTACCAGGAGTATTCGAAACTCACCGACGTGCGCAAACAGCAGGGGTTCGCCAGCGACTTCGACGTGGCGCAGATCAAGTCGCGTACCGCCACCGCAGAGGACGCACTCTATGCTGCACAGGCGGGGCGGGCGCAGACGATCCGCGCGATCGAAGTCGTCACCAGCCGTTACCCGGCCGGCAGGTTTGACGTGCGACGCTCTTTTCCCGGACAACCGAGGGCTGTGCCCGCCGGTTTGCCTGCGCAAATCCTCGAACGCCGGCCGGACCTCATCGCCAGCGAGCGCCGCTTCGCCGCCGCTTTTCACCGCGTCAATGAGGCGCGCACCGCGCGGTTGCCGCGCTTTGTGCTAAGCGCCACCAGCGGGCTTGGAAGCGCGGCACTCGACGGGGTCGGCACGCTCGACGCTCTCGTCTGGAGTTTGGCCGGTGGGATCACGCAACCGATTTTCTTTGGCGGTGAACTCAAGGCGGCGCAAGATCTCCGCACTGCCGAGCAAAAAGCCGCCGCCGCAAGTTACGTGGGCTCCGCGTTGCGCGCGTTCGAAGACGTCGAAGATGCTCTTGCCGGCGATTACTATCTGCGTAAACGCGAAGGCGCCCTGGCCGACGCGGTTTCGAGCAGTGCCGATTCGATCAAGTTCGGCAGGGAGCAGCTCGACCAAGGCCAGATCGATATGTTCACGGTCTTGCGTCTCACCGGGGAAAACCTCGCCGCGAAAGTCCAATACACGCAAGTCCGCGCTTCCCGCCTCCGCGAACGGGTGAACTTGTATCTGGCGTTAGGCGGTGATTTCGAGGGAACCGGCGCACCAAAATGAGCTCTTCGAAAATTTGATAAGAACATCAGTTCATGCGGACGATTACCAACGACTATCACGATGCGCAGATTTTGAATCTCGGGTCCGACAGCGAACGTGGGCCGTATCTGGTCACGCAGACCGGCGTCGCACCGAGGGATCCTATTCCGAAGACACGTATGTTCGTACTCCGTCCGGATGGTTTCTGGGTCGATTTCAATGCCTACGCGTCCAAGGGCAAACCTGAAGCCATGGATGAAATTGTCTTCTCCACCACAACGCAAATCATGGAGACATTTGGGAAATTGTTCGGTCCGCCTCGAGTTCTCGATCTACCGATCGATGAGGAGGGACTCAAAGCGTGGATTGCACGCCAGGAGCACGGCAATCCTCTGGAAGCAGCTCGCGCTTGGGCCAAAGAATACAAGATGCGTCATCGAAAAGGTCGCGGTCGTTAGGCCGTCGTTCAAAAGCGCCGGAGATTGCGGCAATGAATGCACCATCTCTCGCCCGGGTGATTCCAGCTGTCGGTTGGCTGCGCGCCTACGACCGAAGCTGGTTGCGCAGCGATGTTTTCGCCGGCATTACCCTCGCCGCATACCTCCTTCCCGCCGGTTTGGGAGATGCGTCCCTGGCTAATCTGCCACCCGAAGCCGGACTCTACGCATGTTTGTTTGGTGGACTTGTCTTTTGGTTGTTTTGCAGTTCCAGGCACACAGTTGTCACGGTTACGTCCGCGATCTC
>Ga0105249_10005406_pt1 | contig 11025 bp, 8 predicted proteins | sample KBSS44metaG_FD_81522 | JGI IMG/M metagenome (GOLD analysis project Ga0105249, IMG submission 81522) | Switchgrass rhizosphere microbial communities from Kellogg Biological Station, Michigan, USA - KBS S4-4 metaG | ecosystem: Host-associated > Plants > Roots > Rhizosphere > Soil | place...
AGAAGGAGGACTTATCGAGAGGGAAGTCGATCTGTCCAAAGGGCGCCAGGTTGGCGCCGTTGTTGATGACCTGGATCGTGCGGGTTCCGATCAGCCGGGAGGCCCCCTCGTTGTCGGTCACCCGGACGGAGAGCTGGTGAATGCCGTTGATGAGCTTGGACGTATCCACGTTGGCCGAGAAGCCGCTGTACAGCGAGTTGGGGACGTCCGGGAAGGCCGCCTGGACGTCGGGACGCGTGGTCCCGTAGACCGCGGTCGAGGGCAGGCCTCGCCCGACCGCGCCCGCGACGATCTGTCCGTCCATGAGGAAGTCGATGTGGTCGACGTCCTCGTCGTCGATGGCCCAGCCCGAGACCGGCATCGGTCCGTCGGTCCCCTCGACACCGGCCGGTCCGGGAATGTCGATGTAGCCGAACGGCGCCTGGTTGATGGAGTTGTCGAAGAGCAGGGTGATCGGGCCGATGGTGAACGTCGCCTGGCTCGCCTCCGTCACCCGGACGGAGATCGCGTGGGGCCCGTTCGCGAAGCGGTTCGCCAGGAAGGACGAGACGAACCCCGGATTCGGGGTCGCGCTGTTCACGTAGGTCGGGAAGACCTCGAGGACGTCCGCGCGCGGCAGGTTGGTATCGGCGCGGTTGACGACGGTGCCATCGACGAGGAGCTCGACCTTGTCGAGCTGGTTGAAGTCGAGGACCCACCCCGTCACCTTGACGACGCCCGAGACCGTCTGGCCTCCTGTGGGCTGGTCGATCACTCCGATCGGCTGCGCGCTGACTTCACGCGCGGCGAACAGCCAGGCCCCAGCGACGAGAAGTGCCAGAAGCCCGGGCGACTTCCTAAGCATGCTTTTCCTCCCGAAAATTTAAGAAAAGAATGAGTAAATTGCGGCGGAAAGTCAAGCTCCGTCAGAAGTTCGCCTCATTTTTTTCGGCGAATCGGGGTCGGCGGATGCTAAAAGCATCGGCAGAGGAACCGTTCAAAGTGAGTGAAATTCGGAGTGGGAGCGGGACCCCCGCTCGAGGGGGTGCGCGCGCGTGAAGGCCGCCCTCCAGTCCCGCGCCGTCCAGATCATCGTGTCCCTCCTGGTGACCGGGGTCCTCGTGGCGTTCTTTCTTCGCGGTCTTCGCCTCGCGGAGATCGGCCGCCAGATCGCCTCGGCCGACCCGCTCTGGCTCGCGGCGAGCGTCGCGATGGGAGTCACGACGTTCGTCCTCCGCGCCGTGCGGTGGACGTGGCTCCTCCGCCCGGTCGCCGAAGTCCCCTTCTACCCCGCCTTCGTCGCGACCTCGTTCGGCTTCGCCGCGAATAACCTGCCGGGCAAGGTCGGCGAGGTCCTGCGGCCCGCCCTGCTCGCGCGGACCCGCAAGCTCCCGTTCTCCCCGCTCCTCGCTTCGGTGCTCCTCGAGCGCGTGTTCGACGGCGCTTCGGTCGTCTTCTATTTCCTGATCGCCGCCGCGACGGGCCTCCCCAACTCGCGCGGCTTCGGAAAGCTGCTCCTTCCGGCGGGCCTGCTGCTCTTCCTCGTCGCCGCGGTCGTCTTCTCGGTCTTCCGGCGCGCCTCGACGGAAAGGTTCCTCGCAAAGCTCTGGCGGCGGCTCCCGGAGCGGTTCCAGCCCCGGGCGCGCTCCTTCGCGGAGACGTTCGTCGACGGCTTCGCGTCGCTCCGCGATCCCCGGCTCCTCCTCCTCGTCTGCGCGGGATCGCTCGTCATGTGGTTCGTCATCAACGTGCAGATCTACTCGGTCATCCGGGCTTTCCACCTGGATCTGCCGTTCTCCTCGAGCTTCGTGGTGACTGCGGCGGCGGTCCTCGGCCTCATGTTCCCGACACCCGGAGGTCTCGGCTCCTACCACGTCGCGGTGCAGCTCGCGCTCACCGATGTCTACGGCATCGGCCGGGACACCGCGTCGGGAGTCGCCCTCCTCGCGCACGCGATCTCGTTCATTCCGATCACCCTCATCGGCATCACGCTCTTCGCGGTCAGCCGCGTGCGCGCGCGGAGCGTCGTGGAGCTCGCCCAGCCGGAGACATAGCCGGCTTCTTTCGTGTTCCGCGTCCCGTGCCTCGTGCCCCGTTCCGGTGTTCCATAATGGGCTCGATGAAGTGCCCCTTCTGCGGCGCCGTGGACGATCGCGTCGTCGACTCCCGCGAGAGTCGCGAGGGGGAAGTGATCCGGCGCCGCAGGGAATGTGAATCCTGCGGACGCCGTTTCACGTCCTATGAAACCATCGAGGAGATTCCGTACATGGTCGTCAAGAAGGACGGCCGGCGGGAGAGCTTCGATCGAAAGAAACTCCGCGCAGGCCTGGTGAAGGCCTGCGAGAAGCGGCCGGTCTCCCCCGCGCAGCTCGACGCGATCGTCGACGGCCTCGAAACCCTCCTCCACGACACCGAAGAGCGCGAGATGTCCACGAGCGACATCGGCGCGCGGGTCATGGACCATCTCCGGGAGCTCGACAAAGTCGCGTACGTGCGCTTCGCCTCGGTCTACCGGAAATTCGAGGACGTGGACGAGTTCCTCCTCGAGCTCAAGAACCTGCTGGGCCGCGCGGACGCAAAGGCGACGCCTTGAGCATGAGACGTCTCAAGATTTTCGGACCGATGGTCGAGCTCTCCCGGCTGCAGCGGGAGGTAAACCGGCTCTTCTCGATTTTCGTCGAGAGCAACAACCCCGTCGTCGCGCCGGCGTCGGCGTGGGACCCGAGCGTGGACATCGTGGATGACGGAGACCGGATCCGGATCCTGTTCGAGCTCCCGGGCGTCGAGGCGAGCGACCTCAAGCTGACGATCCGGGGCCGGGTCCTCACGGTGCGCGGGAACAAGCGCGGGAAGACCCGCCCGCGGGAGGGCCTCCGGTTCTACTGCATGGAACGTTACTTCGGGACGTTCCTGAAGTCGGTCCCGCTTCCGAGGCCGGTCAACTCCCGGCAGGCGAAGACTCGACTCTCGCGGGGAATTCTCGAGGTCGTGCTCCCGCGCGTCCCGGACCTCCGGGAAAAGGAGGTCGAGGTGCCGATCAAGAGCGAAGAGGAGAGCTAGGGTGGTGGACAAGGTCGCGGAGCTCGAGGACAAGGAAACCGTCGCCGACCGGGAGACCGACCTTCCCATCCCCGACATCCTTCCGGTCCTGCCGCTGAAGGACGTGGTCGTCTTCCCCTACATCATCCTGCCGCTCTCGGTGTCGCGGGAGAAATCCATCAACGCGGTCGACGCAGCGCTCGCCGAACAGCGGATCATCATGCTGGTCGCGCAGCGCAGCGCCCAGACCGAGACGCCGACGCTTCCGGACCTTTATCCGGTCGGCACGGTCGCCGCGATCATGCGGATGCTCAAGCTGCCGGACGGACGCACCCGCCTTCTCGTGCAGGGCGTCACCCGGGCGCGGATCGATTCGGTGCTGTCGGAAGAGCCCTACCTCAAGGTGAAGATCACGCGCCTGGAGGAGACCGCGGCCGACAAGGAGCTGCCTCCGGAGCACGAAGCGCTCGTGCGGAGCGTCAAGCAGAACCTGGAGAAGTCGGTCGCGCTCGGGAAGACGATCTCTCCCGAGGTCATGGTGATCGCCGCGAACCTTTCGGATCCGGCGCGCCTCGCGGACCTCGCGGCATCGAACCTCGAGCTCAAGCTCGAGGACGCGCAGCGGATCCTGGAGAGCACGGACGCGATCGAAAGGTTGAAACTCGTCAACGAGAACCTGGCCCGCGAGATCACGGTCCTGTCGATGCAGCAGGAGATTTCGACCCAGGCGCGCGGCGAGATGGACCGGTCGCAGCGGGAGTACTACCTCCGGCAGCAGCTCCGCGCGATCCAGCAGGAGCTGGGCGAGGGCGAGGAGCTGTCCGAAGAGCTCGAGAACTATCGGAAGATCGTTTCGGAGAAGAAGATCACTCCGGAGGCGGCCGCCGAGATCGAGAAGCAGATCAAGCGGCTCGAGAGAAGCCATCCGGACTCTGCGGAGACCGCAATCATCCGGACCTATCTCGACTGGATGACCGGGCTCCCGTGGGCAACGACCTCGGAAGACGCGCAGGACCTGGACCGGGCGCGCGCGATCCTCGACGAGGATCACTACGACATCGAGAAGGTCAAGGAGCGCATCCTCGAGTTCCTCGCAGTGCACGCGCTCAAGAAGACTCTCAAGGGGCCGATCCTGTGCTTCGTGGGGCCTCCCGGCGTCGGAAAGACGTCGCTCGGCCGATCGATCGCGCGGGCCCTCGACCGGAAGTTCGTCCGCCTCTCGCTCGGAGGCGTGCGGGACGAGGCGGAGATCCGCGGCCACCGCCGGACGTACGTCGGCGCCATGCCGGGCCGGATCATCCAGGGCATCCACCAGGCGGGTACGTCGAACCCCGTCTTCATGCTCGACGAAATCGACAAGATCGGCTCGGACTACCGGGGAGATCCGAGCTCCGCCCTTCTCGAGGTCCTCGATCCGGAACAGAACTTTTCCTTCCGCGACCACTATCTCGGGGTGACCTACGACCTCTCGCAGGTCCTCTTCATCGCGACCGCGAACATCCTCGACCCGATCCAGCCCGCGTTCCTGGACCGGATGGAGGTGATCCGCCTCTCCGGATACACCGTCGAAGAGAAGCTCGCGATCGCGCGCCGCCACCTGATTCCGAAGCAGCTGGAGGAGAACGGCATCTCCGAGGCGAACGTGGAATTCGCGGACGGCGGCATCCGGAAGATCATCGAGGCGTACACCCGGGAAGCCGGCCTCCGGAACCTGGAACGGGAAATCGGGGCCATCTGCCGCAAGGTGGCGGTCGCCGTCGCCAAGGGGAAAACCCGTCGCTACCGCATCACCGCGGCAACCGTCGAGAAGATGCTCGGCGCGGTGAGGCACTTCTCCGACGAGGTGCTCAAGAGAGACCAGGTCGGCGTCGCGACCGGGCTCGCGTGGACCTCGGTCGGCGGCGACATTCTGTTCGTCGAGGCCCTCGCCGTCCGGGGCAAGGGCGGGCTGCGCCTGACCGGACAGCTCGGCGACGTGATGAAGGAGTCGGCGCAGGCCGCCATGTCGTACGCCCGCGCCCACGGGACCGATCTCGGCATCCCGGCCGATTTCTTCGAAACTCACGACGTTCACGTCCACGTCCCGGAGGGCTCGATCCCCAAGGACGGTCCGTCCGCGGGCATCACGATGGCGGCCGCGATGATCTCCGCCTTCACCCACCGTAAGGTGCGGCGTGACGTCGCGATGACCGGAGAGATCACGCTGCGGGGCGAAGTCCTCCCGATCGGGGGCGTGAAGGAGAAGGTCCTCGCGGCGCGCCAGGCCAAGTTCACCACGGTCATCCTCCCGAAGCTGAACCGGCGCGACGTCCTTCAGATCGGCCCGAAGATCCTGCACGGGATCGTGTTCCGGTACGTCGAGAACGTCGAGGAAGTCCTGGAGATTGCTCTCCTCCCCGCCGAGCCCGAGCCTCTCGAGCCGGCGGCCGAGCGCGCCGCGCCGCCGCCTCCACCCGAGGGTCGCGACATCCCGGTGCAGTCGGGAGAGCGGCCCGGAGCGCGAGCCCGGAGCCGGTAGCCCGACAGGGCCTCTCGTTCAATAATCGGGTCGGTGAGACCCGAGGACCGGTTCGTCGAGCGTCTCCGCGAATCTCTGGCCGAGAGAGAGGGAGTTCTCGTCGGACCCGGCGACGACGCGGCCGTCGTGAGCTCCACGGCCGGACGGCTCGTCGTCACGACCGACACGCTGGTCGAGAACGTCGACTTTCTGCCGGGAGAGGATCCTGCCCGCCTCGGCCGCCGCTCCGTCTCGGTCGGCCTCTCGGACCTCGCGGCAATGGGGGCGTGGCCCGACTTCTTCCTCCTCACGATCGGGTTCCCGGAATCCGCGGACGAGGATCTCCCGCTCGCCGTGGCGCGCTCGGCCGCAAAGCGGGGGGAGGAGTTCGGCGCGGCGCTCGTCGGAGGCGACCTCACGCGGGCCGACGAGATCTTCCTCTCGGTGGCTCTCTGGGGACGGCCGTCCGGCGGCGTGGTGCGCCGGAGCGGCGCGAAGCCCGGGGACGTCGTCTTCCTGTCCGGCTGGCCGGGTGAGGCCGCCGCAGGGCTCGCGATCGCGCGCGCGCGCTCGGGAGAAACCCGGATGGCCGCGGAGACCGGTTGGACACCGGAGGAGCTTCCCGTTCCGGACGAGACCCGCCTCCTCGCGGCATACCGCGATCCGGAGCCGCGTCTTGCTCTGGGGCGCGCGCTCGGCCGCGACGGCATCGCGACCGCGGCGATCGACGTTTCCGACGGGCTCGGCATCGACGCCGGCCGACTCGCGCGCGCATCAGCGGTGCGCGTCGTCCTCGAGAGCGATAGCCTTCCGATCTCTTCTTCTCTGGCCGCGTTCGCCGAGATCGCGGGACGCGACGCCGTCGAAATGGCGCTCTCCGGCGGCGACGACTACGAGTTGCTCTTCACGGTTTCCGCGGAGCTCGCGGGCAGCCTCGCCGGTCCTCCGGCAGAGTGGGGAGTTCCCGTGTGGCGGATCGGGCGGATCGAGTCGGGAACGGGGGCGTACGTGGACGGCGCCCGGGGCCTCCGGCCGATCGACGACCTGGGCTTCGATCACTTCGGTTCGGCGCGATGAAAGTCCAGATCCCGCGCGCGTTCCGCCGCCGCCGCCAGCACCGGCTGAAGCTCGGGAGGAGGCTGAAGGTCCTTCTCGCGGACCTGCTCGGCCGGGAGGAGCCGCCGGAGCGGGTCGCCGCCGCGATCGCGCTCGGGATCGGCGTCGGATTCTCGCCTTTCATCGGCATCCACTTCCTGATCGCGATCGGCCTCGCGTTCCTCTTCCGCCTGAACCGCATCGACGCGCTGCTCGGCCAGTTCGTGGGAAACCCCTGGTCGCTTCCCCCGGTCTACGCCGCGGGATACGCGCTCGGCCGGCTGCTCCTGCGCTACGACCGGCGGAAGGTTCCGGACCTCCCGTGGGACCGTCTGCTCCACCGGGACTTCTGGCACGCGTTCGCCGGTCCCACGCTGCACCCGCGCCTCGCGTCGTTCATCGTCGGCACCAGCGTGCTCGCGGTCCTGATCGGGCTCACGGCGTACGTCGTGGTCCGTTCGGCGCTGCGGATCTATCACCGCCGCCACCCGCGCGTGGCGCAGCGGGCGGCGCGGCAGCGGGATCGAGCGGAGCGGAGACGTCGCCGCGCCCACGAGGCGCGCCTGGACGAGACGTGAGCCGCGGGAGAGACCCCGCGACCGACCGGTATCGCGCGGCGTAGGCCGGGTTTTCGGCCGCGATCTCGCGGAGTCGGGCGAGGTCCCCGGGAGAGCGGGTCCGGCGGTAGATCTTCTCGGCCGCGAGGCCTTCCGCGAACAAGCGGCCGGAGTCCCGGCTCGTGCCGGCGAGGAAGCGGAGCGCGGCCACTTCACCCGGATGGCGACGGAGGACTTCGCGCGCCTGGAGCCTCGCCTCTCGGCCTCTCCCCTGCTCGACGAGCCACTGCGCGAAACCCAGACGGAATGCGCTCGCCCCGCGCGCGATCGAGATCGCGCGGCGCCAGTCCGCCTCGGCGCTCGGACGGCCGAGACGAGAACGGACCGTCGCGAGTCGGAAGGCGAGCGGCGTCGACTTCGGATGCTCCTTCACGCCGAGCGAATACGCACGCTCCGCTCCGGTGAAGTTCCCCCGCAGCTCCCGAACGAAGCCGAGCCGGAAGAACCCGTTCTCGTAGGTCGGGTTCACCGCGAGTGACTTCGAGAACGAACGCTCGGCCGCGGCGAGGAGACCGAGTCGCTGCTCGACGAGACCCTTGCCGGCCCACGCGTCGAAAAACTTTGGATAGATCTGAACCGCGCGGGTGTACTGCTCGAGTGCGGGCTCCAGGCGGCCGTGCTCCATCGACACCCACGCCAGGTTGTAGCGGGACTTCGCGCTCTCCGGCGAAGTGCGCGCGGACTCCGTAAACAGGGTCTCGTCGTCGGTCCAGACGCGATTCCGAACGACCGTCCGCGCCGCGAACGCGAGGGAGATCGTGAGCAGTATCACGACGCGAAGCCGCGGAATCCGCGCGGTCTCTAGAGTTCCCAGGATCGCCGCGGCGAGCGCGAGTGCGAATCCGGCGGACGGGAGGTAGGCGAGCCGTTCGGCGAAGATGGTGCCGGTCGGGAAGAACACGTTCGCGGTCGGAGCGAACGCGGCAAAGAAGAAGAGGATGCCGAAGCCCACCTCCCGGCTCCGGTTCTCCCGGGCGGCCGCCGCCACCGCCAGGATCGCGATGCCCGCGAGAAGAACGAGCGTCGCGGCGCCGGCGACGTCGACCTTGCTCCGGACCGGGATCGACCACGCGGACTCGTCCGCCGAGAGCCGGAGCGGAACGAGAAGCCGGCCGATGTATCGGAAGACGATCGCGGCGGCGTTCGCGGCGCGGGAGAGCGGCGGGAGTGGAGCGAGCGGGTTTTCGAGCTCGAAGATCCGGAAGGTGTCCGACTTGAGGAACCCTCCCAGGATCCACCGCCGGTAGAGCATGTCGACCGCGAGGACCGTCGCGGCGCCGGCGTAGAGCGGGATCCCGGTCCGGAGCGCCTTCGCGATTCGTCGAACCGGGCTCCCCTCCTCCAGCCGCCAGAACGCGAGAAAGGCGAGGGCGGGCGCGACGGCGGCGCTCTCCTTGGTGAGAAGGCCGAGGGCGTAGCAGAAGAGCGCCGCCGCGAGCCATCGGCCCCTTCCGCCGCTCGCACGCCGGAACGCGAGGGCCGCCAGAAGGAACGCGAAGACGAACACGGCGGCCAGCGTCTCCCCGCGTCCGACGAGGCTCGTCACCGCCTCGACGTGGACGGGATGCACCGCGAAGAGGAGCGCCGCGCCGAACGCCACCGGCTCGGGCACGGCGATGCGTCGCAGAAACCGAAAGAGGAGAAACGTGACGAACGCATGGAGGAGGACGTTCACCGCGTGGTAACCCGCGACCGCCCCGCCGTGGATCCACCACTGGACGGCGTAGGAAGTCAGGAGGATGGGGCGAAAACCGGTGCCGATCCCCCGCGGGCCGCCGAAGTACGGAGTCGTGAAGATCTGCGCGATCCCGGCCGGCGCGCGGATCCGGGGGTCGTCGCGGACGATCGCCTTGTCGTCGTACGTGTAGTCGCCGGTGAGCCCGTTCGCATAAGAGACCAGGCACGCGGCGACGAGGAGTAACGCCGGGATCGCCCCTTCGCCGCGCCGACGCCGGACGTTCGCCTCCATCCGGCGGCGAACTCTACCGGACGGGTCTCATCGCCTCCGCAACGACACCACGCCGAGCTCCTTCATCAGGTAGAGCAGCGCCTGCCGCGAAACCCCGAGGTCGCGCGCCGCGCGGGTCCGATTGCCTCCCGAACGCTCCAGCGCCTCCCGCACGAGCCTCCTCCGATGCGCCGCGACGCGGGAACGGTAGTCGCCCCCGGCGTTCGCGGGCCGGCCGTCGCGGCGGACCGACACCGGAAGCAGGTCCGCTGAGACCGCGCCGCCCCGCTCGGCGAGCGCCGCCGCCTGGCAGATCGCGTTCTGCAGCTCCCGGACGTTGCCCGGCCACGGGTGCGCGAGAAGAATCGCCTGCGCCTCCGGGGTGAGCCGGAGCGGATCGCGCGAGAATTCCTTCGCGTATCGGTCCAGGTAGTGTCGCGCGAGAAGAAGCGCGTCGCGGCCCCGGTCCCGGAGCGGCGGCAGCGCGATCACCGCCACGTGGAGGCGGTAGTAGAGGTCCTCCCGGAAGCGCCCGGCCTCGACTTCCTTCGCCAGGTCCCGCGACGTCGCCGAGACGACCCGGATGTCCACGGCGCGGGACCGGTTCTCGCCCACCCGCCTCAGCTCGCGCTCCTGGAGGGCGCGCAGCAGCTTCGCCTGCAGCGGCGGACCCAGGTCGCCGATCTCGTCGAAGAACAGGGTGCCCCCGGATGCTTCCTCGAGCAGCCCGCGCCGGTCGCGATCCGCGCCCGTGAACGCGCCGCGGGCGTGGCCGAAGAGCTCGCTCTCCAGGAGCGCCGCCGGTATGGCCGAGACGTTCACCGAGACGAACGGCCCGGACGAGCGCGGCGACAGGTTGTGCACCGCCCGGGCCACCGCTTCCTTGCCGCTCCCGGACTCTCCCAGCACGAGAACGGTCAGGTTCTGCGGGGCGAATCGCAGGAGCCGCCGATACGCCTCCTGCATGGAGGCGTCGGACGTCACGATCCCCATCCGCCGCCATCCCTCCGCGAAGTCCGACGGCGCCTCGCCGTCTCGCGGACGATAGAGGAGCGTCTCGAGGACGAGAGCGATCGGCCCGCCCACCTCCTCGCCGACCGCCGGAGCGAGCGCGAGGTCGAACCGCGCCGCTCCCGCGTCGAGCCGCCGCTTCGCCACCGGATTCCCGTTCGCCGGCCGGACGCCCAACCGCACGACGTCCCGTCCCTCGCCATCCGTGATCGCGAGGGCGTCGAGGCCGAGCGCCGGGAGCGGCGACGGCGGCGCTTCGCCCCCGGACGCTGCCGCGGCGACCGCGTCCCGCAGAGCCCGAAGCGCTTCCGGAGGCGGTCCCGTCCGGGGGCCGCCGCCGGAGTCGCTAGTCACGTACAAGGATTGTCTCGAGATCGCGGAAGAAACGCGGGTACGACTTGCCGACGCAGTCGGGGGACTCGACGAGAAGGGAGGGCAGCGCGAGCGAGACCAGGCCCGCGGCCATCGCGAGCCGGTGGTCGTCGAACGTCGGAACGCGTCGCGTCGCTCGCTCAACGCCTGCGGGCGGGCCGGTGATCGCGATCTCGTCTTCCCCGGCGACGCAGCGGACCCCCGCGGCGTCGGCGAGCGCCTGCACCCCCGCGATCCGGTTGCTCTCCTTCCACCGGAGGTGCGCGATCCCGCGAAACCGGGTCTCGCCGTTCGCGAACATCGCGAGCGCCGCGAGCGCGGGCACGGCGTCCGGGAAATCCCGGGCTTCGACCGCGACCGGCGCGAGCGCGCCGCCGATCCGTCGCGCGCGGATCTCCCCGGCGCTCCGCTCGACCTCGACTCCCATCGCGGCGACGACGTCGAGCGCGCGGGCGTCGGCGTCGGGA
>Ga0105249_10005407_pt1 | contig 11025 bp, 11 predicted proteins | sample KBSS44metaG_FD_81522 | JGI IMG/M metagenome (GOLD analysis project Ga0105249, IMG submission 81522) | Switchgrass rhizosphere microbial communities from Kellogg Biological Station, Michigan, USA - KBS S4-4 metaG | ecosystem: Host-associated > Plants > Roots > Rhizosphere > Soil | place...
CATCTCCCGAATCGATATATTGCATTCCATGACCATCTCACCTTACAAGTTAGAGCGCGCTCTAAGTCAAGTCGCATTCTAATTGAGGATCAACTTGATAAGACGGATGCGTCGATGCTCACTTATACGTACTTCGGCACCAATGACCTTGGCAAGGCCATCGTTTTCTATGATGCAACGCTGTCGGTGCTGGGTATGAAACGCTGCGTCACCGGCGACCCTGAGTGGGATCGCGTTGCTGCTGGATGGGGGATCTACGAGGGCGGTGGCGCTCGCGAGCTGGCATTTTGGGTGGGTACACCATTTTGATCAACGGCCCGCCACAGTGGGTAACGGCAGCATGGTTGCGTTCAGTGCGCGCACGTGGAAACAGGTCGACGATTTCCATGCCGCCGCTCTCGCCAATGCGGGCAAGTGCGATGGCCCTCCCGGTCTCCGGCTTCACTACGCGCGTGATTTTTATGCCGCATACGTGCGCGATCCGGATGGCAACAAGGTGGCTGCCGTCTGTCGCGGTATCTGGAAGCGGTCATGACGTGCTGCTGCCTAGACGATCGCGTTATCGTCGGGTCACTCTCGGCGCTGCGCGACAGAACCGAGTGGACTTCAGAGGCCTTCTGGGGAATTTGGTCGTGGTGAGGCGATTTGTGCTGTGCCTGCGGTTGCGGTCCGGGTGCGCGTGAGGTGATCGGACCGGGTGCTTCCGGCCAACAGCAGGCGTAGCCGTTCTACGCTGAGAAATCGGTTGCGGACATTCTAATGACCGGTTTCCGTTCGCGTGTGCCACGTCTGGGTGGGGTCGAGGATTGCCAGAGGCGCGTCGTAATCCAAACCGCTAGCGCCTCGTTGACGAGGAACACCTTCCCCACAAACGAGTCACACCAGATATGTCTGACGACCCACCCCTGGGCAAGTGCACTCATTTCACAGGCGGGAGAAGCCATGCGCACCGCAAACGCAAACTTAGACATTCTGTTCATTGCCGGCTTTGGCCCGATCGTTCGCGACACGGTCAAGAGCCGCAAGCTGTATGGCGACGTCATGAGAATACCGTTCAAGGAGGAAACCGGAGAGTATTTGCATACCGAGGCTCTGGGCGGCGCTAAAACCTTTGCGCTGTGGCCGCTGCCGCAGGCTGCGCGGTCTTGCTTCGGCAAGGATTCCTGGCCTGACAACGTTCCGGTTCCGCAGGCTTGGCTCGAGTTTGACGTCGGCAGCGTGGAAAAAGCCACAGCGGAGCTTGAGTCGAAGGGCTACAAAATGCTCGTCAAGAACAGAAAGGAACCATGGGGTCAAGTCGTCAGCCGATTTCTCTCACCGGAAGGACTGCTGGTCGGTGTTACCTTTACCCCAATGATGCGTGACAGCGAGGAAGAAGCCTCGTAAGCAGAAACGCGCGAATCGTCTTTTTGTGGTGACCGACCGCTACGGCGGAAGTCAGATAGCTGGCGAAGGACTGTGCTGGGCCGATAGGCGCCAATTGTTCGGCGGCGTGTCCAGCTGTTAAGTGCACCGCCGTTCGCAGAATTATTTGAAGAAGCGATTTGCGCTGTCCCTGCGATTCCCGTCCGGGTGCGTGTGAGGTGATTGGAGCGGCTCCTTTCGGCCAGGAGCAGAAATTTCCGGGTCTGGCTGACTTTCCTAAAGCAGATTTTTAGCGGTTGAGCTGAGGCGGTTGAGCTGAGCTCCGCGGCTGTAGGTGGAGGATTGGGCTTGGCACTCCATCTGCGACGCGTCGCTCCAGCGATTTGTTAGGCGGCAGCCGCCCCATCAAACGCCGCAAGGATGGTCTGGGAACCCAGAATGTGCACTCGGCGTGAAGACGCCGCTCCTCGTATCGCTATGCCAGAAAAGGTTGGTTACGCCGCGCCCTTTGTGCCGGTGAATGGACTAAACACCGGGGAACCGCTCAGACCATCAAACGTCGAGATGCCAAGAGGATTATGCACTGACAAGCACAATGAAATGATGCACTTGCGGCGCACCCACGATGCCCTCTCACTGTCCGCTGTAGTTGCTTGTTAGATGCCAAAGTATGCTCGAGCGTCCTCGCATGCTTGTGCCGCAATTTGATAATACTGCCGCGGCGATTCAATCGTAATCAGCGCCCTATCGTGAGGATTCCCACGTGGGTCCGTTAGAGTCACTGGGTACGCACCGGTTCCAATGAAGTACGAGGTGTAGCTACGTTCTCCAAAAAATACCGAGTACTTATCGAAGACGTTGATGCCGCCAAGCTTGGATTGAAGGCCCGTGTCCTTCGCGAAGCGCGGATTGAACGGGACCAACGGTAGAAGAGTGTCGCTCATTTTGACGAATCTCATGAATACTCCAGACTTCCACTCGTCAAAGAATGTCTCCTGAAACTCAATGAAGTTCAGCAAATGAATGTTCGTCGCTTGACGTGTCTCGTTGGCTCCGGACTGGAAGCCAACCTTCGAGATGATGAGGCCGAAATGAGCGCCAGTGTCGGAGCAGATCGCGCGGAAAGCGTACACAACACTTTGTTCTACGGCCTTCGCCCAATGCTTGCATTCGCACAGGACTATCGTCGGTATTGGAGTGGTCTTCTTCAACGCATGGACATCAATTCTTACGTGGCCACGCACCGTTGCGACTTCGTGGTTTCGATGCGTTTCATAGCCCATCTCCTCGAACGCCTGCGCCACCATGACTTCCAATTCCTGCCAACTGGAGGGGGCGGAGTCGAAGAAGCGACGAGAGACCCTTGGCATGTAACTGGTTTTCACGAACAGTTGATTGACGATAAAAACGGCGAGCTGACGGATAACCCGGCGGTGGGTATTTCCGGACGAAAGCTCGCGACCTCTATGCCTTCCAGCTACAGCTGGCCATGGCATTCCTTGAATCGCCTGCCGCTTCCACACGGGCATTCCCGGAGTCGAGAGGGCCTATTCATAACTCAATCCGAGAGGTTGAGAATGGCGCAAGCTCTATCAGTCCATGCACTTCGCCTTCGCCTCCTGTGAGAAAGACCATGCGATAGTCCGGGTTCGGCTTTATGCCGTGTGCTCGAGCCACTGAGCACGCCTGAGCCCGTTGAGAATCAAGGGTTCGTCCGTCGAGGGGTGCGTCGTAGCGTGTTACCACGAGCCATCGATCGTCCGAGCGTCTCAACGCAAAGAGTAGGGGGTTTGGGAGAGAAGCCGTCAGAGTAAGGTCCGAGGCCGACGGTGGCGTGAGATAGCACTCAAGCGAAACCGTCATCCCGGATGTTGGTGGAGGTAGCCATTCGACCCCGGACAAATCCTCGTTTCCGTCGATCTTTCTTAACTCTGTCTGTGGAATTCTGACTTGATATGCATGTAGTGCCGCTGACCCGAACGGCACCGGGATTTGCCACTTTTGCAGGTGGCGATCGGCGTTTCGCCTGCCTGGTACCTTGAGCACCCATTTGCTCGTGCAAGAAAACTGACACTGCCCGCTGGCATGCAGACTTACCTTGACATCTTCGCCAAACATGCGGCTCAAGATGTAAGTCTCTTTCCCTTGTACCACGAACTCCCACACGGTGGATCGACGGTCGGAGGGTGAGCCTACGGCAATGCGGATCTTCTGACTCGGCATTACCAATTCTGACCGGATGGTTCGTCACGTGACTAGGTTCCCGGGATTATAGCGACCACGCTTGATTCATCTCTGGGGGTTGCCGTCTATGACAAAGATCGATCTCGGTTCAAATCTATATTGATTCAGCGGGTTACGTTGATACCGGGATGCCTTCACATGTAGAGGCAGGGCTGCTTGTTAAACGATGAGAAGAGTCCTAGACTCCGTACAGGTGCACAAAAACCGGCTTGGTGCACGCCCGCCTCGTAAGAGGTCTGTCCCGGTGGCAGGTAAGCGGATCCGGAATGACGAAACCCCGCCACGAGCGGGGTTTCGCATTTTAGGACCCCTAAATGCCACCTCATGGAGCGGGATGAGGGATCGTGCCGCGAAGCACATGGCCGAGCAGCGCATGGAAGTGAATGCGGCCCTTCCCGGGTGCCGGTTTGTCCGGATCGAGTACGTACGCCGACTGAACCATCAGTTGCACTGCGTTTGACCCTAACGTCTTGAGACGACGCACCTCGAAGAAGGCTGCATACCGCTTGCTGTCTGACGTTTCTACGGTGACGTAGTTCATCAGACCGCCCATGCCGCGTGCGAACTCGCAGCGACGCGTCTCGAGCGTGCGGACGATGGCCGGTAACCTGAACGATCGCGAATACCTGGTTAGGCAAAAAGTGCGAGTTTCGCGATTGTCTCCATAGAACTGGTGTCGTCCGTCGCTCCGCTCGGTCGCGCGGGTGAACGTGTGGAGTCCGAAGGCGACATACAGTTCAACCGCGCGAGGCGGGTGCTTGCCGGTTGTCCGGAGCTCAATTCGCTGACGGAAGGGATGTAGATGCGCCAGCGTGTAGCGTTCGGTAGCGCTCGGCATGTGGTCCTTCCAGAAGAGAACGCCCGAATCCCAGTTGACTCCCATCGATCCATAACTCCGTCAACAAAGAAACCGGTCATTCTAACTTGAAGAACGCGCACATTGTGTTGCCACTGGTGCGGAAATCTTTCGGCCACAATGAAGTATGCCGTAGAGAACAAACATGTTTGATGGATGGGTAGCGAGGGACCGATTTACTCTGTCCCTGCAGTTCCTCTCGGCGTCAGAGTGAGGTAGGTTGATGTCGCCGAGAGGCGGCCTCCGGAGCTGTTGAAGCAGCGCCGGACGCCTAACCACAACGACCCCAAGGAGGCCCGATATGGCTACCGGCAAGTCTAGCGAGGCGGTGGCGTTCGCCCGTTCGCGGCAGACGTACGCGGACCCGTCCGTCGACGGAGGCGGGTCGTGTAGTCAAAGGTTCGTCACGAGGTCGAAATCGCAGCCGCGCTGGCTGCAGCGCGGCCCGATATTCAATCCAATTTGTACGATGTGCTCCACTACTTCAGTGAGGTGTTGGCGATCGTTGAGACGGTCTCCTGTGCGCTGCAGGCCGCGCAGAACAATTCGCAATGCACTGTGGTCGGCTCGGAAATCGCGACTCTCCGCCAAGGTGTCCCGATATCCCCATCCGGGTTCGGCGCGATGCTTTGGAAACCGCGATACTCGATCCACTTCGAAGGGAGCTGTTGGCTCCGGAGCGCGTGGCCCGCATGGCCCGTGAGATGCAGCATGGGTACATGGAGCGGATTCACGCAGCCAAGGCACGAGCAGCTGAGGCACCGAAGGAGTTGATAGAGTTGGAAAGCAGGATTGTCCGTCTTCGGGCACGCCTCAGAAGTGGCGACCCGGACATGGCGAGCGAGGAGATTGAGGCCGCGATCGCGCGCGCAGAAGCGAAGCGCACCGAGCTGATGGCTGTCGAACCGGACCCGAAGGAAAACGCGAGATTGCTAGCGGCACTACCGAATGCCGCTGAGCTATATCGCAGGCAAATTACGCTCGGCTTGGGTGGCGATCCGCGGGCGACCCAGAAGGCAAGACTGGCACTACGAAACCTTCTCCGGACGATGCAGCTCGAACAGGGCGATGTGCGGCAGCGTTTGGGCGGTCTACGAGATGCACCCTGCAGCGCTCATCGTGGGCGCAGGGTCAGAGTATCGGGGTGAGGCGCTTTGCACCTGCATCCCAATGACGCCGCGTCCGCCGATGCGGTTGACCTTGCATCACCTGGGATCAGGTCACTCGAGGCGCATCGGCGAGCGGCAGCGCCTTGCCGTCGACGATCGTGATGTCGAGCGCGAGCGCGTCGAGGCCTTCCACGCAACCGAGGTTGACGCGGTAACGGTCCTTGCCGTCCTCGCCAGCGACGGCACCGTACGTAGAGATGCCGCAGGTCTTGCAGAAATAGTGGCGCATGACTTTATCGTTCCAGAGGTACACGCTCAGGTCGCGCTCATCGGCATGTGGCGTGAAGTCCGTGTCCGGAATGTAGGTCGACGACACCACGGCACCCCTACGGACACACAGCGAGCAGTTACAGCGTTTGCCGGCCGTAATCTCGGGGCTGCGGAAGGAAAAGCGCACACGTCCGCAATGGCAGCGAGCGTGGTACTCCATGGTCTGACCTCCTAGTCTCGTGGGCGCGATCTTTCCGCGGCTTCGATAGTTGAAGCCGCACTGATTGGAAGGGGCCTGAACACGATCGGGCAGGCAGATTGGCGAGCCCGAAGGGGCGATCGCTAACCATTTGCGGGCCTACCTGTGTATTCTCCTGCCCGCGCTCGAACTTCAATAGCGATTTCCGTACACTTTCCGTATCAGCGCTGTTGAAGTGCAACGAAAGCAACGCAAGTTATTGATTTAATTGGCGCTCCCAACCGGATTCGAACCGGTGTACTAGCCTTGAGAGGGCTATGTCCTGGGCCTCTAGACGATGGGAGCGAAGAATGCGGGCTGTTGCCAGAGCGCGGTATTATAGGGAACTCAGTCGATTGCTCAAGCTGAAAGCTCTTAATTGAACGCGTCTTCTGCGTCCGTAGTGACGCCTACCTCAACTCCGCGAATTATCACGCGATCTGAGCACATCATTTCGCGCGCGCATATTTCATCGAATGCGCTGCGAGTGCTCTATCGCCTGCGTGATGCGGGATTCATGGCCTTTCTCGTGGGCGGATGTGTCCGCGACCTCCTCATAGGCATAGAGCCGAAGGACTTTGACGTCGCGACGGATGCCTTACCGGAGCAGGTCAGAAAGCTGTTCCGTAACTGCCGCCTCGTTGGCCGACGCTTCCGTTTGGCACACGTGTTTTTTGGCCGCGACATCATTGAGGTCGCGACCTTCCGTGCCGCGAGCGCACCGGCACCTGGCGAGGAGCCGTTGCCTGAAGTCGATGGGGCGGAGGGCGAGGATCGGGATTCGGAGCAAGATGGCTTGGATGCTGCCGGGTCGGACATCGCAGCGCTGGACGAGGGCGAGAGCTCCTTGGAAGGCAGCGCGCTGGACGACGAAGAAGACGACGACGATGAGGACGACGACGATGACGCATTGGGCGACGATGCCGGTCGTCCACCACCATTGCCTGTACCTCGGCGCTCCAATCGATACCGAGAACGTCCCGCATCGCCGAATGGTGATGAGAGTGCCGCCGATCTCGACGTGGACCCAAACGCCGAGCGCATGTTCGATGAGACGGGCCGGATCCTTCGCGACAATGTATACGGCACTATTGATGCCGACGTTTGGCGCCGCGATCTGACCGCCAACGCGCTGTACTACAACATCGCTGACTTCTCGATCTGGGACTACGTTGGCGGGTTCGAGGACATTGCTGCACGCAAGCTGAAGCTGATTGGCGATCCGGAGACTCGCTTTCGCGAGGATCCTGTGCGCATGCTGCGCGCAGCGCGTTTCGAGGCGAAACTCGGCTTCGAGATCGACTCCGCCACGGCCGAGCCCATTGAGCGGCTGAAGGGTCTGCTGGGCGGCGTGCCGCCGGCGCGGCTGTTCGATGAGACCCTCAAATTATTTCTGACAGGACATGGCCGCCGCAGCTTCGAGGTATTGCGTCACCGCGGATTGCTCGCGGCGCTGCTGCCTACGGTTGACGATTATTTCCGCACGCACCCGGGCAGTCTCGTCGAGCAGCTCGTGATGCGCGGGCTCGAGAATACAGATGCGCGAGTGATGGCGGACAAGCCGGTCACGCCGACTTTCCTGTTCGCGCTGCTGCTCTACGGGCCGATTGCCAGCATCATCGAATCGACTCCGCCGGAGCGTTGGCACGAGCTTGGAACGATTCTGGATGCCTGCGACCGCGCGGCACGCCAGGTCCAGTCGCACATCAGTCTTCCCAAGCGCTTCTCGCTGGGCATGCGCGAGATGTTTGCCCTTCAACCACGCCTCGAGCACCCGCGTGGCCGGCGAGCATTGCGGGTCATCGAGCATCCGCGATTCCGGGCAGCGTACGACTTGCTGTTGTTACGGGCCCAGTACGGACTCGCTTCTGCGGAAATCGTTGACTGGTGGACTCGTATCCAGGAAGTATCGGCGGAAGAGCGCGGCCGCATGGCAGATGCGCTCACCGGCCAGGCGCAGCGGACGGAGGGCGCTCCGCGTCGAGGTGGCCGCCGGCGGCGCCGGCGCCGCGGACCTTCGAGTCCGGGCTGACGGTATGAGCATCCGCCTGCGTCATCTATGACAACAGTTTCCACCGAGCCCGCTCCCAGGTTCGTCGTCGTAGAGGGGCCCATCGGCGTCGGTAAGACGAGCCTCGCGCGACGGCTTTGCACGAGCCTCAGCGCCGAGGCAGTGTTGGAGCAGGCAGCTGCAAATCCCTTTCTCGAGCGCTTCTACCGCAATCCACGCGCGGGCGCACTACCCACCCAGCTCTACTTTCTCTTCCAGCGCGCGCAGCAGCTCGCAGCTTTGAAGCAGCAGGACATGTTTGCCCCGGTGCGGGTGGCGGATTACCTGTTGGAGAAGGATCGCCTGTTTGCGAGGGTGACACTCGATGATGCGGAGTACGGGTTATACGAGCAGGTGTACGCCAAGCTCGATATTCAGCCGCCCAAGCCCGATCTCGTGGTGTATCTGCAGGCGCCGGTGGATGTGCTGCTCGAGCGGATCAGCAAGCGGGGTATCGACTACGAACAGCACATCGAGCGCGAGTACCTGGAGCGCCTGAACGAGGCATACGCACGCTTCTTCCATGAATTCGACACCGGGCCGCTGCTGATCGTAAACGCGGCCGCCATTGATCCGATCAACAACCAGGCAGACTACGATGAGTTGTTGGCGGCGATCCAGCGTATGAAGCGTGGCCGTCTTTACTACAATCCGCTGCGCAGCCGCGGGATCTGAAGAGAGGGGGAGACATGTATACGCACCTGCAGCTACGCGGTTCCGACCGACCGCCGGTCACGCTGAGCACGCTTGCGCGGATGAAGGCTGATGGGCAGAAAATTGCCAGCCTGACCTGCTATGACGCAAGTTTTGCTGTATTGCTCGATGCGGCAGATGTCGATGTCGTGTTGGTCGGTGATTCACTGGGCATGGTCATTCAAGGTCACGACACCACGGTGCCGGTCACGATGAACGATGTCGTGTATCACTGCCGCGCGGTCGCGCGCGGGCTGCATCGGCCGTTTTTGATGGCGGATCTGCCTTTCATGAGCTACCCCTCCAAGAATGAGGCGCTGTCCAACGCCGTGCGCCTGATGCAGGAGGGCGGCGCGAAGATGATCAAGCTGGAAAGTGGCGGTACCCAGATCGAGATCGTCGAGTTCCTCGCCGCACACGATATCGCGGTATGTGCGCACCTGGGTTTGAAGCCGCAATCAGTGCACAAGACGGGCGGCTTCCGCGTGCAGGGGCGCGAGGAAGACGCCGCGGAGCTCATGATTCAGAATGCCAAGCGGCTCGAGTCCGCGGGCGCGGATATCGTCCTCCTCGAGTGCATCCCTTCCGCACTTGGCAAAGCCATTACGGCGGCGTTGCACGTCCCCGTCATTGGGATCGGAGCTGGACCTGATACTGACGGACAGATCCTGGTTCTGTACGACATTCTCGATATCACGACGGGGCGTAAGCCGCGCTTCGTCCATAACTTCATGGAGGGCGCTGGCACGAATCAACAGGCGCTCAGTAACTATGTGAAGGCGGTCAGAGAAGTCAGCTACCCCGGGCCCCAGCACGAGTTCTGAGCGGCACACCATGGAAACCATTACGACGATTGCGGCGGTTCGCGAGCGAGTGCACGCCTGGCATCGCGAGGGTCTGCGTGTTGCCTTCGTGCCGACTATGGGCAATCTCCATCCCGGGCATGTCAGCCTGATAGAGGCGGCCCGCCGTCACGGCGACCGCTTCGTCGCCAGCATTTTCGTCAACCCGATGCAGTTCGGGCCCAACGAGGATTTCGCGCACTATCCGCGTACACCGACTCATGATGAGCGGATGCTGGCGGCCGCGGGCTGCAACCTCATGTTCATGCCGGATGTGGCCGAGATCTATCCGAATGGCGCGGAGCGCGCGACGCGTGTCGATGTCCCGGGTCTGTCGCGGATTCTGTGTGGCGAGTTCAGGCCGGGGCATTTCGAGGGTGTAGCCACGATCGTCGCCAAGTTGTTTCACATCGTGGACCCTGATGTGGCCGTATTCGGGGAGAAGGATTTCCAACAGCTGACGGTGATCCGGCGGATGGTGGCTGATTTGTGCATGCCGGTACAGGTTGTCGGTGCGCCCACGGTACGCGATGCGGATGGCCTGGCGATGAGTTCGCGCAATCAATACCTGACACCCGAGCAACGCAGTATCGCGCCGCGCATCTACGAGATTCTCACGGCGACCGCGAAGCGCCTGCAGGGGGGTGACAGTGAGTTTGCCAGCATGGAGCGAAGCGGTTGCCAGATGCTCGAGGCAGCGGGGTTCAAGCCGGACTATTTCGCGGTTCGGCAGGCGGGCGACTTGAGTACGCCGCGGCCGGACACAAGCCACTTGGTCGTACTCGCCGCAGTGCGCCTGGGCAAGGCGCGGTTAATCGATAACGTGCAGGTAAAGCGTTAGCCGTTGAGAGCAGTGGCAGATCCGCGGCGTGCAACATCATTCGTGGCGCTCGTCACGCCGTGGCTCAACATCGTGCCGCGCCAACGCCCACTCAACATGCTCCCTCACCAGCCCCGATGGGTCGTCGCGCCGGCGATGCAACGCCGCAAGCACCTCTGGTGAGCGTGGCGCATTCCCCAACGCCACCGCAATATTCCGCGACCAGCGCTCGTACCCGATGCGATAGATGGCCGAGCCCCGCATGCGCTCCTCAAACTCACCCTCCGTCCACCCGAACAAGGCCGTGAGCTGCGTTGCATCCAACGCATTGCGGACCTTGAAATCCGGGTGGCTGGCTGCCTGGGCGAACTTGTTCCATGGGCAGACGAGCTGGCAGTCGTCGCACCCATAAATTCGATTGCCGAGCGCCGCCCGCAACTGCACCGGGATGGCGCTCTTGTGCTCTATGGTCAGGTATGAAATGCAGCGCCGTGCATCCAACTGGTACGGTGCGACGATGGCGCCTGTTGGACAGGCG
>Ga0105249_10005408_pt1 | contig 11025 bp, 12 predicted proteins | sample KBSS44metaG_FD_81522 | JGI IMG/M metagenome (GOLD analysis project Ga0105249, IMG submission 81522) | Switchgrass rhizosphere microbial communities from Kellogg Biological Station, Michigan, USA - KBS S4-4 metaG | ecosystem: Host-associated > Plants > Roots > Rhizosphere > Soil | place...
CCCATGATGCCCGGTGGCCCGGGCATGCCCGGCTCGGTCCCCATCATCGCGGCCATCATATTGGCGACCACGGTTGCCGTCTTCAGCTTCACGTTCCGTGTGAATCCCGACGAGCTTGGAGTCGTCACGCGCTTCGGCAAAGTCACACGCCAGGAGCCGGCCGGCCTGCACTTCCGCCTGCCGTATCCGATCGATGAGGTACACCTGCCGAAGGTGACACGGCAGAACATCATCGAGATCGGCGTGGCCACACGCGGCGGTTTGAGCTCCAGGCGGGAAGGGGACATGATGCTGACGGGGGACGAGAACATCGTCGATGTCACTCTTGTCGTCTTCTGGCGCATCGAGGACGCGCTCGGATACCTCTTCAGTGTTCGGAACCCAGACACCACCGTGCAAGAAGTGGCAGAGAGCGCCATGCGCGAGGTGGTCGGCCGATCCGACTTACAGCCGATACTGACGGTGGCACGCCAGCGAACGGAACGGGCGGTACAAGAGCTCATGCAGGACGTGCTCAACCGCTACGGTGCAGGCATTCGCGTCGATCGGGTGCAGCTGCTGAAGGCCGACCCGCCGACGCAGGTCATCGACGCGTTCCGTGACGTGCAAGCCGCAGCCACCGACAAGGAGACTCTGCAGAACCAGGCCTTCGCCTACGCGGGACGTATGATTCCGGAGGCGCGGGGTGAAGCCGAGGCCATCCTGCAGCGGGCCAAGGGCTATCGGCAACAGGCAGTCGCCGAAGCTACCGGGCAGGCGGCCCGCTTTGTGAAGGTCCTCGACGAATACACGAAGGCGCCGGACGTGACGCGCAAGCGTCTATACCTGGAGACCATGGAGCGCGTATTCGGCAGCGCCGATAAGATCATTATCGATAGCAACGGCATCGTGCCGTTTCTGTCGCTTGGGCCGCGGCACAAGCGCTAACGACGGCGCCAGATCCTCACTCATCGAGGCGATAGGCATTTTCCGCACCTTGGCAAGGACATCTTTCTCGTGTGCTCATGCATCGGGCCGTATGAGGTCCTGCAATTGTGTCCTTGTGCTCCTGGCCCCAACTTCAGTGGCCCGGCTTCCTCCCGCGAAGCTGGGCGACCTTTGGCACGGCGTACTCGTGGCGGTCACGCAACGAAGCCTGCGCCCAGGCCGGTCGGTTTCCGCAGGTAGCGGGGTGACCGCCCCCCGCTACCCTCACAAGGTGCCGTCGCACCATTGGTGGTCATCGTGAATCCCGCTGCTTCCGTTTCCTTCTTTAGACCCGAGTTCGACGACTTTCTCTACGCGCCGATCGGCATGGAGAGAGATGAAATGCCGCTCAGCGTCCTCTCGGCGCTTGCGCGATTGAACCTCCATCCCTGGAAGGAGGCAGCCGAATTGTCCGAGCTCCCGAGGGACGCGGCCACGGAGCGATTGGCTACGCTGATCGTGCGGCTGCCTGGCGGACGATGGACTCCGGCGGATTCGAGGGGAATCGCGGGTCGCTTGATCGCACTCCTGCCCACACGGAGCCGCCCCAGCGTGCCGTTGACTGAGAAGGTCCAGGCCATTCCCAGTATGACGACGGGGTTCCCAGTTGCGAAAATGCTGATCTGCGCTGCGTTGGTGGGCATCGCCCTCATCGGTGTAGCGCGCTGCGAACCACCATCCGGGGCTGAGATAGCCCTCTCCCGGACGGTTGCAACCGTGCCTCATCCCTTTCATAGCGATTTTCCGAAGTGAGGCCAACGTGATGCCGAATGAACGAGCCCAGACTGTGCTCGTCTTCGCCATGACTCCCATCTGTGTGAACAAGTTCCGAGACGCGGAAGGGTACGCGGCGAATCTTGCGGCCCTCAAGGGCATCAAGGAGCGGCCGGCTGAGCACGGGCCGCACCAGCAGAGTGACCTGGCCGCCGAGCAGGCGTGGGATGTGGCCTGGGCCAGTTTCACAGATCTTGCCGCGGCCATGAGCTGCTATCCGGGTGGAGGACACGCATGACAATGCCGCACCGTGCTTTCGGGCTGTTCGCAGCCATCTTGGCTACGCCGCTTCTTATCGCCGCCGACGCGGCGGCCCAGAGCTATCCGTCCCAAACGGTCAAGATCATCGTCCCCAACCCCGCCGGCGGCACCGCCGACGCCCTGCCGCGCATCATCGGCGACGCGCTGAGCAAGGTGTGGGGTCAGGCTGTGGTGGTCGAGAACAGGGCCGGGGCAGCCGGCAATGTCGGCGCCGAATCCTTCTCGCGCGCCACCCCGGACGGCTACACGCTGCTGGCCTCGCCGCCGACCACCCTTGCCATCAACCAGTCGCTCTACAAGAAGCTCAACTACGATCCGGCCAGGTTCAAGTCGATCACGATCCTCGGCAGCTCGCCCAACGTGCTGATCGTCCACCCCAGCCTCGGCGTGTCGACGGTGAAGGAGCTGATCGAGAAGGCCAAAGCCGAGCCTGGCGCCATCGCCTACGGCTCGCAGGGCATCGGCGCCACCTCGCACCTGACGACGGCGCTGCTCGAGACGATGGCCGGCGTCAAGTTCAACCATGTGGCTTATCGCGGCACGGCGCCGGCCATGAACGACCTGCTCGGCGGCCACATCCTGTTCATGTTCGACAACCTGGCGTCGTCGCTGCCGCAGCATCAGTCGGGCAAGCTCAAGATCCTGGCCGTGTGCACGTCCGAGCCCTCGCCGCATCTGCCCGACGTGCCGACCATGGCGGAGGCGGGGCTGCCCGGCTTCCTCTCGGTCGCCTGGTTCGGCCTGGTGGCGCCGCCCGACACCCAGGAGGAGATCGTCGACAAGATCAACAGGGATGTCGTCGCCGTGCTCAAGACTGATGAGGTGCGCCACAAGTTCCAGGCGCAGGGCGCCGAGCCGATCGGCAACACGCGGAAGGAGATGGCGGCGTTCCTGGAGCGCGAGCGGGCGCTCTGGGGCAGTGTCATCGAGAAGGCGAAGCTGAAGGCGCCCGAATGACGCTGGCGGGCTTCAGGCGCCGTCGAGCACCTCGATCACACCATTCCGGCCGCCGAGGTGATAATACGCTTGAACCGCTTGAACCGCTTGTCTTTGTGGTTGGTGGAGACGACGTGGCCAGTCAGGCCGAAGCTAGTGCCGTCGCCCAGTTCCTCCGTGCGGTCGAGATGGATATCGATCGGGTCGGTATCGGTCTCGAAATGAATGTGAAGCTGCTTCTCAGGGTAAGCGACCGCCCATTGCAAATCGAGCTTGATCCGGCCGTCGGTTGAGTCATGTGTCGGGCATGCTAAGTCTCCTGCTGCGGTAACGCCGCGGCTGGACAAAGGGTGCGGTCCCATGCGCCGGTGTGAGTTGCCATGAGATCCGATCCCCTTCGCGTCGCGATCGTCGGCGGTGGTATCGGCGGGGTCGCCGCCGCCACCGCGCTCGTCCTTCGCGGCATCGATGTGCGCCTCTACGAGCAGGCCCCGGCGCTGGCCGAGGTCGGTGCCGGACTCGCCATCCAGCCGAACGGCGTGCGCATGATCGAGCGGCTCGGCCTCGGCAGCGAGTTGCTGCGTTTCGGCGCTAGGTTTGTCGACCCGCAGTTTCGCAACGCAGACGGGACCTTCGCCGCGTCAATGAGGCCCCCCGAGCTGGCGGGCAAGATCGAATTCTACGGACTGCACCGCGCCGATCTGCTGGCCATGTTCGTCGACAGGCTGCCTGCCGGCATCGTGCACACCGGCCACAGATGCGTCGGCTTCGAGCAGGATGACCGGCAGGCCACCCTCACGTTTGTCAACGCCAGCCGCGCGACGGCCGATGTCGTGATCGGGGCGGACGGCATCCATTCGACGCTGCAGCAGTTCGTGATTGCCCCGTCGCGGCCGCTGTTTTCCGGACAGGTCGCGCATCGGGGCATCGTTTCGGCGGCCAGCGTCGGGTGGAAACCCGGAGCGATGCGCAACTGGCTGGGTGCCGGCAAGCATTTCCTCGTCTTTCCTGTGCGCGCGAACGAACTCATCAACTACGTCGGTTTCGTCACCACGGAGGAACAGTCGAGGGAATCCTGGTCGGCTCCGTGCGAGCCTGCCGCCCTGGCACGGGAATTCGCCGGCTGGGACCCGATGGTGGAGGCCATCCTGGGGCAAGCGAACAACACGTTCCGCTGGGGCCTCTATGATCGCGAGCCGCTCGCGCGGTGGACCAACGGCCGCCTGACCCTGCTCGGTGATGCCGCCCATCCCATGCTGCCCCACGCCGGCCAGGGCGCCAATCAGGCCGTCGAGGACGGCGTTGCCCTGGCGGCCGTGCTCGCCCGCGCCGACCGGGCGTCAGCGCCGCGCGCGCTGCAGGTGTACGAGCAGCTGCGGCGTGAGAGGACGGCCTGCGTGCAACGGCGCTCGCGTTTGAACGGTGCGCGCTATTACGCATCGGGCAGCGGGGTGCGTGCGCGTGATCAAGCGCTTGCCGGCCAGGTCCAGGAGCGTGCGTGGATCTGGGACTACGACGCCGAGGCGGAAGCGTCGGCGGCCGCTACCTCGCTCTGATCGTACCTCCGCCCGCGCTTCCGGTTGTGCTACGAACGCGGGATTGATGATCGACTGGAGTCAGGCGCTATGCGCACTGGCTACAGGATGCCGGCAACCTCGCCTCCAACGGCGGCGTGATCGTCTTGCGCGAGAGGCGCTCCGGCGTGGCGGCGGTGGTGGGCGACGCGGTGCCCGACCGGCGCAATAGCTCCTCGTCACCCACAGCTACCGCGCCATGGTGACCACGCGCATAATGGCGACCGCGGCGGGCCATGAGGATGCCGACGATCTCGACGACTTGCGCTTCGACCCGGGTCTGATGCTCGCCTGCAACCGCGCGCCGGAGGGCGGCCACGGCCTTCCAGCCAGCCGACTATCTCGCGCCTGGAGAACGTCGCCGACGCGTGCACGCGACCCCCGGCTCGGACTGATTTCACCCGTACGGTCCAAGGCATGGAAATGCAACGCTGGCGGCGCAGGACAGCAGCCAGCTCCAACACAACGGTGCCCAATGTGCCTGAGCCTGTGGCGTCAACTGCTCGCCGGCACGAGGAGGCATGACCTGCGACAGGGGCGTACCGTCACCACAGATGCCACCAAGCGTCACGAGCTAGTGAGGGCTTCAGCGCATGCATCGGCAACGGCAAAGTTCGAATCCTGGCCGACCTTGGCCCAGTTGCCTTTCGCCACGTAGTCCCGCCGCTCCCAGGACGCCTTGATGCCCTTGAGGGCCGCGAGATTCGCCGCGTACCCTTCCGCGTCTCGGAACTTGTTCACACAGATGGGAGTCATGGCGGCGACGAGCACAGTCTGGGCTCGCTCATTCGCCATCACGTTGGCCTTGGCGCTACTTACGACCCATCCCATCGAGAGACCGACGATGACAGCGGCGCCCGCGCCCATCGCAGTGCCCCACAAGAAGCCGTTCAGGCGGTCGTTCATTTTCATTGTCCTAGCCTTTCTCGCGGAGATGATTCCTCCCCGCCCCGGCAACCCGACGCGGCAGCACAGCGGGCGCGGCGCCAAGCGAGGGGTTACTACGCAAACGATACGCGCCCTTGCATGCGCATTAACGCACGCTTCCAAATAGCAGGTTAGACTCGGAAAATACCCAATCCGTGGAGCACCGAGGTAGCGTGAAAACCCTATTCGAGCGTGATGCTCTCGCCCGCGCAATCATCGAACCATTCAGGCTCAGCGAGGTCGGCTCCGCGCCGTGATGAGCCTCATGCGATCTTCCTCCGTTTGGCATTTGTGTCCGCCGCTTAGACTAGCCCGCTTTATTCAACATACTTGCGGGCTTGCGAGCTTGCGGCAATAGGCGCGAGGCACCGACCGGGTTTACGGCGGGCGATTGCCGGGGAGGAACGCGCCGGAGGTTGGCGGCCGGGGGCTCATGCGGCGCTTGGGCCGCGTGTCTGTTCGGTTCACTGCGCGGCAAACTTCTGAACGAACTCACTTTGGAGCTTCGCGATTTCCAGCAGCGATTTGGCGTTGGCAATCGCTTGTGCCGCACTGAAGGCAGCGTCGGCGTTTGCTGTCAGGTTCTGCGCAATCTTCTTGTTGAGCATCTTCGTGCTGCCCCAGGCGGTGTCGGCAATCTCGTTCATGGCCTTCGTGCCATCCTGCGCCGCGGCTGCAGCCTTTGAGTAGAGTTCCTTGGAGGTTGCCACTCCCTGCTGCGCGATGGCCTGCACGTTCTCCGGAACGCGAGCGTCCTTGAACCAGACTCGGAAAATACTCAGGGCCGACCCGAGAAGGTGGATAGCCTTGGCCTGCCGAAAGGCCTCCTGGAGCAGTTTGCGTTCTGTCTAGGTCACGGCATAGCCGGCGGCGTGCGGCTGGTCGCGATTGGTGCGCACCGCCAAAGTGTTAAGCCCGAAAATGACCAGTGCCTTCCGCACGCCGGCTATTGCTTGCTATGAACACGTTCAGAGTTTCTCGTGCGCTTTGTCTGCGACCTTATCGGCCGCGTCCTTTACAGCGACCTTGGCTTGGCCCATGGCTCTTTGGGCTTCGCCCCTCATCTTCTGGGCGGCGCCTTTCGCGCGCAGGCGGTCGTTACCAACGGCCTTGCCGACGCCCTGCTTCAGTTTGCCAGCGGCTTCATTGGCATAGCCTTTGATTTTGTCGGAGGTGCTGCTCATGAACCTTTCTCCTCAGGCATGTTGAAAACTCGGCTTTGCCCGGCCTGCATGACCGAACCACTTGCTCGTTCCGCTTGCATGCTATCGAGTCCTTTCAGTAGGGGACCTTTCAAAGAGTTGGCGTGTAAGCCGTCCGGCCCTCTGAACCATACCGTGCTTCCTTCCGGTGCCGGATGATGCAATGCAGCGTCTCAATGCGGGCGTTCGACAAATACAGATTCGGCCACGCACGCGGCGCTGCCTTCGTCTCGGAGGACGGAAGCCGCCGGGGCATCGCGCCAGTATTGACGCACGGGACAGCCGTCATCGCCAAGGTTCGGGAAGTACCTACGTCGCGGGGGTGTGCGTCTATGACGGGGATGCCTATGACGGGGATGCCTGCGCCCGGCGGCGGATAGAGCCGCGGCGGTCACCGCTCCCGCAGGTGAACCGCCCAAACTGTCCGGCCCTCGCATCTAGACCAGGTACGCAAACCTCTGCCCGAATGCGGGTCGACGTACCGCAACGACAGGCAGGCTAGAACCAACGCCGGCGGCCATAGTAGCCCCCGCCAAAGAGAACTAGCAGTGCGATGACGATGAGCAGAAGCGTCGTGGTGTCCATGATGCTCTCCTGTACGATCTCGCGAACCTCGCGTGACTTTCTTCACGCTATATCTAAGCCGGAGGAGGTGGAGCGGACAGGTTCGGAATCTAACCAGAGCCGAGCTGAAGGCCTCTTCCAAAGACGTGCGCAGCATCATCCGCCAAATGCACGCTCGCCACCCGGGCGCGCCCCTTCGTAGGCATTCTCCGAGTCTGGCTTGCGGCCCAGCGCCGATGCTCTATGGCGCTGCGTGTCGCGGCGGCATCTGCGACCGCGTTCGCACGTCGCTGCCATCGCTTCAAAGGAGCCACTATGAAACCCACTGTCATCCCGGCGCTTGCCGCGATAGCGATACTTGCTTCCGCCGCGGGATTCGCGCAGACGGCGCCTCCGCCCGGAACAAGAGCAGATACCGCGTTTGTGACGGTACAGCCGCAGGGCCAATGGCTGACAAGTCGATTTGTCGGCCAGGCGGTCAGCAATCAGGCCGGCCAGAATATCGGCGACATCAACGATCTGTTGTTCGACAAGACCGGCCGCATATCCGCAGCGGTGATCGGTGTGGGCGGCTTCCTCGGAATAGGGGAGAAGAGTGTCGCCATTCCGTTTGGCTCGCTCGCATTCACGGCGGACGCCACGGGCAAGCGGGTTGTAACGATTCCGCTCTCAAAGGAGCAGCTCCAGGCGGCACCAAGTTTCGAGCCCACTGAGCGGACTGCTTACATGCGCGCCAAGGAGCAGGCGAGCGAGATGGGTCACAAAGCCATCGACAAGGCCGGCGAGCTGAAAGACATGGCTGGCAAGAAGATCGAAGACATGAGAGGCGGGCCGACCCCCAAGTAGCAACGCGATACGAAGTCGGCGTCGCGCGTCTTGCTGGCACTCGTAAACTGACTCATCGACGCCGATCAGTACAGCCTCGGAAAAGCGATAACCGCGCTGGCCCGGCAATCGGGCCTTGGCCGCGCCAATGGTGAAGCCATGAACGGTCCACTGACAGGACGCCTTGTCCTGATCGCCGAGGACGAGCCGCTCATTGCACTTGATATGACGCTCGCATTCGAGGACGAGGGAGCGTGGGTCACAAGGGCCCGCACTCTCGACGAAGCCCTGCTTGGGGTCGAAGACCGCGCCTTGTCGGTTGCGATCTTGGATCATGCGCTGAGCGATGGCGATAGCTCAAAGGTCTACGCACGCCTGAAGGAGCGCAACATCCCGTTTGTAACCTACAGTGGCTACGACGACCTCGGATGCGGCGGAGGCATTCATCTCAAGAAGCCGGCAAGCATGTCGGTGCTGGTGGCGACAGTCAGGGATCTGCTCGCGCACCACTCGGGTGCAGCGGCATCCCAGCGAGCAACTCCGCCATCGCCTCGACGGTGAGGTCATCCTTGCGGATAGACCAATCACGAAGGAAGCAGAACCGATGACGGGGAACGACCAGCCCGAGCGCGAGCTGCAAGTCTATCACCATGCGCCCGCGGATTCTGCCGACCGGTTCGCCCTTGGGAGCGTGAAGTTCCTGCGGTTCCTTGCCGACTCCTTCTTCCAGCGCCGCTACGGCCATCGCGCCGTCATTCTGGAAACAGTGGCTGCGGTTCCCGGGATGGTCGGCGGTGCCCTCACGCACCTCAAGTCCTTGCGGCGTTTCGAAGATGACCGTGGCTGGATCAAGACGCTCTTGGACGAGGCGCAGAACGAGCGCGCTCACCTCATGACCTTTACCCATCTGGCTACGCCCAATTGGTTCGAGCGGTGCCTGGTCATCGCTGCGCAGGGCGTGTTCTTCAACCTGTACTTCTTCACGTACCTGTTCTGGCCGCGTGCCGCCCACCGCTTCGTCGGCTACCTTGAGGAGGAGGCAATCATCAGCTACACGGAGTACCTGGCCGGCATCGACGCGGGAGAGATCGAGAATGTGCCGGCGCCGCGATACGCGATCGACTATTGGAAGCTCGAGCCCGATGCGCGGCTGCGCGAGGTAGTGGCCGCCGTACGGCTCGACGAAGCCAGGCATCGTGACGTGAATCATGGTTTCGCCGACGACATCGTGGGGCGCAAGAGCGGCCAAGTGCCCGCAACCCCGGAGCACGCTGATCCGCTGCAACGCCTGGCCGAGGAAAAACGTGCGAATGACTAGGCGTCCGCGACGCGGAGCCCGCGCGGCGATTTCTGCAGCGGCACCTACACTCGAGCCATTTCCGCGGGACGCAGCCAACCCCACCACTCAAGGCTACTGGCGTCAACCGGCAGCGGCACCGGTCGCGTATCCGCGTGCTACACTTTCGGCGAGCAAGCGCGCTGAGGGATAGCGATGGGCGGCGATGTCTCTTCAGTCGGTTGGCTGGGTCTCATTCGGCTTCTGACGCAATACATTGTGCCGGGCTTAGTCGCCGTCGTGATGCTTGGCGAGTCGCTGAGCGCGCCGTGGGCTGGGCCGTCGCTCAGCGGATACGCCAGCGTTTACAATTATTTGCTCTTTGTCGCCTTCACTCTTGCGACCGTGATGATGATTGCCGTCTGCGGCTGGACCGTCTTCCTGTGGGATATCGATCGCCTGTTTTTCACTTTGGACACCAGGATCGATGCGGAAATAGGCGAGCTCGAGAAGAAATCTCCCGACCGGGAGCAAGACGGATCATTGCTGGGCCGCGCGCGGGAGATGCTCAATAGCGCGGTGCAGACCGTACGGGGCAGGTCCGTCGCTTTGATCGAGAAGGCGTACTGGGACGACATCAACGCCGGAGGCGTGCTCTCCTTCCCCCAGCCCGACATTGCTGCAGCGGTGGAACAGATCGACAAGAGCCGTCGTGACCTCTTGGCACCGCTCACGGAGCTGGTTGCAAGCGCAATTCCGCTCGGCAATTTGCCGGCCTGGATCGTGTCGCGTCTGATCTTCAGGTACGTTGCGCACGAGGTCAAAGAGCGCCTCTACCGGCGCCTGGTCCTGCGGTTCCTCTCGCAACTGGGTGCGCTCTTCGCACTCACCGCCGTTTGCTTCTACATCAGCATCCTGGCGTGGTCTCGCGTCGACGGGTCCGCCTTCACCTCGGCCGCCGTCTCGCCGGCGAGTGTCCTCATGTACCAGCTGGACCTCATGCTGCGGGGCGCACTGTTCGATGTCATAGAGCACACGCATCGTTCGGTCTCACCGATTGCGATCAATCAGGACGCCACCGCCTTCGTCTACTACACCCTTCTTTTCCGCATGTTCGTGGCGGTCTACGTCATCTCCTCAGTGTTCAGGGTCGCCCGCTTCATGTTCCGGCGTCGGTGGCTGTTGCTGCGGCGGTAGTGGAAAGAACCCGAATGCTCGACAAGCGCTGGGGCGCTCAACCTGACGCACGCATTTCAGCCATGGCAGCACCCATCCGCCGCACCGCCGAGGCGATGCTGGACGGCGCCGAGGGCGATGCTGTCATGGCCGACAAGGCCATGACAGCGGGATCCGCCACCATCGAGGATCATCGCAGTGGCGTAGCTGATGGACTGGATCGAAGGCCGCAAGCCGAATTGATGCTGGCTATGCCACTGCGCAGACGCTCAGTTACAGGCATGCCCTGTAGCGCCGCCACCAATAGGAGCTACCCGTCGCAACGGCGCGACGGCGCAGCCAAGCGCAGTTGGAGCTGTAGCCGTAACTGGGGCCGACATAAATGCCGAAGTCCGAACCTCGCCGGCCATGATGGCTATGATGGCCATCTCTGTGACCCGAGGGAAACTGTGTGACGCGACCATGGTCGCGTCCACCGTCGCCGCTACGCACGCCATCTCGACGTGACCCGTTGCCTCTACCCTTGCCAGCGTCCGTGCCGCGC
>Ga0105249_10005410_pt1 | contig 11024 bp, 6 predicted proteins | sample KBSS44metaG_FD_81522 | JGI IMG/M metagenome (GOLD analysis project Ga0105249, IMG submission 81522) | Switchgrass rhizosphere microbial communities from Kellogg Biological Station, Michigan, USA - KBS S4-4 metaG | ecosystem: Host-associated > Plants > Roots > Rhizosphere > Soil | place...
GAACGCCCTGGGGGGGCATGTGGTATGAAGTACTGAACAGCGATGCCAGGACATATGGGGGAAGCGGCCATGGGAACCTGGGAGCGGTAGAGGCTGCCCCGGTGCCATACCACGACCGGCCCTACTCCCTGACGCTCGTGGTCCCGCCGCTAGCGGTGGTCTTCTTCACCAGCCAGTCAGTAGCGTAAGCATAACACTATCTCTACCAGCGTTATGGCATGAAGTTTGCCCTGCAACATGTCATGAACCATAGATCGTATGTATGTTGGTCGTAAGATAGTCAACGTGTGATCGTTGGTGACGCTACGTTGTGCTCACGCGCCGGATGTTCGCCAAAGGCTGAGGGAACCCGATATGGGAGGCCAAGTAACCCGAGGCCTTCCAATCCATACTCATCCACATGCCCGTGTCAGCCAGGTGGGCCACTCAACAGGTCCAAGAATGACGTCGTCTGCTCAATAGACCCAACATAATAGTGCGTAGCAGAGGACGGACGATCACACCCTACGAAAATCCCGAGTTCTGTAGTACCAAGCGCAGGGCGGCGCCATCGTTTTCCCCTGATGCCTCATGCGTATGCACTGTATATCTCTAGCAGGCGCAGGGCGCCTTGGAGCGGAATCCGCACCCAATCGAGACGATTGTTGAACTCATAGTGGAGCTCGTATAATGCCTTGTCCAGCACGAACGCTTCAAGCAGTGTCGCCAGATCACGGCGCTCGGGCGGCAGAAAGCTCGCACCAGCAGCCGTTGTGAGATAGCTCTGCACAAAGCGCGCTGAGATCCAGTGCTGCCAAAAAGCCGCCCACGGCTCGAGCCGGCCCAGATCCTCCGGACGTGTCCGTGTAAACGCAAACAGGGCGGCATAGGCGGCGTAGCTTAATGACCGCAACATGCCCGCAACATCTTTGAGGGGCGACTGCTTGCGCCGACGTTCGGCCAGAGGGCGCATAGGCTCACCTTCAAAATCAATAATGACGAAATTGTTTTCGTACCACAAGAGCTGGCCCAGATGATAGTCACCATGACACCGGATGCGTGTCATGCCGGGGGTGAGTGTCGCCACCGCTTGCAGGCGCTCCATAATGGCAGCACGCTGGGCCAGCAGCTGGTGTATCTGGGTACCCAGAGGCTCTGGAAGCCCATCAGCCTGCGACGTGAGCACCTCCAGGACTTGTTCAGCGTGGCGGCACAGGTCAGCGGCAAGCGTAGTAAGATCAGCGGTAGTCATGCGTTCAGGAGCAAAAGCGGCGTCCGCCGTGCCTTGTTCCAGTGCCAGATGCAGGGCGGCAGTGCGCTGCCCCAGATTTTCCGCGGGTACCAGATAGGTCCCCACAGCGATGCGGGCCTCCTCTGGGATGTCCGCCTCGGTCAACGCCAGCAGGCGCTGGATGGTCATATCGAGGACCAAGGGGACCTCAGTGTATCCAAGAGCCTGTTCGTAGTATCGGCCTAACAGATCCATGGTGTAGTCCCAGCCGTTACCAGCACTCCGTATATAGCCATGGAGCAGGGCTACTGTCATGGGCGCGGCGCCTGGGCGACGATAGGTGAGGCCACCAGCCAAGGGTGGCACAAAGGGCAAGGCAGCTTTTTCCGTCAGATAGCGGCCCATATCAAGTTCGGGATGGATGCCCGCCTCGACGCGGCGCACGAATTTGAGAATGAAGCGACTCCCATAAATGATTGAGCTATTGCTCTGCTCCCCTTGCACCCGGCGCACAGGCAAGGGCTCCTCGGCTGGACCGCGCACTTCGGGATAGGCCCTGGTGACAAAGGCACGAAACTCTCCGGCCGCGCTGGTGAGGTGGTGGTGTTCGTGGATCAGGGCGAGCAGAAGGGTAGCTGCGGCCTCAGTGCCCACAGCATCGTGCAGCAGCCCCTCTCCCTGACGGCTCCGGACGCGGGCGAGCACACAGGTTGGATCGGTTTGGAGCAATGTCTTGGCGGCCTCATCGGTACTGATGCCCAGGAGGAGCGCATAGGTCTCTGCCCCGCCTTGCGCATAGGTCACTTCGATTAACACCAGGTAGATCGGCGGCACTGCCGCTTGCAGCACACCATAGTCCAGCAGGCGTACACGCTCGATAGTGCGTGCCTTCCCGCCAAACCAGCGCTGGCGCGACAGGTAGGCTGGTAACAGGTCGGTTTCCAGACGGTGTCGAACTCCCGGGGCAAACAGGCTCTCCCACCTACCAGAGAGCACCAGGACCGGCAGGGTCGCCTCCAGCTCTTCCAGAACGCCTGGGGTCCCTTCGGTCCACACGATCACGGGTTCAGGGGCTTGCAGAATGAACCAATAGGACGCATAAGGCCCCAGGGACAGAAAATACGGCGTCGTGCCAATGGCCGGAAACTCTGCACCCCCAAACATCTCCTGCGGCATCAGGCCTTCGTAGACCGCCAGGTCCAGTTCCACCGGCTGGACCTGGTTCGATAGGTTGGCCAGCACTAGAATCGTGTCGGTCTCGTCATGGCGCACATAGGCAAGGATTTTGCGGTTGTCCGGGCTCAAGAAGGTCGTCCGACCGCGTCCAAACACTTTGTGCTGCTTGCGCAGAGCGATGGTGCGCTTCATCCACCACAAGAGGGATGCACTATTACGCTCCTGGCTCTCGACGTTGACGGTCTGGTAGCCATACAGTGGATCCATGATTACCGGCAGGTACAGCCGTTGCGGGTCGGCACGCGAAAACCCGGCGTTGCGGTCCCCCGACCACTGCATGGGCGTGCGCACCCCATTCCGGTCGCCCAGAAAGATATTTTCGCCCATGCCCATCTCATCGCCATAATACAGCACGGGCGTGCCCGGCAGGGAAAAGAGGAGGCTATAGAGCAGCCGCACCCGGTTTAAGTCGTCCTCCATCAGCGGGGCCAGGCGTCGACGGATACCCAGATTGAGCCGCATGCGGGCGTCGATAGCATACTCCCGATACATGTAATCACGTTCCTCGTCCGTGACCATTTCCAAGGTTAATTCGTCATGGTTGCGTAAAAAGAGCGCCCACTGGCAGGTGTCGGGAATTTCGGGCGTCTGGCGCAGAATTTCTGTAATGGGATGGCGGTCGGCCTGACGTAGTGCCATGAAGATACGAGGCATGAGGGGAAAGTGAAAGGCCATATGGCATTCGTCCTCGTCACCGAAATACGGCAGTACGTCCGCTGGCCACTGGTTCGCCTCGGCCAGGAACACGCGTGCCTCGTAGTGCTGGTCGAGGAGACGACGCATTTCTTTCAGCACGGCGTGGGTCTCGGGGAGGTTCTCGTTGATTGTACCCTCACGCTCGCATAGGTAGGGTATGGCGTCCAGGCGGAGGCCATCCACGCCGACATCAAGCCAGAAACGCATAGTCCGGAATATGGCCTTCAAGACCTGCGGGTTGGCGTAATTCAGATCAGGTTGATGCGAGAAAAAACGATGCCAATAGTACTCCGCTGCCACCGGGTCCCAGGTCCAGTTCGACTTTTCCGTATCCAGGAAGATGACTCGTGTCCCGGTATACTTCGTATCCGTATCGCTCCAGACATAATAGTTGCGTTTGAGTGAACCAGGCTTGGCACGCCGTGCGGCCTGAAACCAGGGATGCTGGTCGGACGTATGATTCACGACTAGCTCAGTGATGACCTTCAGACCATACGCATGCGCCTTTTGGACGAACACCTTAAAATCGTGCAGGGTGCCATAGTCAGGGTGCACACTGCGATAGTCCGCAATATCGTAGCCATCATCACGGAGGGGTGAGGGATAAAACGGCAAAAGCCAGAGGGCCGTCACGCCGAGATCGCGCAAATAGGGTAGCTTTTGAATAAGTCCTTGGAAATCACCGATGCCATCACCATTGCTGTCATAAAAGGCCCGCACGTGGAGTTCATAAATGATGGCGTCCTTGTACCAGAGGGGCTCTGGCTGCATCTGAGGAAGCTGTCGGTGTCTCATCGGTCTGTGTACTCCTTTCCCGCAGGTATGGTTGTGTGCCCGGTTTTGCCTCAGCGACCACGGCACCTGGATGACGTGTGGCGCAACATCACGTGGCCGCTCCTTCTTGAGGAAAGTGTACCCCTATCCAGAGCGCAAATGTGATGCCATATGCGTTAGGCCTGTCTGATCTCACCTCTCTCAAACAGCAGCAGAGACGACTAGAATAGTGAGGCTGGCTCTTGCTCAAAATGGAGGATTGTTCTCTCAAAATGAGAGGGCGAGCTTGCCGATTTTTGCCCTGTCAGGAAATATCTGCAGCATATATGTGATACATTATTATGCATGCGCTGCCTCTCGCCTGTGCAGGGTAGGCGTGACGGACGAAGGCTTGGACGGAGGCTATGGGCTCCGTTCTGGGTCTGAGCTCAGAAGTACATGGAAAGCGTGCACCACGCCTGGCACATAGCCTAACAAGGTAAACACGAGATTGAGCCAAAATTGGCTGCGTAAACCGACGGCACAAAATACACTGAGTGGTGGCAATACAGTGGCAAAGATCACTTGCATGGGACCCGAAATCATGGCAGCCATGGAGCATTGCTTTCTGAGTGCAGACATTGCATGAGTGGCCTAGTTCCTGGATAGTTTACTGGCTTTCCCTTCGCACAGAGTGCAAATTCTATACCACAGCGCCCAACTGCCCCAGGCACCGCACCTATGGAAAGTAGAAAATCAGTGTCCTTGACATAGCCACGGTCCACTCTGCCGGTAAGCGCTGTCTGCACAGTACGCAAGGAGCACGTATCCTATGCCAAAGCTCTGGCTAGCTGCCAAGTATTCTTCCCTGACTGCCAGGCTCGACCTCGTCGTGCTCGTCGCCGGGGAACTCGCCGTCGCGTTGGGGAGCATAGTCCTGTTCGGATGGTACACACATAACCCCTGGTTAGTCCAACTGCAGCCTACGTTCGCCCCGATGCAATACAACGCCGCCCTGAGTGTGCTGCTGTGTGGCGTTGGGCTGCTAGCCCTGTCTTGGGAGCGGGTACGACTCGAGGTGGTCTGCGGCACCGTGGTGGCTGCCATTGGGCTCTTGACGCTGTATAAGTACATCTTTGGGTTGAGTTTAGGTCTGGACCAGTTCTTTCTGCAGCCTTTTACCACGGTTCGTACTTCGCACCCCGGACGGATGGCCCCACAGACGGCGCTGGGTTGCTTTCTGACCGGGACCGTTCTCGTGATCCTACGCCTGCCGACCCGCCATGGGCTCATCCGGCTCCTCCCCGCACTGCTGGGTTTACTGGTAGGCGGCCTCGGGCTGGTAGGCGGCCTCGGGTACCTGACGGATGTGCTGACGGCATATCAGTGGCAGCCGTTCACGGACATGGCCGTGCTGTCGGCGGTGGGGTGTGTCGTCCTAGGAGTGGGCGTGCTGGCGGCTGCCTGGCGCCACTATGGAGGGGACACCAGCGAGCCATCACCATGGGCCCCAGTGCTCGTGGGGGGAATCGTCACCGTGCTCACCTTAGCCCTCTGGCAGGCTCTGCTGGCCCACGAGTCTGTCCTCGTGAGACGCACAGTGACGCTAGCCGCGACGAGTGTCCAGGATGCCATTACCGAGCAAACCGTGTCACGTCTCCGGTCCTTGGAGCGTATGGCGCAGCACTGGGAGGGCGCGGGAGTATTCTCCCCAGAAGTCTGGGAGCAAGACGTGGCTCTCTTACGCCGCTATGACCCCTATCTGCGCGGTGTCGTGTGGGTCGATGCCTCCTTTTGGATCCACGGGTTCGGCCCCTTGGCGGACGAGGGGGTGTTGGGCGACCCCTATAGCGACGCGCCGACACGCCAGCAACTCCTGACCCTGGCCCGGACGACGCAGGAAGCGCAGGTGACACGGGTCACAGACCCTGGGGGCACTACCCAAGAACTCTGGATGGTGGTGCCCCGCGTCACCGGGACCACGTTTAAGGGGTGTCTCATCGGGATGCTCCGCTTGCAACCCTTCCTCACCCACATCGCGACCACGGTAGTCGAGGATTTCGCTGTCGTTGTGCTCGATGGCGAGGAACCCATCTATGCCCGTCATCAGACCACCCCACAATATAGAGACACTCTACGCCAGGAGGTCGCCATCACCTTGCCCGGGCTCACCTGGCGGGTGTGGATTTGGCCAACCGTCGGGGCTATCCTGGCCGATAAGTTCTCGGTGCTTCCCTTTGCAGTGTTGCTCATGGGCCTCGTGACCACGGTCTCGCTAGGCTCCCTAGCCTATTTTGCCCAAACAGCCCAAGTTCGCGCTACCCAACTGGCGCTCACCAATGATACCCTCACAAAAGAAATCAGTGAGCGACAGCGCACGGAGGTAGCCCTCCGGGATTCCTACCAGTTTCTCCAATCGACGCTTGATGCCCTCTCTGCCAGTATCGTCATCCTGGAGGAGACGGGGACGATTGCCGCGGTCAACGCCGCCTGGCGTCGTTTTGTGCTGGCCCATGACTTATCTGCTTCTGCCCATGGCGTAGGAACGAATTATCTGGAATTTTGCCACGCCCTTAGCGGACGGGTAGGGACCGACATCCAGGAGTTCCTCACTGGTCTCCGGTCGGTGATGGCGCGGCAGTGTTCGACCTTCTCCTGGGAGTATGCCTGCCACGGTACGCCTGAGGTGTTATGGTTCCTCATACGGGTGACGCGCTTTGACGAGATCGAAGGCGGACGAGTCGTCATCGCCCATGAGGATATTTCGGAAGTCAAACGGACCGAGGAGACGTTGCGACGCCAGCAGGAAGCGCTGCATCAGAGCGAGAAGTTGGCGGCCCTGAGTGGGCTCCTGGCCAGCGTGGCGCACGAACTCAACAACCCCCTAGCCGCACTCATGGTGCAATCGGACTTGCTCCGGGAGCAGGCCATGGACAGCAACCTGACCGAGATGGTGACGGATATTCATCAAGCAGCCGTACGCTGTGAGCGCATTGTACGGAATTTTCTCACCCTGGCTCGTCCCAACACGCCAGAGCGCACGCGTGTGCAGCTCAACGACGTGGTCCAGGAGGCCATACAACTGCTGCAGTATACGCTGCAGCTTGAAGAGATTGACGTCGTCCAGCAGCTAGCAGACGACCTGCCTGTCCTCTGGGGAGACCCGCATCAATTGCATCAGGTCGTCGTGAATCTTCTTACCAATGCTCACCAAGCCCTACGTGAGACCCCGCCGCCGCACCAAATCATTCTCACGACTCAGTACAACGCGGCACAGCGGGAGGTACGACTTGAGGTGCTGGACACCGGACCAGGGATCCCACCGGAACTCCAGGTCCGCATCTTTGAGCCATTCTTTACGACAAAATCAGCCGGGGTGGGCACTGGACTGGGGCTGTCGCTATGTCAGAGTATTATTGCTGGCCATGAGGGCACCCTCCGTGTGGAAAGTCACCCTGGCTACGGGGCACGCTTTGTAGTCATGTTACCCGTGGCAGTCGAACCAAGCCCAGAGCCCCCAGCGCCTGAGCCCCTCCCATCGACCATTGTGACCGGGAAAGCGATCCTGGTCATCGACGACGAAGTGGCCACGGCAAAGGCGCTAGTGCGTTTATTCCACCGCGATGGCCATAGCGTCGACACCGTGGCCAACGGGCACCTGGCGTTGACCCAGCTGCAGAAACGACCGTACGACCTCATCTTATGTGATTTGCGCATGCCGAAGCTCGATGGCCCGGGGCTCTATCGTTCCCTGGCACAAGATCAGCCGCAGCTCCTCCCCCGCTTCATCTTCGTGACGGGCGATACCTTGAGCCCTGTGGCTAAAGCGTTTCTCGAAGACAGTCAGGCACCGTATCTGGTGAAACCATTTCATGCCGAAGAGGTGCGGCGGGTTGTACAGCACGTCCTGCACCGCCTCGAGGATCTGTAATAGGCGCCGCAGCAGAGGGGCGCTCCGCGATGTTATTCGTCGCTTCCACGCCTTGGACGTCCAGAAACACCCACAGCCCCTGCCGATCACCATGCCTAAGCCATGAGGTCTCGTCAATGTCGTTCCCCAGGGAGGCGCGCGCCACCTCGCCTGCACGACCCCGTACGATGTCGCGGTCATCGATATCATGGTCCCGACGCTCGACGGCTTGAGCCTCATCGCCACACTGCGGCAGCACAAGATCCTGACACCCGTGATCATTTTGAGTGCCAGGCGCTCGGTCGATGATCGCGTCAAGGGGCTCCAAACCGGTAGCGATGATTATCTGACGAAGCCCTTCGCCTTTGCCGAGTTACTGGCCCGCGTGCAGGCGCTGGTCCGGCGTGGGACTGGCGCCGTGGAACCCACGAGCCTGTGCGGGGGGGACCTGGTCATGGACCTGCTCACGCGCGAGGTGACGCGTGCGAACCAACGCCTCAACCTTCAGCCCCGCGCATTGTCTCTGCTCGAATACCTCATGCGCAACGCTGGGCGCGTCGTCTCGAAAACGATGATCCTCGAGCATGTCTGGAATTACCATTTCCACCCCCAGACGAACGTCGTCGACGTGTTGGTATGCCGTGTACGCGCGAAAGTGGACCACGCGTTTCTGGTGAAGATGATTCACACCATCAGGGGCATGGGGTATGTTCTTAAAATCCCTTAACCGTCTCCGGAAAACCACGGGGTTCCGCTTGGCCGTCTGGTATGCGGCGCTGTGTATACTCCATGCCCTGGGGCTGAGTGCGCTGATGTATATGGTCCTGGCGTCGTCCTTGCAACAGCGGGACAGGCAGCAGATCGCGATGGAAATCCACGAGATGGTGAACCTCTATCGCAATAGTGGGGCGGCAGGCGTGCAACAGGAAGTGGACAGCTATGGGCAGCCCCCCTACTACTTCGTGCCCCTTGTTGATGCAGATCAGACGACGCTGGTGCTGGCCCTGCCGGAGCAGTGGGTCACGCTCACACTGCCGTCGCTCGACATCATAGGCACCCCAGCTACCATCACATGGAACAAGATCTGGAACCACGGCGATGGCCACCGGCTGGACGTCGCCTCCCTGGGCCTGGCCGATGGGGTATTGCTGCAGGTGGGCAGAACAGCACAGGACCGCTCCGCGCTCCTGAAGCGCTTCCGCGCCATCGCAGCGCTGCTGATGCTGCCGATGATCGCGCTCAGCTTGACGGGCGGCGCGGTGCTGGCGCTCCGCACGCTGCGCCCCTTGCGGTCCCTCATACGGACTGTCCAATCGATTGAAGCTGGCGCCATCGACACACGCGTGGTCACGCGACTGACGGGGAGTGAGTTGGACGAGTTAGGGCACCTGTTTAACAAGATGCTGGACAAAATTGCCGCATTGATTCAGGGCATGCGCGATGCTTTAGACCATGCGGCGCACGATTTACGCACGCCCGTGGCGCGTATCCGCGCTAGTGCCGAGGTGGCCTTGCAGGCGGAGGAGAATCCTCCGCTGTATCGGGAAGCTCTGGCCGACTGTATGGAGGAATCCGAACGGCTCCTTACGATGTTGCACACCCTCATGGACATTTCCGAAGCCGAGACTGGGATAATGCAGTTGGAGCTGGAGCCCATAAATCTCGCCGAACTGCTAGCGGAGGCGGTTGACCTCTACCGATATGTGATCGAAGATCAGGCGCTCGGCGTCTCGACCACCGCGCCGCTAACCTTGTGGGTATCGGCCGACCGCAATCGGCTGCGGCAGGTCACTGCGAATCTACTGGATAATGCGATCAAGTATACGCCGCCAGGGGGGCAGGTCACCCTCACCGCCTTTCAGGAGCCAGGCAGGGTGGCAATCGTCGTCGAGGATACCGGGATAGGGATGACGCCGGAAGAACTCGCTCACGTATGGGATCGCCTGTATCGCGGGGACCAAAGCCGCTCGCAGCGCGGGCTCGGATTGGGCTTAAGTCTGGTCAAAGCCGTTGTCCAGGCCCACCAGGGCTCTGTCGCCGTGTCAAGTACACCTGGGGTTGGCTCCCGGTTTACTCTGTGGTTCCCTAAGAGACCTCCCCACCGCCGTTGAGCTTTCTCAAGTTATTTCTGGATAGGTTTATACTCCCTAGCCCGCTGCGCCTACTGCAGGGCGAGTGTAGTTAGTGTAGCATGACAGGATACCCCCCCTTTGTCCGGCGTGATCACCAGTTGCAGGTGGGTGACGCCCTCCGCTGGAATCGCCCACTCCTCGCGCTCAAACGTCGTGCCTGGCGGACTGAAGGTATACTCCTGCCGCAGCAGTGTCTGGTAGGCATGCCCCCCGTCTCGCGAGATCGCCACGTGGAGCTCCTGCGTACGGCTTACGTCACGTTCCTCGACTTCGAGGCAGAGCATGCGTAGGGTCTGCGGGGCATCGAAGGCCAGGAGCAGCCTTTGTGGTCCCGGTACTCCAGCGACCCAGCGGCTCCCCCCGGGACCGCGGTGGCTGTCGAAGGCGTGGTCAATCGGATGATCGGCCGCTTCCGAGGTCACCCACACGGTCGCGAGCGTCGCGATGTCTTTTTCTTCTGGCGCAGCAACTCGCTCTGCTGGGTAGTCCATGAGGAGGTGTTTCCGCAGCATGATTCCTCCAGTTCTCCGCTTATGTGTTGGGCCGGGCCGTGAGAGTTGTCTCGCGACCGTCCTCGTCACTGGTAACTATGTTCACTGGATGCTTCCAGAGCTCGGCAATATACATCAATGTATTGTTAGCGTACTGGCGGTCGAGGAAGGTTGTCGCCCGGTCCAGATGTTCGAGGCAGAGCGTATCGTTGAGCACTTCCTGGATGACAATGCGTGGCACACCATAGTTATAGCGGGGTACCAACAGGGCCTCCACCACAGCATCGCGCTCGCGGGCAGTGATGACCACCGTTTGACACTGCGGGCACTGTTTCCCGGGCGGGTGCGTGCAGTTACTGCCGTAGGCAAACAGGTTGAGCCGCTGCACGAGCTCTGGAGTAAGATAGTTGCGGAGGAACGATAAATCATCCTCGGTCTGGCGTACTTCAAAAATTTTCTCCCGCCCGGTCAAGGGCGTCTCGCCCGCTGCATGCATTTGATCCCAGCGCTTTTCAATATCGACAAGAATCGTATAGCCGAGATAATACGGGTTGATGGCGTAACGTCCACCCGGATTGACCACCCCGGCGTGCAAC
>Ga0105249_10005418_pt1 | contig 11017 bp, 15 predicted proteins | sample KBSS44metaG_FD_81522 | JGI IMG/M metagenome (GOLD analysis project Ga0105249, IMG submission 81522) | Switchgrass rhizosphere microbial communities from Kellogg Biological Station, Michigan, USA - KBS S4-4 metaG | ecosystem: Host-associated > Plants > Roots > Rhizosphere > Soil | place...
CAGGCGAAGACCGACAGCGAGGTGCCCTAGACCGCGGGCTCGCTCACGTGCTTCCGCGCGCGCGACGCCTTCTGGCGCTGCACCGCGTCGAGCACGAGCTTGCGCAGCCGCACGGCGTCGGGCGTGACCTCCACGCACTCGTCCTCGCGGATGAACTCGAGCGCCTGGTCGAGCGAGAGGCGGTGATGGGGGACAAGCTTTACGGTCTCGTCCGAGCCGGCGGCTCGCATGTTGGTGAGCTTCTTCTCGCGGACGGCGTTCACGTCGAGGTCGTCGGAGCGCGCGTTCTCGCCGACGACCATTCCCTCGTAGACCTCCTCACCCGGGCCGACGAACAGCTGCCCGCGCTCCTGCAGCTTCAGCAACGCGAACGTGGCTGTGGGCCCGCGGCGGTCGGCGACGAGCGACCCGGTGGGCCGCGTGCGGATCTCGCCCTGCCAGGGCTCGTAGCCCTCGAAGACCGAGTGGAGGATGCCGGACCCTCGAGTCTCGGTGAGGAACTCGGTGCGGATGCCGATCAGCCCTCGCGTCGGCACGAGGAAGTCGAGCCGCACCCAACCGGTGCCGTGGTTGACCATGTCCTCCATCCGGCCCTTGCGCAGCGCGAGCATCTGCGTGACTACGCCGAGGAAGTCCTCGGGCACGTCGATCGAGAGCCGCTCGATTGGCTCATTGAGCACGCCGTCGACCTCGCGCGTGACCACCTGCGGCTTGCCGACGGTGAGCTCGAAGCCCTCGCGCCGCATCGCCTCGACGAGGACCGCGAGCTGCAGCTCCCCTCGGCCCTGCACCTCCCAGGTGTCGCGGCGATCGGTGTCGACGACGCGGATCGCGACGTTCCCCACCAGCTCCTGCTCGAGGCGGTCCTGCACCTGGCGCGCCGTCAGGCGCGAGCCCGACTGGCCCGCCAGCGGCGAGCTGTTGATCCCGATGGTCACGCCGAGCGTCGGCTCGTCGATCGCGATCACGGGCAGCGGCCGTGGGTCGGCGGGGTCGGCGATCGTCTCGCCGATCGTGATCTCGGGGATGCCGGCGAGCGCGATGATCTCGCCGGGGCCCGCGTCGTCGGCGGCGACCCGTTCAAGGCCCTCGGTCACGTACAGCTCGCTCACGCGGACCTGCTCCACGTCGCCGTCACGCCTGATCCACGCGACCTGCTGCCCCTTCCGGATCGTCCCGTGATGCACGCGGCAGAGGGCCAGGCGGCCGACGTAGGGGTCGGCGTCGAGGTTCGTCACGCGCGCCTGAAGCGGATGCGACTCGTCGTACTCCGGCGCGGGGATGTGCTTGACGAGCAGGTCGAACAGCGGGCGCAGGTCGGAGCCCTCGACGCCCTCCTCCGTCGAAGCCCGGCCCGCCTTCGCGTTGGTGTAGACGATCGGAAACTCGATCTGGTCCTCGTGCGCATCGAGATCGAGGAACAGCTCGTAGACCTCGTTGACCACCTCGCCGATGCGCGCGTCCGGGCGGTCGACCTTGTTGACGACGAGCACCACCGGTAGCCCGGCTTCGAGCGCCTTGCGGAGCACGAAGCGCGTCTGCGGCAGCGGACCCTCGGAGGCGTCGACCAGCAGCATCACGCCGTCGACCATGGTGAGCCCGCGCTCGACCTCGCCGCCGAAGTCGGCGTGGCCCGGGGTGTCGACGAGGTTGAGCTTCACCTCGCCGTAGCGCACCGCCGCGTTCTTCGCCAGGATCGTGATGCCGCGCTCGCGCTCCTGGTCCATCGAGTCCATCACCAGGTCGGTGAGCGCCTCGGCCTCGTGGGCGGAGAACACGCCGGACTGGCGCAGCATGGCGTCGACCAGGGTCGTCTTCCCATGGTCGACGTGGGCGATGATGGCGACGTTGCGGATGTCCGAGCGTTGGGGCACTTGGGCCCCAACGCTAGACACCCGCCGTGATTCAGTCGTCGGCGCCGCCGTGATGGCCGCCGCCGCCGGAGCGCTCGACGTGGATTGCGACCCAGCGGCCGTTCGACCGCTTGACCGTCGCCTCCACCCGATTCATTCCGACTTGGAGCGCGCCGAAGCCGGCGATCCGCTGGAAGGTCGTGTTGCGCGTGACCTTGATGCGGATCGTCCCGCGCTGCGCGTCGTGCAGCCGGAACGTCCTCCGCTCCTTGCTGATGGAGACGACCTTGCCCTCGTACTGCGTGGCAGCAGAGGCGGTAGCGACTCCAATGGACATGGTGAGCGCCAGGGCTGTGATGAGTGCGATCAGCTTCATGCCGATCACTATCGCCACAGCCCTGTCACGCTCAGCCCAACTCCAGGACAAGGCTTGGTAAAGCCTCCGGAGCCAGGTGCGTTCGCCTAAGCGACCGCCGTCAGCACCTCGCGCTGCGCCTTCTTGACCTCCTCGAGCGTGTGCTGCTCCACCTCGAGGTTTTGCTGCAGCAGCGTGACCACGTTGGGCTCGCCGAGCTGCTCTGCCTGGGCGATCAGCGACTCGTACACCGCGATCTCATGGTGCTCGGTCTGCTCGGCGCCGGACAGGATGACCGTGTCGACGATGCTGTCGTCGGCCATCTTGATGTCCGCCTTTGCCTGCGTCTCGAGGGCCTTGGTGACCTCGCTGGGCGAGTCGTCCGGCTCCTCTCCGAGAGCGCGGAACGCCTGCTCGATGTTGTCGATCTGCTGGCGCGTCTCGTCGGCGTGGTGGCGGAACTGCTGCTTGAGCTCGTCCCGCTGGGCCTCGCTCTCGAGCTTGCCCAGCATCTGGAGCACGTCCTGCTCCATCTGGTAGGCAGAGCCGAGCTGGTGGCCGAAGACCTCTCGGCTGTTGTTGAGCTTGTCGAACATGTGGAGTCCTTCCAATCGGGGGTCCACTGTTCGGCTACCCGGCGACCTCCCGGCCCAACATAAACTCTGTCCTGGGCAGGGTTTCGAACAAGAACTTCCGGACCTCAGGAGGCTGAAGACATGCTCGAGCGCTCGCGGATGATCGTGCTCTTGGCCATCGTTGCCCTGGCGGGCATGGCGACCATCGCCTCGGCGGATGCCGGCCATCACAAGGCCGTCGGCCAGGTGCAGGCCGCAGAGCGGCTCTTCACGCTGCAGCCGGATCCGGCGGGCAATCCCGAGGGCGTGGCCTTCGACAAGCGCTCGAAGGCCTTCTTCGTCTCCATCACGGCCGACGGCGCCATCTACCGCGGCACGCTCGGCAGCGACACGGTCTCGCCCTTCATCGCCGGCGAGGCCGGCAGGAATGCCGTCGGGATCAAGGTCCGGCGGGGCAAGCTGTACGTCGCAGGAGGTCCCTCGGGATCGATCACCGTCTACGACCTCGCAACCAAGCAACCGGTGGCGCAGTTCGAGACCGGCTCCACCGGCTTCCTGAACGACCTCGTGGTGACGGACCGCGGCGACGTGTTCGTGACCGACTCCTTCCGGCCCGTCCTGTGGCACCTGACCGCGAAGCAGGTGCGCGCCGGCTCAGGCACCCCGCAGGCGCTCGACGTCAGCGAGATCCCGTATGAGACCGGCCCCGGCCAGTTCAACGTGAACGGGATAGTCCGCGCGAGCGCCCGCAGGCTCGTCGTCGTGGATACCAACAGCGGCAAGCTGTTCCGAATCAGGCTGGGCAAGCATCGGTCCTCGATTCGCAGCATCGACGAGATCGAGGGTGCGACGGTGCCCGGCGGCGACGGCCTACTGCGGGATCGCGGCCGCCTGGTCGTCGTTCAGGGAAACCCGGCCCAGCTGGCCTTCCTAAAGCTGCGCCACGGCACCGCGACGCTCAAGGACACCCAGACCAGCGACAACCTCAGGGGCCCGTCGACGGTCGCGCGGGCGAGAGACCTCTATCTCGTCGTCAACGCGGACTTCGCGACGAGTCAGCTCCCATTCACGGTGGCCGGCCTGCCGCGCTGAAACCTAAAGGGACTGTCCCTTTAGGTTTCTACTGCGGCGCCTCGGGGCGCGGCGCCTCGGGGGCGGCCTCGGTCGGGGCCGGCGGTGGCGGCGGCGTCCCGACCGCCTCGGTCGGCGGCAGGGTCGGGGGCGTCCCGGAGGCCTGCCTCTCCCACGCCTTGTTCAGCTCGTTCTGGGCGTACCAGAGGCCGACCGGGCTGATGATCAAGAGCAGGATGAAGATGATCGGGCCGTTCGCGCTGCGATCGATTGCGGCCGTCTCCTGCGTGCGCTGGATGCGGTCGGACGTGGTCCATAGCGAGACGATCGCCGGGACGATGATGAGGGCGCCGAGCGAGATGGCCAGCACCGAGTTGCCCGGCTTCTGGCCGAGGTCCACACCGCGGGCGCGGCCGTAGTCGCGCATCTCGCGGTTGATGTAGTACCACCAGAAGAAGTAGTAGATCCCGATCGTGATGAGCGTGAGCCCGATGACCCCCCATGGGTTGCGGAGCTTCGCCGTGGACGGAGTGCCTGCGATTGCGACCTCTTCAGCCATGGCGCGATCCTAACCGGGTACCCCGACGTCGAATAGGGTCACCCCGTGGCGGACCCCGTCACAGCCGAGGATCTGCTGGCCGAGGCTCGTAGTGGTCTCGCGCGCCTCGACCCGTCCCCCGCGGCGGCCGCCCTCGAGGCGGGAGCCGTGCTCGTCGACATCCGCTCGGAGCTTCAGCGCGAGCGCGACGGCGTAGTCCCCGGCTCGGTCTTCTTCCCGCGGAACGTGCTCGAGTGGCGCTGCGACCCGGCCTCGCCCGCACGCGACGAGCGCGTGTGCGACCCGGCGCAGCACATCATCCTCATGTGCGACGAGGGCTACCAGTCGAGCCTGGCCGCGACGAACCTCAAACGGCTGGGATTCGAGCGCGCGACCGACCTTGTGGGCGGCTTCCAGGCGTGGCGCGCCGCGGGGCTCCCGGTCGACGTGGAGGGTTGACGACCCCCCGACTTGGAATCCTGTAGGCGTGGACGCCAGTGCCGCCAGCGAGAGCGCCCCGCCCGACTCGCGCTTCACCGACGAGGAGCACGCCTTTCTCCTCTCCCGGGTGCAGCCCGCGCTGATCGGGCTGATCGACGGATCGCTCTCCACGCTCGCGCCGATCTTCGCCGTGGCGCTGTCCACCGAGGACCCGCACATCGCCTTCTTCGCCGGCCTCGCCACGGCCATCGGCGCCGCCGTGAGCATGGGCTTCTCGGAGGCGCTGTCCGACACCGGGGAGTTCACCGGGCGCGGAAACCCCTGGGAGCGAGGCGCGATCACCGGCGGCGGCACGTTCCTGGGGGGCGTGTTCCACACGCTGCCGTTCCTGATCAACAGCTACCACGTGGCGATCCTCGTCGGGATCATCACGGTGACGGTCGAGCTCGTCGTCCTAGCGGTGATCCGCGCGCGCTTCTTCCGCACCGGCTTCCTGCGCTCCTTCGCCACCGTCACGCTCGGCGGCGCGATCATCGTCGGCGTGAGCGCGGCGCTCGGCAGCGTGGCCTAACGCTTCGTCGACCGTCAGGAACATGTCCCAGGTCACGAGCAGCCCGTCGAGGTAGCGAAACAGGAATGCGATCTCGGCCTCGACGTAGATGTCCATCGAGTGCGGCCGTCCGCCGTGGAGCGCCACGACGATCAGATGCTCGTCGTCGGCGGCGAGCACCCGCCGCGGCTCCATGCTGAAGTCCTCCCACTGGCGCGGCCAGTCGAGCAGGGCTTCGACCAAGGCGTCGGGGCCCACGTAGGTCCTCGAGTCCGGGATCTCCGGCACCTGCCGGATGACGAGCTGGGGGTGGCAGTTGCGGATCAGCCAGTCGAGGTCGTTCCGCTCCCAGGCACGCAGGGAATCGGTGATCACCTCGAGGAGCTCGGCCGGGATGGGCGGCTCGGCGACCGTGAGCCAGTGCTCTCCGACGGACAGCTGACGTACCACGTCGCGGGCGGCTGCGTGGCGGTCCTCCATGGCCCCGAGGCTAGTCGCCCGTGCTCAGCTCGTCGGGCCGAAGCGCTCTGTGCGGATGGCGCTCGGCCCCATGCCCAGCTCGACCAGCAGGTCGCTCGCCGCCTCGACGAAGCCGTTCGAGCCGCAGACGAACGCGAGCCCGGCGCCGTCGGCGGGCTCGCGCATCAGCTCGGCGTCGATGTGGCCCGTGTGCCCCGACCAGCCGTCGGGGGCCTCGCGCGTGTAGGTGAGCGCGGCGTCGTCGCCGAGCTCGTCCCTGTAGATCACGTCGTCGGGGTAGCGCACCGAGTACACGAGCCGCATGTCAAGCTCGGGCATCGTGCGCCGCTTGTGGCGCAGCATGCACATGAGCGGGACCACGCCGGAGCCGCCGCCCACGAGCACCACCGGCGTCTCGCCGCGCCATACGAAGTAGGAGGTGAACGGGCCGCGCAGCTCCACCTGGTCGCCCACCTGCACGACCTCGTGGAAGTAGGGCGACACCTCGCCGTCGTCGAGCAGGTCGATCGTCAGCTCGACCTGGCCCACGTCGAGAGGCGACGAGGCGATCGAGTAGGAGCGCTCCGCTCGGTAGCCGTCGGGCGCGGTGAGCCGCACGTCGTAGTGCTGGCCGGGCAGGTGCTCCATCCACATCGGGACGTCGAAGCGAAACGACTTCACCCGCGGCGTCTCATCGATCACCTCGGTGACGGTGGCGATCTGCCACTCGCCCGGCGCCCGGATCTCAACTGGCGTCAGTCGTTCCAATAGCGCTCCTCCTTCCAGGGGTCGCCGCGGATGTGGTAGCCGTTCTGCTCCCAGAAGCCGGGCTCGTCGTGGTCGAGCACGCGAAGACCGGCGACCCACTTGGCGCTCTTCCAGAAGTAGAGGTGCGGCACCAGCAGGCGAGCGGGCCCGCCGTGCTCCCGCGGGAGCGGCTCGCCCTCGTGCTCGGTCACGACCCAGGCCTTCCCGCCGGTCAGGTCGGCGAGCGGAACGTTCGTCGTGTAGCCGCCGTACGAGTAGGCCATCGTGTAGGCGCCCTTCGGGTCGACGCCGTCGAGCAGCGTGTCCACGGACACGCCGCGGAAGCTCGTGCCGAGCTTCGACCACTTCGTCACGCAGTGGATGTCGCAGGGGACGTTCTCGGACGGCAGCTGGTTGAACTCCTCCCAGTTCCACTCGCGCTGACCACCGACCATGCCGTCGATGCGGAACACCCATGACCCGAGGGAGAGGTGCGGCGTGGGGCCGGCCGTCAGGACGGGGAAGCCGCGCTCGAAGTACTGGCCCGGCGGCAGGCGGTCGACCAGCTCCTCCGGCGTCTGGCGGCGGCGCGTGAAGCCGCGCGAGATGAAGTTCGCCATATGCGTACCGTAATGCCATGAGCGCTACCACCTGCACCCACCTCGACACCATCGAGATCACGGAGCTGCCCGACGAGGTGGCCGGCTGCGCCGAGTGCCTCGAGATGGGCAGCCCGTGGTGCCATCTGCGCATCTGCCTCGCCTGCGGGCAGGTGGGTTGCTGCGACTCGTCGCCGAACCGCCACGCGAGCGCGCACGCCCGCGACAGCGGCCACGTGCTCCTGCGCTCGATCCAGCCCGGCGAGAGCTGGGCCTGGTGCTTTGCGGACCAGGTGATGCTGCCGACCGTGCCGGTCCACGGCGAGCCGCGGATCCCGCCGTCGCCGCTCTGCCCCTGAGCGACCGCGGTACCTTCCCGAGATGGCCACTTCAAGCAGTCCCCCCACGGCGCCCGACACCATCGTCCTGATCCACGGCCTGTGGATGACTCCACGGAGCTGGGAGCACTGGAAGGAGCGCTACGAGGCCCAGGGGTACAAGGTGCTCGCGCCCGCATGGCCCGGACTCGAGGTCGAGGTCGAGGCGCTGCGCGCGGACCCCACGCCGCTCACCAAGCTCACCGCCAAGCAGGTGATCGACAACTACGAGCGCATCATCCGCGAGCTCGACTCCCCGCCGATCATCATGGGCCACTCGCTCGGCGGCGCGGTGACGCAGGTGCTCCTCGACCGCGGGCTGGGCGCGGCCGCCGTGGGAGTGGCGCCGGCGACCGTCAAGGGCATCCGCGACCTGCCGCTCTCCACACTGCGGGCCACGGGTCACATCCTCGGCCGGCCCTTCAACAGGGACAGAGCGACGCCGTCGAGCAGGAAGCAGTTCAGGTACGCGTTCGGCAACACCATGACCCAGGAGGAGTCGGACGCGATCTACGACCGCTACTACGTCCCGTCGGCGAACCGGGTGCTGTACGACATCGCGCTCAGCAACCTGAGCCGGAACGCCCCGACTGTGGTCGACTTCAGCAAGGCGGACAGGGCGCCGCTCCTGATGATCGCGTTCGAGCACGACCACGTCGTGCCGCCGAAGCCGATTCGCCACAACGCCTCGAAGTACAAGGCGGGCACGGTCGCGTTCACCGAGTTCCCCGGCCGGCCGCACTTCCCTGGCGCGCCGGGCTGGGAGGAGGTCGCCGACTACACCCTGTCATGGGCGGTCGAGCACGCGGGCGCCGGTCGCCCGGCGGAGGTGGGCGCCTAGCGCGCCCGATGTCCGCGGAGAACGTCGACCTCGTCAGGCGGATATACGACGCCTGGGATCGAGAGGAGTCCGCGCGCGACTTCATCTCCGCCGACGTCGAGTACGTGAACCCCACCTACGCGGTCGAGCCGGGCACCCGGGTCGGGCGCGCGAGCTTCAGGGTCGTGCGCGAGACCTACGAGGACTGGAGCATGGCCATCGACCGATTCATCGACGCGGGTGACGAGCAAGTCGTCGTCCTGGCCCACTACTCGGCCTCGGGCCGCGGGAGCGGCATCCCGGTCGCGGGCGAGCACGGGTACGTCTGGACCGTGAGAAACGGCCAGGCGGTGCGCTTCCGCTGGTTCAACTCGCACCGCGAGGCGCTGGAGGCGGCCGGCCTGGCGTAAGAAACGCCGCGTAGCCCTCTCTTTTCGGGTGGACCACGGTTCCGGCTGCCCTCCCAGCCGGGTGCCCCGATCGAAAGGACTCGCGTGATCCACAACCCTCCCCACCGTCGACTTGTTGAGGTCCCGCCCTGGCCCGCAGGCATGCAGGATGAGGCGGTCGACGTCCTCCTCCGCCTCGCCTCTGAGGGCGCGCCCCACGTGGCGGCTCACATGGTGCGAACCGAGCGGCTTGCAAGGGCCTTCGTGAAGGACCTCGGCCTCGGTGAGCCGCTCGCAAGGCTGGTGCGGCTCACGGCGCGCCTCCACGACATCGGGAAGCTCGGCGTGCCGCCGTGGCTCCTCGAGAAGACCGGCCCGCTGACGGAGTTCGAGCTCGGCCTGATGCAGGAGCACACGCTGATCGGCCAGGAGATGCTCGAACGGCGGCCCGAGCTGCTGCCGATCGGCCCGCTCGTCCGGGCGACCCACGAGCGCTGGGACGGCACCGGCTACCCGGACGGCCTGAGCGGCGGCGCCATCCCTCTCCCGTCGCGGATCGTGGCGATCTGCGACGCGTTCGACGCAATGACGAGGCCGCGCTCCTATAGCGACGCGATGTCGATCCCGGCGGCCCTTCACGAGCTCCAGGAATGCGCAGGTTCGCAGTTCGATCCGGGCGCAGTCCCGGTCTTTTCCCGCCTGTTCGAGTCCCGATTTGACCGGTGGGCGAAAGGGGCGTAGCGTCGAGATGAGGTCTCGTGAAAACGCTCGCGGTAGCCCGCCGCCCCACATCCGCCCCAGACGGTGTGTTGGTTCAAGAAGCCGCAGCCGGCGGCGGGGAGTCGTATGCGGCGCTTTACGACCGCTACGCGGAACAGGTCTACAACTACTGCCTGCGCTTGACGGGCTCGCCGGACGACGCGGCGGACGCCACCCAGGAGGCGTTCATCAACGTGCTGCGGCGCCTCCAGGACGACGACCGTCCCGTCCTCGACTTCGCCTCCTACCTGTTCGCGGCCGCGCGGAATGAGAGCTACGCGCTGATGCGGCGCCGCAGTCGCACACATCCCACCGAGGAGGCGTCGATCCTGGCCGCCGCGGCGGCGGCGACCACCTTGGCGCCCGACGTGGAGACCGACCCCGAGCGGGCGGCGCTCCTGCACGACTCACAGGAGCAGGTGCGGCTGGCGAACGACCAGCTGCCGCCGCGCCACCGCGAGGTGCTCGCGCTGCGCGAGGTGGCCGGGCGCTCCTACGAGGACATCGGCCGGATCATGGGGATCTCCGAGAACGCGGCCGCGCAGCTGATCTGGCGGGCGCGCGGGAAGCTGCGCGAGGCCATGACGGCGGGCGCGGTGGCCTCGGTGGTCGCGGCGACCGACGACTGCGAGACGGCCCAGCTGCTCTTGAACCGCCTCCACGACGGCGAGCCGATCACCGAGGAGGAGCAGGAGTGGCTCGACGAGCATCTCGACGAGTGCGGCTCCTGCCGGGCCGCGCGGGGGATGCTGTTCGAGGTCGGGGCGTCCTACCGCATGTGGGCGCCGGTGGCCGTGCTGGCCGCGCTCCGCCCCGAGGTGCTCACGCAGGCGGGTGCCGTGGTGGGCGCCGACTGGAGCGCCGTGGCGGGGGCGGGCGCGAAGGCGGGCGGCAGCTCGATGGCCGTGGGCGGCACAGCCACGGTCGCCGTGCTGGCGGCGGCGGGGATAGCGCTCTCCGGGATCTTCCAGGGCGACTCGAACATCGTGCGCGAGGCGGTGCCCCTGCCGAAGCCCGAGGCGGCAGCGAAGCCGAAGGCCAAGCCGGCGGCCGCCAAGCCGAAGCCGAAGAAGAAACCGGCCGCTCCGAAGGCCCAGGTCGCGAAGGCGACGTCGGCCCCGCCGCGTGCGCTGCCGGCCGCCCCGAAGGCCGCGGAGCCGAAGAACGCCGCGCCGCCGGCGACGTCAAAGCCAAAGCCGCTGGCCAAGCCGCCGCCGAAGGGCGAGAAGCCGGCGCCGCCGAAGCCGCCGGCCAAGCCGGCGCCGCCCGTCGTCCCACCGGTTCAACAGCCCTCGGTTCCACCGCCGGCGGCCGGCGGCGAGTGCACCTTCCCCGGGCAGGGGAACGGACCGGGCGGCTGCCCACCCGGCCACGGGGGACTCCCACCCGGGCACGGCGGCGAGCCGCCCGGCCAGGTCGGCAAGCCCTGACGCTGGGCCCGCACTGAGGGACAATCCGCGGCGTGTGGCGCCGGCGGCCCATCG
>Ga0105249_10005419_pt1 | contig 11015 bp, 10 predicted proteins | sample KBSS44metaG_FD_81522 | JGI IMG/M metagenome (GOLD analysis project Ga0105249, IMG submission 81522) | Switchgrass rhizosphere microbial communities from Kellogg Biological Station, Michigan, USA - KBS S4-4 metaG | ecosystem: Host-associated > Plants > Roots > Rhizosphere > Soil | place...
AATTAGTTTTTTGTTTCAATCTCTTATAAAATATTATGTATCAATTTTAGATGGAACCTTCAAATTTCTCTAATTTATGGATTATTCAAAAAATCAATAATGCTGAATCAGGATACTCTAATATCAGTTAGTAAGACTTGGCATATTTTCTCTGAAGTAGTGTTAGTTTATCAATTTTTATACCCAAATGTTTTAGGGACAAATTCGCAATTTTAAGATCTATTTTTTCAGGTACTGAATAGACCTTCTTTTGCATTTTTCTATGATTTCTCGAGATATACAATATTGAGAGAAGTTGATTTGCAAAAGACATGGCCATGACTTCAGGCGAGTTCCCTTCGGCACCTACTAAGTTAACCACCCTGCCCCGACATAGTAAGTATATTTTTCTGCCAAGAATGTTGAAACAGTCCAAATACGGTTTGATTGAGTAGCTCTTATACACCTCATACAATTTGTTTACATCTATCTCATTGTCAAAGTGTCCTGCGTTTGCAAGTATGACTCCATTTTTCATTCTTCTGAGATGTTGTGCAGTTATCACATTCGTTTGTCCTGTACAAGTTATAAATATATCAGCTGTATCAACGACCTGATTTATCCTCTTTACAGGATATCCTTCCATATAGGCTTCAATGGCTCTAACGGGATCCACCTCCACAACAGTAACATTGGCCCCCAATCCTCTGGCCCTGGAAGCGACTCCCTTACCCACGTTTCCATAACCGCATACAACTATATGTTTACCAGCTATAAGAACATTAGTCAGTTTTATTATTCCGTGCATAGTACTTTGTCCAGTCCCATATCGATTATCAAATAAATGCTTGGTTTTTGCGTTATTAACTCCAATAACTGGATACAATAACTTTGCATCTTCTTCCAGTGCCTTCAGTCTTGTAACTCCTGATGTCGTTTCTTCAGTTCCACCCAATATTTCATGGGTTTTCTCTTTGTGTGCCATGACGTGTAGGTCTGAGCCATCATCCGTGAGTATTTGTGGATGGTCAAATAAAACCTGAGTTAAATTGTTAAAGTAGTCTTTCTTGGTCTCATCCTTCCAAGCATAGACCTTAACACCTTTTGACGAAAGAAATGCACCTATGTCTTCTTGTACTGATAGGGGGTTAGCAGAACATAATGATACCTTCGATCCTAATCTAATCAACGCGATTATGAGTACAGACGTCTCTTTTGTAATGTGTAATGAAACACCAATCTTCAACCCTTTTAGCGGCCTGTCAGGAATGTTTTCACTAATTATTGTATTTATTATATCCATATGCGAAGCAGCCCATTCCCATGATTTTTTTCCCCTATCAATTAATTCAGAGGTATGCATATCTCTATTAGAGAGAATTATTTGATATAACTAATTAGCGCATTCAACTTATTTCAGATACTTTTAATTCCTTGTGAACATCACTGATTCTGCTGTGCAAATTTCCAATAAAGATAGTGTGATAATAACAAGTGCTCTTCCATATGCAAATGGAGAGATACATCTCGGTCACATATCGTCAACATATCTGCCCGCGGATATTTTTCGTAGGTTTTTGAAACTAAATGAAGTCGAGGTGTATCACTTATGCGCATCAGACGATTTTGGAACCCCAATTCTCATTGAAACTGAAAAAAAGAAGACAAAGCCGGAAATCTACGTAAAACATTGGCACGATAAAGATATTGAAGATTTTGAGTCAGTAGGTATAATTTTTAATTCATTTTCACAAACAAGTTCTAGTACAAATAGGGAATTTGTACAATATGTTTTTAACGTGTTAAGCAAAAAGGATCTTATTTATGAAAAAGAAGTAGTACAATACTTTTGCGAAAAAGACTCGAAGTTTCTACCAGATCGTTACGTTGTTGGTACATGCCCTTATTGCGGTGCAATGGGTCAATATTCTGATTTATGTGAAAAATGTGGCCGAATACCCGAAAAAATACTAGATCCAAAATGTGCTATTTGTGGATTACCTCCGGTCAAGAAAAATAGTGACCATTATTTTTTCAAGCTCTCCAATTTTGACGATTTTCTTGAAAAATGGTTAAATGAAAATAAATATCTTCAACAAGATGTCAAAAAGTATGTACTTAATTGGATTGTTGAGGGACTCCAGGATTGGGATATAACAAGAGATATTACTTGGGGTATCAATATTCCTGTCGAGGATAATGATAAAAGGGACAAGGTGTTCTATGGGTGGTTTGATAACCATTTATGCTACATTTCTTCATTAATTGAATTATTGGGTAACGTAGATGATGCAAGAGAGAAATGGAATAAATCTAAAATATATCATTTTATTGGGAAAGATATTGTTTACCATCATTATCTCTTTTTGCCAGCAATTAGATTGGGAATAGATCAGGAATACAAATTGCCTGATCTCATACCTACTCGTGGACACCTCATGCTTCAGAACAACAAGATCTCAAAAAGTAGGAACTGGTATATCGGACTGAGGGAATTTGTAAATCAATTTGAGGCCGATTATTTAAGATTCTACATTGCTTCAATCTGCAGTTATTCTCAAGATGATATCAATTTTGACTGGAATGATTTTGAAAAAAAGATAAATAATGAATTGATAGCCAATGTTGGCAACTTTGTTAACAGAACATTGACTTTTATTAAGAAATATTTCAATAATACAATACCCAACCCAAATGAATATGACTATAATGACAAGAAAGTCTTGGAAGAAATAAAAAAGATAGGGAACAAAGTAGGTGATTTTATTTTGAGGAATGAAACCGACAAAGCATTAAAGTGTATTCTTGGTTTTTCGTCTTTATTGAATCAATATTTTCAAAAGAAGGAACCATGGAAAAATCCCCAACAGTCAGCTTCTTCGCTTTTTGTGTCTATTAACGCCGTGCGATCTTTATCTATTTTACTTGAGCCGTTTATACCATTTTCGGCAGAGAAAATTTGGCAACAAATTTCTTTGGAAGGTAACGTTCATGAACAAAAGTGGAATGCAATCGGAGCAATAACATTAAAAGCCGGACACATATTGGGGAATATTCAGCCATTGTACAAGAAAATAGATGAAGTTAAAATAAAAGAACAGGTAAATAAACTAAATAAAAGATAAAATTGACAAAATCCGGACTAATGATTGGAAGATTTCAGCCATTCCACAATGGCCACTTAAAACTTGCCGAGCAAATACTAAAAGACTGTAATGAATTGATTATTGCCATTGGAAGTTCTCAATTTAATTTTACATTCTCAAATCCATTCACCGCAGGTGAGAGAGTGTACTTTATTCATCAGTCTTTATTGGGGGCAAAAATTGACCTCAGTAAAGTGTACGTAGTACCTATTTTGAACTTAGAAAATAACGCGATATGGGTTCAACACCTAAGAACTATGTTACCTAAGTTTAACTCAATATATTCTGGTAACAAATTTGTTCAGGAGCTTTTGTCAAGCGGTTCTGAAACGTTTGATGTCCAAACACCACTTTTTTACGACTCTGGTAACTGTAATGGCACTAACATTAGAATGAATATTGTTATGGACAAAGAATGGAAGCAATATGTTCCAGATGATGTGTACAGAATAATTTCAGATGTAAATGGAGTCCACAGAATAAAAATACTATTTGAAACTCAGCGTGAAGGAACCGGTGAAGTTAGACAATTTCCAGATATTAAGTGATAATTGAACAAGATTAGCTGTGTGACATGATATGACAAAACCTTTACGCTCCTGTCCGATTTGCAAGAATTGTGGTGCCAAAAAATTTTCTGTATTATCTAAAAACAAGGATTTCATCATTCTCCAATGCAATTCTTGCTTGGCTAAGGTACATTTTTCATAGTTCTACCGTGTGTTGTGGAGATTGAATCAAATTAAATAGCATATATATCGACACAGGATATGAGAAAGTATGACTGCAAAAAAATGGTTTGAAAATGATGTTTCTTTAGAACCGGTTAGAAGCAAAACTATCGCGGTGATAGGTTACGGGATACAGGGAAGAGCTCAAGCAAATAACATGAAAGATTCTGGATTGAACGTAATAATCGGATTGTATAAAGGTGCAAAATCTTGGAAAACTGCAGAAAAGGATGGACATATTGTTAAAGAAGTAAAGGAGGCCTCAAAGTCAGCTGATATTATTCATGTTTTGACTCCAGATATGGAACAAGCCAATGTGTACAAGAATGACATAGCGCCAGGACTAGCCCAGGGAAAAACGCTAAATTTTTCTCATGGGGCAGCTATACACTGGAAGTGGATTATTCCTCCAAATAATATTGATGTAATAATGGTCGCTCCAAAGGGACCGGGTCAAAGAGTAAGAGAATTGTTTCAGGAAGGTTTCGGCACACCCTCGTTGATTGCTGTACATCAAGATTATTCTGGAAGTGCCCTGAATACAGTTTTGGGACTGGCCAAAGCAATAGGAAGTACAAGGCCAGGAGTAATTGAAACTACTTTCAAGGAAGAAGTTGAAACAGATTGGTTTGGAGAACAAGTCGACTTGTGTGGCGGTGCACACTCACTTGTTCTTAATGCATTTGAAACTCTAGTAGAAGCTGGTTACCAACCTGAGGTGGCTTATTATGAATGTCTCCATGAACTGAAATTGATAGTGGATCTGATATACAAGTATGGAATAACTGGAATGTACAACAGGGTTAGTGAAACTGCAAGATATGGTGGTCTCACAAGAGGACCAATGATAATAAATTCGCAAGTAAAAGAGAGCATGAAAAAAGTTCTAAAGGATATACAATCCGGAGAGTTCGCAAATGAATGGACAAGTGTATACAAAAAGGACGGTAAGAATTCATTTGCCAGGTTCATGAACCAATTAGAAAATAATCAATTGGAAGTTGTCGGAAAGGAAATGAGGAAAATGATGTGGAAACGTAATGACTAGTATCTTACAGTGCGTGTGGTGGAGTGTTTAAGAAACACTTAATCATATTTTATATTTACGTATATTAGTTGCTTTTCACATAATCATACTGGTAATGGTAAACTGTACTGTCGTTATTCATTCTAAATATACGTAATGTTAATAGTGTTCTAAAGACTACGGTTCTCCATTTAGGAAAACCGTAATATCTTCAATAACCCTAATAAACTATTATGTTCAATAGTGTGTTCAGTGTCCGTAAGTTAATGCAAAGAAAATATCAGTTTGAAGGGATTTATCTTGAATAATATGCAGAAAATACATGAAATTTCTGATGGTAAGCATGTTATGTTATTATGTGAAGATGAAGAGCAGCGTTCTCAAGCAGCCGCGGAATGGATAAACCACGGGCTTGAGGAAGGACAGCACTGTATTTATGCTTCTGTCTATGCATTTAATCAATTTCATCAATCAAGTATTTCTAGAATTTCGACAAAGATAAAAAATTATCAACACCATCTAGATAACAATAACCTACAGATTATAGATTTTGAACCCTACTATCAATCTGCTCTAACCGGTAATTTGACACTATTTAAGAACTTGAAAAAAAATCTAGAGAAAATATCTTGCGAAAATAAAGTTAGAGGAGACAAACTAAAAATGACTGTTTTCGCAGACGCGGCATGTTGTTTATGTGAAAACAAATCGTTTGAGGATTCAGAAAAATTAGAGAAATGGTGGCAGGATGCACATGATGAATGGGTCAAAAATAATTACCACATCACAGTAATTTGTCCACATCCGCAGGCAATCTTGGAGACTGAACAAAATACGAGATTAAAAATAGCAAACGCACATGATATCATGATAACTCTAAACACACATGATAAGGACAATATGATGTCCTCTCTAGTAGAGGAGCATGTATTCAGAATTCTTATTGCAGAGTCCGATCCTGATTTAGCTTTTCTCTATGCAGAGTTTTTGAGACGTTGCCATGTTAATGTTACCATTGTAGTAGATAGTAATGAATGCCTTTCTGCGCTAAAGTCCAGCAATTTTGATGTAATTATTTTGGACGAACATTTATCTGGAAACATTTTGACCCAGGATCTTGCAAACGAAATCCTTCGAGTAAAACCGGATCAACGAATTGCATTAACCACAACCAATCCCTCATATGGAATTTCAACTGGAACAGATTTTGTTGGATTGAATCCGAAAGATATTTTGCTAAAGCCATTAATGTTGTCAAATCTCCTTGAAGTTATTAAAAGAAAATAACTTCTTTACTAATAGGATATTAGTCAATGTGTCCATCTTTAGCTTTGATTAATGCGTGTAATTCGTTAGTGCAAGCTAGGAGAATTTTTTGCGCGTCTTCTTTGCTGTTTGCAGTTACTATAACACCGCCTGGTCCAAATTTGCACTGGTTAATCTTAATGGGTATATCGACATGTAGAAGGCGTCCAACAAATTCCATAAGTGAAGGATAGGTCTCACCTTTCTTGTAAACAAACGACGCAGTATCTTTTGTCATCAAGATCTCGTCTTCCACAGGAAATAATAATGGACCTTCCATCATGGTTTTCAAGATCTGTTCTTCTATTTTTGTTGCCTTTGATCTCAAATTTTGATTGCGTGAAACACTTGCTTCATATGCCAATTCTTCTGACTTTTTGAAATCCATGTCATGTAATAATAATTGGTATCAATAAAATGTTATCGTACTTGTATTTGGAAATAATTGTTACGTAATTATCAATGCAACTTGTCATTTTGATTGACTTAAATACCAGTTTTTTCTCGGAGATACTTCTCGTATTCGTAGAGTGACTTTTCTTGTGAATCTGTCTGAATTGACCCGGGTCTAAGATTTCTGATTTTGGTCATAGCATCCCTTGCACTTAGATTTTCTTTTTTTAGCAAATATGCACCTAATATTGTTCCTGTTCTTCCTTTTCCTGCGGCACAGTGCACTAATACTGGTCTTTTTGCCACAATTTCATTCTCGATAAATTTAACTGTTGAGTCAATCTCTTGGATAGTGGGTGAATGATAGTCCGCAACCTTAAGGTGCAAGTAATTAACTTTCTCAAAGTTTTTATCTTTAGAAAGGGCATTTGCGATATTTGGATCTGATAACCATCGCAATGGCAATGGTATCTCCCGGACTGTCACGATGGTTCTAACTCCATTCTTTACTAACCACTTAAATTGATCAAAAGATAACGGTAACCCACTTCCAGCAAGCCCATCAGGAATCACCCAGCTAAAATTTGTAGGTCGAGAATTGAATTTACTATAAAGCCACCGATAGACGTCACCAATGAATGTCATTTCACAGGGAGATCTACTGGACAACTTGATTTAAATCTTAATCAGCATAATTTACAAGAGACAGGGAGAAAATTTTATCCATTGGCAATAGACATATCAATCACCGAAAAACAATAGGTAGTCATTTTGGTGCAGAATGAGCGGACTGTACCGGCAACAGTAAAATCGGTTACCAAGTTGACAAAATTGCCTGTGTAATGATGTACCTCATTATTTATTATGGTTTCATAGGCATATAATAGAAGTTTGTTTCTCATCTTAGGTAATTTATTGGATATTAATAAATAATATTGTCTTTTTCTAAGTAATGACAAAATTATTTTACATAGCAGTAACTCTAGCAGCAATTATGTCAATATCAGTCGCAGTAATACTGACAAATCATGCAAACGCGCAACAACAAGTAGCTTACATTGCGATACTAAACGGAAAGAACGAAGTTCCGTCACATTCGGATGTAACAGCAACTGGCATGGCAGGATTCATCGTAAATACAGCCAAGACGAAGATCTGGTACCAAATTGAAGCAGAAGGTCTCAAAAAAGTAACTCAGGCTCATATTCACTCAGGTAAGTCAGGTGAGAATGGTCCTGTTGTAGCAACTCTTTTCAAAGGCAACAAAGACACTGTCAACGGTGCTTTAGTTCAAGGTAGCATAACATCAGATAAATTAGTGGGTCCATTAAAGGGCAAGTCCATTTCTGACCTAGTTAATTTGATCGAAAAGTCCTCCGCATATGTAAACGTACATACAGAATCATTTCCAGATGGAGAAATCCGAGGCCAAATTAGCAAGGGTACAATTCAGATAGATTTCACTACAAAGAAGGCACATATCAGCCAAGATAACTTCCGAATTGACTTGGATCTGACCAATGTAAATCTGAATGAAATTACAGTAGAAAACAAAAATAAGATCGAAAGCTCACAATCAACTGAAAACAACCTTCAATCTTCACAGTCAACTGAAAATACATTAGGAGCTAATCAGTCAACTGAAAATACATTAGGAGCTAATCAAACATCCGCAGATGAGTTAGGTTCATCACAAACAACCGAAAATATGCTAGGAGCAAATCAGACCAGCACTGACCAATCAGGATTTCAGTCAGATGGAACTATGGCGGGAATGAATGAATCTGGCGATAGTATGTTGGGCATGAATCAGTCAAATGAAAGTCCGACAACTGACGGTAGCATTGAAACACCTCCAGTAGGCTGACAATCTACATTATTTTTTTGCTATACTCCTCTTAGTAATTTATCAAATTTTATTTTATCTAACAGCGGTCAAATATCTAAAAAAAATTGTGCTTGTTAATCCGTTTCTACTTTAGAACATAGATGTCCAGATAAGATTAGCATACAAATGTAATACGATTGTAATAAACTATGTTTTCCCAGTAGTTAGCGTATAACTACAATTACAAACCAGAGTTTACTATTTCTAGCGATAGTCCTTATCGTGATAGGAGCTGTCTTTCTATATTCACCCATATCTTATCAAGCCTGAACTATCGGAAATATTCTAATCGTTATTGGAATTATTGTGTTGGTTATTTGGATAGTACTAATGGTAATACGCGCAATTAAACATACTTAGAGTGCTTTCCAACACGTTCTTTTTTTGGGTTACAATACAAGATAAAAACATGCGTTCCTAAAAGAAGAATAAAGAAATTGTCCAAGTAACTGCTATTTTTTTAAGTTATTATGGATGAAATCAATAATTACTTCAAGTGGGGTTCCTGGTCCAAAGTTTCCTTTTATTCCCTTTTCTTCCAAGAGCTTTTTATCCTTGCCTGGTATCACGCCACCCCCGATCAAAAGAATATCACTAACACCCTGCTCCTTTAAAACAGTAGCAACCCGGGGGAATAATGTAAGATGAGCACCATTAAGCAAGCTCATTGCTACAACATCGACATCTTCATCAATAGCAATTTTCGCTACCTGGTCGGGCGTACAGAACAACCCAGAATATATAACCTCCATTCCTGAATCCCTGAGAGCTCTGCATATAACTAGAGCTCCTCGATCATGACCATCTAGCCCTAATTTAGATACGAGAACCCTTATGGGATTTTTCTTGTTATGTGTAACCATAGATGTGGACATATAACTAAAACTCACAATGTATCTTTAAAATTTTTTGTCCATTTATTTTTGGTAAAACTCACTTTACAAAGACAAGTAACTTTTAATACTTAACTTCCCAGCAAATCACTCGTGTCAGACTTAGTGGCAGGGATACTGAAAGGTGATACAAGATCAATTTCGAGAGCAATTTCAATAGTAGATAATAATGACCCCGATTCAGTAAAAATAATACACGGAATTTTCAAGAAAACGAAAAATGCCAAGACCATTGGATTTACAGGATCCGCTGGTTCTGGTAAGAGTACATTAATTGGAAGATTGGCATCTGAATTTCATTCCCTTGGTTACAAAGTTGCGGTTATTGCGGTGGATCCATCTAGCCCGATAACAGGTGGCGCTTTATTAGGTGACAGGGTACGAATGATGTCAGTTAGTGATGAAATTTATGTAAGAAGTTTGGCTTCACGCGGTGCTGAAGGAGGAATTTCAAGGTCCCTCAGGAACGTAGTCAGAATTTTAGACGCTGCGGGTTATGACTTGATTCTAGTAGAAAGTGTGGGAGCAGGTCAGCTTGAAATCGAAATTTCAAAGGCAGTGAATATTACCGTAGTTGTTTTCAACCCACAAACTGGCGACAGCATACAAGCGATAAAAGCAGGACTAACTGAAATTGGGGATATATATGTTATAAACAAGTCAGATTTGGAAGGAGCTACAATTCTATACAATATTATATTCGATCTCGTAGGTAATCATAAGAAACTGGTCTTCAAATGCTCGGCTAAGTTGAAGAAAGGGGTAAAGGAATTGACAAGAGCCCTAGTGAAATTATTGGATGAAGAGAAATACCTATCTAGAGAAAAGTCAATATTGGAAAATGAATTGAAAGATATGATTTTAAACGAAGTAAAGGAAAAATCTATTGAAAAGATAATGAAGAGTGAAGAGTACAGAAAACTCGTTAGTAAAGTACTAAAAAAGGAAGTTGAGCCATATAACGCAGCTTTAAATTTTGCCAATAAAATTATAGTATAGGAGGATATGACAATGGCAAAACAAGAAATAAAAAAAATTAAAACAGATTCAGGGATTCCTGTAAAAAGAATTTTTTCTTCAAAGGATTTAGTAGACAAAACATCTCAAAATGAAGAAGCTGGAAGATATCCATACACAAGAGGGCTTTATCCAAACATGTATCGAGAAAGACTCTGGACCATGCGTCAGTATAGTGGATTTGGTAGTGCTGAAGAAACTAACAAAAGATTTCGATTCTTATTGGAGCATGGACAGACCGGACTCTCTCTAGCTTTTGATCTTCCAACACAAACTGGAAGAGATTCAGATAACCCATATTCACAGGGTGAGGTTGGACGAACCGGAGTTGCGATTAGTTCTATTAATAATATGATGACATGTTTTCAGGATATCCCACTAGATAAGGTAAGCACATCAATGACAATAAATTCTACCGCTTCGACGCTTTTGGCCCTTTACATCGTAGTTGCAGAATCTCAAGGAGTTTCCTCTAGCAACTTGAGGGGTACTACGCAAAATGACATATTGAAAGAATACATCTCATGCAATACCTATATCTATGCACCTAGAGAGTCTATGAGAATCATTGGCGATATGATTCAATATTGTTCTAAACACGTTCCTCAGTGGTACCCCATAAGTATCTCCGGTTAT
>Ga0105249_10005425_pt1 | contig 11010 bp, 12 predicted proteins | sample KBSS44metaG_FD_81522 | JGI IMG/M metagenome (GOLD analysis project Ga0105249, IMG submission 81522) | Switchgrass rhizosphere microbial communities from Kellogg Biological Station, Michigan, USA - KBS S4-4 metaG | ecosystem: Host-associated > Plants > Roots > Rhizosphere > Soil | place...
GAAAGCAGCGAGAGAGGCCGCCGGGAAAAGATGCACTCCGGCCTGCGTCGATCGGTGCCGTGAAACGGTGAAAATCGTTGCGCAGCGCGATGCGTGCATGAGAGTCTGCATGGGAAGATGCAAACCCGCCAAGCAGAGACAATAAACGGGGCTGGGGCGGTGAGGCGGCGATTCCGGCCCGTTCGCAGCGCGGATTCACTAGGAATCTATGTGTGGCCCGGCCGATCAATTCTGCTATTATTCTCGTAGAGCGGCGTACGGGTAGAGTGGGTGAGTAAAATGAAGGGTAGCAAGTGTATCGCGGCGATTCTGGCCGCGAGTTTGGCATCTAGTACTTTCTCGACCGCAGCTTTCGCAGTTCCGCCTCCGCCTCCGCCACCAGTCGTGGCTCATCACGGCACATCGATCGTTCCCTGGCTTGTAATAGGATGTGCAGGCGGAATCATCTTGTCGGCCTTTGCCGCCAATGCACGGGACAACAGACAGCTTACAACAGCTGAAGCCTGGAGTTGCGGGACGTTGTTTTGGTTTTCTCAGCCGATAACGAAGAAGACCAAGAAATTCAAGAAGAAACGCAAAAAGCCTTGAACGACTGGATTCACGCCGTCGATTGACGGCGTACAACAATCGAAGCCCCGGCATCGTCCGGGGCTTTTTCTATTTTTGCGTGCAGTTGTTTTTTTCTTCGTAGGAGGCTCAGGATAAGCAGAACAAGAACTAGGCATTATTTTTTTTCCTCACCAGAACTGCGATCATGAATTTATTTCTCCGCAAGACCTCGCCCGACAATGATTAGATTTCACCTCAACGGCTGGCAGCGCGTTGGTATCGTTTTGTCCGTCATGTGGGCGGTCGGCGGAGCGCTATGGATGAATAATATCCAGTGGCAGCGTGCGAACGCCTATTCGCTTGGCGTCGGCTCATCGTGTCGCGCCGGTTTTGAAGTGGTGCAGCCTACGCCCTCAGAACAAGCCATCGAGGACAGAGAAAAAAGGTGTCAGGCAATTCAAGAGCGCTCGTTTAACAGCGCGGTGAAATTCAAGAGTCGAGATGCATTGCTGGCAGGTCTAGTGCCAATTCCGTTCGCATGGCTCTTGGTTTATCTCGTTGTCATTGTGGTGCGGATGAGGGGCGACTAGTGTTTTCTGGGCTTACGCGGCTTCTCTTTTACCTTAGGCTTGGGGGTTAGAAACTTAAAAAAGAGGGGGAAACACCATGATTAGTAAGCTTGCTGTTACACTCGCTTATCTCTCAAGCCTTTCGCTAGCCGTTGTGATCGTCGATACCAAGCTGTTTGACGAGCCAGGTTTTCAAAAAGTTCAACAGAGAAATACCGCAAAACGCTGCGGCAAGAATGAGCAGTACGAGCGAGGCACCCACACATGTATACCTAAGCAAAAATAGAAACTCGAACGGAGGATTTCTTATGAAAACAATTTCATTGTTAGGTGTTTTCTCGCACGATGGAAGAATGCAAAACAATTTATTCGCAGGGTGCACATGGACGCACAGTGGCGAGCTCCTGCATGCTCAATCCAGAATTTCAAAAGTCACAGCAAAAGAGATAACACCGAATGGGTGGGCTGCTGAAGCGGTGATTACGTAGCCTTGCTGGCCTTACGGTATTTCTTTTTGATTTAGCCTTCGGTAGTGGGTCAGTTTGATTATTGGTCAGTATCGCTTGTTGGGGGCAGTGCTAGTCGCCCCCTCCAAGGCCCCTATTTGGTCTCGTCCCGTTTAGGCTTCTGCGGCACCTCCTCCATCGTATTTCCTCCGGAGGGGGGAGGTCCAAATACCCAGGCAAACGGCAGAAAGAGCGCCAGCGTTGCTTCGTCCGAGGTCAGCTCCCGTTTTTTGCGGTCGCTTACGACCTTGGCGCGGGCGATCACGCTGAGAACCCCCAATCCGATCCCGCCGACGATCCAAGGCCCCACCGAAGGCGACCCAACTGGAGGAACAGTGGGCGCAGGTTGTGCCGATGCGGGAACCATGGCGGCCACGGACAGGGCCATCGCCATCAAAATCGTGATCGCTGTTTTCATCTCGCCCTCCTCGAATCGGTGGCCTCCCAATTCTCCAGCACCTTTACGATATCACCAATTTCCCAAAGCCGGTCAGTTACTTTCGCGGCCATCGCCGAGGTCACGCGCGGAGCAAGCCAAAAAACACCGCGTGCGGGATGTCGGGATCGCTTCCGGCACTCGCGGCAAATCTCCCGTGTGCTTTTCCTTTCGCACACGGGCCGTGAGGACCGGCAGTACCCGGCATCCCGCGCGCCCCTTTTTGCGCGGCGCGAATGGGGCAAGCCCCAAGCGCGCTACGAGGGGGCGAAGCGCGAAACCCGAAGGCGTGCCGCCTCACGGGAAATATCCGTATGCCTTCAACACAAAGGAAATTCACCCATGCAAACGCGGGCGCTTCGTATATTCTCAGCCCCGTCCGCCGCGACAGGCGCGGCCCGAGGAACATTGCGCCATGACCCCGAACGCTCCGCTTCTGCCCAGCCAACGCGTCGCTCAAATCTGTCTGTTTGTGGCGGCGGCCATCGCCATCTTCGGCGGCGTGCTGCAAATCTATTTGGGTCAGCCGCAATCGGGCGCGCGTCTCGACAACGTGCATCGCTTCATGGCTGGCGTTTATTTGGGGTCGGGTCTCCTTGGGCTGTGGGTCGCGGCGACCATCCGGCAGCACAGCACGCTGGTTTTCCTGATAGCGCTGACCGTGTTCCTCGGCGGCACAGGGCGGGTCATTTCGATCAGCCAGGTCGGCTGGCCGGAGCCGTTCGCGCTCTGGCTCGCCTATTTGGTCCCGGAGCTGGCGCTGCCTTGGGTCATCGGTGCGGCGCAGGTCATCACCAACATGGATCCGTCGCGCCGCTGAGCCCTGCATCCGAAACCGCGGCTGAAGTGTATCTTGCTCAGGCGTAACGATCAGCCGGCATCTTATGGAGCGTCCAGCATGAGGATTATTTCGGTTTTTGCGGCATCGGCCTTGATCGCGCTCGCGGTCCCCGGCGCTTCCGCGCAGGAGAATTACGAGAGCTGGCCGGTTTTAAAGAGCACGTTTCTGTCGACCGCCGGCAACGGAATCATCATCAAGGGCTACGATCCCGTCATCGTCGGCAAGAAATGCGTGACGACGTTCATGGCGGTGGAGCCGGGCGCGAACGGCAACGTCTATCCGAACTACATCGAATTCGAAGCGACCGAGGTCGCGGGCGGAACGCTGTGCGCGAACGGCAAGTGGCGCGCCTTCGAGGGCGGCGCCACGGGAACGACGCCGTTCCGTGTTTTCTTCAAGGATGGAGTGTTTCGCGGATCGCAGTAAGGCGCGGATCAGTACCGCGGAACGCCCGGATAAGACCTCTGCACGGGCACCGCGTTTTGCGCGCCGCGCACGATCTGGTCGATCCGCCGCTGCGCCGACTCGACGCCGAGTCGTTGGCCGGTCGTGGTATCGATCGGCTTGTACTGCTGCTGGAGCGCGTCGCGCAGCTTGTTCCCGTCGATGTTGTTGAAGGGGGATTTGAATTCCGGCATGCCCGCACTCATGCGACCTTTGTCGGATTGAAGGGCTTCCGAGATGGTTTTCACGTAGAGCGTTTGAACGCCCCACATCGCGCCGATGCCGATGCAGAACGCGGCGACTGTTTTCAGAAGGAGGTCCATGATCGTACGGGTCCCGGCAAGATCGCGATGGGGAAGGATATCCGGGCGATCTTAAAAACGCTGGAAGCCGGAGCGAGTTATTTCCTCGAGCCGATTTACGATTTGGTAGTCATGCCGGAGGCCGTTTACACCACCACGATTAGTTTTTTCGCCGCGCGGGTGATGCCGGTATAGAGCCAGCGCTCGCGGCCATCGGGGAAGGCGAACGACTCGTCGAACAGCACGACGTCGTCCCACTGCGAGCCCTGCGCCTTGTGCACGGTCAGCACGTAGCCGAAATCGAATTCGTCGTAGGGTTTTCGCTGCGCCCAGTCGAACTCGCTGATCTCGCCGGTGAAACACTCGCGCCGCACCGAAACTTTAATGGCGCGGTTGCCGCCTTCGTCCGGCAGAAGCCGCAGTTTCATCACCGCCGAGCGCGAAGAGGCGCGGGTTTTCACCGTCCACAGCCCGCCGTTGAACAGGCCTTTCTTGCGGTTGTTTCTGAGGCACACCAGTTTGTCGTCCGCCATCGGCAGCGAATCTTCAAAACCCCGCCTTTCCCGCATCCTTTTGTTATAGGCGCGCCGCGTCGCATTGCGCCCCACCAGCACCTGATCCGCTTGCAGCACGCGTTCGGGATCGAGTTCATCGCGGCGGATGATTTGCGTTCTTCCGTATTCTCCGGGCGTAAGGTTTTTTCCCGCACGAACATCCATCGAGAGCCGAATGATCGGGTCGTTCTGCGCCTGCCGGTGAACTTCGGTCAGCATCGCATCGGGTTCGCTTTCGGTGAAATAGCCGCCGCCCTGAATCGGCGGAAGCTGCGCGGGATCACCGAGCACAAGAACCGGCACGCCGAAAGACATCAGATCACGGCCGAGTTCGGCGTCGACCATCGAGCACTCGTCGATTACGATGAGCGAGGCCTTGGAAGCGGGCGCGTCATCCCACAATTCGAAACTCGGTGTTTCTTCGCCGCTCTCGCGCGCACGGTAAATGAGGCTGTGAATGGTCGAAGCGCTGTCGCAGCCTTTCGAGCGCATAACCAGAGCCGCCTTGCCGGTGAATGCTGCAAAACTGACATTACCGTCGACGCCTTCGGCGATGTGCTTTGCAAGCGTGGTCTTTCCGGTTCCCGCATAACCGAACAATCGGAAAATGCTCGGAGTTCCGTTTTTGCCGGGCTTGGCTTTCAGCCAATCGGCAACAGCGGTCAGCGCGGCGTTTTGATGAGGCGAAAAAGTGGGCATGGCGAATCGATGTGGGGAATGAGAAAGGACACTAACGGTTGTGGCCGGCGCTCACGAGCTATTAATACGCCGGGAGATCGCTAGAGAATCGTAGCGCAATCATATAAGACGGATGATCATGGTTCACAAAATTCACGATATCGGCGTATCAAAACAAATCGGCGCATACAGTGACGCGGTCGAAGCGGCCCCCAATCTGCGCTGGCTTCTTACATCCGGCACTCCTGGTCTTTCAATCGACGGGAAACTACCGTCAGACATTACGGGACAGGCTGAGATCGCCTGGGCCCACATCATGACGATGTTGGAGCGCGCCAGCATGACCAAATATGACTTGGTCAAAGTTACGCATTATTTGCTGCGCGCCTCGGACATTGCGGACTACGTGAAGGTGCGCTCGCGCTTTCTCGGGGATGCGCGTCCCGCCTCGATGCTCTTGATCGTGCCAGGGCTCGTGAAGCCGGAATATCTGCTGGAAGTCGAAGCCTATGCCGCGAAAGCATAGGAATTTTGGCGGCGTACCATGTACGTGCATAGCAGCTATTCGAAACTTTGATCCATTCGGGGTTGCCTCACGCCCTGAATCGAACGAATGTCGCGCGTGATCGGCCAAACGAGTTCCCCCACGAGCAACACTAAATCCGGCGAGGTAGAATCCACTTACGCTTGGGTGCGGCTCTTTACCGCGCTTGCCATCGGCACCATCGGCTCGATCGGCATGTGGTCGGTTGTGGTGGCATTGCCCGCCGTGCAAGCCGAATTCGCTGTAGCGCGCGCCGATGCCTCGCTTCCTTTCACTTTTACAATGTTCGGCTTCGGGCTTGGCGCCGTCGCCATGGGTCAACTTGCAGACCGTTTCTCGATAGTGGTCGCAATCATTTGTGGTGCTACTTCCCTTGCGGCCGGTTATATCGCCGCGAGTTTCGCCCCGAGCTTGTGGATGTTTACTTTTGCATCGGGGCTGGTTGGTCTCGGCGCATCCGCGAGTTTCGCCCCGCTGCTTGCGGATATGTCGCACTGGTTTACGAAGCGGCGCGGGATAGCGGTCGCAATTGTGGCCTGCGGCAATTATCTTTCGGGCACGATTTGGCCACCTGTCATTCAGCATTTCATCGAGACCAGCGGATGGCGCGCGACACATTTTGTCATCGGCCTACTTTGCTTGGCAACGATGCTGCCCCTATCCGTCGTGCTACGGCGCCGGATCGCTATGCACTTGGAGACGGCGGAAAGCGCCGCCGCCCGTGGCGCGCAGGCATCGCTCGGAATCTCGTCAAACGCGCTGATGGCATTGATATGTATCGCGGGCGTCGGGTGTTGTGTCGCGATGTCGATGCCGCAAGTTCATATTGTCGCTTATTGTGGTGATCTTGGTTATGGCGTCGCGCGCGGCGCGGAAATGCTCTCGTTCATGCTCGGCTTCGGTATAATCAGCCGCGTTGCCTCCGGTTTTGTCGCGGATCGGATAGGTGGTGTCGCAACGCTTCTGCTTGGCTCGGCGCTTCAGGGGGTCGCACTCTTTCTCTATCTATTTTTCGATGGTCTCATTTCGCTTTACGTAATCTCCGCATTGTTCGGTCTGTTCCAGGGCGGTATCGTGCCGATGTACGCGATCATTGTGCGAGAATACTTCCCTGCAAAACAAGCGGGTACGCGAGTCGGCATCGCAATTTTCGCAACGATCGTCGGCATGGCATTTGGCGGCTGGATATCAGGCTGGATATTTGATTACACCGGTTCCTACCGGGTTGCGTTCCTGAACGGGCTCGCGTGGAACCTTATGAATGTTTCAATCGCGGCTTGGTTGCTTCTGCGAACTCGTACGCGCGCTACGAGCCTCGCACACGCGTAAATATCTGGTGACGGACCTTGCGGCGAATGGCCAGTACTCCCACTTGAGGGCCGAAAGGATCGCGTATGGCCACGACTTACTCGCAAGCCCAAGGTTACAGCAGGGATCATATGCGATCGCGTCGCGAGACGATCGAGCGCCTGGATCGCCTATCCCAAATTATGGACACCGCAATTGCGGTTCCTGGAACTAATATCCGATTTGGCGCAGATGCAATTATCGGGCTCGTACCCGGCATCGGCGATGGCGTGAGCACCGCAATTGCTGCGTGGATTGTCTATGAAGCGCATCGGCTCGGTGTGCCGCGCCGTGTCCTGTTGCGAATGATCGGCAATGTCGCGATTGACGGACTTGCCGGATCGGTTCCTGTTCTTGGCGATCTTTTCGATGTTGCGTTTCGTGCCAATCGCCGGAACGTACGAATCCTGCGCGAGCATTTCGGTCTGGAAGTGCCGGTTACTCCGCGCTAGCGGTGAGGTCTTCCGGCTAACGCAAGAATTGCAGCGCCAATGACGGTCGAAATCGCAGTGACGAGATAAGGCAGTTGATAGCTACCGGTGGCGTCGAAGAGAAATCCAACCAATGCTGGTCCGGTTGCTACACCAATCACGGTTAAGAGCGAGCTCACAGAATAAATCTGGCCATACTCGCGCGAGCCGAAGGCTTCGGCGATCAACAATTGCTGCATCATCAGGATCGTTCCGATGCAAATGCCGAACAGAAATGTTCCGGCAAGCAAGAGATTCTCGCCCTCGGCAAAAGCAAGGAAGGCGAGCGAGGCCGCTTGCCATAACATTGCGCCGACAGTGAATGCGCGGGCTGGAATTCTTGCAAGCAACTGGCCAGCCGCGAGGCGGCCGAACAAGCTAGTGGCGGCGAGAATTGCGACGGCGATCGCCGCCGCGTGAGAGTCGCTCCGCGTATTGACCAAACGGAATACATGCGCAATTGCGCCGACTTGAGCGCCAAGTGCAAACAAATAGCAAATCGTGATTGCCGCGAAGTATCGTGTGCGCCAGGCGTCAGAAAATGTTTCCCCAGCGAGTGGCGCGTTTGCGACTGCTCCAGGTAGCGGTTCTACCCCATCAGCCAATAATCCCATGTCGCGCGGGTGAGCGCGCACGAGCAGTAGAGTGATCGGTACGACCCCAAGCGCGAATGCAGCGCCTAGCCACGGGCCGGCTGCCGCGAGACCCACTTCCTTGATGAAATAGGCGGAGAACGGCGTGATGATAATACCGCCGAGTGAGAGGCCGGTTGAGGCGACCGACAGCGCTTGCGGGCGTTTCGTCTCGAACCACCGCGCTACAATCGTGCTCGCGGTGACCAGCCCGCAGCCGCCATAACAGAAACCGAGAACGACATAGAAGACGTAAAGTTGCCAAGTCGATGTGATCAGCATGATGGCCGAAAGCGCGACTGCGGTCACGATGGCGCTCGCGACGATGATGCTGCGTGCGTCGATGCGATCGATTATGCGGCCGACCAGCACGCCCGCGATGCCGGAAGAAACAAAGAAAAAACCCGTCGCAGTACTGGCGACGCTCACAGGAAATCCGCGCTGCGCGACGAAGGCGTCGAGCAATACCGAGATGTTGTAGAACAGGAAACCCGCCGTCATCGTCGAAACGACAAGCAGTGCATAAGCGACATACCACCCGTAGAAAAAATGGGGTGATATGGACGATTTCGGGGAGCGGCCGTGCATGGGTGCACGCACGAGAAAGCGCATGGACTGCGTCGGGTCAAGTCATTGCAGCGCCGGGCAGCTATGCCCGAAAAGCTGGACCGGACTTATGTTGTTTCCGTCTTGCTTTTCAATTCGAGCGCAGCGAGTGCCTGTTGCAGCAGTCTCCGAGTACGGTCGACCGCGGCCTTGTCGATTACCTCAAGGTCGAGGAAAAGGTCGAGACCAGTTGCATGCTCGCTGATTACGTTTGCGCGCTGCGCCATTTCTTTGACCAATCCTTCGACAACGTAGGGCACCACCTCCCGGCTGATTCCTTTCATAGCGATCGGCTCTATGGGCCGGGCACGAACCATATCGCGTACGAGTGCGTAGGTTTCGTAACTCATTACGATGCCGCCAGGCTCGGCGATTGATTGCAGGCGGGCGGCCAAATTCGCTTCGGCGCCGATGATCGTATAGTCCATGCGATCTTCGCTGCCGAAATTGCCGACGTTGCAAAATCCGGTATTGATACCCATGCGGGCCCGGAACGGTTCCTCGATACCGCGCTTGCGCCAAGTTGCGTTGAGCAGCGAAAGTCGGCGTTGCATATCGACAGCCATCAAAAGGCAGGCGCGTGCATCCTCGGCTACGCCTTTGGTTTCCGGGTCACCGAAGAAAAGTAACATCGCATCGCCGATGAATTTATCGACGGTTGCGCCATGACGAAGTGCGATGTTCGACATCTCGGTGAAATATTCGTTGAGGAGAGCGGTCAGATCCTCGGGCTGCAGTCGTTCGGTTGTAGAGGTGAAATCCTTGATATCAGAGAAAAAGACCGTAAGCTTCTTGCGTTCGGTGGCGATCGCAACGTCGCGTTGTCCGGAAAAAATACTCTTGTAAATTTGCGGCGAGAGATATTTCGCGATCTTCATCGAGATGGCCGCGAGAAAATCGTTGGACTCGGTAAGTTCCTTGTTCATGCCCACGATTGCCGCCGCTTGCCGCCTCTGCACGACGATGAAAGTGACTCCCGCCACTGCAGCGAGCACGAGATACGCGAGCAGATACTTGAAAGAGAATATATTCGCGGCGATGGGCTGCCGGATGGTGATTTCCTGGATGCCGCGCACATCTCCTACCTTCCAATCTTTTTTCGGACTGTCAGGGTGCGTGTTGTGGCAGCTGACACAGGCGGCACCCATTCGAACCGGTCCCGCAAGGCGGATTTCCCGATCAAAGATCGAACCGGAAACGCTCACGACTGGAGTTTTGGGGTCGGCGCGGAGCTTACTAATTGCATTCTGCTCCCAGATGTCGAGAGCGTGAGACTCTCGGTCTTTGAACGGCAGATCTGACACAAAACGATATCTCACCGCGTCATTACGCGCGGAGATCATCTTTCCGAGCTCAATGGAAAGTGTGGCCGGAATTGGTATGCCGCCTTCGATGTTCTTGTAGTTGTTCGTAGGTGTAGCGCTTGGATGACTAGCGAGTCGGCCGACAACATCGCTCGCGTAAAAGCCGCGCATGTCATCGATGACCCGACCAATTTCGTCAGCTTGACGGCTGAGAATCCGCTCAGAGAGTGCGCGCATATCAAGCCATGCGGCAAACGGCAAACCGAGAAGCAAAACAAGCACAAGCGCGATAACGAGTGGGCCATAGGTGCGTTGATGTCCGTTTTGAATAGGTTGCATCAGAGAAATCTCGCCTGTGTCCCGAGGGGATGACGTCTGATTGTACGGGGCTTATGTGGAGCGAGCTAGTAGATAAGGTTCCGAGAGGTGCGACAAAAAAATAGCCGGGCGAGCCCGGCTATTTCGAATCAGAAACGCTGTGGCAGTTTATTCGACTGTTTTCACAATCGACGAGGTGGGGGAATTGTTCACAGTCGGGAGCTTTTGCTCTTTCAGTACCATCGCGTCGTATTCTGCCAGCGACTTGACCGTGAACTTGGGCCGCATGTGTACGATCTTGTAGCCTTTTTCCTTCATCTGTTTCAGTAGCTCGGGCAAGGCTTCCGCGGTTGCATGCTGAAAATCATGCATCAGGATGATGCCCTTGCCGTGTTTTTCGAGTTTGGCCATTACGGACTTGATCACCTGTTCGGGCTTGCGCATCGTGAAGTCAAAGCTATCGAAATCGGCCGAGAACATGGCGATGTTGCGCTCACCAAGATATTTCACGGCTTCGGGCGGATGCTTCAGAGCAGGGAAGCGGAAGAAGGGCGCGGTTTGCTGTCCTTCGAGCGCCCACTGAATCGCGGAGAGCCCCATCTCGATTTCTTGCTTCGCCTCATCGAGTGTCTTGCGTTCTAAATTCTTGTGGCCCCAGGTATGCGAGCCGATCGAATGCCCGGCGGCTGCGACTTCTTTTAGAATTTGTGGGTAATAGGTCGCGTGCTTCCCGATTGGAAAGAACGTCGCCTTGATGCAGTTGTCGGCGAGTGCCTTCAGTACAGCCGCCGTATTTGTCGGCCACGGGCCGTCGTCGAAAGTGAGCACGACTTCACCATTTTTGAGGAAGTCGTGGTTCTTGAAATGCTCGAAGCCGAATCCGGGTGCGCCTGTCGTATCGATCTCGACC
>Ga0105249_10005428_pt1 | contig 11005 bp, 12 predicted proteins | sample KBSS44metaG_FD_81522 | JGI IMG/M metagenome (GOLD analysis project Ga0105249, IMG submission 81522) | Switchgrass rhizosphere microbial communities from Kellogg Biological Station, Michigan, USA - KBS S4-4 metaG | ecosystem: Host-associated > Plants > Roots > Rhizosphere > Soil | place...
GATCTTTCATGACACCGAGACGACGACGTCGGTTCGATACTCTTCACTTTGCCGTCCTTGCCCCGCAGTTCCACGCACTCCTTCGTCGCGCCGTTCCACCAGAGACTGCCGCGACCTTCGTTGGCCTACTGCAACACCTGTGGCCAGCCATTCGCACAACTGTTTGCGCTTCGTCATTTCACCCTCTGAGTCGTGGCTTGCCTGGTGCAGGACATCGCGGCGGCGCCGTGGCCCCACGTGATCTTCGCTTCGCCGGCGCGTTCCCACAGCGTCTCGTTGCGACCGGCGTATTTCGAACCGCTGGCACTCGGCTGCAGGTACATGACCGAAACGCCGTCGCCGCGCTCCGCCACGAGCGTAGGCGGATCGGTCGCGAAGTAGTTGGTGACTATTTCGTTGGCCCGACTGCCGTTGCAGATGTAAGTGACCGGACCGGTGACCGGTACCAGCCGATACGTCGCCTGCAACTCGGCGATACGGCGTCGATAGGCGTCCTCCACGCACGCGCGCGGCGCCGTGTTCTTCGAGCATTCGTCGCGGCCCTTCAGCCATCCGCGCTGTTCAGCGCGCAGCGTCGGCGGTTGCTGCGCGGCTGCGATCGTCAACGCCTCGCCATACACTGCCGCGAGCTTGCGATCGAGCGCCGAAAGACCCGCGTCGCTGCAGACCATCGCTTCAACGCTGAGGGCGACGACATTCGCGCAGCTGTATGACGGCCCCGGCGGCACGGCATCCGCAGCGACCGTCGAGCCCGCCGCGAGCCAGAATGCAACGAGCGACGCGATGTGACGGTTTGGCAGGATATGCATCGCCGTCAGATGAACAGATCGAGCAAGTTGTAGTCCTTGATGTCCGCCTTCGCATCCGGTGTCCAGCGATAGCGCGCCGCGTCACTCGCGAGCGGCGCGTAGCGATACGGCGTCTCGTCCGGAAACCGCTGACGGCGCGCGTCGATCGCGTACATGATCATCCGCGATCGCTCGCGAATGCGCGCATCGTCGAATACCACCGGATTATCTGCATCGCCCGCGTTCACGCCGAGGATCGACTTGCGCCGATGGAAGCCGAAGTTCACGGTGACGCGCACCTCGTCGCTGGTGTTCGCGAACGAACAATGCAGCGCCTGACGGTTGCACATCGCGACATCGCCGCTACCACAGATCAGCGGCACTGCGCCTGGCAACCGATCCGACCCCGCCGCCGCGACCATCGCCTTGATGTCGGCCTTCGCGCGATGCGAACCCGGCACCACCCACAATCCGTTCGCCGCGTTGCAGCCGTACAACTGCATCATGAAGCTGAAGCCGTGGCTGTTCTCGTTTATGTCCGGCGCGTTCCAGTGGGTGTAGCCGTCCTGGTGCCACGCGACCGAGCCGCCGAGGCGTGCCTGTTTCACCCATAGTGCTTCGTGGAACGGCGTCATGTCCGCGCCGTTCACGGCCTCCGCTATCGCCAACAGTTTCGGATGACCGCACAGCCGCAAACACGCTTCAGAGAATTGCAGGGGCCCGAGTATCTGCTGCACGACGAATTCCGGTGCATCGGCCGGCGCGGTGGGTTCGAACATCTTCACCGGATGCCGCCCGCGCGCGCGAGACGTTCCGCCGAGCGGATCGGCGAGCGGCTTCACCCATACGATCTGCTGGCCGCGCCGGTCCGTGCTCAACGCCGGACGGCCGCGACGATCGACCGACGCGTCGCGCGTCACCGGCGTCCGCTCGAGCAGGTCGATCAGATCGCGTTCGATGTCGGCGAGCTCCGGCTCACCGATCGCGCGTTCGAAGACGTAGAAGCCGCAGCGCGAATAGGCGTCGAGGATGTCGGAGGCAACGCGACCGGTCGCATCGAATCGCATCGGGCCGCGATTGCCGAGCGCGAGCGCACGGCGCGTGCCGTCTTCGCGATAGCGCACCATCGCGGGCTCTTCGAAGCCGTAGTCCGCTCCGGGTGCGTCGATCAGCGGAAGCTTCGACACGTGACGATCTTCATTGGCATGCCCGTGGTGGCCGGCGGCGGCTCCAAGTCTTACCCGCACCGCGCCGCAGCGCTAGCATTCCCGCCAGACGCATCTCGATTCCTGACAGCCGCGTATCTTTTCGACCGGCTGGCGCGATATTCGGTAAACGCCGGAGGATGCACATGAGCAACGGACCCTTGGAACGCAACTCGGTCGGACTCGCCGCGGATGCCTGGCTGCGGTATCTCGAACTGCTCGACGACTTCCGACCCGACCTGTACCGCTATTGCCGGCGCCTCACCGGCAACGTCTGGGATGCCGAGGACCTGGTACAGGACACCCTCGAGCAGGGCTTTGCCCGCCTCGGGCTGCTAAGCAATCCCATCGACAATCCGCGCGGCTACCTGCTGAAGATCGCGTCGAATCGCTGGATCAGCCGCAAGCGTCACGTTCACGCTGGATGAGATCGCCGAGCTGGTCGGCACGAGCGTGGGCGCCGTCAAGGCGGCGCTGCACCGCGGCCGCGAACGATTGCGCAGCGCTAACGACGCAGCTCCGCCGCGCCATCCGGTCTCCCGCGCGGTGGTCGATCGCTTCGTGGAGCACTACAACCGCCGCGACATGCCGGCGATGCTCGCACTGATGCTCGACACCGCTTCCATCGACATGCACGGCGCGGAACATTTCGTCGGACGCAAAGAGTTCGGGCGCGAACGCGGCTGGTTCTATCACAACTTCTACAGCCCGTTCGACGGAAGACCGTCGCCGGCCGTGTGGGAGACCGCGATCCTCGACGAAGAGCCGGTCGTGCTCGTGCTCAACCCGCGCGACGACCAGCTGTGCGTGACCTCGGTGATGCGGCTGGAGACCTGCGACGATCGGATCGCGCGGCTGCGCGTGTATGCGATGTGTCCCGATACCGTACGCGACGTGGCCGAGCGGCTCGGTCGCCCGTGCGGATCGATGGGCATGTATCACCTGCCGCGCGCGATCCTGAAGCGCCTCACCGAGCTTGCGAAGGGGTCTTAGCGGATCGGCCCCGCTACGACGACGCCGCGAACGCTTCCGGCAAACCGTACAGTTCGAGCTTCGCCTGGTGCGCGGCCACGTCGAGGCTGAGCACGACGAGGTCGAACTTGTCGCCGTTGGCGTCGCGCACGTGATCGCGCAACAGCGCTTCCACGCGGAACCCAAGGTCCTCGAATACCGTGATCGCCGCGCGCTGATCCGAGGTCATCTGCGCGGTAACCTTCTCGAGCCCCATCGACAGCGCGATCAGGAACGCCTCCTGCACCAGCGCGCGACCGAGGCCTTGCGCGCGCGTCTTCGGCGACACCAGCACGCGCAGGTCGCCGACGTGAGGTGAAAACGAACGCGCATCGCGCACGACCGCGGCACACCCGACGACGTTGCCGACGGCGCGCGCGAGTACGCTGACGATGTTCTCAGCGCCGATCTCACGCACCCAAGCGGACAACACTTTTGCGTTGGTGATGTCGCGCCGCATGAACAGCATGTCGTGCGGCGGCAAGGAGCGTGCGAAGCGCAGCACATCGGGTTCGTCAGTGGCGTGCATCACGCTCAGTTCGAACGTTGCACCGTCGCTCTGGATCGTGCGCGGATAACGCGACAGGACGTTGTTACTCATGTCGAGCGCACCGCCAGCCAGCGTTCGAGGCGCGGCCACATACGGCCGACCGCGTTTGGTCCTGCGATCAGACTGACATGGCCGCCCTTCAGCAGGATCTCCTGCTTGTCGTTCGAGCCGACGAGGTCCAGCAGCGGCTTGGTCGCGTCGCGCGGCGCGAGGTGATCGTGTTCGGCGACGACCGACAGGATCGGCACGCGGATGTTCGCGAGTTTTGCTTCGCGGCCGCCGACGACGAGTTCGCCGGTGAACAGCTTGTTATCCCAGCTCAGCTCCTTCGTCGTCTGGCGCATATATTCGCCGGCGAGCGGCAGCGTTTCGTCGCCCCAACGTTGGAATGCGCGATACGAGCGGACGAACTCGTCGTTCCACATCTGTTCGCTGGCGCGCAGCTGGCCCGCCAACCGCTGCGCCGGCTTCTGCATCTCGAACATCTGCCGGATGAAATCGGCCGGCACGACACCGAGCGTATCGACCACCTGATCGACATCGAAATAGCGCGGATCGTTCCACATCGTGGTAAGACCCATCTGCTTCCAGTCGATCGGCGTCGTCAGGCAGACGAGATTCTTGAGGGGCCCGTCGGTGTGGGTCGCCGCGTAGATCAACGACAGCACGCCGCCCATGCAATAGCCGATCACCGAGACGTCGTTCTGACCGGTCTCCTGCTGCACCTTGCGGATGCAGGTTGGAATGAAGTCCTGCGTATAGTCTTCGAGCGTGAGCCCGCGTTCTTCGGGCGCGGGTGGATTCCAGTCGACCACGAACACGTCGAAGCCGCGCTTCAACAGGAATTCGACCATTCTCTGCCCGGGCAGCAGATCGAATACGAACGCTTTGTTGGTGGTGGCCATCACTAGCAACAGCGGCACTCGATACAACTCGTCGGCCTGCGCCTTGTAGTGATACAGCTGCAGCGTGCCGCGCCCGTACAGGGTCGTCTTCGGCGTGAGCCCGACTTTTGCCGGCCCCGACGTCGCGTACTGAAACCCTTTCACGCCGCGCTGGATCGCACGATCGACCATGCCGCGCACGCGCGCGCCGACTGCGTCGTCGCCGGTCGCTTCGGTATTCGTCATCGCGGTTTCTCCCCTTGCAGATATTCGGCGGGTGGTTGGCGCGTGCGCGGTCGACCGACCCGCGGCACTTCGTCGGGCGTGATCGCCGCCGTATCGGTATCGAGCGATACCTCGATGCGCGCGAGCCGGCGATCGACCTCGGACAGTTTCTCGGCAAGGCGGATGACGTCTTCGCGCGTGGGCATGTTCATCGCCGCGAGCCGGCGCCCCATCGCTTCCGACGTGGCCTGCTGCAACGCGAGCTGCATCCGTTGCGCCTCCTGCATCAGGCGACTGAAGGACTCGGTGCCCATCACCTGGTTCGCAACCGAGTTGATGTTGCGCTCCCACGTGGTCACGAATTCCCGAAACATCGCCGCCGGATCGGGCGGACTCTCGTTCGCCATTTGTCGTGCCTCTCAGACCCCCGGGGGATCGAACATACTACTTCCGGCGCGCGGGAGCATGCGGGACTGTTCGCCGCCTCACGCAAGCGTTGCTCCTTCACGCCGGATCGCACTCGACGATCCCAGCGCGCTCGTGATTTAGTGCTCCAGATGGAAACCCGCGAACACACATCCGAACTCGGCCAATGGCAGACGGTGCAACGCGCCGCCGATCCCCGCCTGCGCGCATACGTCCACGGCTACTTCGCGAGTTCGAGCGACCTTCGCATGCCGGTTCAGGAGCGACATCTCCCGTCTGCCGAAGTGCCGCTTCTGATGAATTTCGGCGCGCCGCATCGACGCCTGGACGACTCCGGCGAGTGGAGCGCGCGCGACGGCGTCTGGGTCGTTGGGCTGCACGCCCGACACCAGCTCACGCAAGCGGTGGGTGAGCGGCACTTCATGGTCGTGCGATTCACGCCGATCGGTGCGCATCTGTTCTTAGGGTTGCCGATGCACCTAATCGCAAACGAAGCGATAGATCTCGAACAGATCGATTCGGCCCTTGCCCACGCACTCGTTCGTCGTGTGGGATTCGCGCGAAGCTGGACCGATCGCTTTGCGGCAATGGAATCGCTGATCGCGGCGCGCGTCGCCGATGCAGAAATGTTGGGCGCTGCTTCTCTGGTCTGGCGCAGGCTCGTGGCGACCGACGGTCGCATCGCGCTCGGTTCATTCGACGGCGAGCTGGATTGCAGCCATCGCACGTTGATTGCGAGATTCCGGACGTGCGTAGGGTTTCCACCGAAGACGATCGCGAGGCTGCTCCGCTTCAATCGGGTCGTCCGCTCCATCGATCGCTCGAGCCGAACGCGAGCCAACGAGCTTGTTGGCAAACCATACATCGAATCCACCCACACCGACGATAGACGCGCGGATGCGATCCGGTGGGCCGACATCGCGGCCGACTGCGGATACTTCGATCAGGCGCATCTCATCAAAGACTTCCGCGAGTTCGCAGGCTCCACACCCGACGCGTTCTTGCGCCGCGTGTCCCAGGTGGTCTGAGCAGATTTCGAACGCGCCGCTCACGTACGTTGTCGGCGGCGAGTCACCCACGGTCAAATAATTCCAATACGCGGCGCGCGCTTCGGCGGTTTGATGTTGGCGTCGTAGCGAGGAGCCATGCACATGCAGTCCCCACCGATCAGCCAGGCCGAGATCGACGCGCGAATCGATCCACACATCGACGAACTACTTGCGTTGTGGTGGACCGAGCAAGGCGCGACGAAGCCGAACGACCTCGCACTCATCGCGTCGGCGATTCCGTTTCCACGCGACCAACCGATTCGCGCGCTCGATCTGTGTTGCGGTCCCGGCGACGTGGGCCGAGCCATTCGCAAAATCTATCCGGATGCACACATCGACGGCATCGATCGAGACCCGTTCTTCATGTCAATCTGCAGAGCGGTCAATCAGCGTGAACGAATACCTGGAAAGCTGGTCGTGAGAGATCTGCAGGACGATGGCTGGCTCGCCGGGTTGGCGGGCAACTACGACGTCGTGGCGACGGTCAACGCGCTGCACTGGTTCGATGAGGGGCGGGCGGGGCAACTCGTCGAGGATGTGTACGGGACATTGCGCGGCGGCGGGGTATTCCTACTCGCAGAGCCGGCCGCTGCGGAAACACCCTTCGCGGTTGGCTTCGAAGCGTGGAAGGCGAAGCAGCCGCCGCGCTATTCGCAGGAGAATTGGGAACGGTTCTGGGCGAGAGCCAATGCGATCCTCGGGTATGACCACGTCGCGCTGTGGGGTCCGCGCGATGACACTCGCATAGGCGACACCATGTCGGTTGCCGGTTGGATCCGCTTGCTCGAAGGGGCCGGCTTCGGACTCGTCGATGTGTTGCTGAGGGATGCCGATCAGGTCGTGATCGGCGCGCTGAAGGCGATTGACTGACTCAAGGCTGCGGCGGCGTGAAGGGTTCCGGCGCATCTCGAGCAGGTTCGCGCGTTGCAGAGGCGCGTCGCGCGCAGCAGTCACCGACGACGGTCATCGGTCGCGAGGCATTCATTCACGACGTCGGATGATCAGCATGGCCACCACGTAGGTGAGGCACACCACGAGGCACACGATCAACGCCGTCAGATACGCCGCGGGTCCTGGACGAAACACACCGAACGCGCCGAGCGCGAGCAGGACGGCAGCCGCAGAGGCGAGTCCCAACGTCACACGGTTCACGCGCGGCGTCCGTTCGATGAACCCGGCATTCGACAGGCGACGATTGACCACGGCGAACGCGGCGGCGCCGGCGCCCAATGTCGCCGCAAATACGCCTGAACAGATCCGCCACACCGCCGCTTCACCGATCTCGAGGTACGCCAGCGGCAACGGCAACAGCGAAAATGCGAGCGCAATCGAGCCGCCGATGCCGATCACGGCGAGACCCGACAAGTCGCGCGCTTCGAGTTCGGTCGGCACGCGCGCGCGGAACGCAGAAACGAGTCCGGAGAATCCGACGAGCGTTACCGATACCTGAGCGATGGCGAGCAGATCTTCCGTAGCCGTCATCGGATCACCTGTGGTCGCATAAGGGGGCGCATGGGCGCGTCTATCATCGCCAAGATCGGCTTCGGTACAAGATTGCGGCGCGCCGTAAGACCTGAACTGCGGGCTCGCATCCGGACGTACCGCGATGCCTGAGGCGCCAGCCGCCGACGCGGCTCAATGAACCTCCCGCTCGCCGTCAGACTGCCCACGTTGACGCGATGGTAAGCCGACTTTTCGCGCGCTCGATCAACGCCGCAATCGGCGTTTCGCGACCCGCCGGAACCTCCTCGCCGTCGCCGCGACAAAAGATGAAATGCGCGCCGTCTTTCACTACGTAGTACTGCCCTTCGTGCAGCAGCCGGTGGTGGTGCCGGCACAGCAGCACGAGGTTGTCGAGGCGCGTTGCTCCGCCATCTGCCCAATGAGTGATGTGGTGGCCATCGACGAAGCGCGTGTTCGTGCAGTTCGGGAAACGACAGCCGCGGTCGCGGCGCTTCAACGCACGGCGCATCGACGGCGGAATGACGCGGGTCTTGCGGCCGATATCGAGCGGCTCGCCGTCGCCCGTCTCGAGAATTCGCACCATCGCGCTATCGCACGCGATCCGGCGCAACGTTTCGGTGGCGAGCACTGCGCCGTCTTCGACTTGCGGTGGATCGTCAGCATCCACCACGGCGTGTTCCAGCAACGCTTCCGCGGAAGCGTGCACCGTGATCTGGAATCGATCGGCGGTGTTGAGACCTTCGTCCGCCTCCGGAGGTTCGGATAGAAAGCGCTCCGCGAGGATCGCGAGCGCGTCGGCACGCTTCGTTGTCTGCGGCGTGTCTTCGATGTTCGCTTCTTCACGAAAGCGTTGATCAACGTACGCCGGCGCGGCGCGAAAGAGCCAGTCCGTCGCCCGCTCGAGCGCGCGCATCAACAGCGCGCCCTGGTCGGCGGGCAACCGACCCTCGAACACCAGCGTGCCGTCGTCGTCGGTGTGACACGTGAACGTGCGGTGCCGATATGCATCGAACGCCGCCTTCGATTCGCCCAAGCGTTCTGCCTGACGCATCGCCGCGACGTTGCGCGCGACATGCGCCGCGGTGTTCGTCCGCGCCATCTGCACGAGCCCCGCTTCGTTGTCCGCCCCGGCCACTCGCGTGATCGCGCGTACCTTCGAATAGCTCAGCTCACCATTGCGGAAGCACTCGCGGATCAGCGGAAGGCGCGGCAGCGCGTGCGCGATACGCACCTTCTCTCGCGCGGTGACGAGATCGAGCCCGCAATGCGCATTCAACCAATGCGCGCAGCTGGGCATCGCCTCGTGGCGCCACGATTTCACCGCGTCCAATTCTTCGATGAGCGCAAGGAGACGATATTCGGCGCGATGGATGTCGGCGCACAGCGCGACGATTTCGCCACACAACGTTTCCGTGCACATGGCTGAATTCAGCGGTACTGTATGGATGAACAGTATCGCTAATTCGGCCTTGAACTTCAATAGCCAACGATGTAATTGGGGGGCGTTTCCTACGGCGCCATGATCTGCGGGACGACAGCAGCGGCCACGGGCTATCATTCGCCCGCCGGGCCATACGCTCGTCGGAATCGCGATCTGTATGCATCACGTCGAAGGCAAACGAGTCACACAGGCGATCCTCTTCGCGCTCGCCGCGATCATTGCGCACACGAGCGCCGCGCAATGCGATCCCGCCGCCGGCTTGACTCATCTCTATTCCGACGGCTGGGGCATCGAGCTGAACAACCAGCGCCTGCAGCACGACACCACGATCAATCGCGCCAACGTCGGCCGGTTGAAGCTCGCGTGGTCGTACGGGTTTTCCAACATGAAGCCGCGCTCGTGGCCCCTGGTCACGGAAGACACGATTTTCATCGGCGACTCCGGCCTGGGTGTGGTGGCGCTGGACCGCGCGACCGGGTGCACGCGTTGGGTTCACAAACAGAGCGGCGAGATCGGAAGCGCGATTCTGCATGCGAAAGTCGGTGGGCGTGATGCGCTGCTGTATCTGCACCGCACCGCGGGTCTCTATGCCATCGACGCCGTGACCGGCACTGAGATCTGGCATACGCAGGCCGCTGAAGCCGTCGTTCCGTTCTACTCCGGCACACCCGTGGTCCACGATGGCGTGGCGTACGTGCCGCTGTCTTCCATCGAAGTGGGCCTCGCGATGATTCCGTTCTACGGCTGCTGCACCACGCGCGGCGGCATGGCCGCGTTCGACGTGCAGACCGGAAAAGAGCTGTGGTATCGCCCGACCATCGACGAGCCGGCGAAGCGGACCGGCCGCCGCTGGTTGTTCATCGGACAGTACGCGCCGAGCGGCGCGCCGGTGTGGGGCGCACCGATGCTCGACCCAGAGCGCGGCCTGCTGTTCTTCGGCACCGGCGAGAACTACAGCCGACCGACGACGGACACGAGCGACGCGATCTTCGCTGTGGACGCGAAAACCGGCGAAAGGCGCTGGGTTCACCAATTCACCGAAGGGGATGCCTACAACACGGCTTGCGACATCCCCGGCGGCCTGCCCAATTGCCCGGAACCGCGCGGACCGGACCTCGACTTCGGCGCGCCACCGCTGCTGGTGCGCGACGCCAACGGGCGTGCGCTGCTGATCGTGGGACAGAAGTCCGGCGACATCTACGCACTCAACCCCGACGACGGCGTCATCGTCTGGCAGCGGCACATCGGCCGCGGCGGTGCATTGGGCGGCGCGCATTGGGGATTGGCCGCAAACGAAGAGAAAGGGTTGCTGTTCGTGCCAATCAGCGACATCGAGACGTGGAGCGACAAGACGATTCCTCCTGCGACCGGACTTCACGCACTCGACATCGCGACAGGGGAGACCCGTTGGGAGCATCCGCGCGAGAATCGCTGCGCCGATCGCGACTGTTTCGGCGGGTTGTCTTCTGCGATTACCGCCACGCCGGAGCTCGTTGTAGTGGGGAGCCTCGATGGCTTCCTGGAAATCTACGATGCGAACACCGGCGCGACGCTGTGGAGCGACGACAGCTGGAAGCCGTTCGAGACCGTCAATGGCATGAAGGCCTCCGGTGGCGCCTATGACGCTCACGGCCCGATGGTGGCAGGCGATCAAGTGATCGTATCGTCCGGCTACGGCAGCTTCGGTCAGAAAGACGGCAACGTATTGCTGGTTTATCAGCTCGAAGGGGAGACCGCGCAATGACGCAGCCGGTGGATGAACGGCTCGCCGGCCGCGGCCGACGCCTGGTTGCAACGCTGATCGACATGCTGCTGGTGCCGGCGCTGTCGGTGCTGTTGATCATGATCTCCAGTGTGGTGGAACACGCCGAGGACTTTCGCGACGCGATGTGGGTGCTGTACGTTTTTCTGCTGGCCGTGCTGAGTTATCTGATTCTCAACGGGTATTGGCTGTTCACGCGC
>Ga0105249_10005429_pt1 | contig 11004 bp, 11 predicted proteins | sample KBSS44metaG_FD_81522 | JGI IMG/M metagenome (GOLD analysis project Ga0105249, IMG submission 81522) | Switchgrass rhizosphere microbial communities from Kellogg Biological Station, Michigan, USA - KBS S4-4 metaG | ecosystem: Host-associated > Plants > Roots > Rhizosphere > Soil | place...
AAATTATTAGCTTCTATATTTTGGGAAGCCCAAAAGAGACTGGCATATATGGGGGGTACCGTCTCCCGATATCCAGAACAATATTGAGAGTTGTCCACAGCGAGTGCCACTTATCCACAAATAAACGACACTTATCCACAGAAGCCTTGTCCAGACAATCGTTCTTGAAAGGTATAATCCCCCAAATGTAGCCCCCTTTGGGTACTATTCCGAGTCTATTCAACGAAGATTTGCGTTGCTAACCTTAGGATTGGAGATGACTTATCCACAATCATATTGAAACAGCGGTTGCATGGGCCCTTGCTTACGAATATTTCACATGGAATATCCGCTGGCTGACAGTTCTAGTTGTTATTTCCACCCACTAAGAGTTTGAGTCTAGCGAATTAAACGAAAGCAGCACCAATGGAAATCTTGAGATACCAACACAGCATTTTCCATACCAAATATGGCTTTCAGCATATATTGACTCTCACGATTGCCTAGGATCGAAAACGGGGGATAATCTCTCCTAAAAAATAATGGCAATCTGTTCTGGATGCCAATTTTAGCCAGCTTAAACCAAATTTGTCGGTAAACTGTAACTTTCACCTTTTCTAAGCGTCATAGTAATAACGCTGGGAACAGTTCTCAGTCAAAAAAATATATTTTAGAAAGGAATATACACCATGTTATTCGCTCCCAAAGAAAAAGGTCAAGGTCTCGTTGAATATGCGATCATCCTCGCGCTCATCGCCATCGTCGTGATCGCGGTTATGACCACGCTCGGCAAGAAGGTCAACAACACCTTCAACAGCATCGGCGACTCCCTGACCATGTAATGTCAGGTACGAAACAAAAGCCCTGTTTTTCGACAGGGCTTTTGTTTTAATTCGCTGGACCGACCGCGCAATAATATTGGATGTAATTATTTATACAAAATGAAAAATTGATGCCAGTAAAAACTTGCAATCTGATTGGAAAAGCTTGAAATTTTATCGAAAGTAAGTATACTACGTATAATTCTGAGGATGGTCCTCAGATATGATTTTTTATTTAGAAAGGACTTCTCTTATGTTATTCTTTAAGCAGGAAAAAGGTCAAGGTCTCGTTGAGTATTCGATCATTATTGCCCTCATTGCCATCGTTGTGATCGCAATCATGGTCACACTCGGGGCAAAGGTCAACAATACGTTCAATAGTATGAGCAATTCGTTGACTTTGTAAATCCAATATCATCCATAAGTACGAAACAAAAGACCCGCCTCACTACGGCGGGTCTTTTGTTTGAGAAACCGCTCACTTTACCAATGTGGCTAAATCTACACGAGAATTGATAACATAATCCCGGAAATCTTCATAATAGGCATCGTTCACGGGCACTAATTCCTCAATGCCATAGGCAGTTTTGAACGCGGCCTTACCGTCGTCTGTTTGCATGATCGCCGGGATGATATTGGTATACAAGTCCTGCATGCCCTGTGGCATATTTGTGGAAAACGCCCAGACGGCATAGGGAATGACTTCTGGAACTTGCCAGATAACAATGACTTGTTCCATTAGGTCGGGATATTGATCTTCAAGAGAAGGAAATTTACGCGCATCGACATAAGTCGCACCAAAATCACAGATCCCACCTAGGTATACCGAGCGTACCACCGTGGGCTGCCCCTGCACGAAGGCGGCTGGCTTGGTGACGATCTGGTTTGTATTGAGCACGCCAGAGGGGATGACATATCCTGACGCTGACGTTTCATCGCTCCAGCAGGGTTTTTTGTTTTCGAATTGCGCCAATGCCTCCGGTGCATCTGCTGTATTGATACGGGCGGCCGCGTCAAAATAAGATTTGAAACCTCCTTTCCGTGAAGCAATAAATTGAGAGCCATATGCGGGTTTGCCATCTTTAACAACAGCAAAAGCAGCATTGACCAGTCCCTTTTGATAGGCAAGTTCATAGGAATATGGGTCGAGTAACACGAGGTGGGCATTGTCTTTTTCAAGGGCATCAACAAGAGCGGTATAAGAATCTGGGACGACCGTGACAACCGTATAGCCTGTCCTCTGTGTAAATTGAGATGCAAGCACGTTGGCTGCCTCGATTTGTTCCTGCGAGTTGAAGCCAGGTGCCAAAGCCATTATTAAAGGGTTTTCTGTAAGACCCAGTTCCGGTTTGGGAAGAGAGGGCAATGCCGTATCTGTAGGAACTGTGGGAGATGCTGTTTCAGTTGTCTGGATCACTTTCACGGGTGGAACGGAGCAACTACCTAAGAATATGAATACAAAACTGATAAGTAAAATCCTAATATTCATGGGGTGTGAAGAGATTATAATACTCACATGAAGAATAACCTGCTTTCTCTGCTAATACTAATAGTCATAGCTGGAGCGGCTTATATGATCGTGCAAACCCTGCGTCAAACTACGCAGGCAGCCGCGGGACCGTTTCAAGCGATCAGTGAGCAGAATCAAGCCATGCAAACCCAGGTGGCAAATTTGCTCCACCCAACGCCGACAATCATCCCCGACCCGGTGACCTATATTAACGATATACGCGCACTGGCGAGGCTCGAAACGATTCAGTATAGCGTTGAAAAGGTAATTACGGGTCAAACGGGCGGAGGTACGTTCGAAGCGTTATTCGGCGACAGGATCCTATTTGTGGGGCATGGCACGGTCATTGCTGGTATTGATATGGGGAAGCTGCAACCTGAGGATATGCGTTTCGAGAATGGGGTACTCACAGTGAAACTGCCCCCCACTGAAGTCCTCGTTGCCACATTGGATAATGAAAAGTCGTATGTCTATGATCGCCAGACAGGTGTGCTGACTAAACCTGACCCTAACCTTGAGACTCTGGTAAGGCAAAAGGCTGAGGAAGAGATCCTCAAAGCGGCTATTGAAGACGGAATTTTGGAACACGCCAGGGATAATGCTGAAGCCTATTTGATCAAGTTTTTTACAGCATTGGGTTTTCCCAATACGATATTTGTAAACGATCAAGGCTAGACTGATCCCCGGGCTCAACCCCCGGGGATTTCTTATACTCTTTCGGTCCAGGCTGGATGAGCGTACTTTTCCTCGATCAATTCCCGGGTCCGCCTGGATTCGGATTCGGACAATTCATTCCTCTCAAAACTTAATCCCAACTGCGCTTCGAACGCATAGACGAAAGCCTGCGCGGCTTTCTCCCAGCTGATTCCCACCCCCAAAGCGGATTCAACAGTTGTCGCCCGTTCCAATAGTCGTTTTGATGCATCGTCACGCGTCGCCTCATTTTCAAACACCAACGCTTGACAGATCCGTGTGAGATCACCTGTTAGCGGAAGAGAGCCATGTTGAAGCACGCCATCCTTTTTTCGCGCCTGTGCAGAGCCGATTAATTTCTTGCCATTGACTGTGATTTCATAAGTGGATGGAACTTCAAAGCATACCGGATTTGGGGTTGTATTCTCGCCTGCTTTTCCCTCTTTCATCTCAACCGGCAGTTCGAGAGTTTTGACCGCCAATAATAGGGCTTGTGCCAGCCGGTTATAACTTTCCAAAACGCTGCCTTCCACGCGCGGCTCGTTGGCTGGAGCAATAACCGAATAAGTCAGCTCGTCAGTGTGCAAAATTGCACGCCCACCTGTCGCTCGGCGGACAACTTCCCAACCTCGTTGATTTAGGCGGTTGACATCGACGTCTGAAAAGGGTTGGGCAGATCCCAGTGAGAGGCAGGGTGGACTCCACGCATAGAGTCTGAGCGTTGGAGCCGATTCACCGCGCCCGATGTGTTCGAGAATGGATTCATCGGCCGCCATATTCCACGCGCCGTGCGCAGGAGGGGTGATGAGGAGTCGCCAATTCATTTGAGATATTAAGAATATCTAGTTACGGAAATTCATAAATTGCTAAACTCTTGAAGTGCCTGTTCTTCGATCTCTAGTGCAATAGATTCCAAAGGCGGTTTGACTGACCATCTCGGTAATCCATGTAGACGATGAAGCAGGGCTTTCAATGTCGGTGGAAAGGGTGGATATTTTTCGAGGATGTGTCTTTTTTTATTCACGCGTTCCTGAGCTTCTGAAACATCCTTGCCCTCGCTCATCAATTCCCACACTTCACGGAGATCGGGTGAAATTAAATTGGCAGGTGCGGTGATACAACCAGCAGCTTTATTTTCCATGGCCATCTGCAGATAAGAATCTGTTCCAGTCAAGGCAACCAGATCTGAACCAAATTTTGCGCCCAGATCGCGGGCAAGATCAGTATCGTGCGAAGAATCTTTGATACCTGCAAATTGCGTGGGAAAGGCATCCTTTAAACGTGCGAGCAATTCGATCGAGAAGCCAATTCCCACAACGCTGGGGAAGTGATAGCCGAGAATGTATTTATCAGCTGGCACGGCCTTTTTGATCAATTCACTGAACCACATGAATAAACCGTTGTCCGTCGCTTTACGGAAGTAATATGGTGGCACGACCAAGGCTGCATCAAAACCGAGGTTGAACGCGAGTCTGGTAAGATCAATGGATTCGGAGAGGCTGGGCGTGCCGGTTCCCGCGATCAATCGAAAGTTTGGAATATTCGGACGGGAAACACTTGCTGCGCGCATTACGGCCTCGCGCTCCAACGGCGAGAAGGATGGTCCTTCGCCGGTCGTACCGAACAATACAGCGCCGTGACAGCCTCGAGAGGCGAGAAAATCTATTAAGAGAGGCACGGACTGAAGATCAAGGCTAGAATCGCCTTTAAGCGGGGTAACTGCAGCAGCATAGACTCCTGCGAGAGGATGTACGGACGTCATTTTTTCTCCGAATTCGGCGGGATGTTTTTAGCTTTCCTTTTTTGTCTGGCGGGCGTTTTGGGCTTTTTCTCAAGAAAAGTTCGCGCAGCTTCTTCTGGTGACTGAAGTGGAACGCCTTCCTCTTCAGCCAGGTAATGTTGATGATCCAATACCCAAAGATAGAGATCGCCCTCTGTTTTATGGGGAAAATCTCTTAAGATACCAGTATCACGGATGGTCTTGATAATGGGTACATAGACAAGCTCGTACCAATCGATAACGGCTTCTTCCTCTGATATATCGCGCTTTAGATCGATCCCCATGAAATAGCGATGCACCGCAATATGTTCCAGCATGCGATCAAAGCCATCGGGGATGGTGAGTTTAATTTTGGAATCCGGCCTCAACCCGTCGAGCGATGTGCGCTCAAGAAAGTGAACCTTGCTTTCAAGGACTTCGAGATCTTCCGGTTTGATATCGGGTGTGATATTTACACGGGTTGAACATTCACGGACTTCGGCATCGATCTCCAACTGGCCCTGTTCGCGTGCTACCGAAACGCGATGATGCCCATCGACCACGAAATAGACCTGACCGACTTTATATAAAACCACCGGCGGCAGACTGATCTCCTGATAGAAGGCGCGATTGACACGTTGCCAGCGCTCCGAGAGTGTCTCGCTAGCCGGCAGGAAGACGCGGTCAAATTCGTGGTAGCGGTTCAGACTCCCTGCAATCTGATCCACGCGTACGGTCTTTACGCCCCGATAGATGGGTCCGCCGATACGCAGCTTCTCCTTTATATCATCGTAGGAAAGCAAGGTGGTGCGCTGACCAGAGAGGGCATCCCACGCACGATTCATAAAAGCCTTGAAGCGCGCTCTTTGAAAATCTGACCGGGCCTGATGGGAGAATTGATCGGACATGATATGAATAAGCTTCCAAAAATTTCCGTTCTTTAGATGGTTTTGCCAAGTAACCAAAAGAGTAAAGAGTAATGAAGTATGCAGGATCGTATAAGCTGTAGACTAATGCGCTAAGTCGATGACTTTGTAGGGAAAGATATTAATCACCTTCGTCTCACCCAGAGTCGTTTCTGATGGCGAAAGGTTGCGGCGCTGAAAGTGGGTATGACCGTGAAAGTGATAGCGTGGATTTGCTACGCGGATCAGCCAGTTGATCGCTTTGAGACCCTGATGAGCCTGGGTCTCTTCATCATGAATTCCAAAAGGTGGTGAGTGTGTGATCAGAATATCCAGTGCACGGCCGTAATTCATTTTATTCAATATTAATCGAGGCACGAGGGTAAAGGCTCGATAATAAGCTTCGGTTTGGGTATACTGATTTACCCCATCCGGACGGTAGTGGATGGAGCCGCCAAATCCGCCGACTAAAAATTTTTTATATCGGGCCAGCTTCAAGTCCAGGTTTGAACCACCTTGTGCGTACGATTGTGAATCGCGGAAGTTAAAGGCCGGATCATGGTTTCCAGGGATATAGAATAAAGGGACATTCAAAAAGGTGACCAGATTCTCGAGGTAGGGATAAGGCAAATCTCCACAGCCTAGAATCAACTCAATATCCTGAAAGTGACCGCCAGAGCAAAGGCTGTAAAGGCGTTCAACAACTTCGTCACTGACGGCCAGGATTTTCACAATGTTGTATTTTGCCCCAGAACCAGCTTCCTCGCAAGGTGTCTGCAAGCAAGAAATCTGTGTACGAATCTGAAATGTTCCCTGCCTGCTTGCGGTTGTCAAACAAAGGACTGCAAACTATAATTCAATTGAGGTAGGAGGACGTTCTGGAAACAAGACTTTTTCCTGATTTATCTGATAATCAGGGCGGTGAGCGTAATTCTGCTCCCCGTCAACTTCAGGCTGGGGTTACCCTGGCTAACCGCTATGCGATTCATGAGGTGGTTGGGCTGGGTGGTATGGGTTCGGTTTACCGCGCCCGTGACATGCATTTTCCAAGCGTAACCAAGCTGGTGGCAGTAAAAGAAATGATCATCACGGCTCCAGACCCACTGGTCCGCGAAACCATCGTTCAAAATTTTGAGCGGGAAGCCAACCTGCTTGCTACACTTCACCACCCCTCCATTCCCCGCATTTACGATTATTTTACTTTGGAAAGCCGTTCATATCTTGTATTGGAATTTATCCATGGCAAGGATATGGAGGCGATCATCAATGACACGAATGGTTTTTTGACAGAAGAGCAGATACTTACCTGGGCAATTGAACTTTGCGACGTATTGGAGTATTTACACAAGCATAAGCCTGATGCAATCATCTTCCGGGATATGAAGCCCTCGAATGTAATGATCAACTCAAACGGCGATGTGATCCTGGTGGATTTTGGAATTGCAAAAACCTTCCAGTCTGGGATTAAGGGGACGATGATCGGCACTGAGGGATATTCGCCTCCTGAACAATATCGCGGCGAAGCTACACCGGCAGCTGATATTTATGCAATGGGTGCGACCATCCACCATGCTTTGACGCGGCGTGATCCCCGTCTCGAACCGCCATTCTCATTTGCGGAACGTCCTATTCGCCGTATCAATCCTTCGGTTTCTCCGGAGATGGAAGTGATCGTGACCAGGGCATTGGAGTATGACCCAGTGTCCAGGTTTAAGAGTGCGGCGGAGATGAAAGACGCGCTCTTATCGGTTGCGCGAAAAACCGGGGCACTCATACGCATGGGTTCACAACAGACTGGCCCCGTAAAAACCAGTGGCATTAAACCGCTTTGGTCTTTCAAAACTGAAGACGAGATTCGCGGTACGCCAACCATTTCCCAGGGCTCACTTTATATTGGTTGCTATGATAACAACCTATATGCACTGGATGCAGCCGATGGAAAATTCCAGTGGAAATACCCCACGGACGGCGGGATCGTTTCGCGGCCCGCGTTGGTAGATGGGAATATATTTGTAGGTTCGGAAGATAAGCGCCTGCATGTTGTTTCCGCTCGTTCCGGCAAGATCGTGTGGACGTATTACACCGATGGACCGATCCGCTCTTCACCGCGCATTGCCGAAGGACATGTCTTTATCGGCTCTGATGATAATCATTTGCATGCAGTGAACCTCACGACCGGGCGTATGGCCTGGCGTTTTGAGACCGCTGACTATGTTCGTTCAACGCCATACATCATGAACGAGCTTGTCTATGTCGGTTGTGAATCGGGCGATTATTATGCCGTCGATTTCCGCGGTGCACTGAAATGGCGCTTCCATGCCAAGCGTGCCATTACATCGTCCACAACTGGTACACCACAGGCTTTATATTTTTCTTCGGTGGACAGCAACTTATATGCGCTTGACCCGCGTAATGGCTGGGCAATCTGGCGCTTCAGATTGGGTAAGGCATCCATTAGTTCACCTTGCATAATGGATGAGTTTGTTTTTGTGGGTGCATCCGATGGTTTTATTTATGCAGTGGAAACCAAAAATTCAAAAGAGGTTTGGCGCTTTAGAACCGAGCATCAGGTAAATGGCTCGCCGGTCGTTTACAAGGATTCGATTTATTGTGGTTCAGTGGATGGCAATCTTTACTGTCTTGAATATCGTACAGGTCGCTTGCGATGGAAGTTTGGTACCGAAGGGGCGATTACAGGTACGCCGTTAGTGTATGACGATGTGGTGTATATCGGCTCTACAGATCATCAAATTTACGCTTTGCTCGCATAAGGAGTTCTTGTGAACAAATTTTTTAACTGGCTGTTTGGTTCAAAGTCCACACCCACAAAAACTCTCGATACCGCAAATACGGCCCCACTTACAGACCAGCAATTGCAGTCCATTGTCAGCAATCAAAATCCGCGTTTCGAGCTTCAACAACTTATCGCGGCCGGGGGTCAATCTGTTGGCAAGCAACGCGAGTTGAATGAAGATAGTCTTTTAGCCATTACTTCAACAATGGCGGGCAATTCGGGGAACCTGCCTTTTGGTCTTTATATCATCGCAGACGGCATGGGCGGGCACCAATTTGGAGAGGTGGCAAGTAATGCTGCCATTCGCACCGTTGCAGGCTATGTTCTCAGAAAATTTCATTCCTATCTCTTTCAGATCAAGACCGATACCATGGACGAATCATTCCAGGAGATCATGCTGGCTGCCGTCAGTGAAGCACAACGCGCCATTCAGCGTGAAGCGCCCGGCAGTGGCACAACTTTGACGGCTGCCCTGGTTCTCGGTCAGCAAATTACGGTTGCGCATGTGGGTGACAGCCGTGCATACTTTGTATATCCCGATGGTCGGATTGAAGCCATCACGCGCGACCACTCCCTCGTCAAACGTCTGGAAGAACTTGGGCATATCTCTCCTGAAGAAGCCGAGAATTATCCTCATCGCAACGTGTTATATCGAGCCCTGGGGCAGGGTGAAATTTTAGAACCGGATATCTTCACGATTGCATTTCCTCAACCCGCATATTTGATGATCTGTAGCGATGGTCTGTGGGGAGTGGTATCTGAGGCAGATCTGGTGCGCTCCATCACCGAGGCACCCAATCTTCAACGTGCCTGTCAGAATCTGGTGACTGCGGCAAATACGGCAGGAGGTCCTGACAATATTAGTGTCGTGCTTGCTCAATTGATTGGATAAGTATGAAGCCCGAGCAACAGGACTACTACGCCATTCTAGGGGTTGCACGCGACGCCTCACAGGAAGAAATTAAGCGCGCCTATTTTGAAGCCGCCCAGAAGCTGCATCCTGATAAGAACACTGCGGCTGGTGAAACTGAATTATTCCTGGGGGCTCAACTGGCATATGAAGCGCTTTCCAATCCCAAGCGTCGCGCAATGTATGATGCCACGCTGGCTCCCCAGGTAAAAATACAACTCCCCTACGAATATAACCTGATATATAGTCGGCCAACGATGGTTCACTTGAATGAGCCGCAAATGTTGTACCTCCTGGTTGAACTGGAAACGCCCGCTGAGGCCCGCCGCGCCCCGGCACCTCCGCTGAACGTGTGCCTGGTGCTGGACCGCTCCACCTCCATGCAGGGCGAAAAAATGGATATGGTGAAATCGACTGCGATTCAGGTGCTTCGCAACTTAAGGTCACAAGATATATTGAGTGTCGTTACGTTCAGCGATCGTGCGGAAGTAATCATTCCAGCCGCCTATGATCAAGATCGCGCGCGGCTGGAATCGCGAATTCAAATGATTAAACCCTCGGGCGCAACGGAGATCTTTCAAGGCTTGGAGGCGGCCCTAAACGAGGTGAGGCGAAGCCTGGATAGTAAACGGATCAATCATATTGTTCTCCTGACGGATGGTCATACATACGGTGATGAGCAACAATGCCTGGCGCTGGCATCCCAGGCTGCCGAGCTTGGCATAGGCATCAGCGCCATGGGGATTGGCCGTGAGTGGAATGATATTTTCCTGGACATTCTCGCAACCCGCACCGGGGCAAGCAGTGCCTTTATCTCGGAAGCAAAGGATATCAAGCGCTTGTTGCTTGAAAAATTTAACGCCCTGGCACACACCTATGCAGATGATGTTATATTGGAGATCAATCCGCTGGATGGAATTGAACTTTCCTATGCTTTTCGTTTGCAGCCCGATCCGGCCCCAGTCATGATTGATGAATTGCCGCTGCGTTTAGGCCCAATATTGCAAGATACTTCCACTCGGGTCATTTTTGAATACATAATTCAGCCAAAAGCGGTAAAATCAGACATTCTTACATTTCTAGACGGCGCTTTAAAAGTTTTGATCGCATCCCGGCCCCTCCCGGTTCCTCCTTTGCGGATGCACCTGCAGCGCCCTGTATCTGACCTGGCGGAAACCGATCCGCCGCCGGCGGAGGTTGTTCAGGCTTTGTCACGACTGATGTTATTCCGGATGCAGGACCGTGCACGTAAGGAGATCGAAAAAGGCAATCTGGATACTGCCACCCGCCAACTTCAGGCACTTGCTGCAAATTTGCTGACCCAGGGCGAACGCAGTCTGGCGCAAACCATAATGCTTGAGGTGGATCATATACAACAAAAGAATACCCTCTCCGCAGAGGGAAGTAAAAAAATCAATTATGGCACGCGCGCTTTATTTGTTGCGCCGTCAAAGAAGGAGCTTGCTTCATGATCATTTGTTCAAATTGCCAGCATGCCAACGTTTCCGGTACTCTTTTTTGTGTTGAATGCGGCGCACAATTGGATGGGATCGAGAACCTGACAACCCAGGCCATTACGCAGGAACAGATCGCGGATGAGCTTAAAAAGAAACAACCGCGGCCTGAACCGCCA
>Ga0105249_10005437_pt1 | contig 10997 bp, 10 predicted proteins | sample KBSS44metaG_FD_81522 | JGI IMG/M metagenome (GOLD analysis project Ga0105249, IMG submission 81522) | Switchgrass rhizosphere microbial communities from Kellogg Biological Station, Michigan, USA - KBS S4-4 metaG | ecosystem: Host-associated > Plants > Roots > Rhizosphere > Soil | place...
TAGACACGCGCGGAGCATGCACGGCCGCGGCTCAACTCGATTACATTGCGTGCAATCTCGTTGAGGTCCCCGCGCTGTGCACGATCATCCGGTTTCGCTGCGGCCGCCACCGACAACGGCGGAAACTCGACGACGCGTTTGAAGATCGCAGCGGTGCGGCGAATCTCTGCAGCGATCAAGCGGAGTTGTTCGTGCGTTTCAGGATAGTCCTTCAGACGCAGCTCGAGGATGTGTAGATAGTTATGGATGATGCTGAGCGGGTTATTAGCCTCGTGAACGATCTCGCGCAGGCGCTTTTCGTGATTGGCCTGGTAATCACGCAGCAGACGCAGCCGCCGTTCCTCGTCGCGCTGCAATGCACCGAGCCAACGACCGAGTTCGATGGCATACCCGTTCATAGCGAGCACTGCCTCGGCGGGATCTTCGTCGCTCAAGCGGAACGCGAGCACGCCGACTTGCGATTCGCCGTCGCTGAGCGGCGCCACGTACATTCGATCGGTGTTGAGTCGACGCAATATCTGACGATCGACCACAGTCGCGCCGGCGTCTTCCTCGATCGTCACCGCGCGCTGATCGCGCCATACCCGGGCAATGCTGCTGGTCGATTGCATCGGAATCTTCAGCGCCGCGAGATCGTCGTCGCCGACGGCCACCAACGTGTCGCCGGTGCGGAAGAAGCAACGCGGTACGTGTCGGAACAGCGCGCGCGTGACGAGCGCCGCGAGTTCATGGAGCGATTTCTCATCGACCTGTTGCGCCAACACGTTGGAAAAGGCCGCGAGCTGGGCCTGCACCCACAGCGCCTCAAGCCAGCTGTCGTCGACGTCGTCGGAAACCCCGGCTGCTTCGATCAACCCAGCGCAGCGGCGCTCACCCGCGTCGAGTACCCGATCGAACCCTGGTCCGTCGAGGCCAAACAGCAATGCGGCGACGCGCGCTGCGGCGCCGGAGCTGTGATGCTCGAGCGATTCGGCAACGGCGAAGGCACGCAACAACGGGTGCGCGTCGACGAGCAGTTCGGGCGCCACGCCGCGGAACGCGCTGAGCTCCGCCATCAGTTCGTCGCCGGAGATCTGAACCCCGGAACTTGCCAGCAACGTACGCAGGCGCGCGGCGTCTGGATACGGGTATCCGATCTCCCGAACGAGTGCTTCGGCAACGCACGACGCGAGCAACACGCCGCGCCATTGATCGAATCCGAGGCGCGCCGCGTTTCCCAACGGCACCACCGACCATACTTGGGCGCGCGCCATCGCGGCGAGCGAATCGGGCGCGAGGTGATGCATCGCACGCGTGATGGTTTCGGGTTCGACGCGCGTTCCGAGACTTACGACCCAACGGTTCAACAAGTCCGCGTCCGTCGAGATCAGCCGAAAAAGCGCTGCGGTATCCACCACAGGTGCCGATACCACTTGCTGGTATCGATGCAGAACCGCGTCTGGCGTCACCCCGTGTGTCTCCTCGTCCCCCAGCCGTAGGCAACATGCGTGCAGTTGATTATTTGTTTTGGCAGCACGCGTTTCATCCGAGAGCGGATCTTGGAGAATGCGATTCCCTGCGCACGACTGGGCCGCGAATGGGTCAGTCACTCGACCCCAACGAGTCTCCCGGAATGGCGATGAGTGTATCGCAGGGGCTTTTGATACCGCCGCAGACCTTTGTAATTGCTAGTCGCGGAAGATGATCGACTGGCGAATGTATATCGATCTTCCGATCGACGGTGGAGCCGTTTACATCCCGACGCCGCGCACCAGATTGATGTCGTTACGTAACGAGATCACTGCGGCGCGAGCCGCGGTTTCAAAGTCGATGCCTCGTGATGCGTACAGAACGCTGCGTGACGCATTCACGACCAGACCCGATCTGTCAGAGTTAATGCCGGCGCTCACCGCTGCTTCGACGTCACCGCCCTGGGTTCCGACACCGGGGACGAGCAACGACATTTCGCCGACCGCGTCGCGAACGAGCCGCAACTCTCCCGGATAGGTTGCACCTACCACGAGCATGACGTTGCCGTTCACGTTCCACTCGGCCGCTGCGCGGGCAACTTTCAAAAACGCCGGGTCGTCCTCGGGGTGGTTCTGCAGCCAGGCGTTCTCCGGATTGCTGGTACGGCAAAGAATGAAGACCCCTCTGTCGGCCCGTTCGAGGAAGGGGCGAAGACTTTCCGGTCCGAGATAGGGGTTCACCGTCACCGCATCGGCGCCGTATCGATCGAATACTTCGATCGCGTAGCGTTCTGCCGTGGCACCGACATCGCCACGCTTCGCGTCGAGGATCACCGGCACGGTGGGGTGCCGTGTGTGGATATGGTCGATGAGCGTCTTCAACTCGCGTTCGGCGCCCACTGCGCCGAAGTGAGCCGCTTGCGGTTTGAACGCGCTCACGAGGTCAGCAGTCGCATCAACGATGCGGCGGCAGAATGCGAGTACACCCGCCGCGCCGTCGAACCCTGACGGCATCATGTCCGGCAACGGGTCGAGGCCAACACAGACGAGCGACGTGTTGGTTTTCTCACAAGTTCTGAGTTGCTCGGCGAAAGGAGCTCGGAGCATGATGATCGCGGCTTGGTTGAGGCGGCGCGAGTATATAGGCGGAGGTGCTAAATTTCGTCACTTGTCACCGAATATCGACCAGGCTAAACAGCAAAATTCAGCTTCCGTGGTTTCGATAAAAGTCTTAGATATTGTTGATTTATATGTTTTTGTCTGGCACCCCTCGCGGCTGGCACGATTCTGGCTCTCTGGTAAGCAGTCAAACCAAACTCGAACCGACATCATGAGAGACACGAACGTGATTGAGCTGAACAGCGCCCGCGACCGGCTGCGCAATCGCCCGTCGCGCAATCGCGACGACAAGCGGATGCATGCCCGGATCGAGAGCGACGATCGGCTGTTCGTGCAGGTAGTCCTTTCGGCTGCGGACCCCGATCTCGTCGGCACGACCGTCTCCTGCACCGCGATCAACTTGTCGGTTGGCGGTATCCAGTTTCGGACCGATGCGGTCATTCCAACGGGTGCGCTGCTCGATCTGTGGGTCGACATTCGCAGCCGTCCCGGCAAGTTCTTCCTCGCGGGCGAAGTGCGTTGGACCCGCCCGGCGAACGATCCTGACGAGAATGGCCGCGACGGTTGGATCATCGGCGTGCAGCTGAAATCGGGTGCGGCGACCGACATCATGGATTGGCGCGAGCACCACGCTCAGGCGAGCGCGCGCTAACGGTTCCGACGGTGCGCAGGACCCGGTCTCTGCGCCGTACAGTGGAACCGCCGTCAGACCGGTTCTGTGATCCGAATCTCTGTCGAACCCCCACTCGCATCCCGCCCCTTCGCGCGACTCGATGCTGTAATGCACGCATAGATGTGGGAGACACAGGAAAGTGACGCAGTCCTCAAAAGTGGTGCCGTTGAAGGCGCTTGACCGTGCTGCCGGACGCAGCAACCACACTCTGCCGCCGATTCTGCACTCCGTGCGCCAGACCGCGCGGCGGGCCTTGAGCGGCCTGTTGTCGACGCTGTTCAACAACGCCGACGACGTGTTGTTCGAAATGGCCGATCGCTCCCGCAACGACGCTGATCAGCACATGTACTTCGACTCGATGCGCGAGATCCGTGTGCAGCGCAAGCGTATCACTGCCGAATTCGGCCAACGTATCTACGCGAGTTTCGATGCGTTGTACGAACGTGCCAAGTCGGAGGAAGAGGAAGCTCCCGATTTCGAAGCCGGCGCCGACAGCATGTCGTTGATGAAGAACGACGATCTCGAGATCGCCGTTGCAGTGGCCGGCATCGTGTCGAAGGTGACCAGCCAGTTTTCGCTACCGGTGATGCAGTTGACCCGCCGAATCGATTCGCTGTGTCCGAGCCGAACGGTAACCGAGCGCATGAATCCGCTCGGCCCATATCAACTTGGCGCTGCGTTCGTCGGCGCGACCCATTGCATCGCCATCGACATTCGTGTGCGCATCGTTCTGCTGAAGCTCTTCGAACGATTCGTCATGGAGCATCTCGGCCAAGCGTACGAAGTCGCGAATCGGATGCTCGCCGAAGCCGGTGTAATGCCGGACCTTCGCAACCAGATGAGCGCGAGACGAGTACACACAGTACACATCAATATCCGACTGCACGACCGCCGGCAGCCGGCCCCCAACGCAACGGTCAAGGCGGACACGCAGGTCACAGCGGGAGCGGGCTGCCTGATTCGTCGTCGCAAATCGGGCTCGGCGGGCCAGTCCACGGCGTAGGAACTAGCGATTTCACCGTGTTGCAGCAACTGCTGGCCGCACAGTCGGCTCATGGCCGACAGGCAGACGGTGGCTATGCGGGCGGTGGCGTCGCCGGCACAGCTCAGTACGCGGGTCCAGTGGGACCCATCATTTCCACTCCGGAACTGATGAGCGTTTTGTCCGCGGTTCAAAGCGCCGCCAGCGTCGAACCGATCGACATCGATCACGTTCCGGTCGCGATCGACCTACGCCAACTGGTGCTCGCGCGCGCGACGGATGTAACCGGTACTCCAGCCGGTTCGATGGGCCGCACCGACGAAGACACGGTCAATCTGGTCGGCATGCTGTTCGACTACATCCTCAACGATCGCAACCTTGCGATTCCGATGAAGGCGCTGATCGGCCGCCTGCAGATTCCGATGCTGAAGGTAGCGATCCTCGACAAGACCTTCTTCAGTCGCACCAGCCATCCGGCGCGCCAGCTTCTCAACGAACTGTCGAGCGCCGGTATCGGTTGGAGCGGCAGCGCCGAGCTGAAGCGCGACGCGCTGTACAACAAGATCGAGTCGGTCGTACTGCGCGTGCTGAACAACTTCAGCGACGACCCGGAGATATTCGGCACGCTCGTGGCCGAGCTGCGCAACTTCGTGCAACAGGATCATCACCGCGTTCAGATCGTCGAGCAGCGTGTGAAGGAAGTGGAAGCCGGCCGCGCGAAGACGATTTCCGCGAAGCAGACGGTCGAGCGCCTTGTGAACCAGAAGGCCAGCGGATTGCGGCTGCCGCCGGAGATCGGGCACTTCATCAGCGATACGTGGAGCCGCGTGCTCGTGTACCTCTGCGTGCGTCATGGCGATGAGGGCCCTGAGTGGACCGACGCCGTGCAGACGTTCGACGATCTGCTATGGAGTGTTCAACCGCTCGACCAGATCGCCGACATCGAGGAACGCGACCGCGCCCGACCGCGCTTGTTAGAGCGAGTTGAACAAGGCATGGAGATGCTCGGCTCGAGCGGCCAGGAAATCGAAGAGACGCTGACCGGCCTGTGCGACCGCCTCACGGACATTTCGAATTCGGACCGTGCGTTCCTCGAGGACGACCGTCCGCACGCGGAGGCACCGGAATTGCCGGTGATGGAAGAAATCGTCCTGACCGGACCGGGTGAAGTCGAACCGGTAGAGACGGTCGAGCCCGAACCGGAGATGGTGCGCGAGATCAATCGCCTCACCGAAGGCGTGTGGGTCGAAGTGACGCACGACGACGGTCAGAAGATGCGTTGCAAGCTGGCCGCAATCGTTCAACCGGGCAGCAAGCACATCTTCGTCAACCGACGCGGCATGAAGGTAGCCGAACGCACCCGCATGGCGCTCGCCGTCGAGCTGAAGCGCAAGTCGATCACGATTCTCGACGAGTCACAGGTGTTCGATCGCGCGCTCGAAGCGGTGATCGGCAACCTGCGCCAGCTGCACCGTCAGCCGAGCTGATCCGTTAGAACGCGGCGCCTGGCTCCGGTCAGGCGTGCAACTGTCGACGCCAGTCCGGATCGTTCAATAGGCGCTCCACGGTCGACACAATGGTTTGCGTCTGCACGTCGATTTCGAGATTCACGCGGTCCCCAACGACCACCCGTCCCAACGTAGTTCTCTCGATCGTTTCCGGTATCAGGCTGACTGAAAGCCGTGCGCGCTCGCGATCGATGGCGGCAATCGTCAGGCTCGCGCCATCGAGCGCGACGAAGCCTTTGTGGAACAGGAACGTGAGCCACTGGCGCGGGACGTCGAACCACACTGTGCGTTCGCGCGGTCCCGTGTCGATCTGCGCCACTGTAACGACGTCAGCGACGTGACCGGACAGCACGTGGCCGCCGATCTCGTCGCCGAATTTCAGAGACCGCTCGACGTTTACGAGGTCGCCGATATCGAGTCCACCCAGGTTAGAACGGGCGACCGATTCGCGGATGACGTCGAACCCGACGCGCCCGTCTTTGACGAAGGTCGCGGTCAGGCACGTCCCGTTCACCGCGACGGACGCGCCCGTCTGCAGTCCGCTCGCCAAGCCGTCGAGCTGAATCTGCACGCGCCGCAATCCGGGTTCGTCGGCTATTGCAGCGACGCGGCAGAGTCCTTGTACGATACCGGTGAACACCTATAGCCCTCAGTCGATGTTCTTCGCGAAGAACTCGAGGCTGCGGCTCAGCGCGAGTTTCGCAGCCGCGGCGTCGTAGCTCGCTCGATGATCGCAGTTGAAGCCGTGGTCCGCGGCGTAGACGTTGACGTTCACACCGGGATGCGCCTTGCGTACCTTGTCGACGTCGCTAAGCGGAATGTGCGCGTCTTTGTCACCGAAATGCATCATGACCGGGCAGCGCGGTTTCCGGTCGAGTTGACCCGCAACCCCGCCGCCGTAATACGACACGACTGCGCTCACGCCGGTCAACTCGCAGGCGGCGAGCCACGCCAGCAAACCGCCGAAGCAGTAACCGACGACCCCGACTTTTCCGAAACGCTTTGCATCGTCGACCGCCGCCTGCAGATCCTGCAGCGTCTGCTCCATCTTCAATTTGCCACGCGCGATTTCCACGCCACGGGTCATGTCCTGCGCTTCGTAGCCGAGTTCCACGTTGCGTTCGAAGCGGTCGAAGATCTGCGGCGCGATCGCCGCGTAGCCGGCCGCCGCGTAGCCTTCCGCGACATTACGAATGTGTGAATTGACGCCGAAGATCTCCTGAATCACGACGATGCCGCCGCGTGGCTTCGAACTCGGCACCGCTTCGTACGCGCCGAACGCGAAGCCGTCGATCGCGCGCAACTGTTTCGTCTGGCCCATGCTCTCCTCCGCCGTCCAATGAATTCGAAGAGAGCCTATACAGAGGTCCGCTACGCGTCCATGGGCGACACAGATGCGCGTTGCCGTGTCATAAATCCATAACTTTCGCCGACGACACTGTACCGCACCGCGATGGCGCAGTTGGAGAGTCGATTCTGAGTCGCTCACCTGTGAGAATACGAAGCGCTGAACCGTGCACCACGGCGATCGACGGACGCATGCGATGACAAGCCAAACCGTCTTGCTGGTGGAAGACGAACCCGAGATCCGCGAAATGCTGACGTTTGCACTGAATCGTGCGGGCTTCAACACGCTCGGTGCTGGCAGTGCCGAGGAGGCGCTTCAGTTGCTGGACGGGCCGATGCCTGCCGTAATCGTGATCGACTGGATGTTGCCAGGCGCGAGCGGCATCGACCTCGCCCGCCGCTTGCGTCGCGACGAATTGTTCGCGGATCTGCCGATGATCATGTTGACCGCGCGCGGCGAAGAGGCGGACAAGCTCAAGGGCTTCGACTCCGGTGTAGACGACTACCTGACCAAGCCGTTCTCGCCGCGGGAACTCATCGCGCGGATTCGCGCGTTGCAGCGTCGGTCGGGCGGCGCGGTGGACGGCCGCCTGACCATCGGATTACTCACGGTGGACCTGAAGAGCCACCGTCTGATGTTCGGCGAGACGCCGATCCATCTCGGCCCGACCGAGTTCCGCCTGCTGACGTTTCTCATGCAGCACCCCGATCGCGCATTCGATCGCGCGCAGTTGCTCGATCGCGTGTGGGGACGCTCGGTGTACGTGGAGGAGCGCACGGTCGACGTGCACGTGCTGCGGTTGCGCCGCGCGCTGAAACCGTTCCGTCTCGATACGCTGGTGGAAACCGTGCGCGGCGTCGGCTATCGGCTCGCGCCCGCGGCGTTCGACTCGCTGGCGTGATTCCCGGCCTCAAAGGCGAACTGATCCGGACCGGTGTCGTGACGGGCGCGGTGCTCGTGGCTGGCGCCGCGACCCATTTCTGGGGCACGGCGGTCATCGTCGGTCTGATTTTCTGGATGATGCCGCACGCGCGCGAATTTGTGCGGATGCGCCAGTGGTCCCGACATCCGATGCGGCGACCCGACAACACCGTGGAGCTGTGGCAGGAGCCGACGGTCCGTGTGTTCCGCTCGCTGCGCCTCCTGCGTTCGCGGATCCGACGTCTCACCACTCGCCTGCGCTATGTGCGGTCGGCGACTGAAGCGTTGCCCGACGGTGCAGTACTCATTAAGCGCAATGGTGAGATCGACATGTTCAATCTGGCTGCCCAGACACTCCTGGGACTGTCGGCGCGCGACGTCGGCCAGAACTTCGTGTCGTTGGTGCGCAATCCCGAGATTGCATCGCTGGTGAACGGACAGGCCGCGGAGGGTCTGGTGGAAATCACCGCTACGCACTCCGACCTGCAACTCGAGGTGCGCAGGATCGACATCGACGAAACGCGGATGCTGATACTGGCGCGCGATGTGTCGCAGCTGAACCGCCTGCTGAGCATGCGGCAGGATTTCGTCGCCAACGTTTCGCATGAGCTGCGCACGCCGTTGACGGTGATCCTCGGATATCTCGAGTCGCTCGACCACGACGAGTCTCTCGATCAGGAACAGCTTCGCGCACTGATCACGCGTCTGGGTTCGCCGGCAAAGCGCATGAAAGTCCTGGTAGACGACCTTCTGTTGCTGACGCGCCTCGAATCGAGTCCGAAACCGTCGCAAACGGATGTCGACATCGTGGCGGTTGCACCGATGCTCGAGTCGATCGTCGCGGAAGCCCGCCAGATTTCCGACGGACGACACCGAATTACGCTCGAGGCCGATCCCGCGTTGCGGCTGCGCGGCAGCGAGTTCGAACTGCACAGTGCGTTTTCAAATCTGGTCGGCAATGCCGTTCGTTACAGTCGGACGGTGGAGACATTCTCGTGCGCTGGTTCGCTACCGAAGCCGGTCCCCGGTTCGAAGTGGAAGACCACGGCATGGGGATCCCAGCGCAGCACCTCACTCGAATCACCGAGCGCTTCTACCGCGTCGATCTGTCGGGTTCCCGCGCGCGCGGCGGCACCGGCCTCGGACTCGCGATCGTGAAGCACGTTCTGAAACGCCACGACGCGACGCTGGGCGTCCAGAGCGAATTGAACAGGGGCAGCTTGTTCTACTGTGTTTTTCCCCAGAATTCGGTCGCGACGACGTGACGGACGTCGAGGTTCGCGAGCGCTGCCTGTAATAGGTTTGAATATCTGTTCGACGGCTAATCAAGCTAGTAGAGTTCAGCGAGGCAATGGAGATGCATCAATTGAGTCGGCACATCTCGGAACAGTACGACGCAGAGTTGGAGATCGTCCGACGCCGCCTGATGGAAATGGGCGGCATGGTTGAGCAGCAGCTGCGTGATGCAATCAAAGCGATCTCGACTTACGACGCGGAACTTGCGGCCAAAGTGTCGGCCCGCGATCACGAGGTCAATCGCTTCGAGGTGACGCTCGACGAACAGTGCATTCACATCATCGCCCGCCGTCAGCCCACCGCCACCGATCTGCGGCTGCTCGTAACGGTCATGAAATCGAGCACGGACCTCGAACGGATCGGCGACGAGGCCAACCGCATCGCCAAAATGGCGCGCGAACTGTCGAACCTCGACTACCAGAAGAACCTGTACGGCGAAACGGCGCGGCTGGGGCAGCTGTCCACGACGATGGTGTCGCGGGCACTCGACGCGTTGGCGCGCCTCGACACGAAAGAGGCGCTGGATCTGATAGCGGCCGACAAGCAGGTAGACGAAGAATATCGCGCCGTAATCCAGCTGTTGGCGAACTCGATGACCGAGAACCCAGACGCGGTCGAACGCGATCTGCATCTGATCTGGGTGGCCCGCTCACTCGAGAGAATCGGCGACCACGCCAAGAATATCTCCGAGTACGTCCTCTACCTGGTAGAAGGAAAGGACATCCGGCATCTGCCGAAAGGCACGTTCGGAACGCTGAAGCCCGACGCCTGAGCGCTAACGACGCCCCAACGGCGCGGTCTGCAGATGCATGCCCCCGTCCAGAATGAGGGTTTCGCCGGTCACCACGTCAGCGCCGGCGACGAAGTACAGAATCGCTTCGGCCACGGTGTCCGGTGTGGTCGTCAGACGCAGCGGCGTGGTTTCCTCCAGGAACTTCTTCGTTCGCTCGTAGTTCTCCGCGCCCATGCCGCTCTTTAGCCACTCGCCCTGAATGAAACCCGGGCACACCGCGTTCACCCGAATCTCCGGGCCTAACGCTCTCGCCAGCGACAGCGTCATCGTCACCATTGCACCTTTCGATGCTGCATACGCTATGGAACTGCCGACACCCATCACAGCCGCGATCGACGCCACGTTGACGATGCTGCCACGCCCGCCGCGCTTCATGGCGGGCTGCACCGCGCGGGTCATCTGAAAAGCACCCACGGTGTTCACCGAATAGATGTCCAGGAAGTCCTGTTTGGTGAGTCCTTCGAGATCGTTGTGCGCGCAGAATTTCGTAGTGCCCGCGTTGTTCACGAGCGCATCGATGCGTCCCCACTTTTCATCGGCGGAAGCGGCAAGCCGACGGCAGTCGGCGTCGTTCGCCACGTCGCCGCGCACCACGAGCGTTTCCACACCGTATGCGCGACAAGCCGCTTCGGTTTCGCGTGCGCCCGCCTCGCTCTTCGAATAGTTGATCACCACGTTGCAGCCGCGCTCTGCCAGTTGGCGCGCGCAGGCCGCGCCGACGCCCGACGACGACCCCGTGACGATCGCGACTCCACCTTGAATGTCCACGACAACCTCCCCCGCTGCGTCCAATTGGACCGGTCCGATTAATCCTCTACCATGTCTCGATTCCGCGACGTGAGCACACCATGAAGAACCTCTGGTTCCATCTGATGCCTTACAAGGATCTTCCAGACGATTTTCGAGAAA
>Ga0105249_10005438_pt1 | contig 10996 bp, 13 predicted proteins | sample KBSS44metaG_FD_81522 | JGI IMG/M metagenome (GOLD analysis project Ga0105249, IMG submission 81522) | Switchgrass rhizosphere microbial communities from Kellogg Biological Station, Michigan, USA - KBS S4-4 metaG | ecosystem: Host-associated > Plants > Roots > Rhizosphere > Soil | place...
ACGTTCCCGCGCAGCTCGCGCACGTCGAGGTCGGCCCGCAGCGCGAGCAGCGCGGCGCGGCGCCGCAGGCTCGCCGTGCCGACCACGGCCCCGTCGGCGAGCTCGTCGAGCGACCCGGCGCCGCACAGCGCGTCGCGCGGATCGGCACGCTCGGGCACGCCCATGATCGTGAGCCCGTCGGGCAGCTCGGCCGGCACGTCCTTGGCGGAGTGCACGGCGAGATCGACCCCGCCCGACAGCAGCGCCTCCTCGATCTCCTTGACGAAACGCGACTTGTCAGGTGGGGTCAGACCCCTTGAGTCGCGGACACTTAAGGGGTCTGACCCCTTGAGTCGGGGGGACTCATCCCCGGACGTCTTGATCGGCACCAGCTCAACTTCGCCCGGCAGGCTTTCCGCGACCCAGTTCGCCTGGGCCAGGGCCAGCGCGCTTCCGCGCGTGCCCAGCCGGATCACCGGGTGCGGCGCTGGCGGCGGGCGTCGAGCCGCGTGACCTCGGCGGGTGCGTCCTCGAGCGCGCTCAGCGCGCCCTCGAGCCCGAACAGCTCCTGGAGAGCGTGCACGTAGCGGTACGAGGTGCCCTCGCCCGCCGCGTCGCGGAGGATCCGCGTGGGCTCGTGGAGCAGCCGGCTCACCACCGCGCTCGCCAGGGTGGCGACGCGCTCGCGGTCGGCCTCGGACAGGGACTCCCAGCGCGACTCGTTCTCGCGCAGCACCTGCTCGACGATCTCGTCGCCGCGCCGGCGCAGTGCCGAGATCGTGGGCACCACGTCGAGGCTCTCGAGCCAGTCGCCGAAGCGCGCGACCTCCTCGCGCACGATCACGAGCGCCTCCTCCGCCTCGGCCTGACGGCTGCTCAGGTTGCGCGCGACCTCGGCCTGGAGGTCGTCCATGTCGTAGAGCGCGATCCCAGGGCAGTCCCTGACGCTCGGCTCGATGTCGCGCGGCACGGCGAGGTCGATCATCACGAGCGGCCGCCCCATCCGCGAGGCGGCCACGAACTCGAGCTCCTCGCGTCCGACGATCTGATGCGGAGCGCCCGTCGAGCTCACGACGATGTCGGCGTGCTCGAGCTCACCCGGAAGCGAGTCGAACGGGATCGCCCGCCCGCCGTAGCGCTGAGCAAGCCCCAGCGCCCGGTCGTAGCGCCGGTTGGCCACGAACAGTGCCTCGACGCCGCGGTCGCGCAGGGCGCGAGCGGTGAGCTCGGCGTTCTCGCCGGCGCCGATCACCAGCACGCGCCGGTCGGTGAGGTCGCCCAGGAAGTCGGCGGCGAGCTTCACCGCCACCGACGACACCGACACGCTCGAGCGAGACACGTCGGTCTCGCTGCGCACGCGCTTGCCGGTGCCGAGCGCGTCGCGGAACAGCCGGTTCGCCACAGGGCCGCTCACGCCCTCGACCAGCGCCATCTCGTAGGAGCGCTTGACCTGCCCCTGCACCTCCGCCTCGCCGACGATCATCGAGTCCAGCCCGGCGGTGACCGAGAAGAGGTGCTCCACCGCGGCGCTCCCCCGCAGCGAGTAGATCGCGCCGAGCAGCTCCGTGGGCCGCAGCCCGGCCTGCCGCGACAGGATGCCGAGCGTCACGCTCTCCGCCTCGACCGGATCGCCGGTGACGAGGTACAGCTCGGTGCGGTTGCAGGTCGAGATCGCCACCGCCTCGTGCACGGAGTCGTGCCCCACGAGCTCCGCCAGCACCCGCGCCGCCCTTCCGTCCGGCAGGGCGAGCTTCTCGCGCAGCGGGAGTGGCGCGGTCTTGTGGTTCGCGCCGATGGCGAGCAGCTCGCCGGTCATTCGTCCTCCTCCGCAGCCACGATCGCGGAGATCTCGCGCTCGATGCGCGCGATCTTCGTGCCGATGATCGCCACGTACACGAGGATCAGCGCGACGAAGACCACGTAGGCGCCGGCCACGTACTTCCCCGCCTCGTCAAGCGGCAACGCGGGCACGGTTCCTCAGCTTCTTGAGTTGCATCGACGCATGCTTGGCGGTCAGCTCGAGCTTCCACAGGGTCACGAACAGCAGCACCATCCCGAGCAGCGACACCAGAAAGGTGAGCCGCATGTCGCCCGGCAGATCGCCGCCCGTCTGCGAGAGGACGCGCGGGTGCGTGAAGGATTCGGCCATCCTCACCGCCACGAAGTTAAGCGGCACGAAGGCGCCGGCGGCGATCGCGAACACGGACGAGTAGCGCGCCTGCCGCCCCGGGTCCTCGATCGAGAACCGCAGCGGGTAGTAGACGCAGTACAGGAGGAAGACCACCAGGAACGACACCAGGACGGGCTCGTCCCACACCCACCAGTGGCCCCAGGAGGCCTTGGCCCAGATCGCCCCGGTGGCGAGCACGCCGACGCCGAGGATGATCGACAGGTGGATCGCGACGTAGGAGCGCAGGTCCCACGACGAGTCGCCGCTCCGCAGGTGCTTGATCGCGAACACACCGCCCGCGACGAACCCGCCGAGCGCCACGATCGCCATCGGCACGTGCACGTAGAAGATCTTCTGGATGAAGCCCTGGTCCGCGTCGTTCGGCGCGTAGAAGAACACCAGCGTGAACGCCGTGGTGATCGTCACGGCGGTTGCTGCGGCGAGTGGAGCGAGGCCCTTGGAATACATCAGTCCTCGAGTAGGAAGTCGAAGACCGCGACTGAGAGAAACACGAAGACAACATCGTAAAGAGTGAGGAGCCCAAGCCAGCGGCCCAGGTCCTCGGGGCCGGCCTCCTGGCGGAACAGCGGCTCCGTCGCCTGCGCGCAGGCGATCAGCACCGGGACGAGCAGGGGCAGGAGCAGGATCGGCACGATCAGCTCGTGGGCGCGCGTCTCCGCCGCGAGGGCCGACACGAGCGCTCCCACGGCGGCCACGCCCAGGTTGCCGAGCGCGAGCACCGCGAGCAGCTCTGGAAAGGCGCCGCCGAGGCCCGGGCCCAGCAGCAGCAGCCCGAACGCCGGCACGGCCACGAGCTCCACGGCCGTGAGGAACAGGAAGAGGGCGACCGCCTTGGCAACGAACAGGGCCGTGCGGTCCACCGGCGACAGCAGCAGCCCGTCGATCCCGCCCTGCTCGCGCTCGGCCGCGAACAGCCGCGATACGCCGATCACCGCGGCCAGCAGCAGCGTCACCCACAGCACGCCCGAGGCGAGCTCGCCGTCGAGCGAGTCGCGGTCGAGGCCGAAGTGGAAGAGCACGTAGACGGTGATCGAGAAGAGCACCATCGCCGGCACCGACTCCTTCGTGCGCCACTCGATCAGGAGGTCCTTGCGCAGGATCGTGCGGGCGGCTGCGATCACCGGTAGAGCTCCGCGTCCACCGGCGCCGGGCGGCCGCCCTTGAGCCCGAGCGCCACGTCGGACTCCTCGAGTGCCCCGCTCACGTCGTGGCTCACGAGCACCCGCGTGCGCCCCGACGACCGGCCGATCAGCGGCTCGACCAGCTCCGCGGCCGCCGGGTCGAGGTTGGCGCGCGGCTCGTCGAGCAGGAGGAGCGTCGGCTCGTGGAGGATGGCGCGGGCGATCGCCAGCCGCTGGACGAGCCCCTTCGAGAGGTCGCGGACAGGTTCGTCGGCCCGGCCGGCGATCTCGAGCTCCTCGAGCACCTCCTGGATCCGGCCGTGCTGGACCCCGTGGAGATCGCCGTGGTAGCGGAGGTTCTCGCGCCCGCTCAGCTCGCGATAGAGGAGCGGCTCATGGCCGACGTAGCCGACCCGCGCCGGCAGCTTCCAGCGCTCGTCCGGGAGCGCCGCGCCGAGCACGTGCGCCCGCCCGCCATGGGGGCGCAGCAGGCCGGCGAGCACGCGGAGCAGCGTCGTCTTGCCCGCCCCGTTGCCGCCCAGCACCGCGAGCGTCGCCCCCTCGGGCACGCTCACGCTGACCCCGGCGAGCGCCACCCGCTCGCCGTAGCGCCGCTCGACACCCTCGAGCTCGATCGCCGCATCCATCACGGCGGAAGCCTATGGCGGCGGAGGCGCCGCTCAGCGAAGAGCCGCGACAGCCTTGGCGGCGCCCTGCCCGAAGGCGTAGTACGCGGGCTTGGGGTTGCCGTTCAGGTCGAGCAGGCCCGTGTGAAGGCCCCACATGTCGTTGTACTTCGGCGGGTACGGCTGGTGGTCGCGCCAGGAGTAGTAGACGACCCCGCGCAGGTGCAGCTTCCGCCCGAGCTTCCCGAACAGCCGGAACGAGTTCGCGATGCGCGCGGCCTGCCCGGCCGAGCCGACGTTGTACCGATGCGCCGGGCCGGCGTCGCCCCAGCCGATCTCGGTGATCCAGATCCCCGCCCGCCTGTCGTGCTTGCGGTTCATACGGCGGCGAACGCGATGGAGCAGCTCGGACAGCTGGCGATTGCCCGTCGCGTAGCCGTTGATGGCGAGCGTGTCGAAGTACCGCTTTCCGCGCGCCCTGTAGAGGCGCGAGATGAACTTGTCGAGCGGCATCGCCGACTTGAGCTTGCTGTCGGGAAGTCCCGCGGTCACGATCTTGGCGCGCGGATCCTCGCTCTTGATCCCCTTGCCGACGACGCGCAGCATGCTCGCGTACTCACGCGGGTTGGGCCGGTTGCACCAGTAGACCCCGAGGTTGGGCTCGTTCCAGATCTGCCAGGAGCGGATCGGCAGGCTGGGTGCCGACGGGTTCTCCCTCCAGAGCGAGCCGTTCGGCCCGTAGCGGCGCACGGCCGCCTTCGCGAACTCGGCCATCGTCGACAGCTGTCGCGGCGGGCACCAGGGCCGCCCGCTGCTGCCTCGCCAGTAGAACGGCGGCGCGTTGTGGAGGACGGGCAGCACGGCGATCCCCCTCGCGGCGGCATCGCGCATGAGGGAGTCGTAGAGGCTGAAGTCGTAGTGGCCAGGCGAGGTCTCTATCTCGGCCCAGTTGAACACCTGGCGGATGAGGCGCACGCCGACGCCGTGCTGTTGGTTCAGAGTGGCGCCGCGGTACTGCCCGTTGGCATACAGGAGGTCCTCCGACGTGATCCCGACGAAGTCGGACGGAGCGGCGGCGTGTGAGGCGGGCGCCCATGAGAGCACGAGCGCACAGGCAAGCAACGGCATTCGCCGCGTAAGCGCGGACAACAACTGGTTCCCCCTCCAGTCGGCTGGAGTTCTACGGCGTTACATCGGACGGCTCCCCACCGTCCTTGAGGCGTGATTCCCGCCTTGCGCGAGAACTATGCCTTCAACTTCCATGTCACCTTGCTGGGCGTAAGCTCAGCAGGTGGCCCGGATGGTAGGGATCAACCACATCGCCCTCGCCGTGGGGGATGTCGACGAGGCCGTGGAGTTCTACGGCCGGATCTTCGACCTGGAGCTGCGCGGCCGGACGCCGGGGATGGCGTTCCTCGACATGGGCGACCAGTTCCTGGCCCTGGCGGAGGGCGACGACCCGGCCGCCGACCGGCATCGCCACTTCGGCCTCGTGGTCGACGATCGAGCGCAGGTCCGGCAGAGGCTTCTGGACTCAGGCATCGATCCCGAGCCCAGCCGCGGCCTGCGCTTCCGCGACCCGTGGGGCAACCTCGTCGAGGTCGTCCAGTACTCGGACGTCCAGTTCACGAAGGCGCAGCCGGTGCTGAGCGGGATGGGCCTGGAGGGACTCGGCAAGTCCGACTCGGCGCGGCGAGAGCTGCGCGACAAGGGGCTCGGCCCCTAACTGCGCTCCAGCAGCTGGGCCGCGTGTTCGAGCGTCGGCTCCACGATCGGCCAGGACTGCTCGATCGCCTTGGGGTTGCCCGGCAGGTTCACGATCAGCGTTCGCCCGCGCACTCCCGACACTCCGCGAGTGAGCAGGCCCAGAGGGGTGTGCTGCCGCGAGTCGGCCCTGATCGCCTCGGCGTAGCCCGGCGCCCCGCGTTCGATCACCGACAGCGTGGCCTCGGGCGTCACGTCGTCGACGGTGAGCCCGGTGCCGCCCGTGGTGAACACGAAGCGCACGCCGTCGTGGTCGGCCAGCCGCTTCAGCGCCGCGACGATCGACTCGCGATCGTCCGAGACGACCTCGTGCTGGACCTCGAGCCCGGCCTGTTCACACAGGCGGACGAGTGCGGGGCCCGAGACGTCCTCGCCCTCGCCGCGCGCCAGCGAGGTCGAGATGGTCAGCACCGCCGCGCGTTCGCTCACGACCCGCGGCGCCAGTCGTGGCGGCCGCCGGACTTCTCGAGCAGGTACAGCTCGGCGATCTCCACTCCCCGCTCGATGCCCTTGACCATGTCGTAGACGGTGAGGGCCGCCACCGAAGCCGCCGTGAGGGCCTCCATCTCCACCCCGGTCTGCCCGGTCGTGCGGGCCTCGGTCTCGATCTCCACGCCGTCCTCGACCACCGCGAGCCGGACGTCCACGAACGAGAGCGGCAGCGGATGGCATAGGGGAATCAGCTCTGAGGTGCGCTTCGCGGCCTGGATGCCGGCGATGCGAGCCGTGCCGAGCACGTCGCCCTTGGGCGCGTCGCCTCTGCGCACGGCGGCGATCGTCTCGGGAGCCATCCGCACGACCGCGCGGGCAACGGCCCGCCGCTCGGTCACGGCCTTGTCGCCCACGTCGACCATCCGGGCGCTCCCGGCCTCGTCGATGTGTGTCAGCTCGTCAGGCAGTCTGGTGGACGCGCTGCGCGGCGGCGATGAGATCGCGAACAGCCTGCTCATCGCCGTGCCGGAGCAGCTCGATCGGGTCGGGGTCGCCGTTAACGATCGACTCGAAGAAGACCTTACGGTCCTGATAGGTGGGAAGCGTGCCCTTCGCCCAGCCGCGGACCTCGTTCAGGAGAAGCGCGAGGCGCGCGTAGGGCTCGCCGTACTCGTCGGCGATCTCGTCGCGGATGCGCTTCGCCAGCGCGGGAGACGCGCCGGCCGTGGAGATCGCGATCGCGAGCGGCCCGGTTCGGATGATCGCCGGCAGGATGAAGTTGCAGAGCGGCGGGACGTCGACGACGTTCACGAGCATCGCACGCCGCTCGGCGTCGTCGTAGACCTGGATGTTCACGTCGGTGTCGCTCGTCGCCGCGATCACCATGAACACGCTCTCGAGGTCCTCGGCCCCCGCGTAGTCGCGCTGCTCCCAGCGGATCGAGCCCTCGGACGCGAGCTCCCGGAGCGGCTCGATCGCCTCGGGGGCGATCAGCGTCACCTCGCCGTCGCAGGCGAGCAGCCCCTCGACCTTCTCGAGCCCCACGTCGCCGCCGCCGATCACCACGCAGCGCCGTCCCGTCAGGCGCAGGCACGCGATGTAGAAGGGGGTGTCGAGCATCCCCTGGACGCAGCTCTGATCGCAGACGCCCCTCCTGAGCTGGCAGACGCATTCCTTGCCCGCGTAGGCCTGTGCCGGCATTGGGAAGAGTCTAGGCATGCGGACCATCTACGAGGCGATGGCGCTCATCCTCGACTCGGTCGCCGAGGGTGATGGAGACAGGGCGGCCACGGTCCGTGCCGCGCGTGCGACCAGGGACCGGGAATCCATCCTTGGGCGCTACTCGCTCGATTCAGACGGTCATGCGACGACCACCGTCTACGGGCGGCTCGTCATCGTCGACGGCGAGCTCGTCAGCGCTTGAAGACGTCGCGCAGCGTCTTGCCGCCCACGCGGGCGAGCGGGAACAGGCCGCGGCGCAGCGCGCCGGGCTTGTCGGCGTCGCGGCCGTAGAGGAGGCGCGCCGATGCCTGCATCGCCTTGCCGAGCGCCTCGTCGTACGGGTGCCACCAGAAGTCGCGCGTGCGCGAGGGCTCCCAGGTCACGAGCTTGATGTTCACGCACTCGTAGAGGCCGAACTTCGAGTGTGAGCGGCCCAGGCCGGAGCTCTTCACGCCGCCCCATGAGCATGAGCAGGCGCCGTGGCTGAACATGTGGTCGTTCACCCAGACCATCCCGGCCTCCACGCGCCCCGCCATCCGCTCGCCCTTGGCCCGGTTCATCGTCCAGACCGAGGCGCCGAGGCCGAACTCGGAGTCGTTGGCGAGCGCGACCGCCTCGTCCTCGTCCTCGACGGTCACGATCGGGACGACCGGGCCGAAGATCTCCTCGCGCATGATGCGCATGTCGTGCGTCACACCGGTGAGGACGGCCGGCCGGAAGAACGGCTCGTCGGGGCCGCCGCAGTGGAGCGTGGCTCCGTTCGCCACCGCGTCGTCGACCAGCTCCTTCACCAGCCGGAGCTGCTCGGGCGAGATCATCGGGCCGATCTCGGTGCTCCAGTCGAGCGGGTCGCCGACCGTCAGCGACTTCGCGCCCTCGACGACACCTTCGACGAAGCGCTCTGCCACGTCCTTCACGACGTAGACGCGCTCGATCCCCGAGCAGGTCTGGCCCGCGTTTGCGAAGCCGCCCCAGAGGCAGCCGGAGATCGCGTTCGGGAGGCTCGCGTCGTCGCAGACGATCATCGCGTCCTTGCCGCCCAGCTCGAGCACGGAGCCCTTCATGCGCTGCGCGCACTCGATGCCCACCTGGCGGCCCACCTCGACCGAGCCCGTGAAGAAGATCTTGGCCGCCGTCGACTCCACGAGCGCCTGGCCGACCGCCCCGCCGCCGTGCACCGCGCGCACCAGCCCTTCCGGCACCCCGGCGCGCTCGAAGATCTCCTGGATGCGCTGCCCGACCAGCGGCGTCAGCGACGCCGGCTTGACCACCACGCCGTTGCCGGCCATCAGCGCGATCGCCACCTCGCCGAACGGGATCGACCAGGGGTAGTTCCACGGCGCGATCACGCCCACCACGCCAAGCGGCTCGTACGTGAAGCGCGCGCGCTTCTGCTTGAGGAAGATCGGCAGCGGGATGCGCTCGTCGTCCAGGATCTCCGGGCCGGCGTCGGCGAGCCAGCGGAGCGAGTCGATCGTGGGCAGGAGCTCCATCACGTACGACTCGTTCAGCGGCTTGCCCTGCTCGCGCGTGAGCAGCTCGGCGAGCTCGTCGATCTGATCGATGATCGCCTGGCCGGCCCGACGCATGTAGCGCGCGCGGTCGGTGAGCGGGAGCTGGGCCCAGAAGGGCTGGACGCTCGCCACGTCGTCGACGACCGACTGCACCTGGTCCGGCGTGATGGTCGGGACCGCGCCGAGGCGCTTGCCGTCGAGCGGGCTGAATGACTCGAGCTCGGTGGCCTCCGCCGGCCGCAGTGCAGCTTCCATGAGCGGGAATTCTGTCAGTCGCGGCCGCGTGCCCGGCGGATTCGCTCGAGCCGCTCGCGCAGCGCGGCCTCCTCGCCGTGCTCCGACAGCTCGAGAAAGCGCTCGCCGACGGCCCCCTCGGGCATGAGCTCCTGCTCGGAGACGCCCTCGGGACGCGAGTGCGGATAGTCGTAGTCGAGGCCGCGGCCGAGCTTCTTCGCGCCCGGGTACGCGGCGCTCCGCAGCGCCGCCGGCGGCTCGGGGGTCCCGTGCTCGCGCACCCAGGCCCGGGCTCGTTTGATGCCCTCGTAGGACGCGTTCGACTTGGGCGCCAGCGCGAGGTAGACCGCCGCCTGGGCGAGGTTGAGGGCGCACTCGGGCATCCCGACGTGCTCCACGGCGTGCGCTGCGCTCACGGCGACCTCGAGCGCCCGCGGGTCGGCGTTGCCGACGTCCTCGCTCGCCAGCACGACCATGCGGCGCGCGATGAAGCGTGGGTCCTCGCCGCCCTCGAGCATCGCTGCGAGGTACAGGAGCGAGGCGTCCGGATCCGAGCCGCGCGTGGACTTGATCCACGCCGAGATGAGGTCGTAGTGGAGGTCGCCGCCCTTGTCGTAGAGGATCGCGCTCCGCTGGAGGGCGTCCTCGGCCACCCGCAGGGTCACCGCGCCGCCCTCGCCCACGGTCTCGGCCGCCAGCTCCAGCGCCGACAGCGCGGTGCGGGCGTCGCCCGCCGCTCGCGCCGCGAGGAACTCGAGCGCGTCGTCGTCCACCCGCGCCTCCGCAGGACCGTGCTCGGCCCCGAGCGCCCGTCGCAGGAGCGCGAGCACGTGCTCCTCGTCCAGCGAGCGCAGCTCGTAGATCCGGCAGCGGGACAGGAGCGCCGAGTTCACCTCGAAGTACGGGTTCTCGGTCGTCGCCCCCACGAGCACGACGAGGCCGTCCTCGACCGCCGGGAGCAGCGTGTCCTGCTGAGCCTTGTTGAAGCGGTGGATCTCGTCCAGGAAGAAGATCGTGCGCTCGCCGCTCGTCTGGAGCCGGTGCTGCGCCCGGTCGAGCACGGCGCGGACCTCCGCGCGGCCGGCGTTGACTGCCGACGCCTCCTCGAAGGCGGCCCGCGCGTTCACCGCGAGCAGCCGGGCCAGCGTCGTCTTCCCTGTGCCCGGCGGCCCGTACAGGATCATCGAGTGCGGTTTGCCCTCCTCGATCGCGGTGCGCAGCGCCGAGCCACGGCCCAGGAGGTGCTCCTGGCCCACGAACTCCCCCAGCGACCGCGGCCGCATGCGGGCAGCGAGCGGCTGCGCGGCGACGTCGGCCGCATCCGGCCCGGACGCCGGGTCCTCCATCTCGAACAGCTGACCTTCCACTCAGGAAAGTCTCGCAGCGCGCGACATCAGCGACGCGGACCGCTCGTCGGGGAGGCCCTCCGCCGCCAGGCGCCGCCAGGTCCAGAAGTCGAGCGCCAGGGCGACCATCGGGCCGCCGCCGAGCGCCTCCGCGAGCCCGGCCATCCGCGCATCGCCGGTCTCGCGCATGAGAGCGTCGAGCTCCGGCACGAGGGCGCGGTCGCGCCGGACGTTCTCGGCCATCCGTGCCGTGTCGCGATACCAGGCGTACAGCGACAGCAGCACCGTCTCGAGGCCGTCGGCAGGATCGAGCGCGGGCGGCGGGTGGCGCCCGAACCAGTGGCCCTGGCAGGCCGCGAACAGCTCACGCTCGTCCGGGAAGTTGTTGTAGACGGTCAGCCGCGTGACTCCCGCGCGCCGGGCGACCTCGGCGACGGTGGTCCGCGCCGGCCCCACCTCCTCGTGCAGCGCGACGGTCGCCTCGGTGATCCGGCGACGCGTCTCCGCCTGCTTCTCGGCTCGCGCCTTCTGATCGAGGCCGGCGACTTCTCGCTCGTCGAGCATCCCA
>Ga0105249_10005442_pt1 | contig 10994 bp, 9 predicted proteins | sample KBSS44metaG_FD_81522 | JGI IMG/M metagenome (GOLD analysis project Ga0105249, IMG submission 81522) | Switchgrass rhizosphere microbial communities from Kellogg Biological Station, Michigan, USA - KBS S4-4 metaG | ecosystem: Host-associated > Plants > Roots > Rhizosphere > Soil | place...
ATCGCAGCCGGCGAGGAGAACGCCAAAAAGATGGCGGGTCAGATCGACGAGAACGCAGCTGCCGCGCAACGCGCACAGGGAACTGCGGACTCGGCAGCTGCGGCCGCAGAGCGAGCCAACAATCGGATCAACGGTCTTGATGAGTTCGACACGTTCAAAGTCATCGTTGTGCCGTTCGCCACCGGGCGATATGCACTGGGGCCGCAAGGAAGGGCGATAATCGATGAGGCAGCTGCCTGGGCAAAAACACAGGATAGGAAGGGCTGGATGGTATCGATCGTCGGTTTTGCCGACTCGACCGGAAACAATGCGGCGAACAAGACTCTCAGCGAGAGACGTTCGAATGCTGTGATCGGATACTTAGTTTCGAAGCACGGCATGTCTCTGACCCGTCTGGTTCAACCCTTTGGCGCAGGAGTCGATGCCCCGGTGGCGACCAATGACACCGCCGCCGGTCGAGCCCAGAACCGCCGTGTTGAGATCCGCCTGCTGAAGAATAAAGGTATTGCGGGAGAATAAAAGATAATCTCGATTTAACCTTTCGATCCATCGAAGAATACTTTAGCGTGACTGGCAAACTTTTGTGGATCTAAGGCTTCGACGCCCGGTAACCCGGGCGTCTTTTTTTGTCGTATGTGGAGATGGTTTTAGTCTGATTCGATCTCGGTCTTTCGGGCGGACGGTAGCAGATCGGCTTTCTTGAAACAGTAGTAGCCAACCGAGAGAGAGATAATGATGATGCCGATCCCGACCATCGCAAGCGGCGGCGCCGTTTTGTAATCGACATCGATGGCGTGTCTCGCAATGGCGATCATTGCGACTGACATTACGACTTCGACATGGATGACATGCTCATCGAGATACATGACGATCGTTTTCATCAGCTCGAGTCCGATCAGGATCATAAGGAACCCGGCGAAGACCTCGTGGAGGATCGGCATCGTGAGGTGCATCTCGGCCGACTCCACGCGCTCGACCATCGTGTAACCGATCGTGATCAAAAACCCCGCGGTCGCATAGATCACTACCACCATCAACATGCAAAGCAGAGCAAGGACGATTAATCGTTCGAAACGGTTGTAGAACCTGATGATCGTTTCGGTCATCATTCACCTCCTGACTGTTTTGGGATCTGGAGACTGCCCCCGCGAATCTACACTGCTATGCCTATTTGGTAGCACTGTAAAAAAATACAGGCGTAATCGATTTAGCCGTTGGATATTCTGACTCGGGCAACTTCGCCGAACCCAAAAAGAAGTTGACCTGTTGTTCGGAATTTCGATGAATCCACTAAGAACGGCTGCCGGATTATTCCCGGACAACATCTTCACCTTACTTCCGGCCGCGATAGCCGTTCTATTCGTTCTCACGAACGCGCTGTATGTCCGAGGTCAACAAAACGCAAACGCGCAAGCGGAGCCGACTCCGGAGCCGCCGGCGGCGGCACAGAATGAAGAGGATCCGACGCGACCTGTCGTCTTCAGCCTCCGAAACGAGTACCGAGACTTAAAGAACGGTGGTTGGGCGAACACGGTAATCTTTCGCATCGATAGACTGTCGTTCCGCAACTTTCAGAATCAGGGCGGGGCAAAAGGCCTTTTGCTGCGACTCGATATTCCCTTCAATACTGTGCACGTCGGAACACGAACCAAGTCAGGTCTGGGCGACACCTACGGCCAGATCCTGTATATCCCGCGCGCCGGAAAGCGATTTGCAACCGCGATCGGAACCGGAATCGTTTTGCCGACTGCGACGCACGACTTGCTCGGGCGCGGCAAGCTCATTCTCGCCCCTTCCGTCATTCCGGTCTGGTACTTCGCAAATCGGAAGCGTCTTACTTTTATCAGGATCCAGAATTATTTTTCAGTTGCTGGGAAGAGCAGCCGTCCCGACGTGAATTACTTACTCGTCGATCCGAACGTCATCGTTCCTGTCACACGCAAATGGTGGATCGGTGTCAACACGGAGTTCACGTGGAATTGGAAAACAAGTCAGGCCAGCGGTATTTCGGGATTGCAGGTCGGGCGCATCGTGCGCGGGAAGTTCGGGTTCTGGCTAAAACCGGAAATCCCGTTCGGTCCCGCCCGTACTGGCGGGTTCAATCTCAAGTTCACAGTGTTCCGAGTCCGCTGACTGTAAGAATTTACAGGTTTAACGGGCTCATCGACCTGATACCGTAAGCGCCGTAATTTCAATAAAACGACGGTCAGGAGAGGAATATGACTTTCAAGCAATTCTTGCTGATAACCACATGCGCTGCGGCGCTGCTGACGATGTTGGTTTCTGTTAGCAACGGGCAGGAACGTAGGCGTGAGTACATTACTGCGATCGCTCAAGGGACTTCTCAGCAACTCGGCACGATCGTAAATGTGACCATTATCATCAACGACGTCTCGACGGCCGAAGACCAAAAGGTCTTGATAGACGCGTTCCGTGCCGGGCGATCGAGAGGCCTTGCCAACGCTGTCGATAAGATGTCCTCGAAAGGCCGGATCTCACTGACTGGTACGGTCGGCTATGACCTTAATTACATTCGCGAGTTTATTATGCCGGACGGCAGTCGGAAGATACGTTTTGTCACGGACAGGCCGATCAGTTTTCGAGAGGCATGGTCGTCCACCCGGTCGATGGATTATGCCCTGTCGCTGGGCGAGATAATCATCAGGGGCGATCGTGACAGCAACAGCGGAACATTAATGCCCGCCGCCAAGTTCAGACTCGACAAGGAAAATGAGATCACGATCGAAGCGTATCGAAATCCGTGGAAACTCGTAAACATAAAAGTGCATGACTAAGAAAGTTACTCCCAGGGCTCAGTTCCATCACCGGACGTAAAAGTGAACGATGCGCTTGCAGGATCACCTACTGATCGTTGTTTTCTTATCAGCCGGTCGGCAGCTCAGATAGGTGGCAAATACCGATGTCGTAAACTTTCAGATCGATATGAGCTTCACGTTATTGATCGATCCTCAGAGCGAGGCGCGAATCCTGATCGTCGAGTCTTGACCGAGTTTGCGTCGGGACAAGCACTTAAAGCTCCTGGCGCCGAAAACCGAAAAAATTGTGTACCTGTCTGCTGTTCGCGATATGAGCGCAATGTTAAGAATTATCGTCCTGTTGCCTCTACTCGTGTTTTTTATTTCCCCTGACAAGGGTATGTCGCAGACGTCAGAAGGCGGCCAGGCTATAGAGGTTTGGCCGGAGTTCACGGTCAACTACGATCCGAGCAAAAAGGTCCGGCTGATGTTCGCGATCCGCAACGAACGAAACGAAGACACGCCGGACAAGACCGTCGAGACAACCGCGACCGTCATCTATCGCTTACGTCCGCTGGTTCGCAACATGCTTTTTGCCGATGATGAAGCCGACAACGAAAAGAAATACGCCTTGAGCCTTGCGGCGAATTGGGAATACAGCCGCAGCTTCGGAAAGACGCTCAGGAATGAAAACAGGTTGATGTTCGATGCAACGCCGCGTTACAGGATCTACGGAAATATCCTCGTTGAGAATCGCTTGCGTCTGGAATTTCGCTTTCGAGATGACGGCCAACGCGACTACTGGTTTCGCGACCGCGTGCGAGCGGAAAAAAAATTCAAGATTCACAACTTCCGATTTGCGCCGTTCGCGTATGTCGAGCCTATGTGGACCTGGCAGGCAAATGCATGGAACCGCAACCTGCTTTCGGCCGGTACGCAGATCGCGTTGGTGCGCAATCGCGCGCGGTTGGATATATCTTACCTGCGTAAAAATTGCGACACCTGCGACTTTGCGGATGCGAATGCGATCGGGGTGAACCTGCAGCTCTTTTTTGGGAAGAAGTAAGAGGCCGAAGATTCAAGCCAGCGGATAAGCTTAATGGAAAGAACGATCGTCTTATTGGCCCTGGTGATAGCGCTGGTCAATACCGGTGAGGTTCGATCACAAACGCCGCCTGCAAATGCCTTCGAGATCTGGCCTGAGTTCACCCTAAACTACGATCCGATCAGAAAGATCGGACTCGTCTGGGCCATCCGCAAGGAGACGAGCGACCTCACCCCGGAAAAGACCATCGAAACGACAGCAACGTTCATCTATCGTGTAAAGCCGTTCGTCCGCAACATGCTCCTCGATGACGACGAGCATAGTAACGAAAGAAATTACATGCTGAGTTTTGCAGCCAACTACGAACTCACAAAGAGCTTCGGCCCGTCGACGACCTCGGTCGGACACAAGGTCATGTTCGACGTCACGCCAAGATATAATTTTCCGCTACGATTCCTCGTCCAAAACCGAGTGCGTTTTGAGTTTCGCGGGACCGAAGGTGAGAAAGATTTCTGGTTTCGCGAGAGACTGAGGGCCGAGCATAAGATCAAAGTTGGGAAGGTTCGCTTCAGGCCGTATGTAATGGGTGAGATCATATGGACAAGGGACACCAGCTCGTGGGATCGCAATGTGCTTTCGACAGGTGTCGAGCTCACGATAGTTCGCAAACGCGCGATGGTCGATGTGTATTATCAACGGAAGAATTGCGATTCGTGCGACTTCGCCGATGTGAACGCGATCGGAGTGAACTTCAATCTGTTTTTCGGCAAGAGATGAAATTATAATCTCACCTTGCCATGTGATCCGTACGACAGAGAATGTCTTTTAAAAAAATCATATTGATCTTCACGGTGGTCGGCGTTGTAAGCGTCGCGACATGGATCGTGCGGGCGTACCTTTCGCCCGCGGCGACCGTCTCTTCAGATCCCGATCACTGTGACACCGGGATATCGAATGCAAAGAAAGCAGCGATGACACACAGCGGCGAAGATCATCGCGCTGGCGAGCCGCCGGTGATCGATACTGCCGCGCCGCCCGGAGCGCCTCCGGACGAAATGGTGTGGATCCCGGGCGGTGAGTTTTCGATGGGCAGCGATGAAGAGATGTTCACCGACGCGCGTCCGATCCACCGCGTCGCATTGAACGGATTCTGGATGGACAAGACCGAAGTGACGAATGCACAGTTTGCCAAGTTCGTCGATGCGAGTGGATACGTCACGATTGCGGAGCGAAAGCCGCGAGCAGAAGATTTTCCCGGTGTGCCTGCTGAGAAGCTCGTCGCCGGCTCGATCGTGTTTACGCCGCCCAAGGAAGCCGTGCCTCTCGACAATTACATGCAGTGGTGGGCATACGTCGAAGGAGCGAACTGGCGTCATCCGGAAGGCCCGCGAAGCGATCTCAAGGGACGCGACGATCATCCTGTCGTACACATCGCGTATGATGACGCGCTCGCATACGCGAAGTGGGCAGGGAAGCGTCTCCCGACCGAAGCCGAATTCGAATGGGCTGCGCGCGGCGGACTCGATCGAAAAAAATATGCGTGGGGCGATGACTTCAAGCCTGAAGGAAAGTTTCGCGCGAATAGTTTTCAGGGAAACTTTCCAAACAAGAACACTGCCGAAGATGGATTCGCTGCATCGGCACCTGTCGGAAGTTTCGAGCCGAATGCCTTCGGTCTCTTCGACGTCGCGGGGAATGTTTGGGAATGGTGTTCTGATTGGTACCGCGCCGACTACTATCAAACACTTTCATCACAGGGCGCTTTGTCAAATAATCCACCTGGCCCGCGCGACAGCTCAGACCCGAATGAGCCAGGCGTCGCGAAACGAGTGACGAAAGGCGGGTCGTTTCTTTGCACCGATCAATATTGCTCGCGCTACATGCCCGGCGGCCGCGGTAAGGAAGCTCCCGACACCGGAACAAATCATCTCGGCTTCCGGCTTGTCCGCGACGGCAGATGACGCGTTGTCTACTGTCACAAGTGACAGTTACCTGAGCACCACGACGAAGACAAAATATGGAGTCATATGGCCGTAATGCCTGTCAATGACGTCCCGATTTTCTCCTTGGTAGATGGCGGCGCTACACACGATCTGTTCCGGCGACTGATCCGCGGACGAAGAAAATACCTCTTCTATCAAATAGCTTTCGGTGCAGCCCTTATATGCTGGTTGCCGCTATTGGTTCTTAGTATTTTTGAGGGCGTCGCGTGGGGCGACAAGGTCGCGATCCCGTTTTTTTACGACATAGCGGCCCACACCCGATTCCTTATCGCGGTGCCGATCTTCATTATTGCGGAAGCGATAATTGGACCGATGCTCGTCCAGGTCGCCGTTCACATCGCGACATCGGGGCGGATTCGAGAGCGCGACATCCCAAAATACAGAGCCGCGGTAGACGAAGGAGTTCGTCTCCGCGATTCGAAAACGGCTGAGGGCATCGTGTTTGTCATCGCATTTGTGTCCACTATCCTCAGCATGTTCATCTTCGCTCAGGAAGTTCCGAACTGGCGCTGGCTCAGATCTGATGCCGGCATGAACTTAACTCTCGCGGCATATTGGTACGCATTCATAAGCCTGCCGATCTTTCAGTTTCTCTTCTACCGCTGGCTCCTGCGGATGTTTAATTGGTCACGATTTCTTTACCGGCTATCGCGGCTGAATCTGAAGCTATTGCCGACGCATCCTGATCGCGCCGGCGGGATCGGATTCATCGGTGAGAACCAGCGCTTCTTCGCCTTCATCGCGTTCGCGCTTGGCGTTGTGTTCTCGGGCATCTATGCCAACGAGATCCTCTACGAGGGATTCAAAATACAAAATATTAGTGCCCCTGCCGCCTCGATCGCGATTGTCCTCGTTCTGTACATTCAACTGCCCGCTGTCTTCTTTTTTCCGATGCTTAGAATGTCGAAGCGCCGTGCGATCTTCGAATACGGTGCTCTCGCGCTAAGTTATGCATCTGAATTCGACAGCAAATGGATCCGCGGCAAGCATGATCCGGAAGAGCAGTTGATGGGCAGCGGTGACATTCAATCTCTCGCCGATCTAGGCAACAGCTATCTGGTCATTGAAGGCATGAAGATTGTTCCGTTCGGATGGAAGACGACGGCCGGCCTCGCGGCATCGTTCATCTTTCCGATCCTGCCGTTGTTTCTAACGGTGATGCCGCTCAAAGACATCGTAAAAACCGTGATGAAGGTCCTTACTTGAGATCCGAAACGAACCGATTTCCGCCTTCCTCTCTTCACGAGCACCAACAAGTCGTGGCTGTAACTTTTGACAGTTAAATCCGATCAATTTTTGCGCGACCATCAAGATGCAATCGTTTCCTCTATATGGAGAACGATCCAAATTAATCGCTCGAAATGCGGCTAGTCCCTCACCACCAGTACTCTCATCAATGCACGCCAAATGGCGTCGAATCCGATCCATCGCGGGGGCGCGATCGCGGGTTCGACGCCCCTCCTTTTTTAGTAGAGCCCTAATTCGCCTCGAGAATTCTTTCCGCAAGATTTCGATCGCGTCGTTCGAGACGAGTGATCGACTGTAACTTTTGACAGGTTCGTCAGCCGCGTCCCTAACGCACAATCCTTCTATCTCTGCATTGGGTCCGAATAAACGCTAAACAAAAAACACGAGGAGAAATTCATGTTGGGTAGAACTGTAGTTCCATTTACACTTACGGTTTTGTTATTCGCGATAGCATTCATGATCAGCTGCGAGCGCGCGAATACTGGATCGACTCCGCCAAAGGCCGCTGCGTCCTCCGATGGTTTGGACCGGACGATCCTGCCCATCGCTGAACCAAAGCGACAAACCTATAAAGAGCTGGACGCTCGCAATGTGAAAGCCCCGGAGCGTTGGGAAGTGAAAGCTCCGGAAGGCGCACCGAATGTTGTCGTAGTACTCATCGACGATATGGGATTTGGCGCATCGAGTGCGTTCGGCGGTCCGATCAACATGCCGAACCTTGAAAAGATCGCCGCGACCGGACTGAAATACAACCGCTTTCATACTACTTCGCTCTGTTCTCCGACTCGCGTCGCTTTGCTGACGGGTTATAACCATCACAGCAACAACGCCGGTTCGATCATGGAAACATCGACCGCGTTTCCCGGCAACAATGGCGTTCGCCCGCAGTCGATCACGCCCGTCGCGGAGGTTCTTAGACAGAACGGATTCAGCACGGCGGCGTACGGCAAGTATCACGAAACTCCTCCATGGGAAATTTCAGCAGCCGGACCATATGATCGATGGCCGACGCATTCCGGCTTTGAGAATTTTTACGGCTTCATCGGCGGCGAGACGAATCAGTACTCTCCGCTCGTTTACGACGGCACGGCGCAGGTCGAGCTCCCCGAAGATCCGAAGTATCACTTCACGACCGACATGACCAACCATGCGATCTCGTGGATGCGATTCCAAAAAGCGCTTAGTCCGGACAAGCCGTTCTACATGTACTACGCACCCGGTGGGACACATGCGCCGCATCACGTGCCGGCCGAATGGCGTGACAAGTACAAAGGCAAATTCGATCAGGGCTGGGACAAAGTACGCGAAGAGACCCTGGAGCGTCAGAAGAAGCTCGGCATCGTTCCGCCTGATACAAAACTCGCACCGAAGCACGCGGATATAAAAGATTGGGATTCGCTTTCGGCTGACGAGAAGAAATTGTTCGCGCGTCAGATGGAAACCTACGCCGGATTCGCCGAGCATACCGACAATGAGATCGGACGGCTGTACAGTGCGCTGGAGGATGTCGGGCAGCTCGATAACACGCTCTTCATCTATATCGTCGGCGACAACGGAGCGAGTGCCGAAGGACAGATGAACGGAACATTCAATGAGATGTCGTTCTTTAACGCCGCACCCGAAACCGTCGAAGGCATGTTGAAGCACTACGACGAATGGGGAGGCCCGACCACCTATCCGCATTACGCAGCCGGTTGGGCAGTCGCGATGGACACGCCTTTCGAATACACAAAGCAAGTCGCATCCGACTTGGGCGGAACCCGAAACGGAATGGTCATCCATTGGCCGAAGGGGATCAAGGCGAAGGGCGAGCTCCGCTCGCAGTTCGGACACGTTATCGATATTGGTCCGACGATCTACGAAGCGTGTCATGTTCCAGCTCCGGTGAAGGTGAACGGGATCGACCAGGATCCGATAGAAGGAAAGAGCCTTGTGTATTCATTCGACAACGCGGGCGCGAAGGAGACGCACACGACGCAGTACTTCGAGATGTTCGGGAACCGCGCGATCTACAGCGACGGCTGGTACGCACGCACGATCCATCGACCGGCGTGGCGTACAAAGAATGATCAACCCCTCGCCGAAGATCCGTGGGAACTTTACAACTCGAATGAGGACTTCAGCCTTGCGAACAATCTCGCGTCGAGCAATGAAGCAAAGTTGAAGGAGCTGCAGGCGCTGTTCATGTCCGAGGCGGAGAAGTATCACGTGCTTCCGATCGACGACCGCTTGTACGAGAGATTAAATGCCGAACTGGTTGGGAGACCGACGGTGATGGAAGGACGAGATTCCGTTACCCTTGGCGCCGGAATGAAGGGCATGGGCCCCGACATCTTTATCGCAACGGTCGGAAAGTCGTATACGATGACGGCGGATATCGATGTCCAGGCTGGAGCTAACGGTGTTCTGGTCGCGCAAGGTGGCCGGTTCGGCGGATTCTCATTCTATGTGAAAGCCGGCAAGCCAACATTCACGTACAACTATCTTGGCATCGAGAAATGGGACGTGAACTCATCGCAGGCCTTGAGCCCGGGTAAACACACCGTCGTCTACGAATTTAAATCCGATGGAGGACTGGGCAAAGGCGGCGTCGGCACGATCACGATCGATGGCAACAAAGTCGGCGAAGGGCGGATCGAGAAGACGCAGCCCGGAATATTTTCGGTCGATGATCTTGCCGACGTCGGCACCGACGACGGAACGCCCGTCACCGATTATGGCGATTCGAGGAAGTTCAACGGGACGCTTAACAAGCTGACCATCACCACAAGTAAGTAGGACCCCTCTACAGATCCCCAACCATGAGCAGGCTGTAATCCTTTTACAGCCTGCTCCTTTTTTCGACGAGAATCTTTGCTGTTTGACGCCTGTAACTGTCAGAACTAACAGTTATCCGTAGTTCCGTTCCAACATAGAATCGAGTACGAATATCCACCATATCCGCAGTCTGCGTTTGTCACCGCAATGAAGCGAGAGATTACTCCGGCGCATTCTTCGTTGTCGTGCATGCATATCGAGACGATTCGTGATTCAGATGAAATTACTACTAATCCTAACCGCCGTGTTCGAGGTTGCAACAGGCTTCGCATTGCTCGCTGCTCCCTCAATGACCGTGTCGATTCTGTTGGGAGCCGAACTTGAGACGCCCGCGGGATCAATCGCCGGACGTATTGCCGGAGCGGCGCTCGTCGCTCTGGCCATCATGTGCTGGCAGGCCCGCAACGGCGAACGTTATGGCGTCGCGACGGGAGTAGTCGCGGGCATGTTCTTTTATAACGTGGCAACGGCGCTGATCGTGGCTTACGCCGGATTGGGCCTTGGGTTACACAGCGCGTTAATGTGGCCCGTCCTCGTCATGCATGCGGCGTTGGCGGTATGGTGCGCCGCGGTCCTGCTGCCACGCCAACGGCTCGATGGCGCAGCGGACTAGTTGATTCGAAGAGCCAGCGCCGGATAAAGGACTGTGCGGCAACGGCTGTAACTTTTAACAGTTATAGCCTGCTCCTTTTTTCGACAAGAATCGTTGCGGTGTGCCTTTCACATGAGAGCGTGCCGACACTCTCCGTTCGAGATCCTAAATAAGGAAATGGGATTTTCTTTCTTATCTTCTTTCGGTTCGTTAAGCTTGGCGACGACGATGTTTTTCGTGATGCTCGCCAGCTACTGGATCGGCAGTCGCACCTCGGCTCGTTTCAAGGGTTATTTTGTCGAGGGGTTCGGCCCCGTCGAAGGATCACTGCTCGGCCTGCTAGCGCTTCTACTCGCGTTCACCTTCTCGATGTCCGCCGCTCGCTACGACGCTCGGCGAAACGTTCTCATCGAGGAAGCTAACAACATCGGGACCGCGATCCTCCGAGCTGATCTATACGAGCCGTCCGAGCGGGCGATATTTCGGACCGAATTCAAGGACTACGTCGAAGCGAGGATCGCGAGCCATGAGAC
>Ga0105249_10005443_pt1 | contig 10993 bp, 9 predicted proteins | sample KBSS44metaG_FD_81522 | JGI IMG/M metagenome (GOLD analysis project Ga0105249, IMG submission 81522) | Switchgrass rhizosphere microbial communities from Kellogg Biological Station, Michigan, USA - KBS S4-4 metaG | ecosystem: Host-associated > Plants > Roots > Rhizosphere > Soil | place...
ATGCAGCCGAGGCCGAGAGCCGAGACCTCGAGACCCTGCCGTCCGAGACGGCGTTTCGGAAGCTCCGCCATGAGGGCCGGAGTCTATCGCCAGGGGGGTTCGTTCCTGGTTCGCGGCGCGCGAAGTCTCCCGAAGTCGCGGCGCGAGGAGTCTCCCGAGGTAATCGAGGGAGGAGCCTCGCGCCCGCGGGAGGCGGAGCGAAGCGGCGGACCAGGCGCTCGGTCGAGGCTCGCTCGCCGAGCCGAGCGCCGTTGGCGAAGCCAGGTCCGTCGCGAGCGAAGCCGACGTGCTGGCTGGGAGGCAGGGACTCGAACCCCGATTCACTGGTCCAGAGCCAGTTGTCCTACCATTGAACGACCTCCCAGTCGTTCGAAAGAACGCGGGATTATACCGGGAGATCACTGCCGCAAATCCCGCGCCGGGAGCCTCGAGCGATCAGCGAATCCCGCGGAACCGGACGAGCGTACACTCGGGTCGGACATGATCCCGGAAGTCTTCGAGTGCCCGCGCTGCGAGCGCCAGTTCGTCATCGACGGAATCCCGGACGACGGCAGCGAAGAGGTCCACTGTCCGCAGTGCAGCCGTTTTCTCGGGGTGCGCGACATCGCATTCGTTCTGCGCACCGAGGTGGACGAGCTGATCGAGCGGTTGTCGTTCGAGAAGGACCGGCTCGAAAAGGACGAGGCGGTGTACGGCCTGACCGACTGCGACCCCGAGATGAAGTTCTACGGCCGCGAGGTGTCCCGCGTGATTGGGGTTCTCCGCGGGGCGCTCAAAGACCTGCACCGCCTTCGTGAGGATTACCGGGTCAAGGAGTAGCCGGCGACCCGGAGCGGATCCGCTCCACGAAATTCCGCAACCGCCGCAGCGCAGTCTCTTTCCCCAGCAGAGCGACCACGTCGAAGAGCGGCGCGCCCACCGTCACGCCGGTCAGCGCCAGCCGTGTGGGGTGGATGAGCCGCGACGCCGAGATCTTCATGTGCGCGGCGAGTTCGCGCAGCGCCGCGTCGAGGTCGTGCGCCGTCCACGACTCGACCGCTTCGTACTTCGAGATCAGCCGCTCGATCTCGAGAGCCGTCTCCGGGCGGACGTTCTTCCGCATTCCGTCGGCGTCGTAATCCCCGGGATCCGCGGCGTAGGTCGACAGCGCCCGGCCCATCTCGATCGCGGTGCGGCTGCGGGTGCGGTGCAGCTCGACGGCCGCGAGCGCGGCGTCGCCGCCCGGCAGCCCCGCCGGTGCGTGGGGCTTCGCCCGCTCCAGGATCTCCGTCGCCGGCAGGCGGGCCATGTACTGCGAATTCATCCAGAGGAGCTTCTCGGGGTCGAAGACCGACGGCGATGCGCCGATCCGATCCATCGAGAACTCGCGCTCCATCTCCTCGCGCGTCAGGATCTCGCGGTCGTCTCCGGGAGACCAGCCGAGGAGCGCGAGGAAATTGACCAGCGCCTCCGGGAAGATCCCCTGGTCGCGCCACTCCTCGACCGCCGCGGCGCCATAGCGCTTCGAGAGCTTCTTCTTGTCCGTTCCGAGGATCATCCCGAGGTGCGCGAAGGCCGGCACTTCCGCGCCGAGAGCCCGGAAGAGAGCCACGTGCTTGGGCGTGTTCGCGAGGTGGTCGTCGCCCCGGAGGACGTGCGTGATCCGCATGTCGGCGTCGTCCACGCAGACCGAGAAGTGGTAGAGCGGGTGCCCGTCCGAGCGCAGGAGGATGAAGTCGTCGAGCGCCTCGGCCGGGAACTCGACGCGGCCGCGGATGAGGTCGTCCACGGCGATCGTCTCGTCCGGCATCTTCAGGCGGACCACGAACTTCTCGCCGGCGCGGGCGCGGCGGTCGCTCTCGTCCGGCGCGATCTTGCGCCCCGCGCCGGAATAGCGGTAGGAGCGTCCCTCCGCCTCCGCCCGCCGGCGCTCGGCCGCGAGCTCGTCCGGGGTCTCGAACGCGCGGTAGGCCTTTCCCTCCGCGAGGAGCCGGTCGGCCGCCGCGCGATACAGGTCGTAGCGGTCGGACTGCCGGTAGGGACCCTCGTCGTGCTCGAGGCCCAGCCACTCGAGCGCCGACAGGATCTGGCCGATGAGGTCGTCGCGCGAGCGCTCGACGTCGGTGTCCTCGATTCGGAGGATGTACGTCCCCTTCTCGCGGCGCGCGAAGAGGAGGTTGTAGAGCGCGGTGCGCGCGCCGCCGACGTGCAGGAATCCGGTCGGGGAGGGCGCGAACCGGACGCGCGGACCGGTCGTGTTCTGCAAGGCAGCGATGCTAGCTTAGAGATCCGCTCCGATGGAAGAAATCGAGAAGACCGAGCCGGCTCCGATGCGCCTGCGCGCGGACGCGGCGCTCGTCCTCGTGACCATGATCTGGGGCTCGTCGTTCATCGTCGTGAAGAACGTCGTTCGGAACTCGCCGCCGCTGGCGTTTCTCTTCTTCCGCTTCCTGCTGGCCGCCGCGGTGTGCGGGGCGTTCGCCCTGGGGCGCCGCCGGACGCCGAACCTCCTCCGGGACGGAGCGATCATCGGATCCCTGCTGGGCGGAGGCATGATTCTCCAGGTCCTGGGACAGGTCGAGACGACGGCCTCCAAGGCCGCGTTCCTGACGGGGCTCTCCGTGGTGCTGACGCCGTTCGCGGCTTTCCTGCGGACGCGCCGCCTGCCGTCGCTCGAGAACGCGATCGGGATCACGCTCGCCGGGCTGGGATTCCTCCTGCTGACCTTTCCGGGAGGCGCGGGTCCGATCAACCGCGGCGACGTCCTCGTCTTCCTTTGCGCCATCGTGTTCGCCTTCTACATCGTGGAGATCTCGCTGCGGACGCGGGACCATGACGCCTTCCGGCTCACGACCGTGCAGCTCGCGTCGGTCGCGGTATGCGCGGCCCTCGTTGGCGGCGGGCTGCGAGCCGCCGGGGCGGGCTTCGAGCTCCGCCCGCTCGTCTGGGATCGGAGCTTCCTGCTTTCGGTCCTCTACCTCGGCACGATCGGAACCGTCGGCACGTTCGTGACGCAGACGTGGGCGCAGGGCCACATGTCGGCGACGCACGCCGCGATCATCTTCGCGCTCGAGCCCCTGTGGGCCGCGCTTCTGGCGGCCTGGCTGCTCCGGGAGCGGATGGGAGTGAGCGGCTGGTGGGGCGGCGGGCTCGTGCTCGCCGGGATCGTCGTCTCGGAGCTGCGGCTGCGGCGGGCCGCCGCCGCGTCCTCGCCCTAGTCCAGCGGGAACGTCAGCGTGTAGGCGTAGCGGTCCCGCCCGACCTCCATCCAGAGGGTCGTCCGGCTGTGGTCGCGCTGGAGAACGCGGTTGACGTCGTTCACGGCGGCGACGCGCTCGCCGTTCAGCGCGAGCAGGAGGTCTCCGGTCTCGATTCCGGCCCGCGCCGCGGCGCCGTTCTTGTCCGTGACGGTGATCCGCAGCCCGCCGCGCACCGGCGAGACCCCGATCCCCACCTGCTCGCGGAGGATCTGCACGCCGAGGTCGGACGGCGGCGCCTGTCCCTGGACCGTGACCGTCCGATTGGAGCCGCCGTTGCGGAGCACCACCTTCATCGGGCGGCCCGGACCGCGGCTGGCGAGCGCCGTCTCGAAGGCGTCCTGGGAGTCGATCGCCGCCCCGTCGACGGAGACGATGACGTCGCCGCTTCGGACGCCGGCGCGCGCGGCGGGGGAGCCGGGAGCCACGCTGCGCACGCGATAGCCACGCGGCCGATCGAGTCCGCCGTCGTCGCCGGAGTTGATCGTCCGCCCGCGGACTCCGATCCACACGGCGCGCACCTCGCCGAAGCGGAGGAGGTCCTCCACGATCCGCTTCGCCCGGTCGACCGGTGTCGCGAAACCGATCCCCTGAGCGCCGCCGATGATCGCCGTGGCGATCCCGATCATCTCGCCGTCGATGTTGACGACGGGGCCTCCGGAGTTACCCGGGTTGATGGGCGCGTCGATCTGGATGAAGTCCGTGTACAGGCGCTGGTTCTGGTCGCCCCGGACGCTGCGGCCGAGCGCGGAGACGACGCCTGCCGTAACGGTGTTCGAGAGGCCGAAGGGGTTGCCGATGGCGACGATCGTCTCCCCGATCAGCAGGTCCGAGGACGTTCCGAGCTTGATCGTGGGAAGCGTCCCGCGCGGGTTTCGCACGCGGAGCACGGCGAGATCGTTGTCCGCGTCGGACCCGATCACCTCGCACTCCAGCTCCTGGCCGCTCTTCGTGGTCGCCCGGATGCGCGAGGCGCCCGAGATCACGTGGTCGTTCGTCAGGATCACGCCCTTCGGGTCGATCAGGACGCCGGACCCCAGCGACTGCGACTTGTCGTTGCGCCGCGGGTCCATCCCGAAGAAAAACTCGTCGAAGAGAGACGTGCGGCGGCGGACGGTCTGCTCCGCCGCGATGTTGACCACCGCGGGAGAGACCTTCTCGACGACCTCGACGATGTCGCTCCGCCGGGAGGGAAGAGGCGCGCTCTGCGCCGCCCCGGCGAGGAGGAGCATTCCGAGGAGGGGCGTCACGGTCCGCTTCACGGCTGCGGAAACCCTCAGACGGTCGCGGTCATTTCCGCCGTGCCCCCCGTGTCCCGTGTCCCCTGTCCCGTGTCCCGAAAAAAAAGCCCCGCTCTCGCGGGGCGCCGAATCGGAAAAGGGGAGAGCGTTACTTCGATTTGACGTCGATCGCCTTCTTGTCCGCTCCGCTCTGAATCTTGATCTCCCGCGGCCTGGCGTCCGGGGTCTTCGGGAGCTCGATCCGGAGCAGCCCGTTGTCGAAGGACGCTCGGATCTGCTCGCGGTCCACGTTGTTCGGCAGAGTGAAGGACCGGACGAACTGCCCGTAGGACCGCTCGACCCGATGGAAGCTGCGGCCGTTCTTCTCGTCCTCGAACTTCCGCTCCCCGCGGATCGTCAGGACGCCGCCTTCCATCTGGATCTTGACCTGGTCCTCCCGGAATCCGGGAAGCTCCGCGGTCAGGGCGATGTGGTCCTGGTCCTCGGCGATGTCGACCGGAGGAATCCAGGCGCCCATGTTCATCTCCTCGTCCCTCTCCCGGCCTGCGGCCGTGCCCAGGGCCCGGTTGAACCGGTCGGCGAAGGAGGTCAACTCACGATAGGGATCCCAGCGAATTACGTTCATGCACTCACCTCCAGATTAGAACCCGGATTCTATTGAGGTGAGCCTCGTTCTGTCAAGTGCCATCGGCAGAGGATCTGAGTCATGCAGGCTCAGCTATGCGCTCGGGAGACGCCGATTCAATCTCCAGCCGGTCGCCGTCTGCCGATACCGTCAGCTCGGCGCTGCCACCCGCCCCGAGCTCGTTTTTCAGGATCTTTCCGGCGAGGGCATCGGAAACTTCCTTCTGTATCAGGCGCTTCAACGGGCGGGCCCCGTAGGTGGGGTCGTATCCCCGCCCGGCCAGGTAGCGCCGGGCCTCCTCGGTCCAGGTCAGTCGGATCCCGCGGTCGGCGACGGTGCGGGCGAGACCGCGCAGCTGGATCTCGACGATTTCCTCGATCTCCTCGCGGGTCAGGCGGTGGAAAACGATCACGTCGTCGATCCGGTTGAAGAACTCGGGGCGGAAGTGGCGGCGGAGGGTCTCCTCGATCTTCGCCTTCACCTCCTCTTCCTTCATGTCGTGGGCCTCGGCGATCCACTCGGAGCCGAGGTTGGAGGTCATGATGATCACGGTGTTCTTGAAGGACACCACGCGGCCCTTGCCGTCGGTCAGACGCCCGTCGTCCAAGACCTGGAGCAGGACGTTGAAGACGTCCGGGTGCGCCTTCTCGATCTCGTCGAAGAGGACCACCGCGTACGGCCGCCGGCGAATCGCCTCGGTGAGCCTCCCGCCCTCCTCGTAGCCGACGTAACCGGGGGGCGCGCCGATCATCCGCGCCACCGCGTGCTTCTCCATGTACTCCGACATGTCGAGACGCACCATGGCCTGCTCGTCGTCGAACAGAAACTCGGCGAGAGCGCGGGCGAGCTCGGTCTTGCCGACGCCGGTCGGGCCCACGAACAGGAAGGAGCCGATGGGCCGCTTCGGGTCCGAGAGCCCGGCGCGCGACCGCCGGACCGCGTCCGACACCGCCTGGACCGCCTCGTGCTGGCCGACGACGCGCGCCCCCAGGCGCTCCTCCATCGTCAACAGCTTCTGCGTCTCGGTCTCCAGCATCCGGGTCACCGGCACGCCCGTCCACCGAGAGACGACGGCGGCGATGTCTTCCTCGGTAACCTCCTCGCGGAGCATCGGTCGTCCCTTCTGCAGCTCGGCGAGCTTCCCGTTCTGGGTAGTGAGCTCGCGCTCGAGCTCGGGCAGCCGGCCGTAGCGCAACTCCGCCGCTTTCTGGAGGTTTCCTTCCCGCTCCGCCTCGACCACGTCCTGCCGGACTTTTTCGATGGCTTCCTTGGTCTGGCGGATCTTCTGGATCATCTCCTTCTCCGCCGTCCACTGCGCCCGGAGGCTGCTCGCCTGCTCGCGCTGGGTGGCGAGCTCGCGCTCGATCTCGTCCAGCCGCGCCTTCGCCTCCTTCGTCTTTTCTTTCTCGAGCGCCTTCTTCTCGATCTCGAGCGAAAGGATCTTCCGCTCGATCTCGTCGATCTCGGTGCGCAGGCGCGCCGCGGCTTCGTCGATCAGGTCGATCGCCTTGTCCGGCAGGAATCGGTCCGGGATGTAGCGGTGCGAGAGTCGCGCCGCCGCGACGAGCGCGCCGTCCGTGATCCGCACGCCGTGGTGCACCTCGTAACGCTCCTGGAGCCCGCGGAGGATCGCGATCGTGTCGTCGACCGACGGCTCCTCCACGTAGACCGGCTGGAAGCGGCGCTCGAGCGCGGCGTCCTTCTCGATGTACTTCTGGTACTCGGCAAGAGTGGTCGCGCCGATCGCGCGCAGCTCGCCGCGCGCCAGCGCCGGCTTCAGCATGTTGGAGGCGTCCATGGCGCCTTCCGCGGCGCCGGCGCCGACGAGCGTGTGGAGCTCGTCGATGAAGAGGACGATCGTGCCCTGCGCCTCCTCGATCTCCTTCAAGACCGCCTTCAGCCGGTCCTCGAACTCGCCCCGGTACTTCGCGCCCGCGATCATCGACCCGAGGTCGAGCGCCACCACGCGCTTGTTCTTCAGGCCCTCGGGGACGTCGCCCATGTGGATGCGGCGCGCGAGACCTTCGACGATCGCGGTTTTTCCGACTCCGGGCTCGCCGATCAGAACCGGGTTGTTCTTGGTCCGGCGCGAGAGGACCTGGATGACCCGCCGGATCTCCTCGTCGCGCCCGATGACGGGATCGATCTTGCCGCGGCGCGCGAGATCCGTCAGGTCCCGCGTGTACTTCTTCAGCGCCTGGTACTTGTCCTCCGGGTTCGGGTCCGTGATCCGGGTCGAGCCGCGGACCTCTTTCAGCGCCTTCAGCAGCGCGTCCTTCGTCGCGCCCTTCGCGGTCAGGCGCCTGCCGGTTGCGCCCGCGGCCTTCTCGGCGAGTGCGAGCAGGAAGTGCTCGGTCGAGACGTACTCGTCGCCGAACTCCTTCGCCACCTCGAAAGCGCGGTCGAAGACCTTGTTGAGGTCGGGCGAGAGGATGGCGTCGGCGGACGCGCCGGTCACCTTCGGCCGCGCGTCGAGGTCGGCCTCGACCTCCCGGGCGAGCACCGACGGGTCCACTCCCAGTTTCTGGAGGATCGGGACGACGACGCCCTCGTCCTGGCGCAGGAGCGCGAGGAGAAGGTGGTCCGGGGTGAGCTCGGCGTTGCCGCGCGCGCGCGCGTCGCTCTGCGCCTCCTGCACCGCTTCCTGGGCCTTGATGGTGAGCTGGTCGAATCTCATGGTCGTTTACTCCCGCTGTTCGTCAGCCGGAAAGCGGATCCCGGATCCCGGCTTCCCGGAACCCCTTTTCCCGCAAGAGACAGGAATCGCACGATCGGCAGGGCCGACCGTCCGGCGTGGGGTCGTAACAGGACGAGGTCCGTGCAAAATCCAGTCCGAGAGACGCTGCCTTCGACACGATCTCGGCCTTCGTCATCGAGAGCAGCGGAGCATGGATGCGGAAGGCGAGCGTCCCCTCGACCCCGGCTTTCGTGGCGAGGTTCGCGGTCCGCTCGAAGGATTCCAGGAACTCGGGGCGGCAGTCGGGGTAGCCGGAGTAGTCGAGGGCGTTCGCCCCGATGTAGACGTCCCCGGCGCCGACGGCCTCTCCCCACGCGACCGCGTGCGACAGGAAGAGCGTGTTCCGCGCCGGCACGTACGTGACCGGGATCGCCTCGGCGTGGAGGGCGTGGCGGGGGATTTCGCGCGAGGGGTCGGTCAGGGCCGAGCTTTCGGGAGCGGGGATGTCGAGCTTCACCACGCGGTGCGCCGCGCAGCCGTAGGTCGCGGCGAGGGAGCGGGCGCGCTCGAGCTCGACCCGGTGGCGCTGCGAGTAGTCGAAGGAAAGCGCGAAGACCTCGTCCGCCTCCTTTTTCGCGATCAGGAGGCAGGTCGCGGAGTCGAGCCCGCCGGAGAGCAGGACGATCGCCCGCTTCATATTGGGGTCAACGCTGAATCGCTGCATTCAGCTATTCAGGCCTGACCCGAATTCAGCCATTCAGCGTTGACCCTATCTTCCCGGGACATCGCCCCAGAGGAGCTTATGGAGCTGCAGGCCCAGGCGGATCGGGCGCCCGGAGTCCCGGATCCACCCGGCGAGGTCGGCGGCGGGAAGGCTCTCCCAGACCGGCGAGAACGTGACGACGTGCCGGCGGTCCAGGTCCCGGGCGGCCACGAAGTCGAGCGCCCAGTCGAAGTCCTTCCGGTCGGCGAGCACGAACTTCACCTCGTCGCGGGCGGAGAGGTTCTTCAGGTTCTCCGGCAGGTTCGCGGCCATCATTCCGCTGCCGGGCGCCTTCACGTCCACGATCTTCACGACGCGCGGGTCCACGCGGTCGAGGGGGACGTGGCCTCCGGTTTCGAGAAGCACCGTCTTGCCCCGATCCAGGAGCTCCTTCATCAACGGATAGACCCCGTCCTGCTCGAGGGGCTCGCCTCCGGTCACCTCGACGAGGTCCGTCCCGAGCGCCAGGACCCGGGCGACGGCCTCGGTCACCGGGACGTCCTCGCCGCCCGTGAAGGCGTATGCCGTGTCACACCAGACGCACCGCAGCGAGCATCCGGTCAGGCGGACGAAGGCGCAGGGAAACCCGGCGCGAGTCGACTCGCCCTGGATCGAACGGAAGATTTCGGTGACGCGGAGGATCTGGTCCATGACGCCGTTCCGGAGATTCTCGCGCGAAAACTCCGCCTCTACGTCGCCGCCGGCGCGAGTTCGGGGCCGGCGTCCGAGCGCGACAGGATCGAGACTCCCGCGGTATAGGCGAAGCCGTTGAAGAAGACGAGCAGGAACGGAACCGCGAGCCAGTAGCGTTCGACGATCGAGAAAAGGAGCACCGCCAGAAAGTATCCGGCCAGCAGAAGCTCGCCGATGAGCGAGAAGTTCGCGGACGCGCGGTACTTCTTGCTCCGCCACTCTCCGGATTCCCCCTCGATCCGATATTTGGGGGTCCGCGTGAACTCCGTCGAGCGCCCGACGAGCGCCTCGAGCACGGCCCGAACGTTGTTCACCGAGAGCCCGATCCCGAGCGACAGGAGGCACGGAACGTATTTCAGCGCGGGTTTCCAGCTCCTCCCGATCTCCCTCTGCGACGACACGTAGAACGCAATGAACGACAGCGTTCCCGCGAAGAAGAGGGGGAAGTCGAGAACCGCGAGCTTTCGCCAGCCGATCTGCTCGCGGATCACGATGGCCGGAAAGATGAGAAGAGCGAGGAGCACCACGAGCAGATAGGAGAGGTTGTTGGTCAGGTGGAAAAAAGCCTCGATCTTGACTTTCCAGGGCAGAGCGCTGCGCAGGATCGCGGGCAGCAGCTTGCGGCCGGTCTGGATGGAACCCTTCGTCCACCGGTGTTGCTGGCTCTTGAAGCCGTTCATGTCCACCGGCAGCTCGGCCGGAACCGCGAGATCCTTCCGGTACACGAAATTCCACCCTGCGAGCTGCGCGCGGTAGGAGAGGTCGAGGTCCTCGGTCAGCGTGTCCGACTGCCAGCCTCCCGCGTCCTCCAGGCACGTGCGGCGCCAGATACCAGCCGTGCCGTTGAAGTTGAAGAACCGGCCGGAGCGATTCCTCGCGGTGTGCTCGATGACGAAGTGGCCGTCCAGGAAGATCGACTGGATCCGGGTCAGGAGCGAGAAGTCGCGATTGAGGTGCTCCCACCGCGCCTGGACCATCCCGACGCTCGGATCCGAAAAGTGCGGGAGGCACTCCCGGAGCAGGCCGGGGGTCGGAACGAAGTCGGCGTCGAAGATCAGGAGGAAGTCGCCGCGTGCCCGCGCGAGACCGGCCTGCAGCGCGCCCGCCTTGAACCCGCGGCGATGGTCGCGGGAGACGTGCACGACGTCGAAACCCCGCACCTGATATTCCGCCGCCACGCGGCGCGCGACGTCCCGCGTGTCGTCGGTCGAGTCGTCCAGGATCTGGATCTCGAGGAGCTCCCGCGGATAGTCGATGGCGGCGACCGACTCGATCAGTCGCTCGACGACGTACACTTCGTTGTAAACGGGGAGCTGAACGGTGACGACCGGGAGGCGCTCCAGGCCGCCGGCCGGCCGGGGGTCATCGTTCCGGTGCCGGTAATAGAGGAGCACCATGAACGCCCGATGGACGCCGTACACCGCCAGAAGCGAGAGGACGGCGTAGTAGGCCACCAGGGTCCCGATCTGGAAGCTGCTCGCCATTTCCTTGCGGTGGAAAGAGGCCCGGCCGTCCGATGGCTTCTCTTCGCGTCGGGGGAGGCGCTCTTTCTGGCGATCGCGTTACTTCCCGACGCAAAGCGAGGCTTGACCGCCTACCTTCTCCTCTTCCTGGCCGGAGCCCTCCTCTCGATTTTCGCGGCGCGAAGTCTATCCGCTTCGGGCCTGCCCTTCCTGCTGCTCTGCGCGGGTGTCTTCCGGGTCACGCTCCTCTTCCGCGCGCCGGATCTTTCCGACGACGTGTACCGATACGTCTGGG
>Ga0105249_10005445_pt1 | contig 10989 bp, 19 predicted proteins | sample KBSS44metaG_FD_81522 | JGI IMG/M metagenome (GOLD analysis project Ga0105249, IMG submission 81522) | Switchgrass rhizosphere microbial communities from Kellogg Biological Station, Michigan, USA - KBS S4-4 metaG | ecosystem: Host-associated > Plants > Roots > Rhizosphere > Soil | place...
ATGTTGATTGCTGCAAGAACCGTCGTTGCATAGTCGGAAAAGCTCGTTAGGCAACGAGACCAGAAGCAGCGTAGGCGGCTTCGGTGAAGTACCAAACTGCGGGTAAGCTGATCACGGCTCCGAGAAGGCTGGCGATAAGAACGTACAGCGAGTGGGTGTCGGTGTGGTCTTCCATAGCATCCTCCATCATCATGAGGAGAATGTAGGGACCCTTTCGGATTTTCTATGTGAGATTTCGCACACCGCAAACCGGCTCAGGTTGACCGGCCCAAGGGAACGTGAAGCCTTAAGGCAGGCTAGTTTTTAGAGTCTAGCCAAGGCCCTTGGACGGCTCACATTTCGATAATCAGGCCGACGCGGCCACCCATGAGAGCGAAGGCCTCGGCCATTACGGCATCGCGGCCACTGCGATACTGGCGCTTTTCTTCCTTGGTGAACCTGGTCGGCTTAGTCGGTGTCCACCGGCATGTCATGCAGGCTCTGCGAAATTTACGTCTGGACATTGTCATAATCACAGTGTGCTCGCCGACTCGAAAGCGCCGAACGAAGACGTCAGCCTTGTCATTCATGGCAGTCTCCATCATGTGCTTCTTGAGACCTTATTCCGTGCTTATGGAACACCGAGACGAGCCTCCGGTTTGCTGGTCTGCAGTCGTGTCCACAGCGCCTCTCAGAACCGGCTGGCTAGGCTCGGCATGGTCCAGCGAATCTCGACGCCTTTTTCTCAGGCACAAACCAAATGTCTTCTGACAGACGATCAACGCTCCTTAGCGCCAGAAAACCGCAGGAACTAAGGCGTTTTTAGCCAATCTCAGCGCCTTTAGGTAACTACGAGGTAACAAATGCCCGAAAATTGAGCCCGCCCAATGCTAACCGCTCCAAAGCCGAAGGCCGACGGCTCGCTCCCGCGTCTCGAACCGCAAAGACCTGTTCTTGGAAGGCGTGCATGGCCGCTCTGTTCTAGCACGTCGTTATCGAGACATCCTCGCTCAACTGGTCAGCGATCTCGGCGGCGATCCGTCTGAGGCACAAAGCATCATAGCACGCCGAGCCACCACGCTTGCCGTCTGGTGTGAGCAAACAGAAGCCAAGGCTGCGGCCGGTGAGGCTCTGAACGTCACCGAGTTCACCGCGGCCACGAATGCCCTCCGCCGCCTTCTGAACGATCTCGGGCTAGAGCGGAGGATGCGGGACATTACCCCAACGATCGACGCCTACTTGGCTAAGCCGCAGGCCTCTTAAGGAAGAAGCCCCAGCCGGTTGTGCGACCCGAGAAGGTCCGGCCGAGGCTTCCGTCGATGCAGAGGGACAGCTCGGGGTCGAACTATCCCGAGGGTGATATTAGCTCATCAGGCCAAAAGGAGAAGCCCAGGCCTGCCGAGCGCCGACCGAGACTTCTCTGTGACGGATGGCCTTGCGGGTACCATCCCGCGGCGATGTTAGCGCCTCTGCGCGGGCACAAGAAGCGCCTAATCGTAGATCAGTTCTTCGGCTCCGCCCCGGGGGTGTTTTTAGTGGGATCGGGCGTATCGGGATTTAATGCACCAGTGTTTTTGGTGGTAGCCGGCGGCGTCTGTGCAGACTTTGCATCGTTAGGCGTCACGCCAAGTGTCTTATCCGAACCCGGAGCCCCCGGCTCAGCAGGGTTTTCGGCTTTGACGGGTGTTCCGGCCAGAACGAGCATTGCGACTGCCAAAGCTGTAGCAGCATGTTTCATTTGTGGAGACCTCCTTGGGGAACAAAACTCAGAAGCCCCGGCACATTTTGGCTAATGCCGACCGGGGCTCCCGCCAACCAGCCCAGCGTCCGGCACGCCGGGCCAGGATTATTGGCTGAACCCTCAACGGTCCTTATGTCCGTGATGTTGAAAAAAGAAGAAGCCCGGCGGGGTAACGCGTACTTGGCGGGGTCTCAAGCCTCATAAGCAAGAAGCCCCGGCTAGACGTTGCGGCGCTAACCGAGGCTTCCGCGCCATCCCGCGTCTGTTCACAAACACACGAGTCGCTAACCTTGGCCAACCCAAGCTGATCGTGGTTGTTCCAAAACAAGAAGCCCCAGTCAGGTCTTTGCGAGGCACCGAGGCTTCCGGCCCGGCGTTTTCGTCTGCCAAAGGGGAGGCGTCGGGCCTAACCAGGGCGTCAGACCCTAGCCCTGGCTGCGCATCAAAACTCATTCTAGGTTGCGATGTTCCAAACTGTTCATCCCTGTCTCGCGCGTCCTATTAGTCGTGCGATCACTAGCAAGATCACCGCTCCTCCGATTGCAGCAGGAATTACGGCGATAATCGACGCAGTGACCCCGCCTCCAATATGCAGATGTAACCGCGGGAAAAGTAGCGAGCCGATTAACGCGCCCGCGATTCCTACCAATGTGTCACCGAGTAAATCGAGTCGGGTTCCCGGCACCAATTGACGAGCAAGCCATCCGGCGATGGCGCCGACGATAACAGCCGTGAGCAGTTCAACCATGCCCTCCCGCCTTCAACAAGAAGCCTCGGCCTGCGTTGGGGCAGACCAAGGCTAAGGGGAGATTAGCTCAACCAGCCCAAAAGAAGAAGCCCGGCGGGGTAACGAGACCGGGCTTCGAGGGATTGGAAAAGCACGCGGCAAGCACGGGGTGTGTGGGATGCCGCGCCCTCTACAAAGCTGCGGCGGGTGGATTGGTTCCCAAACAAGAAGCCCGGCTCGCCAGGAGTGAGCGGCCCGACGCCTTGCACGGGGGGTGTGGGTTGACGCCGAGCCTAACCAGGATGGAGGGGGAACTGATCCTGTCCCGGCTTACTGGCCAACCCTATTGCAAGTGCGATGTTCCATAAAGAAGCAGCCCGGCTCCAACCGGGCTTCAAGGAATCCACTCACTCAACACAATTCGGACATTCTGCCGGACGGATCCCTTGATTACCCTGATGATGTGCTCGCGCGTTTAGCCGGTCCTAAGCTTATTAGGACAAAAGTGATGCCAACGGCGCCAAGAGCGCCCGCCGTAATCGCACCCCAGTGGACACCTGACGCTTGAGCTTTCGACGGAAGGCTCAGGAACACGTACTGCTTGGTTGGCCATCTGCGCCTCCTTACTATTGAATCGCGCTAATGTCCGCCTGCTGTGTGTGCGTGGTGCGCGGCTTTCTCATGTGCGCTAACATTGCGCATGTGGTAGGGAACGATTAGGGACCGTTTGCACCTAGCTTTCGGCAACACCGTAAGAGGCGTTCGACATGGCGCCGTTTGATCGAAGTCGATCCTCTCTCCTGTTCGATGAAGGCGACATCGTCCTCGTAGTCGAGATCCAAACGTCCAAGCCAACATTTCTCGATCAGTGAGGCGACATCGAATCCTTCAATGGTAGAGACGTATTCTGCACCCTCGCGCAGCTCAGCGAGTTTTTTGCGCTGACGTGATGTCAGGGCATCAATGCCATATTCAGCTACAAGTCCCTCCAGAAAGTCGCGCTCCCACTGCGTCCAGTCCTCTGCGCTTGCCAGGAGCCGACGAGCCGCCGCGCGGACCCTTGCCGGATCGCGACCGAGCGCGAGCATCTCCTTATATGACGCCATCGCTCCCGCGGCGGTATGCGAGCGTCTCGCTCATGATCTCCTTGGAATGTGCCAAAGATTTGTTCTTTGGTTCACGCGACTTAGCGGAGTTATTTGTGATGTGCGTAAGGTTCAAAGGAAAAACGGAGCTTATGCGGGGCAGGAAGAGGTGCGTCGTCGGCGAAAAGAGAAGCCCCGGCCGGGTACGAATCCAGGATGAGTTCCAACCGAGGCTTCCTGTCAACATGAGGGGGATGGCCTTGCGGGTTCCATCCAATAGGGATGTTAGCGCATCAGCGCGGATACAAGAAGCCCCAGCCGTGTGCGAACCGGGGCTCTCGCGGCGCCGGGTTTGCTCTTTCCTTTGGGAGGAAAACCAAGCCGAAGCCTAACCAGGGCGTCAGACCTAACCCTGGCTGCCCCGCAAACTCGCTCTAAGTTGCGGTGTTCCGAACGAGAAGCCGGGCGCTGCGTTCTGCGGACCGCCCTGCTGCTATCCACACACAAGCGCGATTAGGAAGAACGTTGCGAGCAGCGCAAGTATCGGTACGAGGAAGGCCACGACGGTTTCGTGTTGCTCAACGAAGGCATGCAAATTCTTTATCGATTCCATGATTGCCAGCTCCCTCGAAGCCCAGGCCCATCGTAGTGAGAGTCTTCGAATGAGGGTGTGGCTGCGTTGCAACAGCACCAGTTTGTATGGTGTTCACTGCAACGGAAAGAGAAGTTGGTCGTTGGGATCAGTGCTCAGCAAAACGAGGGAAACACGATGCGCATTTTTATGGCTTTCGCCATCACCATGGCAGCGGCCATCGGTCTTGGAGGCTGTTTCTGGCACCACCAGGCGGCCGTGGTCACACAGCCAGCACCGCCCCTCAAGTAGCCAGCTTTATTCCCTGCGGCAGCGGCTTATCCTCTGCGGCAGTAGCCAGCCCCGGTCGGATCTAAGCCCCTGGCCGGGGCTTCTAGAGCTTGCTGACCAACCGACGCCGACTTACACAATCCAACCCAAATCTCTCGCCCTGTCATTGGCGACCTTCCATGCTTTGGCAAGAAATTCTGCGGAGGTCATGGCAATGCGGGGATCGTCCTCGTGCACCATGTCCGTGGCGGCTAACCACAGCTGGGCCCTAGGCTTGACGTAGGTCACCGAATAACTGGTGCCAGGCAGCGTGACGATAATGCGGTTGCCATACACCTCAAACGCTAAGTTCAGGGTCAAAGCCAGGCATTCTGTGAGCGTAATGCAAACCGATTTGAAAGACTGCCCGCAATGTCATGGACCGCTCATGGAAATGAAGCGAACTAGAACGCGATAGGGCTTGGACGGGTGGTCTCGGTCCTAGCCCCTAGATTTTGCGATGGAGATGTTGGTCGCCTGTCAGACAAACGAATCAATAACTGTCGATAGGGACGGGAAAACACCCCTTTGCGCGTTATGGCCTGACCCCCTGTCAAGAAGCGCCGACGAGGGAGATTAGCCGCAGCTAGTGTCTGTGGGCGACCGAAGCCGGATCGCAGTTACCCCTATAGCCGATACGCAGCGCTCCCTCCACGCAACTCCTCAATACTCACGGTAACGCCTCGGCTCATAATAGCCGTCGTCGTAGTCTCTATAGCGTCTGGGCCCGTAATATTCCTCGCCATATTGCCGGTAGCGCCTCGGCTCGTAATACTCATCATCGTCGTCTCGGTGTCTCGATCCTTGCTTTTGGTCCCAGCAAGGCTTGCAAGACCAGCCCTTCCCGCCATGGCGTTCTGTGCGATAGCCATAAGGACAATTATCTCCAGACTGCGTACAACCAATCCTCTCGATCGGAGAATTATGTGGGAACGAGGCCCCACTGCTCGTTGGCGAATTGGCGTGAGCTGCCCAGACCAGTGAGCCGCACAGCAGTGCGGTAGTCCCCGCAAGAGCAATTATCGTTTTTCGCATCTCTTAAAATCTCCTTGAGCATCCACGTGCCTATTCGAGGTTTTTAGAAGAAGCCGGGCGGCCTGGCCCAGGCCGGGCTTCCGCGCCTTTGGGAGGACGCTAGCGCGGAACTGCAAGTAAACCGCGCCGAGGACATCAACATTTGCGAGTTCGTTTATTTCCAAAAGAAAAGCCCCGTGCTAGCTGGCGGGGCTCAGATGAATGACCCTAGTCCGGGGTCAGGATTGTGTATCGGCCCTAATCCGGGGCCGCTGAGAACTATAAGACGATTCGCAGCGTTTCGTTTTCGGCGCAAAAGAAGCAGCGCATCCTCCGGCTTTGGCACACCCGCTAATCCACTTCATTCTTTCGTCGTACAAGCTCTTGCGCCAACTGTACCCGCAGATGTTCGGGAAGACAAATGTCAGTGAGCTTCCACTGCCAGTCTCGAAGGCTCAGCCCTACCTTGAATTGTTCACTCTTCGGTTTGTCTGGCGGCAGGTAGGCGTGAAAGCGCGTTATCCCGTATTCCGAATGCCACCACACTTGCCATGCATTGCGCCATGAAGGGCCGGAGAAGGGAGCAACTTCGCTGGAGATTTTGGCTCCATCTTTGACAGAACCCTTGTTTAGAAAATCCAGCAAGGTTTCTGCGTTGAGAAATTGAGCGATAACTGGCTCAGCAAGCGCGGCACCTACTCCATCGCAACCCACAAAACTAAATGTCCGCCGGCTGGTGATTGTTTGAAACAAAGGGGGTAACCGGACGTTTGACGGCCTCTCAGTTCTTGGCTGGTCGGGAGAAACAACATGATCCGTTTAATCGCCGTTGCTGCTTTCGCTTTAACCGTCACAAAATCAGCGCACGCGTTGACACTCGTGCCGCTTCACCAGCCCGAGGGTATGACCACCCAAGTGCGCTTAGCATGCGGGCCGGGTAGGACGCGAGTTGGTGGTGTCTGTGTGGCTAGGACCACCATCCGGCACACCCGTCGGCATTATCGCCGATGTGTGCGATGGCATGGAGGTGCTTGCGTCCGGTGGCACTACTACTGAGCCAGCGGCCAGGGGTGGCTCAATCAGGATTAGCCGCTAGGTAGTTCGGCAGCTTCACGACGCTACTCGCGATGGGTCGGGCCTCATCTATGGTGAGGACGTATTCATACCTCTATGGCCTCGGCTGGTTCATCACGGCGAGGATGGTCCACCACCATCACCTTCAAAGTTTCATCCTTGGCCACTTTGATTGTCTTAATCGAACCGACCCTTGGGAGGAATGCCGGTGACGCCGAGAAGCAGCTTCGAAGTGCCGTCTCTCCGATAGATGCGCAATGAAAAATGTTTTTCGACGTACTTCATGTGAGGTCTTAAAAGAAGCCCGGCAAGAGAACCGCGCCGAACACCTCAACGTTTGGGAGTTCAGTTATTTCCAAAAGAAAGCCCCGACGAGGGAGATTAGTCGGGGCTAGTCGTCTGTGGGACCGACCCATGCCGGGATCGGCTAAAACCGCTTATATCTGATTCGCTGTTATCTAGCGCCGAAGGGGGGCTCGCCCTTCTGGGCGAGAAGTCGGCGGGCGCGGCCTACTCCAGAGCACCACCCATCCTGAATGTTTTGCTTGCCTTTCTGAGGATTAGCCTCCGCGCACCTTTATCGTCAAAAAGAAACGGCTCCAGGAGGCTCGTCCTGAGGCCGCAGATCGGTGAGGAAAAACCCCTTCCTTCAACAATGCTCACAAGGTGAAGTTCCGGGTTGGTGTGCGTAGCAGCGCGTCAGTGACCCATGTCACAGAGAAAACGCCTAATGGTGCTAGAATACTAGGATGGGAACTCCCGAAGTCCCCAAACCCCCTAGGAGGAAACCATGGTTAAAGCGTATCTCAAGTCCGTCGTTGCGGTCGCGTTCTTGCTTGGTATGGCTACGGCGGCTCTGGCTGTAAACGGCGAGTTCGGTAACATGTGCGCGGCGAGTCTCGCCGCCGGTAAAGACACACCGACCGACTGTTCCATCAATTCACAAATCCAAGGCAAAACCTATTGCTTTGGAAGCCAAGAGGCCATGGCTGAGTTCATGAAGAACCCCACGGAAAATCTCGCCAAGGCGCAGGCCTATTATTCAAAGAAGCATCCTGGTTAAGCTGAGACTGCTGCAAGAGATACGCACAAGGCTCCTCCGCTCCTTGCCAGGGGGGCCTTGTGCATGGGGGCTGCCCACACAAAGCCGTGCCATGAAGGTATTTTGCCATCTCATTGTCGCAGCGGCAGTGGTCGCGCTGCTCTCGGCTGCTCCGTCTTCGGCCGAGGCCAGCTGCAGCAAGAGCGTCACCATGTACAATGCATGGTGGTGTCCCTATTGCCGACAAGTCAGGGGCATCCTTGCGCGCAATCACATTAGATACAGCATCCTCGACGCGACTTCCGCTCAAGTCCAAGCGATTATGCTCAGGCGGTTCGGCGATACTGCCGTCCCACGCACTGTGATCGGTGGGCTCGTCGTCGAAGGCGTCGACGAGGCACGCATCCTACACCTCTGTCGCGGCTGACGCCGGTCAGAAGCGATGGTCTAGTCCACCCCAACGCCGCCGCTAGGTGGCCAATTGATCGGATCGAGTAGGGCGACCACGAACGCGAGAGCCGACGTAGCGAATCAGACATAGCGAAGTGGCTAACGCCGTTAACCATCGCCCTCAAGTTTTCAGAAAGGTGACAGGTGAAAAATAGCAGAACGTCACTCATCGCGCCGGGACGCGAATATGGATCAATGGACACCTCAGAGGCGGGTTCTGAGTACCTACGGCAGTGCATTCCGCCGACGGCGGAGTTTTCATCGCGTGGGCTTGGGAATTGCCGCAACCATCGTAGCAACTGGGCTTGCTTTCATAGGCGCGGCGGTGATCCGGCTCGAATTGCTTGAATTCCTACGCGCGGACATTTTCTCAATCGTTCTAGGATTGACCTTCGTCCTTCTAGGGGTGATCGCCATCTCGGCTTACGGTGTGGTTCGGGCAATAGAGTGGTTCAGCCGTTCATGTCCAGACGAATGGTGGCATGCGCGTGAAGTTCGATGAGGAGGCGTGGCAGGCTATTGATGCCGTCCTCCGTCTTAGGCAATAGCTCTCACGGTTGCGTGTCGGAGGTAGCTCGTTCCCGAGAGATGACGCACGCGGGCCATGAACTGCGGTTTCACCCACTGAGCATCAGGAAATCGCAGTTTAGGAATTGGGCAGCGTTCAAGCCTACTCGTTCGTAGGCGGGCACCTAGTTCATCTCTTTCGGTACCGGAAAGAGCGATGAAGGCTGAGCCCGCGTATGCCAAGCCCTGCGCACCAGCCCGAACCAGCAACGCCAGAGGAGCTTTTGTCTTGCGATCACGCGCCGTGCCGATGATGACAAACGAGCCTTCAGTGAAGCATTTGGTCTTAAGCCAAGTTTTGCTGCGTCCGCTTCGGCATTTTGAGGAGGCAAGTTTGGAAACGATCCCTTCGAGCTGGTGATCTGCGCAGGCTCGGAAGAATGCCTCGGCGTTCCGGTGAACTCTTCGCTGAACAGAAACGGGGGTTCACTCGGAATAAGCTTTTTCAGCTTCGCCCTTCGCTCCGCGATCCTTGCCGTTCAAACGCAGCAGATCAAAAGAGCACAGGATTAGGCGATGAGGCTGCCAACGAATTGCTGATTTGAGCGCCTCAAAGTCCGAGAGGCCACGCTCATTCTGAACGATCATTTCGCCGTCGATAATGGCAGAGCGGCAGTCAAGCTTAGCTGCTGCGTTTGCTATGCTGGAGTAACGCTCGGTCCAATCGAAGCCGTTGCGGGTGAACGCGCGTGCTTTGCGCCGCTCGGTGATGAGGAGCGTTCGGTATCCGTCATGCTTGACTTCATGGATCCACCCTGCGCGTGGAGTAGGGTGATCAACTGACGTTGCGAGTTGCGGCTCGATGAACTCCAGAGACATGCAACCGATGTAGCAGAGACCAATGAAATTGCGAGTCCGGCGTGTCAGGACGTGCTGGCGTCGAGTTCACTGACGGCCAAAGGGCTGTGCTCTTCTAGTATTGGTAGTTCTGGTTTGCTCTCGGCACCGGCATTGACGGTGAAGCGGTTCCATAACCGTTCGTTCGCGGGGCGTATTGGCCCTGTGATTGTCCCGACGAGTATGGCGCTGGATCATAAGAGTTCGCAGGCGGCGGATCGTATGCTTGCCCGTACTGCTGGGGCGGTGACGAAGGCGGATCGTTTGCGGAAGAAAACCAAGGGCGGCAACAGCCTGACAGCAGTAACAAGCATCCTGCCAACGCTATGATCGTTGAGGTCCTCATAAAGATGTTATCGTGCTCAACTCATTTCGAGCCGGTTAACCGTTGCCTCGAGCAGGGCGCTGGGATGTGAGGCTATGGAGGGCCTGCTTTCACAAAAAGTGCTGGATAGCGAAAGCTTGGCTGGTTTTCAAAGACCCGCAATGGTTTAGCGGTTTTCGTGCACACTGCATCCACCAGCTTATGCGCACGATCTCCCCGATCTCCACAGGGTGACATTCTGGCCGCCCTTTTATTTTGTTCTATGATTCAAACAGTGCAGGGCATTGATTCGCCTGCTTCAAGCCGCCGGGTGGCCAAAAAAGGAAGGCCCCCCACCCCCCGTCAGGGTTGAGCGGCCAGTATTTTGTTAGAGGAGTGACTCGCATAGTCCAGAATCAACTCAGGGCGCTAAGGCCCAAAACCTACGACCCCCAAAAAGCGTCTTAGCCAACTGGCTACCTACGCGGCCAAAACGTTGCAGGCCGCTATCGACTCCGGTTGCGGCATCAAGATCGAGATTCCTCCGCGCGCGGACGCTGAATCCACTGTCACCGCCTTCGAGGAGTGGAACCGCAAACGTGCGCGTTAGACTCCGCGGCATAAACTCCGTCAACAAAACGCTCAAGGACGGCACCCGCGTCACTTATTGGTACGCCTGGAAGGGCGGGCCGCGTCTTGACGGCGAGGCCGGAGATCCAGAGTTTGTCGCGAGCTACAACCGTGCGGTGGCGAGCCTAAGGGCGCCAGTCGAGGGCTTACTCCTTAACGTGCTCGTCAAGTTTCAGCAGACGGATGAGTTCCGACGGCTCGCTGAGCGGACCCGCGAGGACTACAGAGAGATCATTGACAAAAAGATCGAACCTGAGTTCGGCGATCTTCCCCTCGCTGCTCTTTCTGAATCAAAGAGAGAGTGTCGGCGCGTGTTCAGGGAATGGCGAAACCGTCTCGCCATCAAGTCCAAGCGGCAGGCTGACTACGCATGGGCCGTACTAGCGCGCATCCTAGCGGTTGGACTCGACTATGGCTGGTTGGACGCCAATCCGTGCGAGCGGGGAGGGCGCCTTTATCGCGGCTCGCGGCGCGATAAGATTTGGACGCTTGATGATGAGCTCGCTTTTGTCGAGAAGGCCCCGCGCCACCTTCACCTGCCCCTAACACTTGCGCTTTGGACCGGACAAAGACAGGGCGATCTTCTTCGGCTTGCCTGGTCGGCCTACGACGGAACCAACATCGCGTTACGTCAGTCC
>Ga0105249_10005453_pt1 | contig 10980 bp, 11 predicted proteins | sample KBSS44metaG_FD_81522 | JGI IMG/M metagenome (GOLD analysis project Ga0105249, IMG submission 81522) | Switchgrass rhizosphere microbial communities from Kellogg Biological Station, Michigan, USA - KBS S4-4 metaG | ecosystem: Host-associated > Plants > Roots > Rhizosphere > Soil | place...
GCCGTTCGACCGCATTCGAGCCTCGATTACCGAACTCCGATCGAGTTCCGACAACACCACGAATCCATCAACCAGGGTGCCGTTCCCAAGTGACTACTGGTCCGAAAATCCCTGGGCAGGTCATGATTCCCTGACGCCTCCAACAGTTCTACGCTGTCCCATCTAAGCAGGAGGGGAACACTATGAATTGGGAAGAGATCGGCGCGATTGGTCAGGTGTTGGGTTCCATCGCGGTATTCGTCACGTTGGTGTATCTATCGGTTCAGGTCAACCACGCGAGACAAGAGACCCGACGGCTCATCAATCAGGGTCGTCTTGAAGGGGTGCGTGAAATGCTCGTCACTCGTTTGAGTGATAAGACGTTGTCGGACCTCAACTCGAAGGCACACGCCGCGCTTGGCGGAGAACCCAACGAATTCATGCGTGAGTTGATGAACCGGACGAGCCTGACGGTGGAAGAATCCTGGCGGCTTTTCATCGAGCAGATGGCCTGGTGGCAGTACCGCACTCAGGTGATCCCCTACATTCAGGAACTGAGCCCATCCGAGCGACTCGACTTCGAGACGACCACTAGGCGCTTCTACAGCCCCGATGTCAGCCGCCAACCGGTGGCCGCTCTCTTTTACAAATACAGCCGACCACTTCTGAATAATCCCGAAGCCGTCAGTTACGTCGATAACTTGTTGGCTCGACCCGACTGAATCGCCACCGAAGGGAATCGGAACGACCAGCAAGGACTCAAGCCGCGTTTACGACAATAACGAGTTGTTCCCGGGGTTCAAACTGTTCCGACTGCGAGAAGCTACTGGTGAAGCTCGCGGCGATCGACGTGCGGGCACACCGCGACGATCTGAATCTGGTCGGTGCGCGCGGAGACGTTCTATAGGGACGATTGGGGATCGCTCGTAGTCGGCGCTCGTTCCAACTCGGGTCAGGTCGAGTCGATACATGCGGGCGCATTTGAAACACCCGAACGACCCAAACTAGACTTGGCCGCATGTTATTGCGAACACGCACTTCTGATTCGGTGTCGCCTATCACCGCGATCCTTTGGGCGGACGTCGCGTTCGAAATCGGCGTGGGTCTGCTCGCGCTGGTAATAGCGATTGTCGACGCACACTGGTTCGGCGTTTCGCGAGCGTGGTTGTTCGGCATCGCAGCCGCTTTCGGCGTTGCTGCGGTCGCAATTGTTCCGATCGCACGGCAACCGCGCGCGCAGTTGGTCAAGGTTCTCGCGTGGGGAAACACACTTGGCGGGGCCGTATTGTGGGGTGCGCTCGCGTTTTACTGGACGAAGTGGACACCAGAATCACGGGGGATGCTTGCCGTCGTCGCGGACGGGTTCGTCATTCTCGGTGTAATCGAGCTGTTCGCCGTGAGGCGGATCGCCTTCCGCTAACACCTTTGCATTTCGCCTAAACCGTCGTGCACACGTTCCCGCCATCGCTGGCTCGTTAGGCGCGTTCGACCCACCGTGTCGACAAACCCGGCGGCATATCGCGTCGCTAAGGCGTTATTCCGCGTTGACGCTTGGCAATGGCCTATGTCTCACGCCACACTGACCAATCAAATTTTCAACGGTTGCAAGGGATGACTGGACAGAACATTGAACATCATCCCCTCGCGCCCACGTTCTTCGCGAACATTGCGATCGCGTGCTTGCGTATGCCGTTCTGTCGCTGCTGTCGCTGCATGTGCTTCGACCCGATTACAGCCAATCGACCACATGATCAGCGACTATGCGGTCGGTCAGTACGGTTGGGTGATGACGACCACATTCCTCGCGCTAAGCGTCGGTTGTCTGACTCTGCTGCTCGGACTGTTTTGCAGCGGTCCAAAGTCAATCTTCGCTCGCCTCGGTACGCTGCTGCTTGGTGTCGCATCAATCGGCTTGGTAGTGACTGCGATCTACCCTACGGATTTGGAAGCGACGCCGACTACCCATTCGGGCGAAATGCACGACATGAGCTTCTTCGTGAACATAGGAAGTGTCTTTCTCGCGACTATATGTCTGGCGGTGGAGTTTGGCAGCGATCCGCGATGGCGTAGCTACCAACGCAGCGCCGTCGCGCTGACGTTGCTCGTTGCAGTGGCGTTCATCTTCCAGTTCCTTACCCTTCACAAAGGGATGCCCTACGGCATCGCGAATCGGTTTTTCATATCGGTATTGTTTGCGTGGTTCCTTACGACTTCGATTCGACTGCGTAGAGTCGCTCGCGGATGAGGAGTCCGATGCGCGTCACCGGGCAGGCAGTTGTACATCAGGTCCGCCAAGTCCTGCTCGGCGTCGTCGTTCATCGCGTTCCTCGCAAAAACTAGGCCGGGCTGTTGGAAGCCCGGCCCAAGGCGCACACCGACCAGAAGCCACCACCTAATCGACGTGCGGCGCGCGCACCATGACGTAAGCGCGCCTCAAAAAGATGCGCTGACGCAGCGGTGCCCGCAAGGCGTTTTGGCCGCGGCCGCTGTCGTCACATCTTCGCCCTGACGGCCTTTCCTTGATCGGTTACTGCTTGGCGCGCCGCGTGAACTAAGTTGATTAGGTCGTCGATGTGCGCAAGTTGGCTGGGCTTGTCGTCCGGAAGCGGTTCAGCAGCTGGCCTTCATCAGGGCCGCTTCGAAGCTGTCCGCCGCCTCCGGTACGTATATTTTCATGAGAAACATCGTTTCTCCCTCGACCTTCACATTTTCGTACGTGATACCTACCAGCTTGGGGCCGGAGGAGTTCTCAACCGCGACGCGAAGTCGCGCGTAGATACCAGAGTGCCCGCGAGTTGCGCATACAGTCGCGAAAGTTCCGCGAGTTCGTGTCGCAACGAGTCGCGCGTGAGTTGCTTGCGCTGCGCGAGATATTGGAACAGGCCGCCGACGAACCCGGATACGGCTGGGATGATCGCTGCATACAGTTGGCTGTACGTCGTGGCCGATTCCACGCACATCAGCGCCGGACCATCGCGCGGCTTACGTACCGCGGCGGCGGATCGTCGGCGATCGCCCGCATGATTTCCTCGACCGTGCCGACCGGGACCCAACTACCTACTCGTCGGACCTCGACGACGTCGCCGCGGAATCGCGGTACCGCGCCGTATTCGGCTTTGCAGTAGTCGCGAACACATTCGCGCTCGAACTCGTCCGTCGTATCGAGGTCCTGTCGATTCACCATTACGCCTCCCCGCGTTTTGGAATCGCGAGATATTACACGCGGGGCGCCTCGACGTGGTCGTTGGCAGATAAGGTCGGCAACGTTTCCGACCGCGCGGCGCGCGTTCGCGGAAATTGCCTACATAGTGCCTACACGGCGCTTTGGACCACGTCGCAGAACTAGAACAGATCGCCCTAACTCTTCGATTTTATTTGGTGCCCGGGCCCGGAATCGAACCGGGATGACCGTTAGGTCGAGGAATTTTAAGTCCCTTGCGTCTACCTGTTTCGCCACCCGGGCGGCAGAGAGTGGAGGCTGGGAACGACTTCCGATTCAATTCGCTACACCACGCCGCTGTTGGCTTCGGCGATCTAAGGTAACGAGTTACCCCAGATCCTACACCACCTTGCTATCGACACAGTGCGGTCGTTGGGCGACCACACCGTGCCTCATCACATCAAGCAGGGAGAGTATGCCATGTCGTGTGGCCTTTTCCCCTTCGGGTAACCAGCTCCATTGAGAGTGGTTGCCATCGTATCAAGCCGCCCGCTCTTCAAATAAAGCGGGCTGGGTGTAGCGCAGAGAACTGTGTGGTCGAACCGTGTTGTAGTTGCGCCAGGCGGCAATCAACCGACGCGCCATATAACTGACTCGTTGCCGCAATGGGAACCACCCGACGGACCCGTCCAGCCGAGAAAAAGGGTATGCCGGTCCTCGATCTTGTCCGATCGCGACTCGACAGGACCTTTTTTAGAATACTCGATAGCGGGGCACCAAGTGCCTCACCCTTTATTTTGGTCACACCAAGCGGCGCTGGTGCGACTTTGCATAGGCGGCGCGGCTGCACCTTCTCTGGGGCATGGTGCACATCTTTCGACGGTAGGGGCCACGGTAGGCATGTGCCTCGGCGACGATCAGCGTCGCCGACAGTACGTGCTGTAGCCAACGTCGTTGCTCGCCAGCAGCACGAAACTCAACATCGCCGCGGTGCGAGGCGTCACGCGCGCACTTGACTGACGCGCTCGCGACTGCGCCCCGACGCCCGGCAACCTGGTCCTACGTTATGTGTGGTAACTAGCTGACGCGCGATCAATGTCCCGCGTAAAACGCGTCGGTCGAACGCGCATATGGAGATCGCAGGTGGAAAAGACGCCGAGTACGAGCCGTGCGGCCGAAATATTGCTTGAGGCAATGCGGATGCAAGTGTCCACAAGAAGGCGCCTGCAAGAACTGCAGGCATTAGCTCGCCCCACCGAGGACGAGCGCGACGAAGCGTGGATATTGATACGCACCGTGCGGGCGCTAGCGGCACAGACGCGACGACTTAGAATTGAAATGTCCAAAGTTCGTATGGGGGCGTGAGAGAGCGCCCCCTGCTCAGAAACTAAATCGAACCATCCCGGCGTCCATCATCGCGGACGCGAAACCGTATTGCTGACGCCGCCGGATGCGATCCGCACACGAACATTTCGGGATTTTGAAACCTGCAATTACCTCGATGGCCCGAACGGTTGCGGGCCGCCGTCGCAACTATTGGAAACCACCGGCGCGACTGTTCGGTCCATGGAAGAAATACGCCGAACGCGCCAACGAGTTGGCGGGCGCGCAGAAGGGATTTGGCTACAAGCTCAACCAGACTAATCGCGGCGCCTACGCAAGGACATCAGGCGCGAATCTGACCGGCAACGAACAGCGCGACTTTGGGGAGTCGGTCTCGGAGTTCGTCCAACGAGAGTCGATCTGCTGCGGGAATGTGCCACGGCCGCGTGACCAACCCGCGGCTGACTCGCATGTCTCCGGTTTCGACGTCGAACGTCCATGAGCAGAAGCGCCGCTCCTGGTGCGCCTCCTCGATCCACCAGCCTCCCGCCAAACAACCGTCCTCGGCCAGGGCACGTCGATGCTGCATAAGAGCGCCTCCCGAAACAGTGATTCGACAGTAGTCCATCGTGGTCGCGCCCGGGTGAGCGCCTTGTCAGCGTTTTGTCGAGAATTCAGGTACGCCGAATCTCTGCGCTTCGAATGAACGCCAACCGCGGCGTCACGCTAGCCGAAGCCGCAATCGCGATCGACGTCGACGAGCGACGTTACGTATTTGCCTCAGGAGAGGCTACGCAAGATATCGAGTAGGCGGGCTAGCGAATGAGCAAGCTAGTTGGCGCTTTGTGATCGAGTTAAGGTCGCGTTGAGTTGGTCTGGAGTTTGGCTGGAGATCAAAACCATCTGTTCGACGAACTCCAGAATGCTGTCGTTGAACACATCGCCGTGGTCCGTTATCAGCTTGCCGTCGACGTATACGTTCAGATACGGATTTCGACCTGCAGACGTCAGGTTCCTCTCCAAGACGGATTGATCCAGGTGAATGGCCCCGCCGGGCTTGTCATCTGCCCATTCAGAAGACACGTTGGAGTAGACGTTGAGCGCGTGTTCGGTTTCAACGGGTGTTTCCTGGACGACCTCGTCTTCGGTCTGTGTTTTGGACTGCTGCTTGATTGTCGACCCGGGCGCAGGAATCAGCTGGTGTGTCCTATATGGCGCAAAGTGACCAACCGCCATTCGATCGGCTGGCCCCTGATCTACATATTCCCGGGTCCGACTAACTGCGTTCCAACGGTTCATGGTTCTGTGTTTTTCAAATGCCGTTGAGAACCAGCGGCCTGTCGGAAAGGCGAAGCGCGTGGCCCAATCGGCCTCAGAGGTCAGGATGACGAGCGATGGGAGCTGTGTCGGAAAGTAGGTTCCACGAGCAGCGGACAAGTCACTTAGCGGCGCGAAATCCAATGCCTGAAAAGCTGGATTTAGAAGAAGCACCAGATCTCCGAATCCAGCAACGTCGCAAGCGGCGTTAGGGGGGCACTGACAATCGCTGCTGCCGGCGCCCGATGGGGTTGGGCACCCAGCGTCGCTTCGTACAAATCGACCCACCATCGATTGGCTGAGGGCGTCGAAGACAACAGCTGCGCCAAAGCTATGTCCGATGACAACCAGCTTGGTCCGGTTGCATCCTTCGCAGATTACATTCCGCACCCGCTTGATGACTTCCAGTTCGTTCAATACTTCGGTCACAGATCCGTGACCCACTTCTGCCGCCGTGTTTTTACGGTCCCAGAAGGTCAATTCCTTCAATCCCGGCAGATTGATCGACTCACCTCGCCAGCCCAGATAAACGCCAACGACAGTCCGGGGTCGTTCCCCATGATTTGTTGCGTAACCCGACTCGGCATTGGTCACGCGAAGCATGAGCTCACGAAACTTCTTCACGTCGGTATCACGTCGCCCCGCATTGTGTTTCCAACCGTGCACGTAGGTAACAATGAGCAGATCGTCTTCGCCCGCAAGTTCACGAATTCTCCCCTCAACAAAATCCCTCTGCAGGTAGTCCCATAGTTGACCTTGGTCATCGAACTCAATGAAACCGAGCGTCAGGTTTGCTCCACTGCTGGATCGGACCGATTGAACCGCATTCAGATAGCAGTGTTGGTCACCTTCAACTTGACAGGATGTGTAGCTGGTTCGGTACTGTTGGGGTGAGGTGCAACCGACTACAAGAACCGAGAGCCATAGAATCGTCCAAATCGAACTAGCCTGCAGAACATAGCTTCCTCGCGAATTTCGGCATGATGGTGGTCTTGACACACGCACGCAGCTGCTCCCCTTTGTTCGATTGGTTTCAATGAAGCGACACTCGTACACTTTGACCGAGTTGGCCTCGAAGCCCCCGACGATCCGGCCGCAGTCGCGGCGCCCATCACGGAATGTCGCCGCCTCGGTGTCGTCGCGCCAGCCGAAAACCGAATCTGCGCGGGACTCTCTGAGTGAAGGGGTGCTCACACCCAAACAGCCTGACAAAGCCGCAATAGCCAAGCCGTACCGGGTGTATATCAGGGTGCTTGAGCTTCGATGCAAGGTTGTGGACCGCTACATAGTCGACGGTTCGTCGACCGTCGGTCAACGGAAAGAACTGCCGATTCAGTCGACCTCGCGCGTGACTGAGATGCTTGCGCCGATGGTCCGGATGCGTCCATCCTTTGTATCGGTAGATGAGACGATCATCGATCACTACCTCTAACTGATCCGTGACTGGCGCACCTACCTTTGTGACGAAACCGTACCCGACCAACTCGCCGTTGAAGAAGTTTGCAACGCAATGGTCACCGCGAGCGATAGCACCGCGAAGGAAATCCTCCGACAACCCATAGTCTTTGCCCACCCACGGCCACAGCTCTTCAAGATCCGCTGCACGCGCGGTGTACCCCGGATCGAGCTCCGGAAACGCTATCCCCGGACTGTCATCACCCAATTCGACCAGGAAAAGATGAAACCCGAACCGAGCGAGGCGGCCCATGATCGCGCTGTACGCGATCTCTATGAATCCGTGGTCCTGGATGAGCTTCTTTCGCGTCGCGAGATACGCGCCAGCACTCTCCGCGGCGCGTCCGACACGATTACCCATTCGCCCGCTGGAATTGATCATGCTCGTCTTGTACGTAGGGCTGCATCGATGAATCTCCGCGGAGGAATCAACGCGACCAAGTCGCCGTCACTGACTAATGATCTGATACTTCCAACGGTCCGCCACCCCGTCGACAGCATCATCGTCAACCACGATCCACGGTTGCTGAGAACACTCGAGACCGGTACTAATCCCGCGTCGATGCACGCGCGCAATGCCTTGCGTGTCAGAAGCCCCGATAAACCTCGTCCGCGAACTCTCGGATCTACGACGATACGGCAGATCTCTGCCATGGCGTCGAGTTCGCAGTGCAGCGCCGATCGTAGAAACTCCGCGATGGGTCCTGGGCGAACCGACCCGATACCAACGTGACCGACTGGCTTTCCTCCCTCATCCACAGCGACCCAGCGCCCGAGATTCGCGGGTGCCGCCAGCCATGCCGCGAGATCGCTGGTTCTCGCGTAATCCGGCGGCCATCCCGGATCCACGTTCATTTGCACCTGCATTAGCGCTCTTAACCCAGGATCGTCACCATGATTCCATACGCGCGCTCTGAACGGCAGTGCCATGTGGTCTTCGAGTTCAACCCTAGAATTCATGCAAATCGCGTCCTCGCCTGACGAACCTATTGAGGCGCCACATCCAAATTCACCTTATTCACGAATTTCGTTTGCAATCCAACGATTCCACACACGGCTTTGCTCCACTGGCGGCAACTGCCGCTTGCGCCTAGATCGTACCGACACGGGCAATCAGCTCCCGCTCCAAAGCCTTTGCGTCTTCGACCGTTGCAGCGAGGATGGCGAGATGAACCTGGCCGCGCGGCAGTAGACCCGTGTTGTACGGCACGACTCCGCAAGGTAACGCATGCGTGTAAGCAAGTTCGCCAAGCAAATCGTAAAGTTCGCTAAAGCTGCGCGCGCGCACTTCGAGCGCCGTGTTCGTAACCCACGCCGATATCGGCGACCGGTTCGTTGCGGCGCGAACTTGATTGAGGCGTTCACCGAGTGCGAGCGCATAGGTGGCACCGTTGATTCTGCCGTTTATTTCCGCCAACAGATGGATCCGCTTTCCACTGTCACGATCGACGGTTTCAATGAAATCGATCCCGAGAGGGCCGCGGTATCCCATAGAGCTAAGCCAGCGCCCTAGCGTCAATGCCGAGGTGATCAGATCGCCGTCGAGTTCGGTGCGATGTGGAAATTCACTACCACGGTAAGCCGATCTGGCGTCGAGTCTCTGATTGGTGGTCGCGAGATGCACAACGCTACGGCCATCGTCTGAAATCCATAGCTGCAGATTGGGCGACGCGACCAACGGAACCCGCGTTTCGACAAGATAAGTACACAGATGTCTGCGTTGCGCCAGCCATTGGCGCACACCGTCGACGTCCAGATCTCCATTCGCAATCGTGAGATTGTCGACGCCATGCATCGACCACGCACCGCGGATCATCACACTTCCAGTGCCGGCGATATGGCGAGTGATAGCCTCGACCAACGCGTGGGCCGACTCGACACAGCCAACATCTGGCGACGACCAACCGCAGACTTCTCCATCGGGCGTCGGCACACCCAGTACCTGCGCCGCCTCGCGCACCCTGTCCTTACGATTGGCGAGATCGGTTGCGCCGACAGAACCCGCTTCGACAATGACTTCTCGGCCCGCACAATTCTCGAGCCGACTTCGTACGGCCGCCACTACCGGCGAAGCGAAGTAGGGATTCAGCTTAGCTTCGCGCGTGCGATCAATGCGTTCGGCGACGCGTGAGATTGCGTCACCATCTACAGCGAGCCGCGCCAGCAAAGAGCGTGGTGATGTGTTTAGCAGTTCAGCCGAAGCGTTGAGAGCCACTACGCCGTCTGTACCAGGGCCAACTCCCAAGTCACCCAGATAGTGAAGGTAGTTCGGATCCACCGGATCCAGCACGGCAACGATGTCACCACGCTGCGCCATCACTAGCGCGCGCTCTGCGTAACAATTCATTCCCCCGCCTTCCAACGACCTCAGCGTCGGGACATCAATACCTACGTAGTCGTGTAGGAAGATTCGCTGGATGCCCGGGGCTTGCAGCACTCTAAGAATGGTGGGCGCCATGTCCACCCTTTGCACGGCGCGCGTTGGAGAATCGGACAAGATCAACGACGGACCAAGTGCAAGGCGACTCCCGCACTATAGGGATCGATGCCAACAGAAGTTGTTGGCCCGATGTGAAAACACGTTCCACCACCCCACTATGTCGAGCGGCAATGGCGAATGAATGCGACGATGCACCCAAGGGGACTTCCACGGAAATCAAAGCCTTGAGCGAGCGTCTCGGGCTACTCAGATCGGTTCGCCGCGCGTACTTCGGCGTTCGCCATCGGGGTTTGCTTCTGCTGACATACATGTGGCGAAGACTCATGCTTCGCACTACGGTCATCGCGATTACCGGCAGTGTCGGGAAAACCACCGCAAAGGAATGTCTTGCCGCGATCTTGTCCGCGCATGCCACAACGATAAAGACGCTACACAACCGGAACGATGAATTTGGAGTGCCACCTACCCTAAGGGCAATCCGGCCTTGGCACCGTTTCGCCGTAATTGAAATCGGCACGGCTACACCTGGGTTGGTCGCGCGCTCTGCGCGACTCGTGAAGCCCGACATCGCGATCGTGTTGGGTGTCGCACGCACCCACACAAACGTCTTTCCGACGCTGGAGGACACCGCCGCAGAGAAGGCGCAGCTGTTGGCACACCTATCGCGCCGCGGCCTCGCGATCCTCAATGGCGATGATGCGCTGGTACGACGTATGGCGGAACGGAGCCCTGCCCGGAACGTGTTCTTCGGGCAGAGTCAGGACTACGACGTCGTCGCAGAGAACGTTCGTTCGTCGTGGCCAGAAAGACTTCGATTCGACATTCGTTCCGGCGCAGAAAGTCTGCCGGTTCAGACTCAACTCGTTGGCACGCACTGGGCCCCATCCGTGCTCGCTGCCCTTACAGCAGCAGAAGCCTGTGGGGTGCCTCTCGCAACCGCAATTCGGACAGTCGGTGACGTCGCTCCCTTTACGGCACGAATGCAGCCGGTGACGCTGCCGCAAGGCGCCGTTTTGATTCGTGACGAGCAAAATGGATCACCAGACACGTTGAATGCGATGCTCAAGGTGCTTCGCGAATCCAACGCCCGTCGACGAGTGGTCGTCATTGGCGACGTGTCGGACTCCAAAGCCAATCCCAAGAAACGTCAGCGAGAGATAGGCAGATTGGCTGCCGAGCTGTGTGAATTCGCCGTTTTCTTCAGTGATCATGGCCACCATGCGAAGCGTGCGGCAGTGACGGCAGGCATGGATCCCATGAGTTGCCACGCCATCTCAGATCTGAAAAGCGCTGCCGAACTGTTGAA
>Ga0105249_10005458_pt1 | contig 10975 bp, 7 predicted proteins | sample KBSS44metaG_FD_81522 | JGI IMG/M metagenome (GOLD analysis project Ga0105249, IMG submission 81522) | Switchgrass rhizosphere microbial communities from Kellogg Biological Station, Michigan, USA - KBS S4-4 metaG | ecosystem: Host-associated > Plants > Roots > Rhizosphere > Soil | place...
CTCGGACCGTCGGTCATGCGGAAAGAGCCGTCGAGCCGGTACGCGCCCACGTTGACGGTCGAGGCGTCGCCGCCCTGGCCGATCTCCAGGCTGAAGATCGAGCGCAGTCCTTTGACCGCGTCGAACACGCCATGCGGAAACCGCGCGCGGTGGAGCCGCTCCCACCGCCACGCCGCGGGGTCGGGACCCAGCCGCTCCCGCAGCAGGGCGACCGCTTCGCGCAGCGTCTGCGTGCGGAAGCCGGCGCACGTCTCGCGCGCCGGCGTCTTCACGTCGTCGCACCACGCCGAGTCCGACCGCAGGGCGTTGATGAGGAACCGCGACCGCACCGTGCGCAACGGCGCCTTGTCGCCGAGCTCGTCCCGCGGCATGCGCGCGAGCCCCGCGTACCAGGCGGCGTAGATCGCGGCCGCCGGCGAGTCCGGGGCGAACTCCCGGTTCCAGGCGTGCAGGCGAGCGAGCGCATCTCCGGACGCGGCGTCTGTGGGCTGCGTGTCGAGGAGGAGCGGGAGGAGGGTCGTCGCCTGGAGTGAGACGCGGTCGAGCTGGATCGACCGCACGTCCGCGACCCCGAGCTTTGGCTGCGCGAGGATGCGCTCCGTGATCCTGCGCGCGCGGTACGGCTCCGGCCAGTCGCGCGAGATCGCGTACGGGTACCGCTCGGACGCGACCCGGTCGTTCGCGGTCACGAGATATCCGCGCGGCGGATCGAGCGTCCGGGGCAGATCGTCGAACGGCACGTACCCCGACCAGTCGTCCTCCCCCGATCCAGCCACCGGGCGGAGACCGTCCGCGCGCGGACGGATCGGGATCGCCCCCGACGCCGTGTAGCCGATGTGGCCGTCCACGTCGGCGTAGAGGAAGTTCTGCGCCGGGGCGAGAAAGAGCCGCACGGCCGCGACGAACTCCTCCCAGTTCCGCGCGTGGTCGATCCCATCGATCGCCTCCGCGGTGCGATCGGTCCCATCGAGCGCCGTCCAGCGGAACGCGACCGCGGCGCCGAGAGTCCGGGCGCCCTCCAGGACGTCGGTGACGATCGGGCCGTGAACCGACGTGCGGACGAGGAGCTCCACGTCTTTTCCGCCGCGGACGCGGATCGTCTCGCGCCGAACGTCGAAACGCCGCCACTCCCCCTTCCAGCGGTAGCGGCCGGGGTCGGCCGGGTCGACGTCCTCGACGAACAGATCCTCGACGTCGGGCTCGAGGCTGGTGAGCGCCCAGGCGATCCGGTCGTTGCGCCCGATGACGACGCCGGGCAGGCCCGGGAGCGTGGCGCCCGTGACGGACCAGCCCGGCGAGACGAGCCGCGCGAGATACCACACCGAGGGCGTGCGCAGGCCGAGGTGCGGGTCGTTCGCGAGGATCGGCTTGCCGGTCGTCGTGCGTGAGCCCGCGACGACCCAGGAGTTGCTGCCCATGCCGCCGTCGTCGTCACGGGCGCCGGCGTGGGCGAAGGCAGCGTCGAGGCGAGCGAAGAGAAGGGCCGGGACACGGGACACGGGACTCGGGACACGAGAAGAGGCGGAACGGATCGCCGGCATCTTCCACTCGCCGTCCTGGAGGATCGTGAAGTCCGGCGGGACCGGCGGCAGCAGCTCCGCGGCCCTCTCCTCCCCCACCGCCGCGGCGAGCCGGACGCGCGCGATCTCGTCGCGCGCATTGCCGCCCAGGTCCCAGGCCATGAGCTTCGCCCAGACGAGCGCGTCGACCGGGTCGAAGGGCGCGGGCGCGCACCGGAGGATCCGGAACTCCACCGGCCGAGCGCGCGAGGTCGCGAGATACGCTTTGGCCCCGCCGACGTACGCCTCGATCTTTCGGCGCGCCGGCTCCGACAGACTCCGCCACGCGGACTCCGCGGCCCGGTGGAAGCCGATCGTCCGAAGGAACGTATCGGTTTCGACGAGCTGCGGACCCAGGATCTCGGCCAGCCGGCCCGCGCCGATCCGCCGCTGATATTCCATCTGCCACAGCCGATCGCGGGCGTGGACGTATCCCAGGCCGAAGAGGGCATCGGTCTCGTTTGCCGCCCGGATCGTCGGAACGCCGTGCGGACCCATCTCGATCGAGACGGCCGCCGAGATGCCCGGGACCCGGACGGAGCCGCTCTCGCGCGGGAACGTCGAAGCGACCAGGACCAGGAAGGCGGCGAGCAGGAGCGCCGCGAGAAAGAGGAGCGCGAGGAGGAGCTTCCTCACGCCGGGACTAGCGTTCGTCCGTCGGCTCGTTCTGCTCCAGCAGGGGCCCGAGGTCGTACGAGCCGTCGCCGAACTGGAGCGTCAGGGCGCCCTCCTCGAAGACGGTCCGTTCGAGAGACAGGTCGATTCCGGGGGGCATCCACGGCGCGACGTTCACCACCATGATCCGGTCGTCCGGGTAGTAGGTGAGGAGTCCGTGCGGCGCTTTCTGGACGACGTAGGAGAGGAGCTGGTCCGGGATCGGGATGAACGACAGCGCCTGCACCTTGTCGAGCACGAAGGCGAGGAACCCGTCCTTCAGCCGCAGCTGCGAGAGCGTCGCTTTCGCCGAGAGCGGGACGCCGAAGCGGTGAATCACGATCGTGGCGGAGAGCTCGCCCGGCGCGACGTGGATGCGCAGGTCGTGGAGGTCCGGGATCCGGTCCGTCAGCCGCGCGACCAGGCGGTTCAGCGTGGGCTCGTCGAAGACCAGGGCGAGCCCGCGCCACCGGACACGGAGATCCTCGGATTCCGGTTCGAGCTCGTCGGCGGGGACCGCTCCATCCATGCGCTGAATTGTACGGGACGCGCGCCGCTAGAGCGCGTACGCCAGCGCGAACCCGACCTGCGCGGCCATCAGCAGCAGGTACATGTGCGTCCACGCCGGATGGTTTTCGGTTCGCGCCAGCTCGTCCGGGTTCGCGAGCAGCAGTCGCGCTGTGTACGCCCCCCAGGCCGCGAGCGCCAGCCCCAGCACCGTCAGCAGCGTCCGGTTCCCGGTCAGGAGCCAGCCTCCCGACCGGTTCGGATCCGGCAGCCGGGCGAGCACCGGGATGGCGAGCCACGGCAGGACGAAGAACGGCGCCATCATCCGGGCCGCGCGCCCGACGCCGAAGCGCACCGGGAGCGTGATCACGCCGTGCTCCCGATCGCCCGCCATGTCCGAGAAGTCCTTGGTCGACGTCGCGCCCAGGAGGAAGAACGCGAAGACGCCGCCGATCGCCCACGGCTCGGCGAGGGCGACCGACGCGACGAACGACCAGCCCGCGACCTTGAGCAACCCGCCGCGGGTCACGGCGATCGTGAAATTCGCCCAGAACCAGTGCCTCTTGGATCGTCCGAAGGCCGGAAACGAGTAGACGAACGTGGCGAGCGCTCCGATCGAATAGATGAAGAACGCGGCGTGAAAGTGGAGCGGCGCGGCCAGCCGGTCCCCGAAGGACTGGTAGGGATAGGGCACGACCAGCCAGGTCGGCAGGATCGCGAGGACGTACAGGATCGCGGCGACGAGCCAGGCCGCTCCGATCGCGACTTCGCCCGTGACGAGCGGGCGATCCGGCTTGTTGAGGCGGTCGATCTCCAGGTCCGCGATCTGGTTGACGATGTTCGACGCGGCGTTCATCGCCGACGCGCAGAGCGAGCCGATGGCGACGGTCAGGACGATCGGCCACGTGATCCGCCGCGCGGGATCCGGGTTGTGCGCCGACCCGAAGGCGCACACCGCCCCGGAGAGGATCCCGAGCAGCGGCGGAAAGAGCGTGAACGGCCGGACGAGCCGCAGCCAGCGCTTCATCCGGCGGCCACCGGCCAGTAGATCCCGCCCTTCTCCAGGGACAGCACGATCTCGAGCGCGATCAATCCGCCCGCGAACGTGTTGAACGCGTTCGCGAACTCGTGGTCGGGCCGGAACCCGAATCGCCGCCCGAGGTCCGCGAGCACGCTCTCCGCGAGAGCTCCCAGGAAACCGCCGGCGAGGACGGCGAACACGACGCCGCGCGGCGCCCAGCCGAAGAGCCAGGCGGCGAGGGCGATCGCCAGCGCACCCGCGAACGAGGCCGCGGTTCCGGCGCGCGAGACCGCGCCCGGAGTCCCGGGCTCGACCCGCCGGAAGGACAGCGGCGACCGCGGGCTCTTCCCGAAGAGCGTTCCGACCTCCGTCGCGAGCGTGTCGGCGAGCGCGGCCGCCAGAGCCCCGGCGAACGCCGCGGCCGGCGCGCCGAGGACGAGGAACGCGATCGGCACGAGGCAGTTCGCCGCGACGTTGGCGGCTCCCCGGCGGCCGCGGTCCGTCTGCGCGACGCCCGCCTCGGCCTTCACGCCGTAACCCCACTTCGTCGCACCGGTTGCGAGCGCGAAGAACAACCAGAGGAGCGCATATGCCGGCCAGCCCCCGTAGGCGAGCACCAGGAATCCGGCGACCGCCCCGGCGATCGCCCCGGAGCGGGAAACCAGGCCGGCGACTCCGGTGACGAGCGCCGCGGCGACGTTCACCGCGAGCGCCGCGAGGAGGTGCCTTCCCGACCCGGGCTGGAAGGGCACGAGCGGCGCCTCGGGCCAGCGGCCCAGCTGGATCAAGACGAGCGCCGTCGGAAACGCCGCCACGAGGTTGTCGTCGATTCCGGCGCGGACCGACTCGAGGAACGCGTACACCGCCGCGCCGGCGACGAGCAGGCCGACCGCGACGAGCTCGAGAGGGCGCGCGGAGACGAACCGGAACACGGCGACCGAGGCGGTCGCGCCGGCGGCCCAGTTCGCGAGAAGGCCGATCCAGCGCTTCGAGCGGTTCCACGGAAGCCTCGCGCCTTCGAGCAGCTCTCCGGCGATGGCCGCGGCGGGATCGCCGAACGCCATCATCGCCCACACGGCCGCGGCGATCGGAAGGTAGTGGTCGCGCAGAAGCAGGACGAGAGCGAGCACCATCACCGCATACGCCACGATCCCGGGGTCGCGTTTTCGGGAGGCGTCCCGGTAGAGCTGGCGGCCGAGAAGCGGCATCGCAAAGAGGTTGAAGAGCAGAGCGGCGGCGGCGACGGCCGCGGCCGCCTTCCAGTCGAGCCAGCGGAACGTCAGCGCGAAAAGTCCCGTGGCCGCGTGAACGGCCTTCCGCTTCCACTCGCCGGGAGGGATCCGCTGCGCCATCAAGCCGTCAGGCGTCCGGGCGCGCGCGTCGGGCCAGGTATTCGACGAGCGGCTCCCGGAAGTGCCGGATCGGGCGGCCGGTCACCCCCTCGTACTTGGACGTGTCCAGCACGGAGTACGGCGGCCGCACCGCCGGCCGGGCGAGCGACGCGGTGGTGGTGGGCGTGAGGCGCACGCCGCCGTGGCCGGACAGAAGCAGGATCTCGCTCGCGAAGTCGAACCACGTCACCTCGCCGCGGTTGGCAAAGTGGAAGACGCCGGTCGCACCGGACGCGATCAGCGCGACGATTGCCTCCGAGAGGTCGGGCGTCGCCGTGGGCTTGCCCCTCTGGTCGTCGACCACGGTGACCTCCGTCTTCCCCTGCTCGACCTGTCGCAGGATGGCCTCGACGAAGTTCCACCCGCCCCGGCCGAACAGCCACGACGCGCGGACGACGAGCGCCCCCGGGGATCGGAGGGCGATTTCTTCGCCCGCGCGTTTCCCCCGGCCGTACTCGGAGAGCGGCGCGGGCTCGTCCGCCTCGGTGTAGGGCGCGCCCTTCGCGCCGTCGAACACGAAGTCGGTCGAGATCTGCACGAGGCGCGCGGAGTACCGCTCGCAGGCGTCCGCGAGGAAACCGACCGCATCGGCGTTGACCCTGAACGACGACGGATCCGTCTCGCACGCGTCCACGCGCGTGAAGGCCGCGCAGTTGACGACGACCTGCGGCCGCACGTCGCGGAAGGCGAGCGCGACGTCGTCCTCCCGCGTCACGTCGAGGTCGGCGCGGGGCCGTGCCGCCACCTCGAAACCGCCGACCGCGAGCGCCGGCACGAGATCCGATCCCAGCATCCCCGACGCCCCCGTGACGAGAATGCGTGGCGGCTCCTGCAGCAGCGGCCGGGGCGCGGCGAGAACGGCCGGCTCGACCTCGACGGGGGCAACGACCGCCTCCGGGCTCAAACGAAGCTATCCCGGCGGTTTCGCGGTCGCCGACGAAGTCGCAAGACGGTCGCCGTACTGGGTCCGGTAGAACTCCTGGTACGCCGCATCCCGCTCCTTGACCGGGCGCCACCAGTCCTCGCGCTCGCGATACCAGCGGACCGTCTCGGCCAGGCCCGCGTCGAACGGTGTCTCGGACCGGAACCCGAGCCGCGCGAGCTTGCCGGCGTCGAGCGAGTAGCGGCGGTCGTGGCCCGGCCGGTCGTCCACGAACCGGATGAGGCTCTCGGGACGCTCGAGGAGCCGGAGGACCTTCCGGGTGATTTCGATGTTCTCAGCCTCGTTCCCCCCCGCGATGTTGTACGTCTCGCCGGGCTCTCCGGCGTCGAGGAGAAAGTCGATCGCGGCGGCGTGGTCCTTGACGTACAGCCAGTCGCGCACGTTCCTGCCGTCGCCGTACAGCGGAAGCGGCTGTCCATCGATCGCGTTCGTCACGAAGAGCGGGATCAGCTTCTCGGGATACTGGTACGGCCCGTAGTTGTTGGACGCGCGCGTCACGACGACCGGCAGCCGGTAGGAGGCGAAGTACGAGTACGCCAGCCGGTCTCCGCCCGCCTTGGACGCCGCATAGGGGTTGCGCGGGTGGAGCGGCGACTCCTCGTGGAACGAGCCCTCGGGGATCGTGCCGTAGACCTCGTCCGTCGAGATCTGGATGAATTTCCGGACGCTCTGCCGGCGGGCCTCTTCCAGCAGGACGAAGACTCCGCGCACGTCGGTCTCGATGAACGAGGCGTCCCCCAGGAGCGAGCGGTCCACGTGGGTCTCGGCGGCGAAGTTGACGACGGCGTCGCAGCCCTCCATCGCCTCCCGCACCGCCTCGGGATCGACGATGTCTCCCCGGAGGAACCGGTAGTTCGGCCGGTCGGCGACGTCCGAGAGGTTGGCGGGATTGGCGGCGTACGTGAGCTTGTCCAGGTTGACGACGGAAACGCGGTCGCCCCGCGAGTCGAACAGCCGGCGGATGAAGTTCGACCCGATGAACCCGCAGCCTCCGGTGACGAGGATCTTCACAGGATGCCGATCTCGGAGTTGTCGCTGACGAGGAAGCGGTGGACGCGCGGCCGCTCGGCGCCCGGGTGGATCCGGACGTTCTTGCCGATCAGCGAGTCCGCGATCCGCCCCGGGATCCGCTCCAGCGCCGAGCCCTCGAGGACGATCGAGTTCTCGATCTCGCAGCGCTCGACGCGGCAGCCCGGTCCGATCGACGTGTAGGGGCCCACGAAGGCGCCCCGGATCTCGGAGCCCGCGCCGATGATCGCGGGGCCGCGGATCGTACTCGCGAAGATCCGCGCGCCCGGCTCCACGACCACCTTGCCCTCCACGCGCGACCCGTCGTCCACGGTCTCGATCCCCTTCGCCGTGAAGGTGTCGAGGATGATGCGGTTCGCCTCGAGCATGTCCTCGACCTTGCCGGTGTCCTTCCACCACCCCGAAACGATGTGGGGGTGGACGCTCCGGCCCTGGTCGATCAGCCACTGGATCGCGTCCGTGATCTCCAGCTCGTTGCGGGCGCTCGGGTGGATGCTCTTGACCGCGTCGAAGATCGTATCGTCGAACATGTAGACGCCGACGAGAGCGAGGTCCGAGCGCGGATCCTTCGGCTTCTCGGTCAGGCGGACGACCGTGCCGCCGGAGAGCTCGGCGACGCCGAACTGCTCGGGGTTCGGCACCCGGGCGAGCAGGATCTGGGAGTTGCATCCAATCCGCCGGTACTCCTCGACGAGCGACGCGATTCCGTCGGCGATCAGGTTGTCTCCGAGGTACATGACGAAGGGCTCGCCCCGGAGGAACGTCTCGGAAATCAGGACCGCGTGCGCGAGGCCCCGGGGCTGGTCCTGCTCGATGTAGGTGATCTCCGCGCCGAAACGCGAGCCGTCCCCGAGCGCCGCCTGGATCTCGTCCTTCGTCTCCCCGACGACGACCCCGATCTGGCGGATCCCCGCGGCGACGATCGCTTCCACGCCGTAGAAGAGGACCGGCTTGTTCGCGACCGGCACGAGCTGCTTCGCGCGCGTGTAGGTGAGCGGCCGCAGGCGCGTGCCCTTGCCGCCGCTCAGGATCAAGCCTTTCATCTGGTCAACGATGATACCGAACCGGGGCCGGAACACGGGACTCGGGACACGGGACAGGAAGACGGGGTCTCCCTCGTGTTCCGTGTCCCCTGTTCCGTGTCCCGGTCCGTCTACTGTCCCCCGAATATCCGGTCGAGCGACCCGTTCATGTCGAGAAGCGTTCCGACGTCCTTCAGGTTCACGACGAGCCGGTAGTCGCGGCGGGTCGTGGGCGGGAGCCGGAGCTGGCGGACCTCCAGGTAGAGCGCATAGCAGGAGCCGTTGAACGTCACGAGCGACCGGTCCTCGAGCAGCTTGTTCTGCTGCGCGTCGTAGTTCAGCTGCGTGTCGAGCCGGAACTTCTTCCCGAGCTCGACGCCGGCGGCGAGCCGGATCTGGTCGGTCTGCGGCGAAGCCAGTCCGGCGACCGGGATCGGGCGGCTCCCGAACCAGGTCGCGTTGACGTAGTTCGTCTTCCAGTTCAGGGACGTGGCGAGCGACACCGCGGTCACCTGCGTCGCGTGGAGGTCGTAGGCCACGCGGCCGTCGAAGCTGAAGTAGCCGCCGGGAGCGACCCGCAGGTTCGCCTCCACCGGTCCGGTCCGTTCCGTGAAGGTGTCGAACGACGACGACGTCCCGGAGGGCACCTGCGGCGGCGTGAAAGCGTGGGTCTGGGCGAACTCGAGCGACGCGATCTCGTTCGCTCCGCCGCCGGCCTTGGCGTCGGCGGGCCTGGCGAGCAGGCGGTTCACGATCGCGTACCGGATCTGGTTCCGCCCGAGCGACGTGTCCACCTCGTCGTAGACCGGGATCTTCAGCGGGTCGCTCACCTCCGACACGTACTCGTAGTCGACGCGCGGCTCGATCACGTGCTTGAAGCGGCCGAACGGACCGATCGACGCCTCGTAGATCCGGGAAAAAGACGGGCCCACGAGGGACGCTCCGGCCTCCGCGTACGAGCGCGTGAGCGACTGGCCCTCGAACCGCGTGTGCGCCTCGTCGGTCGAATCCGTGTAGCCGGTCCAGCGGCCGCCCCCCCTCGCGGTCAGCGAGAGCCACGGCACCGTCTTCCACGGAAGCGACAGCGTGGGATGGAGGTCCGCGCGGCCGTACTCGCCGCGCGCCAGGGCCGGCCCGCGGTTCACGTACAGGTAGGAGAGCGACGACTCGAGCGCCAGGTAGAACGGGGACTTGCCGATCCGCGACGTCCGGCGGAAGAACTCGAGCGACGGGATCCGCTCCTGGACCACCTTGGTCCCGTAGAAGGTCTCGCTCCGCTCCACGCGGAGGTTCACGGAGTCGTCGCCGAAGTTTTTCGTCAGGAAGCCGCGCGAGAGCGTCTGCCGCGACGCGGAGAGCGCGAACGCGCGCTCGAAGTCGCGGAGGAACTGCTCGTCGGAGTACTCGCGCACCGAGAGCACTCCCCGGAATCCGAACGGCAGGTCGTCCGACACGTGATCGAGGCGCGCCTTCCAGCGGGTCTTCTCGCGCTGCGCGAAGACGCCGGGCTTCCCGTCGATCATGACGCACGGCTCCGTGCCGCCCGGCTCGTCCTCCAGCGGGACGCAGACCGTGGCGTCCGGGTCCCGGATCGCGTACGCCTGCACGATCCCGGCGGACTCGGGCGACGGGGTCCACCGGAACTCCTCGCCGACCCCGATCGCGCCCTTCGAGTAGAGGTCGAGCTGCGTGGTCGAGTCCGTGGCGCGGCTCGTGACCCAGTAGTAGGAGAGCCCCAGGTAGCCGCCGCGGCGTCCGTTGTAGCCGACGCTCGGCACCAGAAGACCGGAGGCGCGGTCCTGCTTCGTGGGCCAGACGAGCCACGGCGTGAAGAGGACCGGCACGGGACCCGCGCGGAAGGAGACGTTCTTCATCCGGGCGTAGTCGTCCAGCGTGACGTCCGCCTGCGAAAGGTAGAAGGACCACTCCGGCTTCGGCAGGTCGCAGGAGGTGAAGATGCCCTTCTCGATCCGGTACGTCGCCGGACCGATCTTCTCGATCGATTCCGCGACCACGTGGTAGTCCGGCGCGAGGTTCGCGGTCGCGTTCTCGAGGCGGCCCGTCTTGTCCTCGACCTTGAACACGGCATGGCTTCCGGACATGCGCGTGGGGCCCTGGTCGATCACGACGTTGCCGTCGAGCGTCGCGGTCTTGGTGGGAAAATCGTAGTGCGCGCGGTCCGCCGTGATCTTGACGTCCTGGTACTCGATCGTCACCTCGCCCGAGCCCTCCCAGAAGACGTCCTTCTCGTAGTGGACCGGGTTCTTCGTCGTCAGGCGGACTTCGCCCCCCTTCTCCGGCACGCGGAAGCGGATCTGGAAGTTGGGCTTCGTCTTAAAGCGGGACTCGAAGGGGTCGCTCGATCCGAACGGCGTCTGGGCGGCGGCCGGCAGGGCCGCGGCGAAGAAGAGGAGAAGGGCGGCGGGCGTTCGGATCCGGGCCGCCGGCGGTCGGGGGCGGCTATGGTTTTTATTGATATAGCAAAGCCTCACGGTGCGAGCCCGGCGACCACCAGGAACTCGGCCACCGGAAGATCCGGCGAGGCGCCCGGATACCGGGAAAGCTCGTCGAGCTTCGCGGCTCCGGACGGCGAGACCGGAAGGGCGACGGTGTCCACGGACTTCACCGCGTAGCCGCACGCCTCGAACAGGTCGCAGATCGTGGAGCGCGTGAAGTGCCGCACGTGCGTCCCGGAGAGAATCGAGTAGGGAACGTAGTCGAACCGCCCGGCCAGGAGGTCCGAGATCACGGCCCAGTTGCCGACGTTGGGAACCGACGCCACGACAACGCCGTGCGGCGCCAGCCACGGACGCACGCGGACGAGCGCGTCGGAGGGATCGACCAGGTGC
>Ga0105249_10005460_pt1 | contig 10973 bp, 10 predicted proteins | sample KBSS44metaG_FD_81522 | JGI IMG/M metagenome (GOLD analysis project Ga0105249, IMG submission 81522) | Switchgrass rhizosphere microbial communities from Kellogg Biological Station, Michigan, USA - KBS S4-4 metaG | ecosystem: Host-associated > Plants > Roots > Rhizosphere > Soil | place...
CGTCAGTCACTTGCTGATAGGTCTTGGTTTCGCGGACCCGGTGCATCTTATGCGAGCGATCATAGCCCCGCACGACCAGCGTGGCGCGATCCATGGCGTTCAGATCCGGTTCGATCCCCGTGATCTCGCCGACGAACATCGGCGCCGCCCCCGGCCGCGCCTCGTCGAACACGGCCTCGACGCGGGCGCCCACGGCGAGCCGCGGCGAGTCCGACCAGGTGTGCCGCAGCGTGGCGGCGTCCCAGTTCCGCAGTTCGATCTCGAGCATCGCGACGGCGTCGAGGTCCTCCTCGACCCGCAGCCGGACGAGGTCACGCGCGGCGTCGTCGCCCAGTGCCGTGCCGTTGACCCGGATGGTCCACGAAGCGGAGGCATGGTCGTTTCCTGTCGCTGGCACCGGCGCCTACCCCGCCAGCCGCGGGATGGTCAGCGCCGTCCCGGGCCGCAGCGCCAGCGGGTTGGTGACCCGGTTGGCGCGCGCGATCTCACGCCACAGCGCCGGGTCCCCGTACTCCTCGGCCGCGATGGCCTGCAGCGTGTCGCCGCGGCGCAGCACCCGCGACTTCACCACGTCGGCCGAGTGCAGCTCGCCCGCCCTGGCCCGAGCCGTCGTCATGTACTCGGCGAACGTGCAGGTCAGCGTCGCCCGCACCGGCGTCCCATCGGGGAGGAACAGGGTGAACCGCTGGTCGAGCTGGGTGAGGACGCCGGTGAAGATCTGGCCGTAGGCACCCCAGCTCAGCCAGCACACCGGCGGTCGGTGGGTCTCCACGTCGATCTCGGCGAGCGCCACGACCTCCTTCGTGCGTTTCGTGACGTCGCTCGACGACCCGGTCGCGAACGGGCTGGCGGTGTCGCGCAGGCTCCGCAGCGCCCCGACGACGCGGTTGTCCGCCTCGCTGCGCGACTCGTAGGTGTCGAAGAACAGCGCGACCGTCAGCGTCTCGGGCTCCAGGCCGATGAAGTCCTGCTGCCGCATGATGCTGCCCGCACCGGCCACCGCGCCAGACGGCTGCTCCCAGCGAACCGACCGGGTCCGGCTGATCTCGGCCGGGTTGAACAGCGCCTCGACCGTCTCCCACTTCCGGCCGCGCCGGAGATATCTGATCGTCAGCTTCTCCAGGCTGTCGCCGTGGAGGTCACCCGTGACGAGTCCGGTGAGCTTCACCGCGGCCTCCCGCGCCGCTCGGCCTCGATGCCGAAGCGGCGTACGATCCGCCGCTCCACCACCTCCGCGAGCCGGTCGACGTCCACGGCCGCGTTCCGCGCCGTCGTCTCCGCCGAGACCGCAGGTACCGCGACCGCCGCAGAAGGCGCGGCCATTGCGGAAGGCGCGGCGGGGGGCCGGCCGCCGCCGGCGGGCGGACGGACCCGCGCCGGCCCCGGCGCCATATTGCCGGGAGCCACACCGCCGGGAGCCACACCGCCGGGAGCCACACCGCCGGGAGCCAGGCCGCCGAAGGCTGGGACGGTGAGCCGCCGCGCGGCCGCCGGATACCCGGCGGCCGGCGTCGCCGGGTATCCGGCGGTCGCGCGCAACCCGGGGACCGGCGCCGGGCGCACCACCGGAAGCGGACCCGCGCCGGGCGCACCACCGGGCACCGGCTCGCGCGCCCGGACGACGACCACCGCCGGCGGCGTCCGGAGACGCTGCTGGGAGCGCGGCGCCGTCGCCGGGTTCTCCCCCGGCGCCGCGGCCGGCCCCGCCAGTACCACCCGGAGCGGACGAGGCCCTGCGGCCGGGCGCGAGCCCGGACCGGCCGCGCCCGAGGACTCCGGCGTCACCGAAGCTGGCACCGCTGGAGCTGGCACCGCTGGAGCTGGCGGACGCAGGAGTGCCAGTACCGGGGCGTCCGGAGCCGCCGGAGTGGCCGGCGGTACGGCAGGACCAGCGGCGGCGCGGCGACCACCGCGTACCAGCCGCCGCATCGGCGCTGGTCCCCGCTCGGCCCCGGGCGCGAGCGGCGCGGACACTGCCGGCTGCCCGGTCGTCGCCGTCGCCGTCGTCTTCGCCATCGCCGTCGTCGCGGTCGTCTCCACCGGGCCCGCCGCCGGGATTCGGGGAGCGGTCGGTGTCGGTGGCGCAGCCTGGGCGCCAGTGACGACGACGCCGTCGGGCGTCTCTGGGCGCGCCGGTGTCACCGTCAGCGGGCGCGCCGGCCGACCGGTCCCGGGGTCGCCCGGCGCGGTGGAAGGGCCGGCCGGGGAAGCACTCAGCAGGGCGGCGGCGGAGGCGCCCGTCCACACGGTCGCGGCCGGAGCCGGAACCGCCGTCACCAGCGACCGCGCCGGCGTCCTCCCGGACGCAGTGCCGGGCGTGCGCTCAGGTGTCCTGACCGCGCCGGTCGGCATCGCGGCCGGGAGGGCGGGAGGGGCGGCCGGGCGGTCGGCGGGACGGGGGCGCAGCTCGTCGGCGCCCAGGTGCTGCTCGCCGGCGCGGGGGCTCGCGGCCGGCGAATCCGTCGCCCGCGCCGACACCACCGGGAGCTCGCCCGCGATCCGGAGCGGCTCGGCGGAGCTTCGGGCCAACACGGCGGTGGCCAGCGACGATGCGCCGACCATGCGCTCGTGGCGCAGCGCGAGCCGCCGTCCGGGCGCCCGGTCGACCAGCCCGGCGCGCCGCCCGCGCTCGTACAGGCGCGCCGACAGGCCCCCGTCGAGGGGCCTCACTGCCGCGCCATCTGCGCGAGGCCCTGCGCGGCGGCGAGCGCCTGGCTGGCCAGTGGCTTGCTCAGGCCCTCGTGGGCGAGCTCGATCGACTCGAAGAGGATCTCGTCGCTGCTCGCGTTGAGGGCCGGACCGGTCCAGCGGACCGGCAGCGCGTTGCGGAAGTTCCACCACATGACCGGGATCTGGCGCCGGTCCAGCATCATGATCGTCCCGTTGCACCGCTGGATCACGCCGCGCACGGCGTTGTCGTACCAGTTCCACAGCGAGCTGTTGGCCGTGAGGCCGTGGCGCAGGACGAGGTTGGTGTTCGTCGCGCCCTCGGGAAGCCGGTGGATGTAGCCGTTCACGCCGCCCTCCCGGTACTCCATCGTGCGGATCTCGCCTTCGAGGCCCTCGACGCTGGTGAACCCGCCCACCATCAGTCCCTCGATCTCGACGGCGAAGTTGAAGCCCGGGAAGGGCTCGAGCGGGCGCACCCCGGGCACCCAGTTCCCGATCGCGGCGGGTACCCAGCTCAGTCCGACCGTCATCGCCGCTCCCCCTCGCTCAGTCGCTGGTTGATCCGGGCGATCTCGGCCACCCAGCGTTGCCGCTCACGGTGTTCGAGCCGCAGAATGTCGTCGCGCTGCCAGTGAAAATGGAAAGCCACGTACGCCACCTCCTCGTGCAGCCGGTCCGAGGGGTAGCGGGTCACCCCCCCAGGCCGGCGGTCTCCACCTCGAACTCGCCCTCGCAGTGGGGGCAGGCCACCTGGAAGCGCGACGAGCCGGTGAGGTTGATCCGCTGGTAGAGGTCCTGCAGGTAGGCGAGGTCAGCCGCGTAGAGGCGCTCGATCGTGTTCGTGTTGATGTGGTCCAGCTCGCCGAGCCTGGTGATCACCCTGGCGAGCAGGATGACGACCAGGTAGCCGGGATTGGCCCGGACCCGGGGGTCCTTGATCGGCTCGATCTCGTCGTAGGCCGTGGCCAGGCGCATCGTTCCCGTGCGGTGCACCGCCCCGTCCGGGGTCAGCAGGCCGCGGGGCAGCTCGAAGGGGAACTCCGTCGGGCCGGCGCCGGGCACCTGGGCGGGGGCCGCCGGGGCGAACGGAGCCGGCCCGACCGCGGTCGTCACGACCACACGTCCAGCTTGATGCGCTCGTACGCGATGGTGATCTGCTCGATCGCCAGCTCGTCTGCGGTGGCGTTGAAGGACGGGCCGGTCCAGCTCGTCGGCCACGCCTCGAACAGGTTCCAGGTGATCTTCGCGGCGCCCAGGTCGTCGTGCAGGCTGATGGAGATGTCGTGGCGCTCGACGGCGCCATTCACGGCCTTCAGCCGCCACTCCCACAGCTTGCTGTCGCCCGTCACGCCCCGGCTCAGCGTGATGTCGCCGTAGGTGACCAGTCCCGGGATCTTGCGCGGGCTCAGGTACGGGTCGGTGCCCTCCCGGTAGGTCCCCGCGGTCTGGCTGTTCTCCAGGCCGGAGCACTCCCGGAACCCGGCCCTGGTGATCCCGTTGAGCTCGACCGAGAAGTTGTACCCGGCATACGGGTCGATGCGCGCCGCCATGTCCGGCAGACCTTCCTCTCGTGACCCCGTCAGGCCGCGTCGACCGCGGCCGCGGGCCTGTCCGACGACAGGCCCTCGTCCGCGCCCTGGACGACACGGACGACGATGAACTCGGCGGGGACGGCAGCCGCCACCCCGATCTCGGTGACGACCATCCCCGCCGCGACGACGTCCGGCGGGTTGGTCTCGTGGTCGCACTTGACGTAGAACGACTCCTCAGCCGTGCGCCCCGCGAATGCGCCGGCGAGGTGGAGCGTCCCCAGCGCCGCGGTGAGCTCGCGCATGATGCGCACCCACAGCCGGACGTCGTTCGGCTCGTGTACCGAGGTCGCGAGGAACCGCTGTGCCCACCGGCCGATCGTCGAGACCAGCCGCCGCACGGTGATCGCCCGCCACTCCGGCGCCTCGCCGAGCGTCCGGGCGCCCCAGGCGCGGACGCCTCGGCCCGGCAGCGCGCGCACCGGGTTCACACCCAGCTCGTAGAGCCTGTCCAGCTCGTCGTCGGCGAGGTCGACGGCGACGTCGAGCACCCCCTCGATCTCCCGGTTGGCCGGCGCCCGGTGCACGCCCCGCTCCCGGTCGGCCGCGGCGTAGGTGCCGGCGAGGTGTCCACACGGCGGCACGTGGCGGATGGCGCCGGGTGCCGGCACCCGCACCCATGGGTGGTAGAGCGCTCCGAATGCCCCGTCCCGACCGGTGAGAGCCGCCACCTGCCGGCGAAGCGTCCGCGCGTCCGCGCCCTGGACGGCGTCGAGCACCGCGAAGCGGTCGCCGCGCGCCGCGCAGTGCTCGAGCGCGGCGCGCTGGGCGGCGAACGCCGTCTCGGGCTCCCAGTAGGCGACGTCCGGGAGGCAGATCAGGTCGACCTCGTCGAGGTCCGCCAGCTCCGCCAGGCGTCGACGCACCACACCGGCCGCGGTGCCGGCCGCGGTGCCGCCGCCAGGAGACCCGGCCGGACCACCGGCGGCGAGTCCCTCGTCCGCCCAGGCGACGTAGCACGGGCCGCCACCGTTGGCGAAGAATCCCCGGACCGCGTCCACGAGGGCGCTCCCGGCGATCTCCCCCACGATCCGGGCGCGCTCGCCCGCCGCGCCGGCCGGCTCGATCCCAGCGCCCGCGCTCTCGCGGACCGTCCCGTCGGAGGTCGCCGCGTTGCCGGAGGTCGCCGCGTTGCCGGAGGTCGCCGCGTTGAATTCCGCCGCCCGCGCGAGCAGGGCCGCGAGGTCCGCGGACGCCGACAGCCGAACAGTCCCGAGCAGCGCCGCCGCCCCCCGGACGAAGCCCAGGAACAGCGGCACGCCGGTGACGAAGCTCCGGGGCTCCGGCCGGCCCACGTCCTGCCGGCGCAGCCCCGGCGTCACGCCGCCGGGCCGGACCACTGGCTGATCCGGAAGACCACGAACTCGGCCGGGTTCACCAGCGCGATACCGATCTCCGTGACAAGCTGCCCCAGGTCACGCACCTCGGACGGGTTCGTCGTCTCGTCGCACCGCACGTAGAAGGCCTGCTCCGGGGTCACGCCGAGCAGCGCGCCGCCGGCCCACACCGTGGAGAGGAAGGCCGTGACGTTACGCCGGATCTTCGACCACAGCTCCGGGGAGTTCGGCTCGAAGACGGCCCACTGGAGTCCCTCGTCGATGGACTCGCGGATGAAGTTGAACAGGCGGCGGGAGCCGATGTACTTCCACTCGGGCTCGCTGACGGCCGCTGTCGTGCGCGCCCCCCAGATGGTGACGTTGGGGCCGAACGGGCGGATCACGTTGACCCCGCTCGGGTTCAGGCCCGCCTGCCCTGCCTTGCTGACCACCGTCTCGACGCCGAGCGCGCCGCGGACCACCTCGTTCGCGGGAGCCTTGTGGACGCCCCGCTCGGCGTCCACCCGGGCGTAGACACCGGCGACGTGCCCGCTCGGCGGCTGGTACACCGGTTCGCCGGCGTCGTCCGTGCCGATCCGAATCCACGGGAAGTACACGGCGGCGAAACTGGAGTCGCGAACCCCGCCAGCGATGTCGGCCTTGGTGAGCGAGGTGACCCGGCGCCCGTCGAGCACGGCGAAGCGGTCCCGCGCGTACTCGTTCTCGCAGTGGTCGAGAAGCGCGGTCTGGACGGCGTCGCTGACCGCGCCGGGGACGGCGACGATCGCGATCTCGTCGATCACGACGAACGACTCGAGCGCGCCGATCAGAGCGGCGTCGCCGCCGGTGGCCACCCGGGTGACCCAGGCGCGGGAGCCACCGTTGGTGAAGAACCCGTACACGGCGTTCGCGAGCACGGTGTTGCCGGCCTGGACGTCGCCGAAGTTCGTCCGGAAGGCGTTCCAGCTGTCGACGAGGACGGCGGTGCCGGCGGCCGCGACGGGATAGAAGTCATCCGGTTCCGCGGCCGGCTCGCCGTCGCCGTCCACCGGTCGCAGGCCCGTGCGACCCGGACGCAGCGGCATGTCGACGTCGTCGGCGACCACCCCGACGAACCCGGCGGTGCTGGTGCCGACCGCGGCGATCGGCCTGATCGCCGAAGGCACCTCCTCGACGCACACGCCGGGAGTGAGGTACTCGGGCATCCCTCGTCGTCCTCCTGTTCGGGTCCGCGTCCAGACAGCGGGGGCGTCAGCGGGCGGGAGCGTCAGCGGGCGGGGGTGTCAGGGTGCGGGAGCGCGGTTCGCGACGACGACGCCGATCGTCTCGACGGCGGGTCCGGCGTCGACCGGTTCGAACACGTCGACGCTCAGGGTGACCCCGACGTGCAGGGCCGCCTTGGGCTTGCCGCCCATGGCCTGCCAGAACTCGCCGAGGCTCTGCAGCCGGTTCTCCGCGAGGATCCGGGCCGGCGCAGGCGGCTCCTGGTCGACGAGTTCGCCCCGCAGGTGCTCGGCAGGAATCCTGGGATGGCGCAGCAGCACCCGCAGCGCCTCGCCGAGGAGGCGGTGCTCGTCCTCGGCCGGCTTCGGCGCGCTCTCGCTCGGCCAGGCGGTGATGAGATAGGAGCAGGCGACCCGCCTCGGCGGCCGTCGCCGCCGGATCACGCCGCTGCCGTCGTCGACCCGTTCCCAGTCGGTGGCGCGCAGCTCGGCGTCCTCGCGGACGTCGTAGAGGAAGAACGACAGCGCGGGCAGCCGGACACCGGCCGGCGGGAACTGGTCGTCCGGCCCGTCGAAGCTGATGTCGACTCCCGGCAGGGCGATCTCCGCCCGCACGAGGGCGGCGAGGCTCGCGTCCAGGTCGTGGAACACCCGCGCCCCCTTCGTCGCCTCGCCCCGTCGGCTCGGACGCTCGTCTGTCTACCGGCTCCCCGACACCTCACCGTCTCGCCCGCGTCTGCGCCGGCGTCTCGCCATCCTGTTGATGGCACACGGTCTGATGGCACACGGTGCCGCCGGCTCCTGGGCCACGCTTCGCCCCTTGGATACCGGCAGCCACACCGCTGCCCACGAGGGTCCGCACCGGCTGTGGGTGGGCGAGCCCCGGTGCCCGTCCACCACTTCGTCAACGGGATCAAGCGACTCGACTGCGGCTTCACCGCGCGGTGAGCCGTGGCGCCGGGTGGCGCCGGGTGGCGCCGCCGAACACGATTCAAAGACTGTCGTTGATCCACAAGAGACCGAAGCGACGGGTGGCGTTGGCGTTATTGCGACACGCCATTGTTAGTCGACGGTTGACATCTGGCGAGCCGGCCAACGTGACTCTGAGTGCCCCCAATCAGGCTTGATGGAGGCTTGGACAGGCTGTGCCATGGCGTCGGGTGAGCAAGCGGTTCGAGGGCAGTGACCTCGCTGCGCTATCGTCCGTGCGAACGGTTTCCTGGCCTCGAATTGGCCCGGACAGGCAGAGTCTTCGCCCGGGGGGTGGCGTGGTCGGCGTGCCATTGGCAGCCCCACTCGACGAGTTCGATCCGCTTTGGCTCGGCCCCTATCTTTTACTGGGGCGCCTAGGTCACGGCGGCATGGGTACCGTCTACCTGGGCCGGCACGCGGCGGGTGACGGTATCGACTCCCCGCCCGTCGGCCCGCTTGTCGCCATCAAGGTGATCCGCCCGGACCTGGCGAACATCCCGGAATTCCGCAGACGCTTCGAGCGCGAGGCCAGAGCCGCCCAGCGGGTTCATCATGCGTACACCGCCGCGGTCCTCGACGTCGACACGTCCGGCAGCCGGCCCTACCTGGTGACCGAGTACATCGACGGGCCGACGCTGTCCGCCCGGGTCCAGGACCGTGGGCCGCTCTCCGTGACCCAGCTGGAATGGTTCGCCAAGGCGGTGGCGTCGGCCTTACTCGCGATCCACCAGGCCGGGCTCGTCCACCGTGATCTGAAGCCCGGCAATATTCTGCTGTCGACGTTCGGTGCCCGCGTCATCGACTTCGGCATCGCCCACACCCTTGGTGCCTCGTCGATGCAGACCCAGGGCACGATTGGCACCCCCGCGTACATGGCGCCCGAGCAAATTCGCAACCAGGCCATCACCGCCGCCACGGACGTCCACGCCTGGGGTGCGGTACTCGTATTCGCTGCGACGGGCTGTGCCCCTTTCGACGGCACGACGATTCCCGCCATCATGCGCCAGGTCATCGAGGACACTCCCGACCTCGCGAGCGTTCCAGATGTCCTACGCCCCCTCGTCGCCAGTGCCATGGCGAAGGCACCCGCCGACCGTCCCGCCGTCACCGAGCTGCTCGGCTGCCTCGACGCGGGTTCCGGGCTCGCACCGGCCCCGAGCGCGGGCACTCCGCTCACCTCTCCGACCGCGACGATGCCGGCCGCACGCAGGCCGGCGGACCAGGGACCGGCGGCCCAGGCACGGGACACGGTTGCGGTAACGCCCTCATCCCTGCAGCGTGAGCCGGACGGTGGGACGGGCCCACGGCCGCACAGACGCAGATCGGCCAGGCGGCGGAAGACCGTCAGCCACGTGGCGCTGTCCTGGCTCGCGCGTGGGCTGCTGGTGTTTTTGCTGGCGCTGGTGGGACTCAGCGGATTCGTGCAACACGAGCAGAGAAGCTCGGCACACGCGGCCGACCAGGGCAGGGCGGCAGCCAGGTTCATCGTGACGATGAATGAGCTGGTACGGACGCTGTCCCAGGAGCGCTTCGCGTCCGCGTCGTATGTCGGCTCCAGCTACACGGTTCTCCGGGCGAACACCGCCGACTTCCGGCCTCCGGTGGACCAGGCGTACGCGGAAGTCAGGCGCATGGCCGCCGCGCTGCCGGACGACCCACGCCTGCGCGCCGCCGTCAACGCCGCCGAGACCCAGACCGACGGATTGGCCGGCCTGCGCCGGCAGATCGACGAACACACCGCGAAGCCGGTCACGAGCACCGACACCTACAACGGCATGGTCCGCGCCTGGCTCGCCGTCCCCCCGGTGCTGTCCGGCGTCGGCATCACCGACCCCGAGCTGGTTCGCTCCGTCGCCGCCCTGACAGCCATCAGCAACATCGCCGAGCAGGCCGACTACCAGCGCGGCTACATGTGCGTGCTGCTGATCCTGAAGCGACTCGACAGCGACAACCTCGGCCGTATCCGCGCCGCGAGTGGCGCGGAGGCCGCCTGGGTGAGCCAGTTCGGCATCTATGCCGACCAGAGGCAGCGCCAGCTCTACGACCAGACGGTCGGCCCGGCCCTCGGCTCGGTCAGTACCTTGCAGGACCGGGCATTGGGGCAGGCGGAGGCCGGCGTGGACGTTGACGTCACCGGTGCCGAGTGGCTCGAGACCGTCAACGCCAAGATCGGCCGGTTACGCGACGTCGAGGCGCAGGTGACGACCGATCTCGCAGAGCGCGCCGGCTCGTTGGACTCGGCGGCGCGGACCAAACTGTGGCTGGCCAGCGCTGCTACCGCGTTGGTCAGCTTCCTTACCGTCGTTCTGGTGGCACTACTCGTGTTTCGAGCCGTACGGCGGCAGCGGGCACGGCCAGCCGCCACTGCGAAGATCGGCGACGGGGAGCCCGTCGTTGGGGAGCCGGACAGGACCGCGCCCACCACTTCTTGATCATCAATAAATGGCTGGCAGCGGGCTCGGCCTCGCGTCATGATGCCCTCGCTCGCGGCCACGGTCGAGCGCGCGGCACCTGCTGAGGGAGAACCATGACGAGCCTTGCCGCCGGGCCGGTCTCTGCCGGGACCGCGCCCGAAGTGCGCCTGGCGGGCGGGGCCCTGCGTGGCAGCCGGGAGGCGGGCCTGGCGGTCTTCCGCGGCGTCCCCTATGCCGAGCCGCCGGTCAGCGAGCTCCGCTTCGCCGCGCCGCGGCCACCCCGGGCCTGGGACGGGGTGCGGCCGGCCGTGTCGTTCGGTCCGCCGCCGCCGCAGTCCGACGCGCTCGGCCGGGGCTCGTCCGCGCCGGGTCCCGTCGGCGACGACTGGTTGACGGTCAACGTCTGGTCACCCGAGCTGGACGCTGCCGCGAAGCTTCCGGTGATGGTCTGGATCCACGGCGGCGGCTACACGATCGGGGTGTCCAGCCGGCCCGAGTACGACGGCGGCCGCCTGGCCCGGGACGGGCAGGTCGTCGTCGTCACGTTCAACTACCGCCTCGGCGTCGAGGGCTTCGCCGAGATCGTCGGCGCGCCTGCCAACCGGGGCCTGCTCGACCAGGTCGCGGTCCTGGAATGGGTGCGCGACAACATCTGCGCCTTCGGCGGCGATCCCGACGAGGTCACGGTCTTCGGCGAGTCGGCCGGCGCCGGGTCGGTCGCGGCGCTGCTCGGCATGCCGCGGGCGTCCGGGCTGTTCCGCCGGGCGGTCACCCAGAGCGTTCCGGGCA
>Ga0105249_10005463_pt1 | contig 10971 bp, 10 predicted proteins | sample KBSS44metaG_FD_81522 | JGI IMG/M metagenome (GOLD analysis project Ga0105249, IMG submission 81522) | Switchgrass rhizosphere microbial communities from Kellogg Biological Station, Michigan, USA - KBS S4-4 metaG | ecosystem: Host-associated > Plants > Roots > Rhizosphere > Soil | place...
CGCATGGGCGTCTCCGACGTGAACATGGAGGAGGGCTCGCTGCGCGTGGACGCCAACGTGTCGATCCGGCCGGCAGGCACCGCCACGCTCGGGACCAAGACCGAGCTGAAGAACATGAACTCGTTCCGCTTCCTGGAGCGAGGGATCGCGGCCGAGATCGCGCGCCAGGAGCAGATCCTCCACGGCGGCGGCGAGGTGGAGCAGGAGACGCTCCACTACGACCCGCAGACCGGCTCGCTCACGTCGCTGCGCTCGAAGGAGGAGGCGCACGACTACCGCTACTTCCCGGAGCCCGACCTCGTCCCGGTGGCGCCCACCGAGGAGATGCTGACGCGCGCCCGCGACGCCCTGCCAGAGCTCCCGGCGGCGCGGGCCGAGCGGCTGGAGCGCGATCTCGCGCTGCCGGCCGACACGGCGCGCCTGCTCGCCTTCCGGTCGGAGCTCGGCGACTTCTTCGAGTCCGCCGTGGAGGCGAGCGGCAACGGGAACGTGCGAACGCTCGCCAACTGGACGATGAACGAGCTGGCGGCCCGGATCGGCGACTCCGATCCCGCCGCCACCGAGCTGAAGCCCGCGGCGCTCGCCGAGCTCGTGGCGATGGTGGAGGCGAGGGAGGTCTCGGCCAGTGCCGCCAAGGAGGTGCTCGACGTGCTCGTGGCGGAGGGCGGCACCCCGGCCGCGGTGGTCGAGGCCAAGGGCCTGGGGCGGGCGGAGAGCGGCGAGCTCGAGTCCATCGTCGACCAGGCGATCGCCGACAATCCGGACGCCGTCGCGAAGATCCGCGAGGGCAAGACGCAGGCGATTGGCGCCATCGTGGGGGTCGTCATGCGCGAGACCAAGGGGCGCGCCGACGGCGGCGAGGTCCAGCGCATGATCAGCGAGCGGCTCTCCGACTAGCCGTCGAGCCGCTGGTCGATCAGCTCGAGCGCGTCGCGCACCTGGCCTGCCTAATTCGCGGGCGTATCCTGCCCGTATGGCACGACTCATTCGCATGGACCGGACCGGGCACACGACGCTCGCGCAGTGGACGGCGGAGGACGACGCCGCGTTCGCGGATGCGGTGCGGGAGTTCGGCGAGCAGCAGGCGCTCGGCTACATAGGCACGGTCCCGGACGGGCCCGGCAAGGCGACGCACGTGCGCGAGCTGCCGCGCGACGCCGACATGGTGATCCTGCGCCGGCCGATCGCCGGCGGGTAGTGGCACAGGCCGAGGCTCTCCCCGAGCTCGCCACCGTTCCGTGGCGCCAGCCGACCGATGCGCGCTGGCTGCGCCGCTGGGGCCGGATCTGGCATGCGTGGACGCTGCTCTACACGGTCCCGTTCATCGCGGCGGCCGTCGGCATGTTCCTGCTCGACCCGCTCGCCACGCCGGTGGCCCTCGCGGCGCTCGCGCACGCCTGGATCATCCCCGAGCTGTACGCGTTCAGGGGCGCGTCGGTGGTCCGCCCGAAGGCGCGCGGAAGCGCGCAGGGGGAGCCGGTCGCGCAGGGCCTCCTCGGCGACCTCCTCGGCCACGACGAGCGCGAGCTGCAGCGGCGCACCGGGCTCGCGCTGCAGCGGGGCGAGCTGGGGATCTGGCTGGTGGGCCAGGGGGGCGTACTGCTCGTGACGCCGGAGCACCGGCGCGTGCACTGCTTCTGCGTCGCGGCAAGCGACCCCGAGCTGCCGCCCTCGGACCGCATCGCCCACCTGCTGCTCGCGCTGCGCTCCGACGAGGTGGGCTTCGCGACCGTGGCGAACCACGCCTTCGCGGGCGCCGCGTGGCGCGTGCGGCGGCGCCTGCCGCTGCCCATGCGCCCCGCCCTCGACGCGGCGAGGCGAGCCGCGGAGTAGCCTCGCCGCCGTGGCGTTCGACGTGGTCATTGCGGGGGGCGGCTTCGGCGGGCTGTACGCCGCCCGCCGGCTCGAGCGGCGGCTGCCGCGGCACAGCGCGCGGATAACCGTCGTGTCCGACGTGAACTTCCTGCTGTACACGCCGCTGCTGCCGGGGGCGGCCGCCGGGACGCTCGAGCCGAGGCACGTCGTGGTGCCGATCCGCGAGGAGCTCGAGTGGGCTGAGCTGATGCTCGGCTGGGTGACCGGCGCGGACCCGGGCGTCAACGAGGTGTACGTCCGCACCCTCGACGAGCGCGACGAGACGCTGCGTTACGACCAGTTCGTCGTGGCCCTGGGGTCCGTCTCGCGCGTCCTGCCCGTGCCCGGCCTCGCCGAGCATGCGCTCGGCTTCAAGTCGCTGCCCGACGCGATCGCGCTCCGGAACCGGGTGCTTCTCAACCTGGAGATCGCCGAATCGCTGCCCGACGACGCCAGCCGGCGCGAGTACCTCACCTTCGTCTTCATCGGCGCGGGGTACGCGGGCGTCGAGGGCTACGCGGAGCTGCAGGACTACGTGGCCGACACCATCGACAAGTACCCGCGCTGCCGCGTCGTCGGCACCCGTTGGGTGCTGGTCGAGGCTCAGGATCGGATCATGCGCGAGATTCCCGCGAGCCTCGCCGAGGTGGCCGCGCGCGAGCTCCGGCGCCGCGGCATGGAGATCCGCACCGGCACCACGCTCGAGCGGATGGACGAGCAGAGCGTCGTGCTGTCGACCGGCGAGCGCCTGCCCACGCGCATGGTGTGCTGGACCGCGGGGGTGCGCACGCCCGGGATCGTGAGACAGCTCGGCCTGCCGCTCACCACCGGCGACCGCATCGAGACCGACGCGACGATGCGCGTGAAGGGCTGGGACAACGTCTGGGCCATCGGCGACGCGGCGGCCGTGCCGGACCCCGCGCAGCGAAGAAAGGCGCCGGCGCCCCAGACCTGCCAGCACGCGATCCGCGAGGGGCGCGTCGTGGGCAGCAACGTCGCGGCCGTGCTGGCAGGCCGCAGGCCGCGGCCGCTGCGGTACCGGACGCTGGGCGTGTTCGTCGACATGGGCCAGCACAAGGCCGTGGCGACGGTGCTCGGCCTGCGGCTGCGCGGCTTCCCGGCCTGGTTCGCCGCGCGCAGCTACCACCTCGCCATGATGCCCGGCGTGGCTCGCCGCGTCCGGATCGGCTTCGACTGGGCCGTGGGGCTCGTCTTCGGGCGCGCCTCGGCGGAGCTCGGCCAGCTCGGGCACCCACCCTCCCTCGGGCACTACATCGACGAGGCGCCTCAGGCAGGCGAGACGCCCGGCGACCGAGCCGCCGACGCGTGAGCGAGCTCACCTTCCGCGAGGGACGCGCGTCCGATCTGGAGGCCGTGCACCTCCTGGGCGAGAGGGCCTGGGACCAGTCCCGCCACGCGCGCGGCCTGCTGCCCGAGGAGCGGATCCGGTCCGAGGAGGAGCTCCGCGCCGACTGGCGCCGGGACCGCCCGTTGCTCGAGTTCATGACCGCCCAGCAGGGAGGAAGCTTCCTCGTGGCCGAGGACGACGGTCAGATCGTGGGCTACGTGATCGTCACGGGCTTTCCCGGCATGGACGAGATGGCGGAGCTGTGGGTCGCGTCGTCGCACGCCGGCCGCGGCGTGTCGAGGGGGCTGCTGGAGCGCTGCTGGCCGAACTCGCCCACGCCCGAGCTCGGCCGGATCGTGGTTGCCGTCGGCCAGCCGTCCGACCTGACGCTGTTCACCGAGTTCGGGGTAATGCCCGTGAGCGGCCACTGGCACATGCGGCACAGGGTCGACCAGTACCTCGAGCAGCGCGCCCAGGAGGTCGACGCCACGGAGCCGGGCGTGCACGTGCTCACACCCGAGCGTGCGGTGGAGGAGTGGAAGCGGCTCGAGCCGCTCGCCATCGGCCACGAGCGCGTCGCGCTGCACGACTTCTTCGGGCGCACGCGCAACTGCCTGGCGACGGTCGACGCGGAGACCGGCCGCGCCACCGCTCTCTGCTGGGTGAGCGGCCACGGCGAGATCGGGCCGGGGGTTGGGCAGAACCCGGAGGACCTTGTGCCGGTCGTGCTCGCCGCGCTCGACCGCGTGGCGAAGATGCAGGAGCCGGAGACCTTGGGGGTGCACTGCACCACCGCGTCCTGGTGGCTGATGGACCGCCTCCGCCGGCTCGGCTTCAAGGTTCACTGGCCCGCCTGGATCATGTCGTCGGTGCCGCTGACGGGCCTGGACCGCTACCTGCCGACCAGGCCCGTCAGATTGCTCTAGCCACCGCCTAGAATTCAGGGCATGGGACAAGCGGTCTCCGATCTGGCTCGCAAGGCGCTCGCCGTGGCGGTTCTCGTCGTCGCGGCGTTCGTGCTCTTCAAGCTGGTGATCGGCTTCGTGGCCGCGATCGCCTGGATCTTCGTTGCGGTCGTTGCGGTGATCGCCGTGATCTGGGCGCTGCGCGTGCTTTGACGTTCATAGTCATCGCGATCGTCTTCGGGATCGCAACCGGACTGATCGGCCGGATGAAGGGAAGCTCCTTCCTCATCTGGTTCCTGGTCGGCACCGCGCTCCCGGGGATTGGGATCATCGCGGCGATGCTGTACCGCTACGAGCAGGACGATCCGCTCCGGGAATGCCCCGAGTGCGGCAACATCGTCCCGGTCAGCGACCAGGTGTGCATGCGCTGCGGCGCCGACCTGGATTTCCCGGAGCCGATCGCCGGCGCAGGAAACCCGGTCTGAGCGCGAAAAAAGCACTGTTAGACTGAGCTTTCTTTTGGACTGGCCGCCGGGCCAGTCCTGGCCCCGGAATCCCGAAAGGACCATCGCCGCCATGCGAGCCGTCGACGCCATCATGGAATGCCTCAAGGCTGAGGGCGTCGAGCACGTATTCGGCATTCCGGGCGGGGCCAACCTGCCGACCTACGACGCGCTCTATGACGCGGGCATTCGCCACGTCCAGTGCCGCCACGAGCAGGGCGCCGGGCACGCCGCGGAGGGCTACGCAAAGGCGTCGGGCAAGGTGGGCGTCGCGCTCGCAACGAGCGGCCCCGGCGCCACGAACCTGGTGACCGCGATCGCGGACGCGATCATGGACAGCGTTCCGACGGTCTTCCTCACGGGCCAGGTGCGCACGGAGTTGATCGGCACGGACGGCTTCCAGGAGGCCGACATCTCAGGCATCACGATGCCGATCGTGAAGCACTCGATCCTGATCCAGGACCCGCGCGAGATCCCGAAGGCGATCCACGAGGCCTTCCACGTGGCGCGCACCGGCCGGCCGGGCCCGGTCCTGGTCGACGTGCCGCAGGACCTCTCGCGCGCGGACATCCCGTACGAGCCGGTCGCCAGCGTTCACCTGCCGGGCTACCAGCCCACGACGGAGGGCAACCTGAAGCAGATCCGGCTGGCCGCCAAGGCGCTCGCCAACGCACGCCGGCCGGTGATCTACGGCGGTGGCGGGATCATCAACGCCGAGGCCGCGAAGGAGTTTCGTGAGCTCTGCAAGTCCGAGAGCTTCCCTGTCACCTGCACGCTGATGGGGCTGGGCGCCTTCCCGGCCGACGACGAGCAGTGGCTCGGGATGCTCGGCATGCACGGCACGCGCACCGCGAACTACGCGATGGACGAGGCGGACCTGATCGTCGCGATCGGCGCCCGCTTCGACGACCGCATCACGGGCAAGCTGTCCGAGTTCGCGCCGCGGGCGAAGTTCATCCACATCGACGTCGACCCGGCAGAGATCTCGAAGAACGTGCCGGCCCACATCCCGATCGTCGGCGACGCCAAGAACATCCTCCCGAAGCTCACCGCGGAGTACCGCGCGCTCGACTCCGATCCGACGCGGCTCGAGGGCTGGTGGCAGCGGATCAAGGGCTGGCAGGAAAAGCACCCGCTGGGCTACGAGGACAGCTCCGACGGCGAGATCAAGCCGCAGTACATGGTCCAGGCGATGTACGAGGCGACGAACGGCCAGGCGATCGTGACCTCCGACGTGGGCCAGCACCAGATGTGGGCCGCGCAGTGGTACGGCTTCACGCAACCGCGCCAGTGGATCAACTCCGGCGGGCTCGGCACGATGGGCTTCGGGCTGCCCTCGGCCCTGGGAGCCAAGGTGGCCCGGCCCGACGACGACGTCGTCTGCCTCGCGGGCGACGGCTCGCTGATCATGACCGTCCAGGAGCTCGCAACCTGCGTGGACGAGAACATCCCGGTGAAGATCTTCCTGATGAACAACGGCTACCTAGGCATGGTCCGCCAGTGGCAGGAGCTGTTCTGGGACCGTCGCTACTCGTCGGTGAAGATGGGCGGAAGCCCCGACTGGGTGAAGCTCGCCGAGGCGTTTGGCGCGCGTGGCATGAAGATCGAGGACAAGAGCGAGCTCGTCGGAGGGTTCAAGGAGGCATTGAAGGAGGACGGCCCGGTGCTCGTGGACGTCCGGGTGTCTCCGGAGGAGAACTGCTACCCGATGATCCCGGCGGGACAGGCCGCGCGGGACATGGTGGGCTGAGCGATGGGCGAGCCAGGCACTAAGGAGATCCTGCGCCTCGAGGACCTGGAGGCAAGCGGCGGCATTCGGACGGGCCGGAAGCACATCCTCTCGATCCTCGTGGAGAACAAGCCGGGCGTGCTGGCGCGGATCGCCGGGCTGTTCGCCCGGCGCGGGTTCAACATCGACTCGCTGGCGGTCGGGCCGACCGACGACAACGCGATCTCACGGATCACGCTGACCGTCGACGGCGCCGCGCACCCGATCGACCAGGTGACGAAGCAGCTGCACAAGCTCGTCCACGTGATCAAGATCCGCGACCTCGAGCCCGGCGAGACGGTGGCGCGCGAGCTCGCGCTGTTCAAGATCTCGTGCCAGGACGGGGACGCCCGCGCGCAGGTGATGCAGTTCACGGACATCTTCCGCGGCAAGACGGTGGACGTCTCGAAGCGCAGCGTGACCGTCGAGATCACCGGCACCGACGACAAGATCGCGGCCTTCGAGAACATGGTCCGCCCCTTCGGCCTGATCGAGCTGATCAGGACGGGGGAGATCGCCGTGTCGCGCGGGCGCAGCGTTACGTAGGACGGCTGGCCCGCCGCGGCGGCCCGTTGTGACGGGATGAACGACGGCTATTGAAGGGGAGGCGCCATCGGATGGTCCTCAGGTCGCCACTGGCTCGGGCTTCGTTCTCAGGCGCGCGGGCGCCAGCTCGCGGAGCTCGTCCAGCTCGTCGCCGATGTCGCCCGCCAGCAGCTCGGCGTCCGGGCCGGCGTCGCGGTCCGCGTAGATGCCGAAGAAGGCGCCTCCGTCCACGGACGTGAATCCCACTGCGAGCGCGTGCCTGTCCGCGAGCGGGACGATCGGGTAGGCCTCGCGCAGCCGGCAGCCGAGCATCCACATCGGGAGCTGCGGGCCGGGGATGTTCGACACCACCACGTTGAACGTCCGCGGGCTGGCCACGAGCCGCGACATGGCGCGCTGCACGACGGACGGCGCCGCGGCGGCGAGGTCCAGCACGGTGGTGGCTCCAGCGGGCTCACCGGCCGTCTTGGCGCGCTCGGTCGCGCGGGTGACCGCACGCAGGCGCTCCTGCGGGCCCGGCTCGCTGCAGGGGAGCTCGAGGAAGATGAACGAGATCCGGTTGCCGAACTCTCCCGCGCCGTCCTCGCCGCGGACGTTCACCGGCACCATCGCCTTGATGCGCGCGGGCCGCTCGCCGTGCCGCTCGAGGTGGCGGCGCACGCCGCCCGTCGATGCGGCGAGCACGACATCGTTGATCGTGCACCCGTAGCCGCGCCTGATGGCGCGCAGCTCGTCCATGGGACGCGCGAGCGTCGCAAGGGCGCGATACGGCGAGATCGGCGCGTTCATCATGTCGAGCGGGCTCGCTGGGGACAGCGAGTTGGCGAGCGCTCCCACTGCTCGCCGCGCGCCCGACGCGAGCTTGCGCGGGGAGCCGAGCAGTCCCGCGGCCGAGCCGGCCAACGAGAGCTGATCGCGTGCCGTGTCCACCAGCCCGTCCACCAGTCGCCGTGCCCCGCCCGGTGTCTCCGCCGGCCTCCAGTCGTCGGGCGGGTCCGGGGGCCGGTCCGCCTCCGTGTCGAGCAGGACGGTGGCGAGCTCGACCGCCGCGATTCCGTCGACCATGCAGTGATGCGCCTTGCAGACGACGCCGATGCGCCCGTCGGCGAGCCGGTCCGCGATCCAGAGCTCCCACAGCGGGCGCTCACGGCTGAGTGGGGTGGACAGGACCGAGCCGGCCAGCTCGTCCAGGTTGCCGGGAGCGGCCGGGCGAACGTGGTGGGTGATGTCGAAGCGGTCGTCGTCGACCCATGCCGGCCGGGCCAGCCCCAGCGGGACGCCGGCCAGGCGCTGCCGGTAGCGGGGGGCGCGCTGCAGGCGGCGCGCGATGTGGTCACGGAACTGCTCGAAGCTGGGTGCTGGCCGCTCGTCCGGGGGATCGAAGGAAGCTGCCCAGCCCACGTGCATGTGGGCCGACGCGGTCTCCACGTCCAGGAACGACGCGTCAAGCGCCGAGAGGCGGTTCGGCGCCATGTCTCTCTCCTCTCACGGCTGGGGGGTGGGGCGTCCTTATTGAAGCTCTGCCCGGGTCCGGACTGTTCCAAGCCCTTGCCGGGTCCACACGGGGTCAACTGTCAGTGCACGTAGTTAACGCCCGATGCTGAATCGCGGATGAGTCATCCTGTTAAGCCGTGAGCGTTCGCGTCACACGGGACGGCGGGAGCCTGGGGCTGGACGCCGCGGCCGAGCAGCGCCTGCGCAGCCGTGTGGAGCGAGCGATCGCATACGCTCGGGCCGGTCGCGGAGCCGCCGCGGCCATCGCCGCGATCACGGTGCCGGTCCCCGGCGAGCTCGACGTGAGCGCCACGGTTCTGGCGGCCAGGCGCAGCGGCGACCGCTTCGCCTGCCTCGAACAGCCCGACCGCGAGGGCTTCGCCGTGGCGGCGCTCGGCCAGGCCGTCGTGATGGAGAGCTCGGGCGAGGGCAGGTTCGCCGACGTGGCGTCGCGGGCGCGCGAGCTCGGCCGCACGGCCTTCACGGACGACCCGGCCGACGACCCGGATCGCCCGCCCGCCACGGGCCCCGTGTTCGTGGGCGGCTTCTCGTTCGCCCACGACGGGGGGTCCTCGCCCGAGTGGGCCGGCCTCGCGCCCGCCTGCCTCGTGCTGCCGGAGGTGGCGATCGCGCGTCAGCGGGGGGAGGCGCGCATGACCGTCACGGCTGCCGTCGAGGCCGACGACGACGTCGAGGCGATCGTCGACCGACTTACGGGGCGGGCGCGGGAGCTCACGCCGAGCGCCATGCCCCTCGTGGACCCGGATCCCGTCGAGCGCACGCGCGTCGCGAGCGCCGCCCCGCCGACGCACTACGAGCAGGCGGTCGCCCGCGCGGTCGAGCGCATCCGCGCAGGTGAGCTCGAGAAGATCGTGCTGGCGCGCGAGGTGCGCGCCCACGCACCCCGCGAGCACGACCCCGCTGCGGTCCTCGGCGCGCTGAGGGAGCTGTTTCCGGCCTGCTACTGCTGGTGCGTGGGCACGCCGGAGGCGGCCTTCGTCGGAGCGAGCCCGGAGCTGCTGGTGCGCCGCGACGGCCAGCGGGCCCAGACCGTCGCCCTCGCCGGCACGACCCGCCGCAGCGCGGATCCGGCCGTCGACGACCACCTCGGCGAGCAGCTGCTCGGGAGCGCGAAGGACCGCGAGGAGCACGCAATCGTCGCTCGCCGGATCGAGCGCATGCTCGAGCCGGTGAGCCTCTGGGTGGCCGCGGCCGAGGACGCTGTGATCGTGAAGGTCCACAACGTGCAGCACCTCGCCACCCCAATCCGCGCTCAGCTGTCGGATCCGATACCGGCCGTCGAGCTCGCCGGGCTACTTCTGCCCACGCCCGCGGTCGGCGGCGAGCCGCGCGAGGTCGCGCTGCCGCTGATTCCCGCGCTCGAGGGCCTCGACCGGGGCTGGTACGCGGGTGCGGTGGGCTGGACCGACCTCGCAGAGGACGGGGAGTTCTGCGTGGCGCTCCGCTGCGCGCTGCTGCGCGGCCGCGTCGCGCACCTCTATGCCGGCTGCGGGATCGTGAGGGACTCGGTGCCGTCCGAGGAGCTGGCCGAGACGGAGGTCAAGCTCCAGGCGCTTCTGCCGCTCGTTTCCTGAACCGATCGTAAGAAAACGGGGCGCCCACGCGTGTGAATGCCGCACCCAGTGGGGTAAGGGGACCTAATGAGCGCAGTTGGGGCCGGGCTGCGCAAGGAGGACAGTCCGGATCTGAGAAGGCGGGGGTTGACCGTCGCCTTGGTCCTCCTTGCCGTTGTCGCGGTTGCGGTGCTGCTGTTCCGCGGCGACGGCGGATATACGGTCACCGCCGAGTTCATCAACGCAGGCCAGCTCGTCAAGGGCAACGAGGTGAAGGCCGGCGGCGTCACGGTTGGGAGCGTCAAGAGCATCGACGTGACCGAGGACGGCCACGCCGAGGTCAAGTTCGGGATCTCGGACGGGGACTACAGGCCGCTCCGGCGCGGCACGCAGGTGATGATCAAGCAGGGCTCGCTGTCCGGGATCGCCAACCGCTACATCGACCTGAAGCTCGGCCCCGCGAACGGCGAGGCGATCGACGACGGCGGCGTGATCGGTCCCGACCAGACGGCCACCGCAGTCGAGCTCGACCAGATCTTCGACCTCTTCAACCAGCAGACGCGCACCGGGCTTCAGGACTTCTTCAAGGGCTCGGCCGAGATGCTGCGCGGGCGCGGCAAGGAGCTCCGCGCGGGCGTCCATTACCTGAACCCGGCGTTCAGCACCGGCGCCCGCCTCTTCCACGAGCTGACGCGCGACGACGCGCTGCTGGAGCGCTTTCTCGTGGACTCCGGGACGCTTGTCAACTCCCTGGCTCAGAGGCGCGACGACCTGACCGGTGTGGTCCGGAACCTCGACGCCACCTTCGGAGCGCTCGGCAGCCAGCAGGACGCGCTCGCCGAGTCGGTTGAGCGGCTGCCGCCGTTCATGCGCCGCGCCAACACCACGTTCGTGAACCTCAGATCGACCCTCGACGCAGTCGACCCGCTCGTCGAGGCCTCGAAGCCGGTGGCGAAGCGCCTCGGGCCTTTCCTCTCGC
>Ga0105249_10005464_pt1 | contig 10971 bp, 10 predicted proteins | sample KBSS44metaG_FD_81522 | JGI IMG/M metagenome (GOLD analysis project Ga0105249, IMG submission 81522) | Switchgrass rhizosphere microbial communities from Kellogg Biological Station, Michigan, USA - KBS S4-4 metaG | ecosystem: Host-associated > Plants > Roots > Rhizosphere > Soil | place...
ACGGCGCCGCCAGGCGAACCCAACCTGATGGATGCGTCGACTCTAATTGAGAAAGGATTGATGCCATGGCGGCTGCGGATTGCGAGTTGTGCCGACCCGAATGCGTCTTGCTTGAGGGCTCCCTCGCGTATGTTCGTCACGACAATAACAGTCTGAGCCGTGGACATGTCCTGATCGTACCACGCCGACACGTCGCGAGTTATTTTGACATGACCACCGAGGAGAAGACCGAAATACAATCACTTCTTGATCGCGCGCAAAGCAAGATTGCGGTAGATCATTCGCCGGACGGTTACAACATCGGCGTCAATATTGGGCGAGCCGCCGGACAAAATCGAATGCACGTGCACGTGCATTTGATCCCACGTTATAGTGGTGATGTTGTTGATCCGAGCGGCGGAATACGATGCGTTCTCTCAAAAAAATGATCCAGAGCACCGCACAACAAGTGGCGGCCACGAGTTGCCATCCAAGTTGCCCTGGACTGCGCCATCCACCCACGGAGTAGATTCAATGAAACTTGGCCTCGAAGGCAAGACCGCCCTCATAACAGCAGCAAGTGGTGGTATTGGTTGCGGAATCGCGGTGGCTCTTGCAGACGCTGGCGTGCATGTGGCGATCAGCGGGCGCACATCAACGGCGCTGGAGAAGGTGGCCGGACGGCTGGCCTCTTGTCCCGGCGGTCGTCCGGCGATCGTTGTCGGGGATGTTTGTGCGAAAGGCGGTCCCGCTGCGATCGCAGCTGAAGCCTTGGCGGCTCTTGGCGGGCGTGTCGATATCCTCGTCAACAACGCCGGTGGTGCGAGGCCCGTCACAGGCGAAGCGGACGATGCGTTCTGGGACGAGGCACTTACACTCAATTTTCTGGCTGCACGGCGACTAACTGATTTCATCGTGCCGGGGATGAAGGCTCAAAACTGGGGTCGGATCGTCAACATATCGGGCGCGCTAGTGGCGCCAAAGCTCAACGGCGCTGCGCCCGCCAAAGCAGCTCTCGTCAGCTGGTCCCGAACACTGTCCTCCGAACTTGGCGCGCATGGCATCACTGTGAACACGATCGCCCCCGGTCGCATCAATTCGGCTCAGATTCAAAAACTGCATCCAACGGAGCAATCGAAGGCTGAGTTCATCAAGCAGAACATTCCCGCTGGATACTTTGGTGAGCCTTACGACATTGGGCATCTCGTGACTTTTCTCGCCTCGCCGCTCGCCCGCTATATCAACGGTGCGGCGATCCCGGTCGATGGAGGGGCGGTGCGGCGAGTGTAGAGAGTTGGCACTGGATCTCATTCGCTCTCAGCTGGCGCGCGAAGGAAACGGCACATCTGGGCCAATGGGCGTCAAGTCAATCGCCAAGCATCTGAATGAATCCGGCATCCAAAGCCTTCGCCGACCGGGCCCGCAGGCGCATGCGGACCGAGTCCGGCGGTTACCGCCGCGACCATCTCCGCGCACTCGCCCAGCGGGTCGAAGTCGACACGAAAGAGGTTCGCATCATGGGATCGAAAGGCGTGCTCCTGCGCATCCTTGTCGCTACGTCCGGCACAAAATCGGCAGGTTTTGGAATGCCCAGTCTTGTACCGAAGTGGCGCGCCACCCAGAACAAAACTGCGAACTCCCATGTGATTGAGATTGCCCTGTAATTATTTAGGGCTTGCCGAAAAGCAAATGGCTCGTGGCGAATGAACAGCTAAAAGCCTCACTTTGGCGAGATTCCCTTGGTTGCCGGCCGGCCGGGCACACTGGCGTCGACAAGCTGTGCGACGAGTTGGGCGGTGGCGGCAGACAGCGTCCAGCCGAGATGTCCGTGGCCGGTGTTGTAGAATACGGAAGGGCTGCGGCCGGCGCGGACCCTCGGCATCATGTCCGGCATCATCGGGCGAAGGCCGGCCCATGGCACCACCTTCGACGTGTCGACCTGCGGGAAATGGTGTCGCACCCACCGGGTCAGCGGGCCGATGCGATCGGCGCGAATGTCGCGGTTGAAGCCGTTGAATTCTGCGGTGCCCGCGACACGAAAGCGACCCTGGCCCAGGCGGCTGGTCACGATCTTTGCCGCCTCGTCCAGCAGACTGACTTGTGGTGACGCCGCCTGGCTCTCCGGCGTTTCGAGATTCACCGTGATCGAATATCCCTTGACCGGGTAAACGTTGACACGATCACCAAGCACCGACGCCAGGCGACGGCTCTCGACGCCGGCACAGATAATCACGCGATCCGCCTCGATCGTGGAGTGCCGGTTCGAAGTCGCGCCATCCGTACCCGCGGCCGCAGCGGGCTCCTGCCAATGAACCAAGACCTTGTCATTGGTCGATGTGATCGTTCCGACGCTGGCGTCCTTGATGAATCTTGCCCCCTTTCGCAAACAGGCATCGGCGAGACCACGGGTGAATTTGTGAATGTCCCCCGTCGAATCCGACGGCGTGTAGAAGCCGCCATAATATTTGCCCTGGAGCGCCGGCTCGATCTGACGGATCTCGTCGAACGTAACGGCATGACGATCCAGGCCTCCCTGTTGAAGCAGCGCGCTGACGCTGAGACCAGACTCAAAACTCGGCCTGTCATGGTAGATGTGGAGAATGCCTCTCTTCTCCAGATCGAACGCAATATTTTCGGCTTGCGCTATCCTGAACAGCTCCTGTCGCGCCGCGATCGCCAACCGCGCGGTCTCAACGGTGTTCCTGCGATAATTCCTGATGTGCCCGACGAACTCGGCCAGCCAGGAATATTTGTGCCAGCTCGGCAAAGGGTTCATCAGGAGCGGCGCGTCGCGCCTGAACATCCAGCGCAGGCCCTTGAGCAGCGTGGGAATGTTGTTCCACACCTCGGCATTGCTCGCGGAAAGCTGGCCGCCATTGGCAAAGGAGGTTTCCATCGCCGGGTAACGCTGGCGATCGATGATCGTCACGTCGTAGCCGCGTTCGAGCAATGCGTAAGCCGTGGTCACGCCGGCAATGCCGGCGCCAACGATTGCAACACGAGTCATGATTCGTCAGGCTCCCATGGGTCAAAGTTGCACGCTCGTCGAAATGACGGTTCATGCGCCCCATCTGTCACGGTACCTGAGAGTTTCATCCGCCGTCGCAAAGCGCATGGCAGAAGCCCCTTCGGTGGGCACGAACGGTGCCTCTCTCCAGATTGTCTCCGATCTTGCGGTCCTTTTGCCTGAGAGTTTCCGGGGCGGTTGCTCCTTCGGCGCCGGAATTGATCCGGTCTCTTCCGCAAAATCGATCGATTGGTATTCGACTTCCTGTTTCAACAAGGACAGTATCGATGCTTGGCCGGAAGATGGCTCGTCGCCATCATCCGGCTCCCATCCGAGTGTTCAGTTCGCCGGTGCGAGGCCAGGCATCTCGACGCCGAGTCGCGCGCCGATCTTCTTTGCGGTCTCGAGACGATCCGCCGTCAGCTTGCTCGCGGAGTTGCGTGCGGCTTCCAGCACGGCCTTCGGCGCCCGGTCGGGCGTGCCGGCATCGAACGGCGGCTCCGGGTGGTACTGCATGTAAAGCTGGATCTGCTCGGCGACGCGTTGTCCGCGAAGCAGGGCAGCGAGGTGCAGGGCGCCATCGATGCCGGAGGTGACGCCGGCGGCAAAGACCCAATTGCCGTCGATGACGACACGTTCATTGACCGGCGTTGCGCCGAAATAGGGCAGCAGGTGCTGGGCCGTCCAGTGCGTGGTGGCCCGCCTCCCCTTCAGGAGGCCGGCCGCGCCGCAAAGCAGGGCGCCCGTGCAGACCGAGAACACGTAGCTGGCGCTCGCCGCATGCTTTCGGATGAACGACAGCATCTCCTCATCCTCCATCAACGCCTGCTGCCCGGGGCCACCGGGGACGTGCAGGACATCGAGCTGCGGCACCTGATCGAAGGTCCTGTCGGCGACAAGGTTCAACCCGTGGAGGTCCTTGATCGGCGACGTCGTCTTGGCGATGACGTGAATGGTCGAGTTCGGAATGGCTGACAGCACTTCGAACGGACCGGTCAGGTCGATCTGGTCAAGGCCGGGAAAAAGAATAGAGCCAATCTGCAGATGCTTGTCGGGTGGGAACATTTCGTTTCCTTTCCTGGGGTGGGTTGTTGGGGTGGATTCCGCAAGCCTCACGCCGCGGGAGCCGAGGTTCGATTTCCGAACATGATCCTGCGCCGCATCTCCTCGAAGCGTCCTTCCGCATCCGTTTCCACGGTGCAGAGCGAAACGCCGATTGCGACGAGAAACGACAGCGGCATGCTCAGCAGCGCGGGATTGCGGAACGGCACGAACCACCATTTGTCCTGCAGGTCGGCGAGCGACTTGCCGAGAACGTCGACCTGGACTGTCGCCGAGAAGCAAATCAGCAGCACCGTGACGATCGTTCCGACCAGGATGCTGGCGACCGCGCCAGGCGTGGTGAGCCGCTTCCACATGATGGCCAGAACGAGGGCAGGAAAGTTCGCGGAACACGCGATGGCGAAAGCGAGGCCGACCATGAAAGCCACGTTCTGCCCTTCGAAGACGATACCGAGCACTATCGCGAGAACGGCGATCGCGACGGTGGCGCCCCGCGCCACCGTGAGCTGCTCCTTGTCCGACGCCCTGCCCTGACGAACCACGTTGGCCCAGATGTCGTGGCAGAGCGTCGCGACGCCCGACAGGGTGAGACCGGCAACCACGGCAAGCATGGTGGCGAAAGCGACCGCACAGATAAAGCCAAAGAACGCGTCGCCGCCGACCGCGAGCGCCAGCAGCGGCGCGGCCATGTTGCCGCCCCCGCCAGCCTTGAGCACGACCTGCGGTCCCACGATCACCATCGCGCCAAATCCAATGATGAAAACGAGGAGATGGAAGAAGCCGATGATTCCGGTCGCGTAGGCGATCGACAGCCGGCTGTCCCGCACGTCCTTCACGGTATAGACCCTCATAAGGATGTGCGGCATCGCGGCCGTGCCGAACATCAGCGCGAGTCCGAGCGAAATCGCCTCCCATTGGCCGGCGACCACCTTGCTGCCGGGTTGAAGGACCCGCTCGCCGTATTGCCTGGCCGCCGCGGAGAACAGGTTCGGCAGGCTCCAGTCGAAATGCCTCATCGTCAGCAGTGCCAGAACGGCAACGCCGCCGACCAAAAGCACCGCCTTCACGACCTGCACCCAGGTGGTCGCAATCATGCCGCCGAACAGCACGTAGACCAGCATCGCTGCTCCAACGACCGCGACGGCGATCGGATATTGCAGGCCGAACAGCAGCTTGATCAGCGATCCGGTCGCGACCATCTGGGCGATGAGATAGAACAGGATCACCGCCAGCGAACCGACCGCCGCGGCCGAGCGGACCCAGCGCTGCCGCAATCGATAGGCGACGACATCGCCCATCGTATATTTGCCGACGTTGCGCAGCGGCTCGACGATCAGGAACAGCATGATCGGCCAGCCCACCATCCAGCCGATCGAATAGATCAGGCCGTCAAAGCCGTTCGACGTGATGATTCCGGCGATGCCGAGCAGCGCGGCCGCGCTGAGGAAATCGCCGGCCAGCGCCCATCCGTTCTGCCAGGCGGTGATCTGTCCGCCTGCGGCGAAGAACTGTTCGGTGGTCTTGGTACGCCTCGCCGCCCAGTAGGTGATGGCGAGGGTGAGGATCACGAAAATGAAGAAGAAAGCGATGGCAAGCCTGTTGTCCGGACCGGTCATGACAGTCACTCCTCAGCAGTGAAGCTTGCGTACGGCGGGGTCGTACACATGGTTGGTCCACACCACGTAGATCGTGCACAGCACGACCGGGGTGAGGATCAACGCCGGTCCAAGCAGCATCGCGAGCGAGAGATACGGCGTGATCAGAGATCCCAGCAGCGGCTTGTTGAACGCGAACAGTGCCATGAAGCCGAAATAGCCGACGATCATCACGGCGCTCAGCAGCGCTGCGACACGCAGGCGCGTCTGCACCAGATCCAGGAATTCGGAGCGCGGCTCCGCAGGACTCGCCGATTCGATCGATGTGACTGACATTGGGCACCCCTGTGTGACCAAGGCATCTTTGACTGCTTTTTGTCTTATTACAAGACGTTTTGTCATATTTCTATCAATAAAAATTATCTGACTGTCTTTTGGTCAAAAATTGCTCATTTGCTGTGTTATTTGTTCATGCTGTAGGCGAACAACAGATCCGCACTTCAGACAAAATGCGTTGTGGCGCCAACCATCTTTGGCGTAACAGCAGTCAAATAGGACAAAACAATGCGATCCGGCACCGGGCGACAGACGGCTTCCGGGCGGGACCGGCCAAGCGAAATGGTGGGAAGGCCGCGCAGCGGCGCGGCTGACGTGGCGTCAGGCGCCGCGCTGAACAGCACCCTGGCGCTGGAGGCTCGAAAGCAGTTCAGCCAGTTCGCGCGCTTCGTTCTCTGTGAACACGCTCGTGGTGATCCGAATGGCCTCCGGTGTCTGCAGACGGAAGATCGCGCCGGGCCTGACGATCCAGCCGGCCTCCATCAGGCGTCGTATCACCGCCTGCTCGTCGTGGACGGGAATCCAGACATTGATGCCGTCGGCGCCGTGCGCGGCGATGCCGACATCGCGCAGCGCCTTCAGGACGAAGTTGCGGCGCTCGCGATAGGCGCTGGCGGCTCTTTTCACGACCGCCTCGTAATCACTCGAAGTGACCGTGGCGAGAACCGCTTTCTGCAGCACGCTGCTGACCCATCGATGGGTGAACGCCGTGATGCTCGAGGCACCCCTCCCGAGTCCGGCACTGCAATTGACGAAAGCCAGACGCAGATCGGGGCCGATATATTTGGAAACCGATCGAATGATCGCCCAGTTCGGGCGATCGTCGCTTGCAAGCGTCACCGGCGCGAAGGGCGACAGCGCGGCGAAATGATCGTCCTCGATCAGCAACACGTCCTTGTAGCGTCTGATCACGGCGGCGAGCTCGTCCCGCCGCTTCGCCGTCCAGGATCCACCGAAGGGATTTTGCGCGCGCGGGGTCAGGATGACGGCCTTCGCGCCGGACTGCAGCGCGGCATCGAGCGCCTTCGGCAGCACGCCCTGCTCGTCCACCAGCATGGGGACAGGCTTGTGGCGCAGCTCCTTCAGAAGTCCCAGCGTGGTCATGAAGCAGGGGTCCTCGACGGCGACAGTGTCGCCGTCGGCGAGGACCGACCGCAGGATCGAGGCAACGGCATCGAATGTCCCATTGGCAAGCCAAAGCTCGCCGAGCGGCATCCTGTCCTTCTCGAACTGGCGTCCGACGAAGTCGATCAGCGCCACGTCATCCGGCGGATCTTCATAGCCCCGCTGCTGCCACGCCATGCGGGCGAGGATGGTCTTGACGTCGGGTAACAGCCGGTTGTCCGGATTCCCGCCGCCGATGTCGTGCAGCAAAGTCGGACCGCGGGACTTCGATCCGGCCAGCATCGCGACCCGGCTGCCCTGGCGACCGCGACCTTCAATGATGCCGGCGTCGGACAAATGGCGATAGGCGGAGGCAACGGTGTTGCGGTTCACGCCAAGCGCTGCGGCAAGGGTCCGAATGGTCGGAAGGGCATCGCCATTAGCAAACGCTCCGCGCTGGATGGCGGCCTCGACACTCTCGATGATCTGGCTTGCGGTGTGGCCGGTAATAAGACCCGCCACAACCTTCGAACCTTTGGCGGAAGTCCGCTCTCTTGCCATACGAAGTCCCGTGTCGAGCTAATGATCCCAGATATGGATTGACCCAAGCACCCTTTGCCGGGGCCCGCCAACAGCGGGGCGAGCCGCACGGTTAGTACCATCTGGCCACCCGGCCAGCCAACGCGATTTGCAAGTTACCCCACTTTTTCAAGTGGATACGGCCGAATGGTGGACCGGATCGGTATACAGACAAAATAATGCTTTAGCAATTTTGTCTGGTAATGACTTGACTTTGTACCGTTTCGTTTGGCATTTGCACCGGCCGAACTTTAGGAGGACCATCATGGGCACAGTGATCACGTTCAAGCGCGCAGACGGCAAAGACGCGGCCGGCTACCTGGCGAACGCCGCCCACGCCGAGGCGCCTGGCATCGTCGTGATCCAGGAGTGGTGGGGATTACAGGACCAAATCCGGGGAATCTGCGATCGCTTCGCCGCCGCCGGCTTCGATGCGCTGGCGCCCGATCTCTACAACGGCGTCGTGGTGCCGTATCACGACACGCAGGCCGCCAATGCGGAAATGGCCTCGGTGAATTTCATAGAGGCGACCGAGCAGACGGTGCGCGGTGCCGTACAATATCTCAGCCGCAACGGCGCGAAGGTCGGCCTGACCGGCTTCTGCATGGGCGGCGCAGTCGCCATCATCGGCGCCTGCCGCATTCCGGAACTAGCGGCGAGCGTCGCCTTTTACGGGATTCCGCCCGCCGAAGTGGTACGGCCGGCCGACGTCAAAATTCCGCTTCAAGGCCACTTCGCCAACAGGGATGATTGGTGCACGCCGCAACTGGTCGATGATTTCGAAAGAGGCCTGAAACAGGCCGGCAAGGATGTCGCGTTGTTTCGTTACGATGCGGATCATGCCTTCGTGAACGAGCAGCGAGTTTCCGTTCACGATCGACGGCAAGCAGAAATTGCCTGGGGCCGCACGGTGTCCTTTTTCGAAAAGCACTTGCGCTGATCGCATGATCGGCGCGGCGCAGGCAATGGCTCTACCGCAACGGAACGAAGCGGCAAACTCCGTTGCTCGGTGCAGGCATCAATCCGTCATCTGGCAACACGGCGCTCCCAAACGAGGACTTGCTTCGCGCAATGTCGCAGGAAATCGCCGAATATAGTAGCCACTGGCGCGCCACGGCCGATGAAGATGGGCACTGCTGCTTCGCCGTGGCGCTATGATGCTATAGTCGATTACGCGCTCCAACCCGACTCGGGTTGCGGGTACGGCAAAATAATTCATGTCTGCAGGCTCGACCAAACCGTCAGGTTCCAACCGGGATCGCAAGAGTCGTCGCAGCCGGACGCCTCTGCCGCCATCAACAATACGCGACCTGGTGGCGCAAGGCCCCTCACGCAAACGCGCCTTGTTCCGGTCAAAGAAGCGGAGAACTATCCCAACGAGAAAGACCACATAACAAACCGCGGAGGATCGCCATGAACCGCCTGCGCTTCGGTATCTTTCTTGCGCCCTTTCACAAACCCGGCATCAACCCGACGCTCGCGCTGCGAGGCGATATCGAGCTGATCCAGTGGCTCGACCGCTGCGGCTATGATGAGGCCTGGCTCGGCGAGCACCATTCGGCTGGCACCGAGCTGTCGGCCTCACCCGAAATCATGATCGCCGCGGCCGCCGAGCGAACCCGTCACATCAAGCTCGGCACCGGCGTCATCAGCGTGTCCTATCATAATCCGTTGTGGGTGGCTGAACGCATCGTGCTGCTCGACCATCTGACTCAAGGGCGTGCCATGCTCGGTCTCGGTCCGGGCTCGCTGCCGACCGACGGCATCATGATCGGCTTGCAGCAGAGCCAGACCCGCGGGCTGCTGGAAGACGGTATGGGCATCGTCACGCAGCTTCTCACCAGCGACGAGCCGGTCACGTTCAAGAACGATCGCTGGGATTTGCGCGAGGCTCGGCTGCATCTGCGGCCCTACTCCAATCCGCTGTTCGACGTGGCGGTCGCGGCGGTCGCCTCTCCGACCGGCGCGAAGCTCGCCGGCCGGCATGGTGCCGGCATGCTCTCGGTCGGGGCCACCACCGCCGCCGGCTTCGACGCGCTGGCGCTGCATTGGGACGTGCTGACGACGGAAGCGAAGGCGCACGGCAAGACCGCGGACCGCAGCAAGTGGCGGCTCGTCGGTTTGTGCCATATCGCAGAAACCAAGGAGCAGGCGTATCGCGACGTCGAGTACGGCATCGAGCACTGGTTCCGCTACTTCCAGCAGGTCGCAGCGTTTCCGCAAATGGCTGTGGTCGGCAACTCGGTCAGCGAGATGATCGAGTTCATCAACGGCTCCGGGCTCGGCGCCATCGGCACGGCGGACGCCTGCGCCGCGCAGATCGAGCGGCTGTGGCAGCAGTCGAATGGCGGGTTCGGCGCGTATCTCCTGCTCGCGCACAACTGGGCCAATCGGGCGGCGACGCAGCGCTCCTACGAGCTGATCGCGCGCGAAGTGATGCCGCAATTCCAGGGCCACGCCCAAGCAACCCTCGATGCCGCGCGCCGTGCCAAGGATGTGCGTGAGAATCTTGCGGCGGCACAGGCCCAGGCCGTGGAGGACGCCAGAGCGCGCTACGGCGCGGAGGTCGCCAAGCGAGGCGGCTGAGGTTCACGCATCTTCACGTCGACTGAAGAGCCAGCGCCGCCGCGGTCGCCAGCAGAAGATCGGCGGCTTGAAATACGGTTGCGTCGGGTAGGCCGTCGCCGACGCAGGTTCCGCTCGTATCAACGGACCGACAAAGGCTCATATCCTCGGAAATGCCGATTGCGACCAGCCGGTATGGCCCGTCAAGGACTTCGTCCCAAACGAATCCATTGCCGCATCCGGTCAGGCACAAGAGGCTTACCAGGCTGGCCCATCGCATGGCGTGTGAGATCATGCTTGGCGATGTTTTGTACCGAAATGGCGCGCCGTTCAGAACAAAACCATGAACTCATACACAATTGAAATTGCTTGTGATTTTTCTTCCTGGCCGCGATGGTTCGACGGCCGTCGGCGCCGACTTGGGCTGCCATAGGGCATTTCAGCACGCCTCACGACAGCGTCGCCTTTCGCTAGGATCGTAGTATTGTCGTCGGCAGCCGTCGAAGCTTTGAGACCGAGGATTTCGCGTACGCTCGATCGCGGCCAAGGCAATCGCGCACGAAGAAATGCACTCCAAAATCAAGCTGATGATCGCGGCTGCGGTCGGACGGCGCGGCAAATGGAGGACATTATGGCGCGTGATGACAAAGCCCGGGCAACTCTGATCCGGGATGCAGCGGGCAACGTGCAGCCGGGCAAGAGCCCCCGGGCCTTTGCCGAGCCTTTGTTCGGCTACACCAATAT
>Ga0105249_10005468_pt1 | contig 10968 bp, 8 predicted proteins | sample KBSS44metaG_FD_81522 | JGI IMG/M metagenome (GOLD analysis project Ga0105249, IMG submission 81522) | Switchgrass rhizosphere microbial communities from Kellogg Biological Station, Michigan, USA - KBS S4-4 metaG | ecosystem: Host-associated > Plants > Roots > Rhizosphere > Soil | place...
CCGTGCTGTCCGCCGTCGCCGCCCGCACCGCACGCCTGCGGCTGACCAGCTCGGTCACGACCCTCGGCGCGCTCGACCCCGTCCGGGTCTACGAGGACTTCGCCACCCTGGACCTGGTCAGCGGAGGCCGAGCAGAGATCATCGTCGGCCGCAGCGCCTACCCGGAGCCGTTCGCACTGTTCGGCGTCGACATCGCGGACTACGACGAGGTGTTCCAGGAGAAGCTGGAGCTGCTGCTGGCGATCCGCGACCAGCCGGTGGTCACCTGGCGGGGCCGGTTCCGGGCGCCGCTGCGGGACGCGGTCGTCGTGCCCAGGGCCGTCCAGGAGCCGCTACCAGTCTGGCTGGGCGTCGGTGGGACACCGGCCAGCGCGGCCCGGGCCGGCCGGCTGGGGCTCCCGATGATCCTTGGCCACATCGGCGGCACCCCGGCACACCTGCGCCAGCTCGCCGACGTCTACCGGGAGGCCGGCGCCCGCGCGGGGCACGCTGATGACCTGCGTCTCGGCATCGCTCTGCACTACTTCGGCACGTCGGAATCGCAGGACGCGATGTCGCTCTACCCCTACTACCGCGACTTCCTGCGCCCGAAGCACCCCGGCGGGGCCGGCTTCGTCGTCGAGCGCGACGCGTTCGCCCTCGGCCTGCGCCCCGGACGGCACCTGATGATCGGCACGTCCGAGCAGGTGTCGGCGAAGCTGGCCGAGCTGTACGACACGGTGCGCTTCGACCGGCTCCACGCCCTGGTCGACTGGGGCGGCCTGCCCGAGGACGCCGTGCGGGAGTCGGTGCACCGTCTCGCCGAGACCGTCGTGCCCGCCCTGCGACGGCACGCCGCTGCGAATCGTGGCGCGCTGCGCTGACCCCGCCGGCCTCGCCGGGCCGGCCTCGCCGGGCCGACCCGACTCCGCCTCCTCGTCAGGCCGGATCTGATGGCCCTTCGGGCTCGGGGGCGCGGCAGACGGCCTCCACGTTGTTGCCGTCCGGGTCGCGGACGAATGCGCCGTAGTAGTCCGGGTGGTACTCGGGCCAGAGACGGGCGCTGTGCAACACCTCCGCGCCGGCCGCGACCGCGGCGGCCTCGAAGGCGCGCACGGTGGAACGGTCCGCGGCGGCGAAGGCGACATGCGTCTCCCAGCCGCTCCCCGTCGTCGTCACCGGGCCGAGCCAGAACGTCGGTGCCGTGACGCCGAAGCCGACGACCAGCTCCCCGGCCCCGCGCTCGAACTGCACCTGCCGCTTCCCACCAAGCGGCGCCAGCACGGCGTCGTAGAAGTCGGCACTCGCCGAGACGTCGGAGACCTGAAGCGCGATGTGATCGAGCACGCCGCCACTCTCCCACCCGGGACCGACAGTTTTCCCGAGCGGTCACATTCGGCGCCGTCCGGTATCCGACGCCGGGCAGACCGCACCAGTCCGCCCGGACGGCGTAGAACCTCTCATGGCACGCGATGGACGGCGCCACGTCCTGTGGCGCAGTCGCCAGGACCCGCCGACGTTGGCCGGACACGCTCCACCGTCATCCCAGCGTCCCCGGCAGAATCCCAGAGAGTCGCACTTACCAAGAAGGCATGCCAACCAGCGAATTCTTGCTGGCAGAGGCCTGACCTGTGGGTTCGTTGCAGACAGCCGCCGAGCGTGGCGACGATCTCGGCGAGGGCTGCATTTGGTGACGTTCGCTCCAGCTACCCGCCTGGGCAGCGGCTGATCGTCAGCCGAGTCGCAGCCAGTACGTCCGGGCGGCTGTCTTATGCGCGCGGTGCGACGGTGGCGGCGATCATCGAATGGTGATCACCGTCTGGCCGGGAAATCGGAGCAGCATGCCGGGTCGCACCCAAGATCCCACCAGATCGCTGGGCGGTTCATGATCTGGTGGGATGTTCGGGGTCCCAGCCCCGAGAATTCCACCGGATCATCGACTGCCACGCGGTGCCCAGCAACCATCGGGCGGCGACAAGCTGCGGGGAGGGGGCGTGGTCCAGCCAGCCATCCGCGCCCGCCTCATCCCGACGCTCGCTGCGCTCGTCCTCGGAGCGCGTCCGAGCCGTTCGATCTCTGTCTGCGGTTCCCGGCCGAACATAGAACACCCCGCCCGGGTCAGGGGTGCCGGGCGGGGTGTTCGCTAAGGGAGCCGGCGGCTCTGCTCGCAGCTGCGGAAGTGGGAGGGCCAAGGGCAGGGGACTTGGCAGCGGCCCGGCGAAGCTCTGCGCGTAGGCGGCGTTGTTGGCGAGGTACTCGTCCGTGACGGACATGGCTCTTCCAGCGATCAGCTCGATTTACCATCTATTTACATCGGAAAAGTAAAGTTTCGACCCGCTGACCTGTCAACCCTGCGGTGCCGGATCCGGTACTCCCGAGCCGGCACTCGCCGAGCCCGACCACCCATGTCACCGCAGCCCTGCTCCGGCCGCGTCGAGCGGACCTGGGACGCCGCCGGACAACCGCTCCATCCACGTCTGTCCGCCACCGTCCGCCCGTACGTCCGCTTGTCCGCTTGTCCGCTTGTCCGGTCGGCCGGTCGGCTGGTCAAGCGGCCGTTGGACGCCCACCGGCAGACAGCGCCGCACCATCACCCCGGCAGGTCTTAGGCTGGCGATGTGACTGTCGTGAAGATCAATGCCATCGAGGTTCCCGAGGGCGCGGGCCCCGAGCTCGAGAAGCGGTTCGCCAACCGGCTGCACGCCGTCGACGGGCAGCCCGGCTTCGTGTCGTTCGAGCTGCTGCGGCCGGTGAAGGGCGACAACCGGTACTTCGTGGTCACCCACTGGGACAGCGAGGAGTCGTTCCAGGCCTGGCTGACCGGCCCGGCCATGGAGGCGCACTCCGGCGAGCGCGCCCGCCCGGTCTCCTCCGGCTCGTCCCTGCTGGAGTTCGAGGTCGTCCAGCGCTCGGTCGCCAGCAGCTCCTGAACTCCGGGCGGTCACCGCCCGAGCGGGCGTTGAGGTCTACCTGCCGTCTGATCTTCGCGTTCCGCGGAACGCGAAGATCAGGGAACAGCATTGCTGCGGGAGGCTCTCCGTCGCGAGGCCAACCGCCCAAAGCTCATCAACCGCCGCCGCAGTGATGGCACCCCACCCACGTAGGCCGGCCGAGGGCGCGGCGCGCGGCGTGTTTGAAGATCAGTCAGACGCTTCGCGTCGCCGGTGACGCGCAACGTCTGACTGATTGACGGCGGTGGGCCCGGCCCCCGGCCCCGGCCTCTGCGTCTGGGGCGAGTGGGCCGGGTGACGTGACATGTTCGGAACACGTGCACGTCACGTATCGCGGGAGACGCCCAACCGGGGCCGCGGGAGGGCATTCTTCACGTATCTGATGAAGAACCGCCCCCGCGTTCACGACCGAACCGGAGGCCGGCGCAGGACGGTTGGGTGGTGGATCGTGGACCTTGGACTCGCGGGGCGGCGTGCGATCGTGACGGGCGGCAGCCGCGGCATCGGGCGGGCGGTCGCGGCCGCGCTGCTCGCCGAGGGAGCCCAGGTGGTGATCGCCGCCCGTGACGGTGACCGGCTGAAGTCCGCGGCCACCGTGCTTGCTGCCGGCAGCGACGGCGGTGTCGTCGTCCCGGTGGTGGCGGACACCGGCAGCGACGAGTCGGTGCGGGAGCTGGTCGCCCGCGCCGTCGACGAGCTCGGCGGGGTCGACATCCTGGTCAACAACGCCGCCCGGGTCGGTGGCGCGGGCGGTCCCGGCGGCGTGCGGGCGCTCGCGACGGCGGACGCGGCCGAGGACCTCAACGTGAAGGTGCTCGGCTATCTGCGTACCGCCCAGGAGGTGATCCCGCACCTCGTCGCGCAGCGGTGGGGCCGCATCATCAACATCGGCGGCGTGGCGGCCCGGCAGGTTGGCCTGGTGTCGGGCTCGATCCGCAACGCCGGCATCGTCGCGCTGACGAAGACGCTCGCCGACGAGCTCGGCGCCCACGGTGTCACCGTGAACGCCGTCCACCCTGGTTTGACCCGGACCGACCAGCACGACGGCACCGTCACGCCGTCTGAGGAGCAGCTTGCCGCCGCGGCCAGCCGGATCGTCATCGGCCGGGTCGTCACGGCCGACGAGGTGGCGGCCGTCGTCGCTTTCCTCGCCTCACCCGTCGCGGCCGCCATCACCGGCGAGTCCCTCGCTGTCAGCGGCGGAACCCCCGGCCCCATCCACTACTGACCGGACGACGTTCGCCCGCCTTCCCAGCATGATCGCCAGGACTGCATCGGCGTCCGGACGCCAGCTCGCCCAGTCGGCGCAGGTCGCGACGTCGGTCGTCCTCGACCGCCTCGTCGACATCCTGCTCGTGCAGCTGCTGCGGGCCTGGCTCGTCGGCGAGCCGCCGGACACGCCGCCCTCGATGCTCGGCGCGCTGCGCGACCCGCGGTCGTCGAGCCGGACGGGTAAGGGGTTCGATCATGAATCCCCGCGAGCACGAGCTGCTGCAGGTCGAGAAGGTCTCCGCTCCGATCGAGCCTTCCGGCGCGGTCCAGACGTCAGCTACATCTACCGGGAGCTGAGCGCGAAGCCCTGTGCGCCCGTCACCTTTCATGTCGAGCCAGGTAACCGCGTAGCGATCGTTGGCCCAACGGCTCCGGCAAGTCCACGTTGGCCCAGCACCTGGTCCGCCTCATGGATCCGGCCCGGGGGGACGGTCCGTCTTGACGGTCATCCCCTTCCGGAAATCCGGCTGGCCTCGCTGCGGGCCCGAACCGCGATGGTGGCAGTGGCGACCCGCTCTGGCCCGCGGGGGCGGGCTCGAGTGCCTGCCCGCCGACGGGTCAGCCGACCCAGACGGACTTCTGGTTGCAGAACTCGCGGATGCCGACGGCGCTGAGCTCGCGCCCGTAGCCGGACCGCTTGACCCCGCCGAAGGGGAGCTCCGGGTAGGAGGTCGTCATGCCGTTGATGAAGACGGCGCCGGCGTCCAGCTCGTCCGCGAACCGGTCCTGCTCGGCGGGGTCGTTGGTCCAGGCGTTCGAGCCGAGCCCGAAGGAGGTCACATTCGCGAGCTCGATGGCCGTGTCGATGTCCGGCGCCCGGTAGAGGGTGGCGAGCGGGCCGAACGCCTCCTCCAGGTGCAGCCGCATCGCAGGGGTGACGTCGGCGACGATGGTCGGCGGGAAGAACCAGCCGGGGCCGTCGAGGGACTTGCCGCCGCAGAGCACCGTCGCGCCCTTCTCGACGGCGTCAGCGATCAGCTCCTCCAGGTCGACCCGGCCCTGCTCGGTCGCGATCGGCCCGACGTCGGTGCCGGCGGCCGTCGGGTCGCCGACCGTCAGCGCCGCCATCTTCTCGGTGAACAGCCGGGCGAACTCGGCGTAGGCGTCCTCGTGGACGATGAACCGCTTGGCGGCGATGCAGGACTGGCCGTTGTTCTGGCAGCGGGCGGTCACGGCGACGGCGGCGGCCCGCTCCAGGTCGGCGGACGGCATGACGACGAAGGGGTCGCTTCCGCCGAGCTCGAGCACCGTCTTCTTGATCTCGTCGCCGCAGATCGCGGCGACGGACTGGCCGGCGGGCTCGCTGCCGGTCACCGTCGCGGCGGCGACCCGCGGGTCGCGCAGCACGCCCTCCACCTGGCGCGCGCCGATCAGCAGGGTCTGGAACGCCCCGGCGGGGAAGCCGGCCCTGGTGAACAGGTCCTCCAGGTAGAGGGCGCACTGCGGCACGTTGGACGCGTGCTTGAGCAGGCCGACGTTGCCGGCCATCAGCGCGGGCGCGGCGAAGCGGATCACCTGCCACAGCGGGAAGTTCCACGGCATCACGGCGAGCACGGCGCCGAGCGGCTGGTAGCGGGCATAGGCGCGGCGGGCGCTGACCGCGGACGGGTCGCCGAGCGGCTCGTCGGCGAGGAAGGTCTCGGCGTGCTCGGCGTAGAAGCGCATGCCCTTGGCGCTCTTGGCCGCCTCGGCCTTCGCGGAGACGAGCGTCTTGCCCATCTCGGTGGTCATCGTCGCGGCGATGTCGTCCCGTTCGGCGTCGAGCAGGTCCGCCGCCGCGCGCAGCCAGGCGGCGCGCTGCGCGAACGTCGTGCGCCGGTAGCTGGCGAACGTCGCCGCCGCGCGGGCGAGCCTGGTCTCGATCTCGTCGGCGCCCAGCGCGTCGAACGTCTTCAGGACCGCGCCGGTCGCCGGGTTGATGGTCTGGATCGCCATGCCACTCACTCCTCGAAGGCCCAGGTGGGGGAGCCACCGCCGCGTGCTGGTCCTGCCCGGGTGGCACCGATGCGGAACGCCCGCGGGCGCGCGAGCTGGTCCGGCACGTCGCCTGCCCGGCCGTCCTCGGGCGGAACCTAGCATGCTGAGCGAACGCTCGCTACCGGTGCGGTGGGTATCCGCCGACCTTCGGGCTGCCCTGGGTCGTCTTGTCTCTTGTGCCGACACCCATGCAAGAAGTGAGCATTCGCTAAGTGGCCTTGGCGGTCGGGTCCGTGGCACGACTGTGTGGTTATTTTTTCACTTTGTTCACCGACATTGACGACAAACGGCTACCGTAACTAGCGTGCCCGGCGGTCGCCATCCGCGACGTGACCTGCGCCGAAGGACCGGGCGACGCGGGAGCGGTACCGCGCCTACGCCGCCGGCCGCTACGAGCGCACGCTGGCCGCCCACGGCGAGCGTCGGACGTTGTTCGCGCTCGATCTCGTCGGCCCGGCCGACGAGATCGTGGAGCGGCTGCGGGCGGACGCGGCGGTGGCGGCGGTCAGCGAGCTGCGCATCGAGCTGCTCTACGAGTTCGACCACGGCGACTACGAGCAGATCCTGCACGACGTCGCCTCCCTCGTCGCGCCTGCCCTTGGCTGGCGCCCCGGCGCGGCCGGCTCTGCCGGGCAGGCCGGGCCGAACCGGCAGGCCGGGCAGTGACAGGCGGTGAACCTCCACCCAGGATTTCGCCGGGCCGGCGGGCCGGTGGGAATGCCGCGGCCCGGTGGGCCGAAAAACCACTGGCCGGTAGCTGGTCCGGCGCGGGGGAGACCCGGGTGTTACGTCTCGGTAATGCTCATTAATTTGGTCGATATTGTGAGTTATGGTCACCGGAGAGAGGAGCGGGTTCCTCATGACGGTGCAGAAGGCCGACGTCGTCGTGGTCGGCGGCGGGGTCATCGGCTCGGCGGCGGCCTGGCGCCTGGCGCTGCGCGGGCTGGACGTCGTGCTGCTGGAACGCTTCGGCCCCGGCCACGCCCGGGGCGCCTCCCACGGCGCCTCGCGGATCTTCCGGGTCTCCTACCCCGACCAGGTCCACATCGGGCTCGCCCATGAGGCCTTCACGCTCTGGCGCGAGCTGGAGGACGTCACCTGGACCTCGCTGCTCACCGTCACCGGCGGCGTCGAGCACGGCGACCATCCCTACCTCGACGAGCTGGCCGACGCGCTGGCGCACGCCGGGGTAGCGCGGGAGTGGCTGAGCCCCGCCGAGGCGACCAGCCGGTGGCCCGGCCTGCGCTTCGACGCCCGGGTGCTGTTCCACCCCGGCTCGGGACGGCTGCACGCCAACCGGTCGGTCACCGCCCTCCAGGAGGCCGCCGCCAAGGAAGGCGCCATCGTCCGGCATCACGCCCGGGTCACCGCGCTGACCGTGCGCGGCGACGCCGACGTGGAGATCGTGCTCGGCCCGGACGATGGGCCACCCGGGCCCGGCGGCGCGGCCCGGGCGGCCCTGCCCGATCGCTACCGGGCCCGGCGGGTCGTCGTCGCGGCCGGGGCCTGGACCGGCGCCCTGCTCGGCGGGCTCGTACCGCTGCCGCCGCTGCGGGTGACCCAGGAGCAGCCGGCCCACTTCGCCCCGCGCCAGGCGGACGCCCACGCGTCCGACGGCTGGCCGGACCAGTGGCCGAGCTTCGGGCACCTGCTCGCGCCCGGCTCGGACGAGGGCATCGCCTACCGCGGCGGCGTCTACGGGCTCGCGACGCCGGGCGAAGGCGTCAAGATCGGCTTCCACGGCACGGGCCCGGTCGTCGACCCCGACCGCCGGGACTTCCAGCCCGAGGCCGGGCAGCTCGCCGCGCTGCGCGACTACGTGGCCCGCTCGGTCCCCGGCGCCGACCCCGACGACCTCGTCCCGATCAGCTGCACATACACCTCGACCCCTGACTCGGCCTTCGTCCTCGACCGGCACGGCCCGGTGGTCGTGGCCGCCGGCTTCTCCGGCCACGGCTTCAAGTTCGCCCCCGCCCTCGGCCGTCTCCTCGCCGACCTGGCCGTCGACGGCCACCGCCCCGATCCCCGCTTCTCGTCCCGGTGCTGACGCGACCGCCACCGCGACCGCCACCGCGACTGCCACCGCTCCGGGAGAGACGAACCAGGGCGTGACCACAGGAGGGACCCGCATGTCCGACGTTCCGCTTTCCGTTCTCGACCTCGTCCCCGTCAGCGCCGGCTCGACGCACGCCGACGCGGTGCGCAACGCCGTGGACCTGGCCCGGCAGACGGAGTCCTTCGGCTACCAGCGTTACTGGTTCGCCGAGCACCACCTCGCCCCCGGGGTGATCGGAGCCTCCACCGCCGTGGCCATCGCCCTGGTGGGCGGCGCGACGACGACGATCCGGCTGGGCTCGGCCGGCGTCCAGATCGGGCACCGCACCCCGCTGTCCGTGGTCGAGGAGATCGGTCTGCTGAACGCCGTCTTCCCCGGCCGGCTCGACCTCGGCATCGGCCGCTCCCTGAGCCGGCCCGCGCCGAAGGCTGCCGACGCCGGCGCGCCCGCGCCTGCGCCAGTGCCGCCGTCGTCCAACGGGGCCGCCGTGCAAGAGCGGCAGCCCGTCGCGGTTGGAGCAGCCCCGGCACCGGGCCCGGCCGGCCCGGCGGCGAGTGCCGCGGCCGCGGCCGCGGCCGCGAGCTACGTGGCGTCGGCCGGCGGCGCCGACCACGCCGCCGACCAGTACACCGACAACGGCCTGCTGCTGCCGAAGCGGTTCGACTTCACCAAGCTGCTCGCCTCCGACCGGCTCGGGCTCACGCTGTCGCTGCTGCAGCAGCCCGGCGCGTACGCCCCGGAATACGGCGAGCAGATCGACGACGTGCTCGCGCTGCTCGCGGGTACGTACCGCACACCCGACGGCCTGGCGGCGCACTCCTCCCCGGGCGAGGGCGCCGACGTAGAGATCTGGCTCCTCGGCGCCTCCGGGGGCGTGAGCGCGACGGTCGCCGGCGAGCGCGGCCTGGCATTCGCGGCCTCCTACCATCACAGCCCGAGCACCGTGCTCGACGCGGTGCAGGCCTACCGGGCCGCGTTCCAGCCCTCGGTCCGCCTCGACCGGCCGCTGGTCGCCGTCTCCGCCGACGTCGTCGTCGCCGAGGACGACGCCACCGCCGCCCGCCTCGCCGCCGGCTACGGGCCGTGGGTGCTCAGCATCCGCGCCGGCGGCGGCGCGACCCCGTTCCCGACGCCCGAGGACGCGCTCGCCCGGACCTGGACCGACGAGGAGCGGTCGCTGGTCGCCGACCGGGTCAGCACCCAGCTGGTCGGCTCGCCGCGCACCGTCGCCGACCGGCTGGAGCAGCTGCGGGACGCCACCGGCGCCGACGAGCTCGTCATCACCACGATCACCCACCAGCACGCCGACCGGGTCCGGTCCTACCAGCTGCTCGCCGAGGAGTGGGCCAGCCGCTGACCGGCGGCACCGGCCCCGCCGGCCGCCGCGGCCGGCCCGCGCGCAGGAGCCGGGGAGCGGCTGGCCGCCTCCGGTCCGCGGCCGGCCGTACTCGCGGCCTGCCAGCCCGTACTCGCGGCCTGCCAGCCCGTACTCGCGGCCTGCCAGCCCGTACTCGCGGCCTACCAGGATGCCGACGACAAGGAGACGACTCCCATGACAGATCCGGCGATCGACGCTCCGCTGCATCTCGCCGCCGCGCTCGACGGCGCCGGGTGGCATCCGGCCGCCTGGCGCGAACCGGGCGCGCGGCCCAAGGAGCTGCTCACCCCCGGCTACTGGCTCGACCAGGTTCTCGAGGCCGAGCGCGGCCTGCTCGACTTCGTGACCATCGAGGACTCCCTCGGGCTGCAGTCGTCCCGCTTCGACGGCCCGGACGAGCGGACCGACCAGGTGCGCGGCCGGCTCGACGCCGTGCTCATCGCGTCCCGGGTCGCCCCGCTGACCAGCCACATCGGCCTGGTGCCGACGGCGACCGTAAGCCACACCGAGCCGTTTCACATCTCCAAGGCGATCGCGACCCTCGACTTCACCAGCGAGGGCCGGGCCGGCTGGCGCGTCCAGACGTCGCGCCCGGCGGAGCACGCCCACTTCGGCCGGCGGACGCCGTTCCAGTTCGGTATCGCGGACATCGACAAGCCCGAGGTGCAGGCGGCGATCGCCGAGTCCTTCGACGAGGCCGCCGACTTCGTCGAGGTCGTGCGCCGGCTGTGGGACAGCTGGGAGGACGACGCGGAGATCCGCGACGTCGCCACCGGCCGGTTCATCGACCGGGAGAAGCTGCACTACATCGACTTCGAGGGCCGCTGGTTCAGCGTGCGCGGCCCGTCCATCGTGCCCCGCCCGCCGCAGGGCCAGCCGGTGGTCTCGGCGCTCGCCCACGCCACCGTCCCGTACCGGCTCGGCGCGCGTGCCGCCGACGTCGTGTACGTGACCCCGCGGGACGAGGCGGGGGCGGCAGCGATCGTCGCCGAGATCCGCGCCGAGCAGGCGACGGCCGGCCGGGCCGGCGAGACCGTCCACGTCTTCGGCGACCTGGTCGTGTTCCTCGACGACACCGCCGCGGCGGCTGCCGCCCGCAAGGGCCGCCTCGACGAGGTGGCGGGGGAGGAATACACCAGCGACGCCCTGGTCTTCACCGGCACCGCCGCCGAGCTGGCCGACCTGCTGCAGTCCTGGCAGCGCGCCGGCCTTTCCGGCTACCGGCTGCGGCCCGGCGCCGTCCCGCACGACCTCGAGGCCATCACCCGCGAGCTGCTACCCGAGTTGCAGCGCCGCCGCGCCTTCCGTACCGCCTACGAGGCGAGCACGCTGCGCGGGCTGCTCGGCCTGCACCG
>Ga0105249_10005469_pt1 | contig 10968 bp, 11 predicted proteins | sample KBSS44metaG_FD_81522 | JGI IMG/M metagenome (GOLD analysis project Ga0105249, IMG submission 81522) | Switchgrass rhizosphere microbial communities from Kellogg Biological Station, Michigan, USA - KBS S4-4 metaG | ecosystem: Host-associated > Plants > Roots > Rhizosphere > Soil | place...
ATTCCAACGATTACCGCCCGTTTGCCTTGTATTGGTTTCATGTTATTGAATAAAATTGTAGTCAAAAAATCCTCTTATCGTTTCATCACTGGTATCAAACACTTTCTCAAAATCACCATGACGAACAAATTTTCCATTCATCATCATGAATATCCTGTCCCCTGTGTCTTTTGCACACGTAAGATCATGAGTAATGATGATGGAACTTGTTTTGTACTTTTCCTGGACTTCATTGATGAGATCATTGATCTCGCCGCTTGTCAATGGGTCAAGTCCTGCCGTAGGTTCATCATAAAAAATAATATCGGGTTTCATGATCAATGTCCTGGCAAGTCCAATTCTTTTTTGTTGTCCACCGGATAGCTCTGAGGGCAATTGATTGATCGTATCTGACAAGCCGACTGCCTCCAGCACCTCGCTGACCGACTCATCCAGTTCCACCCTTGAAATATTTCTCTTATTTCTGACCAATGGAAATTCGAGATTCTCTCTTATTGTCATGCTGTCGTACAAAGCGCTATGCTGAAATAAAAAACCCAGTTTTAATCGCAGTTGCATCAACTCCTTTTTATCCAGCTTATCCACTTCCTTGTCAAAAACTTTAACCGTTCCCTTGTCAGGTTTCAATAAGCCGACAATGATCTTAATCAGGACAGATTTACCGGTGCCTGAGCGGCCAAGTACTACAAGATTCTCTCCCTTGTATAATTCCAGGTCAATTCCCCGCAGAACCTGATTTTCTTCAAACGACTTGTACAATTTGGTGATGGAGATTACTACTTCCTGATTATCGTTATGACTGACATGTTTTCGCATATTACATCCCGGGGTTTATCCAATTCATGAATTGTACAATGATCATCTCCTCTATAAACAGCAAAAACATAATGATCACCACTGAAACATTTGCTGCGCGGCCCACACCTTCTGTTCCTTGCGTGGTAGTGTACCCTTTATAACACCCGATAATCCCAATCGTAAACCCAAAGATCAATGACCGGACGAGCGATGACATGATTTCGGAAAAATTGATCTTTACAAATGCTCCATGTATAAATGTTACCAGGCTTGTTTGTTCGTTGGCATGTACGTTTAAGAATGATCCAAACAAACCGATAAATCCGCTATAAATTACTAACAACGGTATCATGAATGTGCAGGCAAGAACACGAGTCACTACCAAAAATTTAAACGGGTTAACAGCCGAAACCTCCATGGCGTCTATTTGCTCGGTAACACGCATAGACCCCAACTCTGCTCCTATTTGTGAACCTACTTTTCCTGCGCAGATCAAACCAGTTATCAGCGGAGCCAAAGCCTTTATAATGGCAACACCTATCAATGAGGGTAACCACGATGTAGCACCGAAGTCGGCCAACGCAGGTCTTGAATGTTTTGTAAAAACAATGCCGGTAATAAATGCCGTGAGGGTGATCAGCGAAAGGGATTTATACCCCACATTGTAGCATTGTTTTATCACTTCCTGGTATTCATAAGGCGGGGTAAACGCTTCTTTAAAAAACTGGGCTATAAATTTTGCCACGTCAGATATACCCGCGAAGAACCCATCGACATTCCTGGAAACAAGATATTTAGCGGGCTGAGAAGATGTCGTATCCATGCCATTATTCCTTTTATAAAGGGAACTCTGCAATTATCCTTCCAAAAGATTTTATTCATGGAAAAGTTTTTCTATCACCTTCATCACCCCGTTTAACCGGGCGGGGTATACGATCGAATTGGCGGGCTTATCAATGAGATAAATTTTTTGTTCAACCATAGACTGAGTAAAAATTCTACAGTATTATATGTCGTTCACTCCTGAAGAGACTTCCCAAGGAATCTACTGTAATGATTTGCGGCACTAGTTACTAATTCTCGTTTGACCTTTCCGGCCCGCGAAAAAAATCTTGTCCCAATAGCAACCGAATTGTTTTTAATGGTGCGCTGCCAGGTCCCTTCTATTTTGCCATCGATAAGAATTGAATTTGTAAAGACAGCATTTCTTTCTTTTGAAATAATCGCGAGGTGCTTTTTGTCTATCGCTTCTTTTCTGTCCTTGTAGCTGATCACATATTCGTCATAATTTGGCAAGAGCCATGCACCTGGAGTAATTTCATTTTTAAACGAAGTGGGAATTCGAAAAAAATATTCCTTTCCATCAATGATTTCTCTTTTAAGTTTTCGCCTCACCAATTCAATGCCTTTTTTGACATCGTTAGTTGAAAGACCTGACCACCATGCAAAATCATAGATGGTCGCTGGTCCCCTGCTAGTGAAAAAACGTTTCGTCAGTTCTGCCAGAGCTGCATCTTTTTCCATGGTTTTTGAAGACACTCTTTCATCAAACAAAACATAGGTAAATTGCTTTCCAACCTTTGCTCCGCTACAAATGATGCGATCCAATTCTGCATGTTCAAGCAAATGTATAAAACGAAGTTCGCTCGTATCGATTTTCGCTCTTTGAAGTGCTGATCGGACTTCGTCCCTTGTCAATTGTCTTCCACCTTCCAATGCTTTTGCCAAAACATCATTCGTTTTTTTCAAAATCTTTTTGGTCAGCGAAAGGTGCCTGTCATTGTGGACTAAAGAAGAAAGAATGCGGGGAGCCGTGAGTTCAAGCATCCATCGAATATCCTGTGGTGTAACAAAATGCCATGTCGGTCTTAGTACATGTGTGCGAAGAATCTTTCCTTCATTAAAGGCCTTTTCGATAATTGTGTCGTCGGTTTTTGGTAAACGCAATCCAATCGCCCATTTGGCCATGCTGTAGTCTTGCGCCTGGATGGCGCCCATCCATGACACCAACTCCTGCGGCTTTGTATACTTTGTTTTCGTTAGTTGTTGATTGAAGAGACGGAGCTTGATGATCTCAGAAGAAGTCATACGCGAGACGAATTATTTTCACTAACTGCCTCGTGTTCCACCTGCTTTATGCGGTCGTACTGTGAATCCGCTTGTCTTGCCGGCTCCGGGCTTAGGAATAAATTTTGAGCCCTGCGGATTGTTCTTCTGATTTTTATTTCCCTTCTTACCCTTTTTCTGATTGTTTTGATTCATTAAGGACATAACGAAAAATTTTTAATGATCACAAATTTAAGCTTCCTGTTCAGCATAACTGCTTGTTGGTTCGCAAACACAGATCAAATTTCGGTCACCGACTGTATTATTCACCCTGGCCACGGATGGCCAGAACTTATTTTGCCTGACATATTCCAATGGAAACGCGGCTTTCTCACGACTATAACCGTGCAACCATTTGCTGTTCACAACTGATAGTTGAGTATGAGGTGCATTCTTCAATGGATTGTCTTTCTTATCGCTCTTCCCTTCCTCAATTTCTTTTATTTCTTCCCTGATACTTAGCAGGGCATCACAAAAGCGATCCAGTTCAGCTTTGTCTTCACTTTCCGTCGGCTCAATCATAATGGTGCCCGGCACCGGGAAGCTCATGGTGGGTGCGTGAAATCCATAGTCCATCAAACGCTTGGCAACATCTTCTGCCTCGACGCCTGCTGAATTTTTAAATGGTCGCAAGTCAACGATAAATTCGTGAGCACAGGTTCCATTATGACCAGTATATAAAATGTCAAAGTCATTTTCGAGTCTTGCTTTCATGTAATTGGCATTGAGTATTGCATATTCTGTCGCCTTTCTCACTCCATCAGCGCCCAGCATTCGGATGTAAGCATAGCTGATCAGGAGAATGGAGGCACTTCCGTAAGGAGCGGCAGAAACGGCATGGTGAGTTGCCGGTTCCTGGTTAGCGGTTTCCGGTAACTGGTAACTGAAAACATGACCTGGCAGAAATGGTGCCAGGTGTCCCTTCACGCAAATCGGTCCCATGCCAGGACCACCACCACCGTGTGGAATAGAAAATGTTTTGTGCAAATTCAGGTGACAAACATCTGCACCAATAGACGCTGGTGATGTCAGTCCTGATTGTGCATTCATATTTGCTCCATCCATGTATACTTGTCCGCCATGCTGGTGGACGATATCACAAATGAGTTTTATTTCTTCTTCAAAAATTCCATAGGTACTTGGGTAAGTGATCATCGTTCCTGCCAGATTTGCGCTATGCAGTTCGGCCTTTGATTGAAAGTCTGCCACATCGATATACCCATTTTCCATAGCCTTAACAACAACCACTTTCATCCCCGCCATCACGGCTGAAGCAGGATTGGTGCCGTGTGCAGAAATTGGAATGAGAATCACATTTCGGCTTGTGTCACCATTGGCCAAATGATAATTGCGGATAGTTAGCAACCCTGCAAATTCACCCTGTGCACCGCTATTTGGTTGCAAGCTGCAGGCATCAAAGCCGGTAATCGCGTTCAAATAATCTGATAATTCATTGACGATCCGTTTGTATCCCATAACCTGGTCTGCGGGGACAAAAGGATGCATGCGGCTCCAGTGTATCCAGCTCAGCGGTATCATTTCCGTAGCCGCATTCAACTTCATTGTACAGCTGCCAAGAGATATCATCGATGTATTGAGAGAAAGATCTTTATTCTCCAGCTGCTTGATATAACGCATCATTTGCGTTTCACTATGGTGAGTGTTAAAAACGGGATGTGTCAGAAAAGAAGATGTCCGAACTGCAAATGAAGGGATATGTTCTAATTCATCATCTTCATTTATCGAAAAGGCAACCGGGTCAACATCATTCTCAAAACAGTTAATAAGATCATAGAGATCATCCAACGCAACAGTTTCATCGAGTGAAATGCCAATACGAGTATCGTCGATATATCGCAAATTGATCCGTTGGCGTTCTGCCTTTTCCTTGAACGGTTGTATGTCCTTCACGGTCACAACAATCGTATCAAAGAAATTTCCCGAGACTAAATCAAAGCCTCTTTCCTGTATTCCTTCTGCCACGATCTGTGTAACGAGGGCCACACGTTTTGCAATATTTATAAGTCTTTGCGGCCCATGAAATACAGCATACATAGCCGCCATGTTTGCGAGTAACGCTTGTGCAGTACAGATATTTGAAGTGGCCTTCTCTCTTTTGATGTGTTGCTCCCTTGTCTGCAGTGCCATGCGCAACGCACGATTATTTCCTGCATCGATACTTACGCCGATAATGCGGCCGGGCATTGCTCTTTTAAAATCATCTTTTGCGGAAAACAATGCAGCATGAGGTCCGCCATATCCAAGAGGGACCCCGAAACGCTGGGCAGAACCAACCGCCACATCAGCACCCAATTCACCAGGAGGTGTTAAAAGGGTAAGTGCAAGAAGGTCCGTTGCCATTGCCACATACCCACCTGCGTTATGAACGGTACTAATGAAATCACGATAGTCTTCGATGGAACCAAGATTATTTGGGTACTGAACGATGGCACCAAAAAATGTGTTGTCGATCTTCGCTCTTTTATAATCACCAAAAACAACCTCGATGCCAAGTGGCGTTGCCCTTGTTACGATCACATCTTTTGTTTGAGGGAATATTTCGTTATCAACAAAGAACTTTGCCGATTTTATTTCATCTGTTTTGTTGACCTGGTGAAAAAACATATTCATCGCTTCGGCTGCCGCTGTCGCCTCATCGAGCAAGGAAGCATTTGCAATGGGTAAACTGGTAAGATCACTCACCATTGTCTGAAAGTTTAGCAGGCTCTCCAAACGACCTTGTGAAATTTCCGCCTGGTAGGGTGTGTATTGCGTATACCATCCGGGATTTTCAAAAACATTGCGAAGGATCACCGATGGAGTAATAGTATCATAATATCCCTGTCCAATATATGTACGGAAAGTTTTATTGTGCAGTGAAATATTTTTCAATTCTGAAAGCAAGTCGGCTTCACTAATGGCCCCCGGTAAATTTAAGCTTGAGCGGGTTCGAATAGAAGAAGGGATCGTTTTATCAATAAGTTCCTCAAGAGTGTTCACACCGATCGTTCTCAACATCTCCGTTTCCTGCCCTATAGTACCAATGTGCCGGGGTACGAATTCATTGGATTGCTGCTCGAATAGATTCATTGTTGCTCTGAAATAATTTTAGTCAAGGAAAAGCGCAAAGTTACGGGCTGAAAATGAGAAAAATGAAGAGTAACCCGGGGGTATGGCAGGCGTGGATAAATTGGTGAATGGTCAATGGTGCGTTGTCAATAAATAAGCTTCATCCGACAGGTCGGAGTCCGGAGTTGGACGCCACCACTCACCTCATTATTCATTATTCATTACTCATTACGACAGCCTTGCCCCCATTCCTACTAACAGTTTCCCCCCGGCCGCCTTCAATTTGACGAAGTTGTTTGGTCGTTTTACGGCTACCGTCGTGGCTCCAGCCCGGTGGACCAAAGAGATAAAGGAGTTTCGCCTTCCAGCCAATATCCTTTCGCCAAAGATCTTTGCCAAGACTGTTCCATTCGTGAAAAACAATATTGACAGGTGTTTCTTTTTCTATCGGCGTGGTCAGGCCATATTTAAGTGGCTGGTATTCTTCAACCGGCAGCTCAGGTTGAAACGTTCCAAACATCTTATCCCAAATGATCAAAAACATGCCCATATTCATATCGAGGTACCTCGGGTTGGATGCATGATGTACGCGATGATGGGAAGGGGTCACGAGGATATATTCAAGCCATCCCATTTTATTAATAAACTCCGTATGAACAAATATTCCCCATATCTGAGTGGCCGAGTACATGACAACAATGTCAACAGGTTTGAAACCGAGTAAAGCGAGCGGAATGAAATAAATGAACCGGTACAGTGGTTGAAATACGGACGAGCGGAACCCAACTGAAAAATTAAGTTGCTGAGAAGAATGATGGGTGACATGCACGGCCCAAAACAACCGGATCTCATGATCGAATCGATGCAGCCAGTAATAAAGAAAGTCTTCTAAAACCAGCAGCATGATCCAATAGACGATCACGTTGGCAAAGGAAAAAACCTGGTAATGAGAAAACCACGTCAACACAAACAAGTAAGCCCCCCGGACAAAAAGGTCAAGAAAGGCGTTCAGTAACATCAGGTATACGTTCGCGGCAGTGTCCTTCCAGGTATAAACCTTTTTATGAGCGTAATTGCTTAACAATAACTCAAGCCCAATAATAATAATGTATAATGGAGTAGAGACCAGGATCAGCAGTTGTTCCAAAACGGCTTGCATATTAACAGTAAAAATAAGGCAGCTTTTTAAATGTTCTGTACCTTGCCCGGCCTTCCATTGTTAAAACTTTATGAACAAAGATCTGATTTCCAATTGGGAGAAAAAATCGGCGGACCGGCAAAAGGTTTATAAACAGTACCTGCAAAAAGCCCAAAAAAACGATGTACTGAAAAAATTACCTGGTCTTCACGAGGACGCTTTTTCGAAAATTGATTGCCTGCAATGTGCTAATTGCTGCAAAAATTATTCACCCAGGTTTAAAACGCCCGATATAAAATGGATCAGCAAGCTTTTGAAAATGCGGGAAAGTAATTTTATAGAAGCTTATTTGAAAGTAGATGAGGATGGAGACTTTGTGGTAAGATCAACACCTTGTCCCTTTTTAGGTGAAGATAATTTTTGCAGTATTTATGAGCAAAGACCCTCTGACTGCCAGCGCTTTCCTTATACTGATGAAGACGTGTTTATCAAACGCCAACAGTTGACATTGAAAAATTCTACCTTCTGCCCTATTACATACTATGTGTTGGAGAAACTAATTGGGGCCGAAAAACAAAAGCATGATCATTTAGCAGTTAATTCCTCATACGCAGCCTGCAACGGCCGCTGTAAACCGTCTCCCTTCCACTGAGTTTCAAACGGTAATTCAGTTGTCTTCAGAACCTCATCCTTTGTCTTACCCGCCTTGATCTCGCCATCCACAAAATTCAACATCTTACCAAGGTATTCACTGAAAGCCTTGAGGTCATCCACCTTCCCGGTAACATCATAACCATCGGCCGCATGGCCGAAAACAAAAATGGTATCATTACTAAACTGGCTGGCCGTTGTTTCCAACACGGTGATCCAACTTTTAACGCTTGCGCCTGCGCTTCTATCAACAAACGGATGACGGCGATTGAACATGAGATCGCCCATGTGAACTATATTGGCATGTTCAAAATGGATGATCGCGTCTCCATCGGTATGACCAGTGCCATAATACTGAAGAGAGATCTTTTCCTTACCGATCTTTTCTGACCATGTTTTACCAAACGTTTGATCAGGGTACAATTGTTTATCCTCTGTTTTTTGAGCAACCGCCACGTTCCTTTGATTCTTTAAAGAGTTCTCGTGAGCTAAAACATGTTTGACAATCCCCTTGAATGAGATATTTCCCGCGGTGTGATCTCCATGATGATGCGTATTGATGAGAAGTTCGAAAGGATGATCGCTTTGTTTTTTCAATTCATCTATGAGGTGTTGCGATTGCTCGGGAAATTGTGAATCCACGACAACAATTCCTTTTTTGGAAAGCAGGAAAGCAATGGTACCCCCCTTTTCTGTAAACACGCCAACATCATTCCGCAGCATTTTTATTTTCCAGGGATCAGCAAACATCGCGGCAAAGATTTTTTGTTGTGCAAGAGTTAACGCTCCGAAGGTGAGCGCTGATGAACGAAGAAAGCGTCGGCGGTTCATAGACGATAGTTTAAAAGTTCCAGAAGTTTCAGAGGTTCCAGATGTTTCAGCCAGTAGACGTCCACCGGTTGAAAGTCTCTTATAGCAACCCATTTTGAACTCTTCAAAGCTTTGAAACGTTTGGAACTTCTCAATACTCTAATTTACGCAAAGTCGGTGCTTTGAACCACGTAATTATTACGACCAGTAAGGTCATGCAGCCACCAAATACAACAGATGGCACATTGCCCATTATATGGGCAGTGAGCCCGCTTTCAAATTGTCCCAATTCATTGCTCGAATTAATGAACATACTGTTTACACTTAACACACGACCCCTCATGTTGTCAGGAGTTTTTAATTGAGTGATCGTTCCCCTGACCACCACACTTACGCCGTCAAGCATACCGCTGATCATTAATGCAAAAAAAGAGATCAAATAAATTTTTGACAATCCAAAAATTATTATACAAACACCAAAGCCCGCCACCACTAACAGCAATCTTTTTCCCTGCTTCCTTTGCAGCGGGAATATGGTCAGCAATACTACGACGCAAATCGAACCAATGTCTGATGCTGCGTTGAGCCATCCATAACCGATGGCCCCGACCTGCAGGATAGTTCTTGCATAGACGGGAACCATGGCCACAGCACCTCCAAATAATACAGCAAACAGGTCAAGAGAGAGGGCTCCGAGCAATTCTTTTGTCCTGAAAACAAATCGCAGTCCTTCTTTTACACTTTCCCACGTCCGCTTCTCACCTCTCTCATTCAATGGAGGTTTTGGTTTGATTCCCGACAACAATATCAGGAACGAGGTCAGAATGGCTGTTACTATAGCTATCAGTGCTCCCGTTATTCCAAAATATGCGATCAATAGACCACCTAATGCGTGACCGGTGACAGACGCCGAAAGCCATGCACCCTGGTTCCAGGTGGTGGCATTTTGTAAAACAGTTCTCGGAACGATCTGGGCAAGCATCACATTGAACACTGGACCCGTAAAGGAGCGAATGATACCGGTAAAAAAAATAACCGCATAAATGCAAATGGCTATCGAATGATTATTTAAATGTTCTTTCGTAAAAGCTGTTGACAACAATAGTAAGGTACTTGCCGCGGCAAAATATAATAGAACGCCCCTCAAGAGCATCCATCGTTTTTCGCTTATATCAATGACGTGTCCTGCATACAAAGCAAATGAGACTGCTGGAATAACTTCTGATAAACCAACAAGGCCGATTGCAAATGCTGCGTTTGTTAACTGGTATATCCACCAACCAACCACCGTCGTCATCATGCGTAGAGCGATGATGAAAGCAAATCTTCCAATCACTAAATTCTTGAATTCTTTGATCCGGACGGCCGCAAATGGAGAACCACGGGAAAAACCACGATTGACAGGATTAGGTGTAGAACCATGATTTTCTGGATTCGCCATGGATGAAGAGGAAATAACACAAATTTTAATGAAAAAATCAATTACAAGATGTAAGAAACAAAATTAAACGACATTTACCGATTACATCGAATAACAATCACGTTTTCTTAATTCACTCGCAGAAGAGGAAACTTGGCAATGATCACTGAAAATCACGACGGTAATGTTCCTTCTAATCCTTAAACTAAACAAATCGGGGTTCTGACTCTACGGCAAAGCAAAATAATGCGGTCCTTCATCATAATCCTTGCCCAATGCATCGGTGATAACCTTTAAATGCTTTTCATTGCCCAGGAAATCGGCATTGGACGCGTCAACAAAAATGGTTTTGACATTGTGCTGTTTGATGTAATGAGTATAAGTTTCCTGGATACTAAACAAATATTGATCAGGGATATTTTGCTCGTAGGGTCGATTGCGTCTTTTAATATTTGCCTGAAGTTTGGCGACAGGAGCATGCAGGTAGATCAGGATATCCGGATGTAACAGCTGCTGGTGAATGATGTCAAATAACCTTTGGTATAAGCGAAACTCATCAGCGGGTAAGGTAACTTTTGCAAACAAAAGACATTTGGTAAAGAGATAGTCACACACCGTAATATTCTGGAAAAGGTCCTTTTGTTGAATCAGTTCTTTTAACTGCTTAAAACGCTCGGCCATAAAAAACAGTTCAAGCGGAAAGGCGAACTGACGAGGGTTTTCATAGAATTTAGGAAGGAACGGGTTGTCGGCAAACTCTTCCAGTACGAGCCTTGCATTGTAATGACGGGCAAGTAGATGAGCCAATGTAGTTTTCCCCGCTCCTATGTTCCCCTCTATAGTAATAAAATGATAATTCATTTGGGTGCTACCGGTTGTTGGATGCTGTCATCAATCAATGGCTTAACCAGAGATCACAAAATAAATTAAATGAACAACAAAAAAATTTTATTTAAAAAAGTTGTGGAAAAAACAA
>Ga0105249_10005475_pt1 | contig 10962 bp, 10 predicted proteins | sample KBSS44metaG_FD_81522 | JGI IMG/M metagenome (GOLD analysis project Ga0105249, IMG submission 81522) | Switchgrass rhizosphere microbial communities from Kellogg Biological Station, Michigan, USA - KBS S4-4 metaG | ecosystem: Host-associated > Plants > Roots > Rhizosphere > Soil | place...
AAATGGCTCTTAATTCCCTTCAGCAAGATGGGACAGATGGCATTTTCGAATTACCTGATGCAAAGCATTATTTGCGGATTGTTTTTCTATGGATACGGACTTGGATACTATGGCAAACTGCAACGTTATGAACTCTATTATGTGGTGCTTGCGGTTTGGGCATTTGAAATGGTATTTAGTGTCATCTGGTTGAAATATTGTCGCTTCGGACCTTTTGAATGGCTATGGCGCAGTCTCACCTATTGGGAATTGCAGCCGCTTCAGCGGGAAAAAATGGAAGCTGTGACGACCTAAAAAACGGTTCACCGCAACGGCCGGAACGAGTTATGAAAAATCGGTCCGGATCAACTACAAAAATGATCCGGAAAATTCAATCGATTGAATAAACATATTCTCCCTCATAAACATTGGTCGGAGATTTTTGCGAACAAAAAAGGCCGCTCCACCGGAGCGACCTTTTGTTTTTTGGACCGCTGTTATTTCTGCGCGGTATCGAACTTTCTAAAAATAGATTTCACGCTGCCCTGCACATCCTTGCTGGTCATTTTGCTACCATTGATTTCATCAGTGGTCCATCCCTGCCAAACCGTTTTATCGGTTTTGGTATCCATCATACTAATGGTGATGGTACTTTCACGGGCGGTACGCTGGGCATTGTCATAACCCATGAACTGGGAAGGAAAATAAATCCAGCCTATGCGACGCGTGTAGGGATTGTAATAAGGTCTGCTGTAAGATTGGGAGTAAACAGGATTGTTGTCTTCCTTCACTGTTTTCTCAACCAACACATCATAACTCAGCAATACATCGGGCTCATTCCGGGTTTCACGCCATCCGGCCTTTTCCAATTCTTTATTAACAGAGCTACGCAAATTTTCCTCGATGATGGGATTGATCTTCTTTTCCTTCTGATCATCCTTTATCCAGGCAAAAGTTTTATATCGGTTAAAATTGGCAGCTTCGTCCTTTTCAATATGAACGGCCGAAGAACAGCCCCATAGCAGCACGGTGGCTATGAATGCACCTGATATCCATCCTAAGGTCATCTTTTTCATATTCTCAAGTTTTTGTAAATGGTGATTAATACACTGATGTACGTCAAGAAATATGCTAATGGAGTGCAAAACCTTGTGAAAGTTTAGTCAATGAAATGTGAAGGTTCTATTAAAGAAAAGCGCTCCTAACGAATAAGTATGAACGAAACAGACAATCAGTGGAAAGTGCTGAAAACCAGTGCCGGCCTATTAGCGGAAAGCTTGTAATTTTAACACCATGACAACGCAATCCCAGTCAGGCATAGTTTTATTATCCATTGCACCACTGTTGGAACAAAACCCGCAATTCGCAACGCATCCCGACTGCCAGGATAGCATCTACATGACACTGAATTTTTACAAAAAGACAGGTTTTAACCCGCCCTGGATCAGTTACTATACCAGTTTGGACGATGAGTTGGTGGGTGCTGCCGCGTTTAAAGGCAAGCCGATTGAAAACCAGGTTGAAATTGCCTATGGTGTTTTTGAGCGGTTTCAGAACAAGGGCATCGGTTCGAAAATTTGCATGGCATTAGTGGATCTATCACTCGCCACCGATCCAGGCGTTATCATCACTGCACGCACCCTTCCCGAAAGAAATTTCTCGGCGCGTTTATTGGAAAAAAACAATTTCAAACTCCGCGGAACGGTCCATGATCCCGAAGACGGGGATGTGTGGGAATGGGAGTACGTGAAGGTTTCACGCAAAGGCGCCTTTGCGTGAAGACTTATTGCAATGGAATTACAGGCAAAATTATTTCAAACACATTCCGGTTATCACTACCCGCAATGTTTGGATCCAGCAAATGACTGTACCGGAACCCAATACTCAGGGGTTGCTCATTCCACCACCTGGTATCGAAATAAATTTCGGTACCCACGGTTCTGAAATCAAATACCTGTCCGGTGCGCAGGCTTTTCGCCGCACCATCGTCGTAAAACAAATTCGCCCGAACCCGCAGGAAATAAACAATCTGTCCAAATCCCCAGTCGGGGTACCAAAGCGGGACATGATAATTCACACTCCATCGCCACATGCGTGGCGCATCAACGGCGTCATATCCACGCGAAAAGGGGAAATTGTTGGTGAAGAAGTATTGTTGCGCCGTATCTCTTCGCTGATAGGAACCGGATACAACAAGGCTGTGGTTAATGGACAATCCGGGTAAATAAATACTGGCCGAAGCCAATGCCTGGTTAGCTGTTAATCCTGTAATGGCCTGTTTATCCTGCAGCCGTAAAGACAATCCCAACCGCGGATTGATTTGTTGCACAGCCTTTTGAATTTGCGCGCTGTAACTCAAACCGTACTGCATGTACAGGAATCCAAAATCTTTATAGCGATCCTTTTGCTGGGTAAAATATTGTTGGATGCCATTGACGTTCGCACTCAGCGTTAGGAAACGATACCATTTACCGGCGGTAAAATTCAGTGGCAGTGAAAGGCCGAGGTTGGCCTGCCCTTCGTTCCATGTCACTTCTCCCACAGAATCGCGAAAACTTCGGTGGAAGGTACCCGTTATGCCGCCCGTAATCCAGGGATACCAGGCCGCATACGCGCCGGAAAATCCAATGGCATGGCTCGCTTCGTTCTCATTATACGTGTAAGAAAGAGCGGTTTGAAAAGTGTTCAGGATGTTCTGGCCATACAGGGTGAGGCTCCATTCCGGATTGTCGTAATAAGGTAACCAGCTGTGAAAATTAAATGGATGACTGAATTTTGAATAGTGCTTCACCGGGAATTGACCAACAGGTACTTTATCCAACACTTCCCCACCTTGCTGAAGCAGTGTGCTGCCGACAAACAGATTGGGGGCCGCCGTTGATTCCTGGTTTTCTTCAATCCATCCCATGGCAGCCAGGTTGGCTTTTTCAAGACGATAACCATCTGCGGTAAATCTTGAAAAAACCATTTCATCTCCAGTATCATTCATGGCGGCATAATAGTTTCCCGTTGCTACTGCAACCGAACGAAATAATTTTTTCGATTTGCTATCATACAACATGATCACATCATGCCCCTCCCTGGAAGCAGTAAACAAAACGGTATCGCCATCGGCAAATGCAAAATCTGCCGTTTCATATCCGAACACCGTTATAAGTTGAATTTTACCGGTGTGCAGATCTACAATGGCCATGGCGTTTTCACCATTCCTCTTACGAACCGATACTACCGCCTCATCAAAACTGAAAAACTTTGGATGGGCGTAATACAGACTATCCGGGTTGGGTACAGTTGAAATGACTTGACCATTTTCTGCCTTCAGCAATTTCAATGTGCATTGCTGATCAGCAGTGTAGTCCACAACCACAATTCGCTGCCCGTCAGCGCTGATATCGGGAGAAAAATATTTCGAGCCGCCAACAACCCTGCGATCTGCTCCGGTTTTGATGTCAAGCAGCCTGATCACACTAAAGTCCTTCCAGCCCCAACGGGCGTCCGGCTCGTAAGCCGCGTACACGATCTTGCCATTGGCATAGCTGTAATAATCATCTACTGATATGGACTTAGTGACAATCTTTTCTTCTTTCGATCCTGCAATCATCACCCATTGCGGATTTCGACGATAGGATTTCTTTAAAGCCAATAAGGTATCGTTGCCGATATACTGAGGGAACAGGTAGTCGATCACGTTGTTCCGTTGGGTGGCCGTTACAAATTTTCCGGGCTCAGCCGGGGTGGGCGATTGTTGCTGGTAGAACGCAAAGGCATCTTGCACAAACTTATTGAATGGCTGACCTGAATACTTTTTTACAGCTTTCTGGAAAGGATAGAACAATCCATTGAACCGCGCGGCATCGTCTGTAACATTCGTCCAAAATGGAATACCGTATTTCATTCTTCCATAACCTACCAGCATATAACCTAGTGGATAATGATTGGGCACAAAACTTTTATACGATCCGTTCCGGAGTTTCATATAGGTATATCGCTTTTGGGCCTCCCACAGGGAACGATACCCATTGAAAAAAAACGGCACCCTTCCCCTGCCCTGTTCACTCAAAGATGTTTCATTGAATACGGCGTCGCCCTCATAAAACCAGTTGGGAATTGCTGCAGCATTGGCAAGTGCTTGTCCGCTTTCGCCGGCTACATAATAAAGCCATCGCGAAAGTCCTTTGCGGTAATTTGAATACTGAAGCACGTGGCGGTACTCATGAATGGCCAGGTTGTCGGTGCTGGCCAATGTGCCCAATTCAAAATTATCGGTGGCAGGGGAAAGTAGAAATTCGCTTCGCCAGGGCGCCAGCGCAACATAACCGTTCGCAATGGTGGTTTGATTTTGAAGGACGATATTGATTTTTTTCCGGGTGGTGCCGATGGATGTGCTCGTGTCCTTATATAAATGATCAACAATGGAAGCCACACGCTGCCCCTGCAGATTGAGGGTTGTTGGAAAAATGATTCGTCCCGCGGAAATATTAATCTGGTTCCATTTTACAGAAGGCGGATTGCCACCAAATTCCTGGGCCTGCAAGGAGCCAGCATACAACCAGGCTGAAATAACAGCGAATAAAACGACCGTCTTCATAAGAAAATAAAATGAATTTAATCTTTTCAAAGAATAAAGCCGAACTATTCCTAAACTTGCGAAGTCATTAACAAGCGCCACCATGGCACCATCCATCCAAATTATAAAACTAACCGAGTCAGCGGTTCCGTTTATCAGGGAACTCAGTTTAAGGGTATGGCCTCAAACCTATGCGGCCATCATCACAGCCAAGCAAATCGATTACATGATGAACATGATTTATAGCGAGGACAGCCTGCGCAACCAGATTGTAAATCTCGGTCACCAGTTTATTACCGCCTACGAAGGCAGTGAACCAATGGGATTCGCTTCTTATTCACCAAAGGTGGGAGACGAAAGCACATGCAGACTGCATAAAATTTATGTGATGCCGGAGGCACAGGGCAAAGGGGTAGGAAAACTGATGGTGGATTTTATATTGGCAGAGATGGATACCATGGGCGCTGATAAATTGGAATTGAATGTGAATCGCCACAATCCCGCGCGCTCATTTTATGAACGATTGGGATTTTCCGTTGTGCTGGAAGAAGACATCGACATTGGCAATGGCTATTTTATGAATGACTATGTGATGCGGCGGAAGCGTTGATTATTTCGCGGAGAATTCCATCTTCATCGTAATGGATGCCGTCTTATTTTTTGAACTCGTGTTGAATACACCGCCCGAACTATAATCTTCATTGCTGTTTTGTCCGGTTATTTGAAACACGCCCATGGTGGCTTTTTTCAAGGATCCCAGCGCCGCGCCCGAGTTTTTGGCAATGGTTTCGGCGCGAAGTTTTGCATCGGCGCTGGCCTTGGCAAGCAAATCAACTTTCAATTCACCCAATTTGGAAAAATAATACGAGGGCTGCGACGAGTTGAGTTCAATTCCGCCCTGGATCAATTCGGTGATTTCGCGCGATAATTTCTCCACCTTAGCCACGTCCTTCGACTCGATCACCAGTTCCTGTTTCAAATTGTAGCCGGTAAATTCTGCGCCAATCTGCCGGTCATTTGCATCGTATTTGTTGACGAAGTCTTTGGATATTTCAACTGAATTAAAAACCATCTCGCTGTCAGACACCCCTTTCGCATGCACATAATTTCGGATGGTGCTTTCATCGGCCTTCAATTGCGCGTAGGCATTTTTCAGGTCCAGCGACTTCCTGGAGTAAGTGGCGTTCCAAACAATCAGGTCACTTGCAAAATCGGTCTCAGCGAGACCGGTCACAGAAATGGTTTCGCCTGCCCTGTACCGGTATGTAAAGGCGTTTGACACAATCCAGAAACAAATGATGGCGGCAATACTTAAAACAATGGCAGAAATAGCATTCTTCATACAAATAACGGGGGTTGGTCTGTTTAACAATGTACAATTTATGTGAACAGCGGTAGAACAAAAATTATGACGAAAAAGGGGAAGATGTTATCTTTGCACATTAATCAAAAAAGCGTTGAATCTATGAGCACATTGACGAAATCGAAGATTGATTTTTCATTGCCTTACAAGGTGAAAGACATGAGTTTAGCCGAATGGGGTAGGAAAGAAATCAGGCTGGCTGAGGCTGAAATGCCTGGTTTAATGTCCATCCGCGAAGAATTCGGAGCAAAAAAACCCCTGAAGGGTGCCCGCATAGCAGGTTGCCTGCACATGACCATTCAAACCGCGGTTTTAATTGAAACTTTGGTTGCATTGGGAGCTGAGGTAAAATGGAGTTCCTGCAATATTTTTTCCACACAGGATCATGCCGCTGCGGCCATCGCTGCTGCAGGTATTGGTGTGTATGCCTGGAAAGGACAGAATTTGGAAGATGCCGACTGGTGCATTGAGCAGACCTTGTTCTTTGGTGCAGCTGATCGCCCATTGAATATGATCCTGGACGATGGTGGCGACCTGACCAATATGGTGTTTGACAAATACCCCGAACTGATTCAGAACATCCGTGGACTTTCTGAAGAGACCACTACCGGTGTTCATCGTTTATATGAAAGAATGGAGAAAGGAACACTTCCCATTCCAGCCATTAATGTTAACGATTCTGTTACCAAATCCAAATTCGACAACAAATATGGTTGCAAGGAATCATTGGTTGATGCGATTCGTCGCGCTACCGACCTGATGCTGGCTGGCAAGGTTGCTGTGGTAGGCGGATATGGCGATGTGGGCAAGGGCTCTGCTGCTTCTTTGCAGGGAGCGGGTTGTCGTGTAATCGTTACCGAAATTGATCCCATTTGCGCTTTGCAGGCTGCGATGGACGGATTTGAAGTGAAGAAGATGGTTGATGCCGTGAAGGAAGCGGACATTATTGTAACGGCTTCAGGCTGCCGCGACCTCATCACTGAAAAGCATTTCAGACAAATGAAAGACAAAGCGGTGGTTTGTAATATCGGTCACTTTGATATTGAAATCGACATGGCCTGGCTGAACAAAGCCTATGGCAAAACCAAGGATACCATCAAACCCCAGGTTGATATCTACAATATTGATGGAAAGGACGTGATTGTGTTAGCTGAAGGCCGCCTGGTAAACCTGGGTTGTGCTACCGGTCACCCTTCGTTCGTGATGAGTAATTCGTTCTCAAATCAAACATTGGCTCAGATTGAGTTATGGGCCAACCACGATAAATACGAAAACAAAGTGTACGTATTACCAAAGCACCTGGATGAAAAAGTGGCCAGGTTGCACTTGAAAAAAATTGGGGTGGAACTGGAAGAACTGACGACTGAGCAGAGTGATTATTTAGGCATTCCAAAGAACGGTCCGTTCAAACCAGAACACTATCGTTATTAAAATCGTCTTTTTTTAAAGGTGAATAAATAAACCCTGGTCCATTCCTGGCCGGGGTTTTTCGTGTGAAGGCTTCACGCCCGCCCGAACGTACCGTTCGGTACGGGCGGGCAAAGGCGCAAAGGCTCCAATATGCTTGGTAGGATTCGCTAATTTTACATTATGACCAAACTAAGTGTAAACATTAATAAGATTGCCACACTACGCAATAGTAGGGGTGGGAATAATCCAGATGTGGCAAAAGCCGCTTTAGATGTTCAGCGTTTCGGCGCAGACGGTGTAACGGTGCATCCCAGGCCTGACGAAAGACATATTCGGTACCAGGACGTTCGTGAAATCAAGAAAATAATTACTACGGAATTTAATATTGAAGGAAACCCCCGTGAACAAAAGTTTATTGACCTGGTGCTGGAGAATCAGCCCAACCAGGTAACACTTGTTCCTGATGTTGAAGGTCAAATTACATCCGATCATGGATGGGATACCATCAAACACCAATCCTACCTGGTATCAACTATTGAGATTTTTAAGAAGGCTGGTGTTCGCGTTTCGATTTTCGTTGACCCGGATATTGAAATGGTTGCAGCAGCAGCTGATACTGGCACAGACAGAATTGAATTGTACACCGAGGGTTATGCCAAAAAATATTTATCAGACAAAGACGAGGCGATCAGACCTTATATTTTGGCCGCGAAAAAAGCGCTTGAAATGAAGTTGGGGGTCAATGCAGGTCACGATCTCGACTTGCAAAATCTAGCCTTTTTTTCTTCTCATATCAAGGGGTTAGATGAAGTCTCCATCGGACACGCTTTGATTTCCGATGCCATCTATCTTGGATTGGAAAATACTATTCAATTGTACAAGCGGCAGTTAATGCATTAAACTTTGCGCCTTGGCGTGAAGACTTAATCGCAATCGGCCTCTGAACACTTCGCCAATTGCGTTTCGGTTTCCAAAGTAATGTGCTGAATATGCTCGTGCTCGAGCCTGTGCTTTAATTCGTGTTTGATACCGTCTACCTCCTGCATGGTTTTGCCGGCATCGACAATCAGGTGGGCTGTCAGGGCATTTTGGGTGGTGCTGATCGCCCATACGTGCAGGTGATGGATGCCTAGTACACCTTCCACTCCCATCGCAAGTTCGCGAATTTTCTGCATATTGATTTCAGCCGGTACACCGTCAAGGGATAACCGAAGACTGTCTCTTAACAAACTCCAGGTCCCTACCAGGATCACCGCCGCGATCACCACACTCAACACCGGATCCAGCCAATACCAATGCGTATAATAAATGATGATACCTGCCACAACCAATCCCAGCGAAACCAGGGCATCTGCCAGCAAATGCAAATAGGCACTACGGATGTTCAGGTCCTTGTCTTTGTCTTTCAGAAATAGAAATGCTGTGAGCCCGTTGATAAAAATTCCGGCAGCCGCAACAAACGCAATGGTGATACCGGGAACGGGCTCGGGATTGAAAAAACGATGTATGGCCTCATACGCAATGGCGCCAATAGATACCAGCAGAATAACCGCATTGAACAGGGCAGTTAATATTGAGGTCTTTCTGTAGCCGTAGGTATATTTTTCATTCGGCTTCACTTTCAACAGGCGGAAAGCCAACAAGCTCAAGGCGAGTGATCCCACATCAGCCAGGTTGTGGCCGGCATCGCTTAACAATGAAAGAGAATGCACAGCCAATCCGGCTATTACTTCTACTATTACAAAGGTGAGATTTAGGGCAATGCCGACTACAAAGGCCGTATTGATCGCTCTTGCTTCAACCGTATGGTGGTGATGATGGTGGTGTTCATGCGCCATGGTCAAAATTACGTTAGTTTACCATTTGTTGTTTAGGCTTCACGCGAAGGCGCAAATTATTTATTTCGCTTTTTGGTAGGTAAATCGATTCCCATTTAAGAGCGGATGCGCACCATAAAATCCTTCCGCAGTCGGTGTCAGCATAAAATTGTCAAAGAACACCTCCGCTATCCAGGGTTCGATGGCAAATTCAAAATCATGCATTTTCGGATCGGTGATTTTAAAAAAAGAAATCCGGTCGGGACACCATCGAAATATCAGTCCGATAGAATCTATCCGGCCCGGCGGAAATTTGGCAACGCCATCCGTTGAAGCCGTGATCACCTTTTCGCCGCCAGGGCCGACGAACGTGACTTCCATATACCTGAGGATATTCGCATTCCGATCGACAATTCGAACAATATTAAATTTTGGATCGCCTGCTTTGCTACTCACCAGTCTGAAATCGAGCGGCGGTCTTTGCCTGCTATTAAAAACCACATTCCCGCCTGACACATGCCATTTACCTTCTCCCATCCGGTCGAGTGCACCATAAGAATAGAAAAACTGAAACGTGGAATCCCCATTTAATTTAAATCCGGATCCTGTTTCCATTACGCCCCGCAGATAATATTCGCCAGCTAAACTGTCCTGGGTCATCGCTTTGAAATGCGTTAAAAACAACAAGGTAAAAAAGAAGATCTTCTGCATAAAGGGATGGCGTTGAATTTATCCAAGATAAGATTTGCTGTGCAGGATTAGCAAAATCGACATTGGTGTACTTCACAAAATTTTAACTTATTCTTCATCACGAATCGAAGGGCCCCGGTCGAAGGGCTCTTTTTTATCGTATCTTAGTTACCCAAAAAATTGATTACCATGAAAAAAGTATTCTCGATTCTTGCTATGTCGGCCTTCATGTTGTCGGCCATCACTGCCTGCAGCCAGGACAAATCCAAAAGACCCAGCCCTCCAGCCAAAGTATCTGAGAAAGTAGGTGCCACCACGGTTACCATCGACTATAGTCAGCCTTCCCTGAAAGGCAGAGCCATTGGAAAAGACGTTGACCCCATGGACGGCCAGGTTTGGCGTGCCGGTGCCAACGAAGCCACCGTATTTGAAGTGGACAAACCAGTGAAAGTGAACGGTCAGAATCTGGCAGCCGGAAAATATGGACTGTATATGATCTCTGCACCCGGTAACGAATGGACGGTGATTTTCAGCAAAACCTGGGATACCTGGGGTACCAATTATGCACAGAAAGATGACGCCCTGCGTGTAAAAGCGAAAGCTGCCACCGGCGCTCCGGTTAGTGAAAAACTCACGTATAAGATCGACAAATCAGGAAAAGTTTCCCTGCTCTGGGGCGATCGCGTAGTTGATTTTATGGTGCAATAGCAGTGTGAAGTAATAATTGAACCTTTTCAAGGCCGTGTCGTTCGTTCGACACGGCTTTATTTATGCCTTTTCTTCAACACTTCCACCACATCCTGCAAAGAATGGCCTTTCGCATTGAGCAACACCAAATAATGAAAAAGCAGGTCTGCCGATTCATTCAAGAACAATTCCCGGTTGTTGTCCTTCGATTCGATCACCAGTTCAACGGCTTCCTCGCCTACTTTTTGTGCGATGCTGTTTAGCCCCTTGGAGAATAGTTTCGCGACATAGGATTCTTCCGGAGAAACTTGCCGTCGCAAGGCGATGATGTCCTCGAGGTAAAAAAGAAAATCTTCATTGTGATTTTTTTCGCTCCAGCAGGTATCCGCTCCCGTATGGCATACCGGGCCCAGAGGTTGCGCTTTAATCAGTAAGCTATCATTGTCGCA
>Ga0105249_10005479_pt1 | contig 10960 bp, 11 predicted proteins | sample KBSS44metaG_FD_81522 | JGI IMG/M metagenome (GOLD analysis project Ga0105249, IMG submission 81522) | Switchgrass rhizosphere microbial communities from Kellogg Biological Station, Michigan, USA - KBS S4-4 metaG | ecosystem: Host-associated > Plants > Roots > Rhizosphere > Soil | place...
ATGGAAGTTCTCCGAAGCCGCATGAAGATTGTAGTAGAGCCCAGCGGCGCCGTGGGCGCGGCCGCATGTCTGTTCCACAAACTGCCCAAGGGTCTTCGCTCGGCCGGCATCATCTTGTCCGGAGGAAATTTGTAATCGGAAGGGCGACAATAGAATCATGCCAGACGCGCTGTTGCCCTTGTTCCCCCTGCAAATGGTGCTCTTGCCGCGTACGCCGTTGCCGCTACACATATTCGAGGATCGTTACAAGGAAATGTTTAGCGAGGTGATCCGGACGAAGTCGGAATTCGGCGTCGTGCAGGCGGGTGAGAAAGGCATCGTCAATACGGGCTGCTCGGCGACGGTGGAGAAGGTCTTGTCGGAATATCCCGATGGACGGATGGACGTATTGGCGTTGGGACGGCGGCGCTTCGAGATTATGCAGTTGAACGACGAGCGGACTTTCCTGCGCGGGTCGGTGCAATTCTTCGACGATGACGATATGGATCCGGCCGAGAGGGAGTTGCAGCTACGGGCGCTGGAAGGATTCACTGAGCTAAAGGCCATTGGCAACCAGCATGTCTTCGGCGAGCCGAAGCTGGGCGATCCGCAATTGAGTTTTCAATTGGCGCAATTGGTGCAGGATTTGAACTTCAAACAACTCCTGCTGGCAACGCGTTCCGAGGCGGAGAGGATCCGGCAGCTTGCCGGGTTCCTACCGGAGTATGCCTCGCGTCAGAAGCATGTCTCCCATATGCGGGAGGTAGGGCCGAAAAACGGGCATAGCAAAGTGGCGCCGGGGAACCTGTGAGGCAGAACCTGATCGTCGACGCCGACGATACCCTTTGGGAGAACAACATTTACTTCGAGCGGGCGTTTGACGATTTCATCGACTTCTTAGACCATTCGACGCTGCTCCCTGAAGAGGTGCGGGCGGTCCTGGATGAAATTGAACTGGTGAACAACAAGACCCACGGGTATGGGTCGAAGAACTTTGCACGCAACCTGGGACAGTGCTACGAACGGCTGGTGGAACGGGAAATCAAGCCAAATGACATACCTACCATTCTGGCGCTGGCCGAGCGCATTATTCAGCATCCGCTCGAATTGATTGAGGGAGTGCCAGAAACTCTTGAATATCTGGCTTCGCATCATGACTTGACTTTGTTCACCAAGGGGCACCCGGAAGAACAGAAACTGAAGATCGACCGGTCCGAGTTGGGGATCTTTTTTGGACACACGGCCATTGTGAAAGAGAAGGACGCGAGTTCCTATGCGGCGCTGGTGGAGGAGCGGAAAATGGCTCCCGACGTGACATGGATGATCGGAAATTCACCCAAGTCGGACGTGAATCCAGCGCTGGCTGCTGGGTTGAACGCGGTTTACGTTCCTCATGAACGGACTTGGCACCTGGAGAAAACCGAACTGGCTACCGGAGTCGGTAAGCTTCTCGTTGTAAAACAGTTTTCCGACCTGCGCGATCATTTTTGATTCGGCATAGCGTCTATCGTACGGGGTATTGCGATGAATGGTGTGTTCCGGAGGCTCTCGAACGCGGCAGCGGCCAAATTGGGCAGTCCCGGCGCGTTCTTGCTCGGAGTTCTGGTCATCCTGGTGTGGGCGCTGAGCGGGCCGTTGTTTCATTTCTCGGACACGTGGCAGCTTGTGATCAACACGGGCACCACGATTATTACGTTCCTGATGGTATTCCTGATTCAGGCGACGCAGAACCGGGATGCACAGGCGATGCAGTTGAAACTGGATGAGCTGTTGCGGGCTGTGACGGCGGCGCGGACCGGCATGGTTGCGCTGGAAGAATCATCAGATGAAGTGATCGATGAGTTAAGGAAGGAGTTCTCACAGATGCGGGAGAACGAGGTGGGTAAGGAAGTAGAATCAGGCGCCCCAGGCGTTGCCAGCCCAACCTGCAAGACCACCAAAGATCAAACCGGTACTTAGAATCGGGCCGTACTTCCCTGTGATTACCGAATCCGGGATAGAGATCAGCAGGCCGGCCAGAGCGCCCGCCAGAGCCGGATAGATTGGCAGCGCAATGTTAGCAGCGAGGAAGCCGACGGCGAACCGGCTGAAAAAGGCGCCCGTCATAGCCTTGGCCTTGTCGGGATGCTTCATAGGAATCATCAGCAGAACGTCCAGCAGCCCCGCCGCGAGGCCCAGCAGAATTCCCAATAGGATGCGATTCATCGCAAAATCATAGCAATTATTATTCTCAAGATTCACTCCCGGTTGCCGATGAGCAATCTATGTCGGCACTTGGATCGGCACTCGAAATCATTCAACGGGCATCTGCAACGGTAGATCGGACTGCTTCGCGGCTTGCCCGTCCCACGGCCGTAAGTGCAGATGGAGATACTGTGGACCTCAGCGGTGAGTTGGTTGCACTGTTGCAGGCAAGAACCGCGAATGAGGTGGGAGTGAAGCTGGCCCAAACCGTGGACGGCCTGCAGAAGTCGACAATAAGCGTCTTAGGCTGAATGCGGCGGCGCAGTGGATTGGCGCAAGTGCAATTCGGCGTTTAGAAGTACGGTCTCGCCCGGCTGAGTCGTTTCGCTCTCCTCGCCGCCGATTCTCTTCAGAAGCATTTCAAAAGCCATCCTACCCATCTCATAGCAGGGCTGGGCTACGGTCGTCAGCGGCGGATTGAAGAACTCGCTCCAAACGTGATCGTCAAAACCAATGACGCTCACGCGCTCCGGGCATGAAAACTGAGCCTCGCGAATTGCTCGCAAGAGGCCAAGCAACATTTTGCTATTGCTGGAAATCACCGCCGTCGGTGGATCATCCTGGTGCAAAAGTTCCAGTCCCAATCGATAACCGGTTTCACTGCTGAGGTCGCCCAACTTGAGAAAACGGTCGCGGATCGGCAGATCGTTTTTCTGCATGGCGGCACGGAAACCAGCCAATCGATCCACATGAGGGGAGAGTCGCAGGTTGCCGGCGATAAAAGCGATCTCGCTGTGTCCAAGCTTGATAAGGTGCTGCGTCGCCATGTTGCAGGCCGCGGCGTTGTCCGTCGCGACGGCGCCGCGATGAACTACCTGCGGAATCCGGTCGAAGAAAACGATGGGAACCCGCCCGCGCAGCAGCCGGTCGTAGGAGAGACTGTTATCCACGTAAGCCAGAAGCACGCCGTCCACGCGGCGGGAAAGCAATGTATTTAGATGGCACTGCTCCTGGGACGCATCCTCGTTAGAGTTGCAGAGGATGACGGAGTACCCCTCAATGCTGGCCGCATCTTCTACTCCACGAATAACCGCGGGGAAGAAAGTGTTGGTGACGTCGGGAATCACCATTCCAATTACAAGGGTCCGGCCGACCTTGAGACTTCGCGCCACCTGATCGGGATGGTAGTCAATGGCTTCTATCGCCTGCCTCACCCGTAAGGAGCGATCAGGACTTACAGTAGCCGTCCCGTTGATCACCGCCGATACGGTGGCATTCGACACCCCAGCGAGACGAGCGACATCCTTCATCGTGTATTTCGCTCTTTGCCGGGGCATCCGTCTAGATTCCAGTATATTCAGCTCTCAAGGTTTGGGTGCCCACCTGAGCTTGGCGATCTGAATGCCCTTCAGGCTTGGCAGCAGCGCCGCGATGTACGTCTGGCCTCCGGAGTCGATAATTTCCGGAGCGGCGTAGGGAAGACTTCCCACTAGATACTTGTCGTTCTCCACACCGAAGTCCAGCGGATCTTTCGAGCGATAGATGTTGGATTGCGATTTCTGGCCGTATTGCTGCGTACGGAAGAGGTAGTAGTATTTGGAGGCCTTGTGATAGTAGACGAAGGGACACTCCGCGGAATAAGGGCCGGTGCCCGAGCTGCCTCCGGAGGCGACTTCCTTGAAGGGTGTCCAGGTCTTCAGATCTTTCGACGTGCGAACGTAGTCAGCGCCACGCCGCTCCGGGTAGGCTGTGTAGTAAAGATAGAACGTCTTGCCCACCTTCATCACCATTGGATCGCGCGTATTGGCGCCGAGAACATGGGTGAACATGCCCGACTTTCCATCCGGTCCGAGTTGCCTCGCGAACGTCTTGCCATCCCTGCTTCTGGCTAGCGCGATGTGTTCCCAGTCGCCGTAGAACATCAGATATTCGGAACCTTCCTTCATTACATAGGGCGCCTGGAGACCGCCTTCGGTTTCGCCGAAGTTAGGGTCGGCCTCCATGGCGATGCCAATGGGTTTCCAATTCTTGGTGGTCAGGCTGTCGCCCTGCCAGCGGTAGAACAAGCGGGTTTTGCCTGGCGCGCTGGTGCCGCGAATACAAGACCAGAGCTGCCAGGTACCGTCAGCCGCCGGCCAGACCCCGAAGTCTACGGGCTGTTGTTTCGGAGTGGTGTATCGGCCTAAATCCGGATCGCCGGCGACCTGCCACCACTCCCCGTCGATCTGCGGAATGAGCACCGTTTCTTCAGTGACGCCGACTTCTGGAAGAAGCGTAAGGGCGCTAAGGAGGGCCGCAGCCACGATCAAGTTTTTCATATTTGTCCTGTATCAGAAACTGAGGCGCAGACCGAAGCGAAAAGTTCTTTCGTCAGTTCCCGCCCGGCCCAAGTTGCCGGCATTTGTGGCTGTGATAGCGCCGAACCCGCCCAGATCCCTGATAGAACCGTTCGCATTGTACGAAACCGAAGAAATGTTAGCCGCGGGATTCGCCCAGTGCGGTGTGTTCGTAAAGTTGAACGCTTCTGCGCGGAATTGCATTTGCAATCGTTCCGTTATAGAAAAACTGCGAAACAAACCCAAATCCAGGTTCGCCAGTCCGGGACCACGCAGCGAGTTGAAGCCCGCGGTTCCGAACCGCGCGGCCGTGACCGGCACGAAGGCCAAAGAGTCGAAGAAGCTGGTGCCCGGGCCTGTTTGTCCCAACTGCGCAACCGATCCGAGCACTTGGTCGGCAGTCTGTGTGCTACCCGGCAGATTCAACGACGTGCCCGATGCGGTCACCGTGAAGGGCAACCCCGTCATTAAGGTGAGAACACCATTCAATTGCCAGCCACCCGCGACTGCCGAACCCAAACGCGATCCGGACAACCAGCGCTTACCTTTTCCAAAGGGCAATTCCCAGACGCTACTGAGATTGAAGACCTGCGTGCGGTCGTAGTTCAGTACAGCATGGTTCAAGTTGAAGTAAGAAATCGCCTGAACTGCTGGAGCGCCTTCGACGGCACTGGCAACTCCGATGGCTTTGGACCATGTATAAGCCGCCCCTAGTTGCAATCCTTTTGAGAATCGCCTTTGGAGCGTGACCTGTAGGGAGTTATAGTTTGTGGTGCCCAAGGGTCGGTATTGTGGGGTGGTTGCCGTGCGGCCGAACTGCGCGTTCAACGGCTCGCCGGCAAGGCCGGCACCAATTACCTGCCCTGCGTTCATATCAATATTGCCGAACTGACGAATCACCAACGTGCCCACGTAGCTGGCTTGCGCGACGAATCCGGAAGGCAACTCCTTCTGGAGCGATACATTTCTGGAGGCTATGTAACCGCGGCGAATGTCTTTCGGAATGGAGTGCACAACGGCCGTTCCAGGAACAGGGATAATGCCATTCCCGAGGGAAGGCACTTGAATCGCTGGAAGGCCCGCCGCCCAATTGCCAATCGGGGTATAGGTGTTGGCGCCTTGGAGATTTGTCGAGATCATCAGGGGATAGTTGGTGCGGACGCCTCTTGGTCCGATGTCGTACGGATCTCTCGTAATACCAAATCCGACACGCAATACGAGAGTGCTGGAAGCGCGGTACACCACGCCGGCGCGCGGCGCGAAGTTCGCTTTACTCATGGTCACGCCGCAAGCAGACGGCACCGAGCCCTGTCCGCAAATCAGCATTTTGTTGTTGGCGCTGTCGTAGAATTCGATGCCCCGGTCGTCACGCTGCGGAAGCGGCAGATATTCCCAGCGCAGGCCGTAGGTCAACGTTAGCGACTTAGTGATGTCCCAGCGATCCTGAACGTAGGAGCTATAAAACCAACTGCGCAAACGAATCTCGTCCGGAACCTGAAGAGTGCGGCCCATCTGCTGAGGCAGGCCCAAAAGGAATCCAGCGAAGGTGTTGTCTCTGTTCCCGGCCGCGCCTCCGTTCAACTGGGTCACGCCGTTCGTAAAGCGGAAGCCGCCAGAGGCGCCGCCAATTTGCCCTTCAATTTCAGGCTGCGCGTGATTCAAGTCCCGCTTGGCGACTTCCGCGCCAAACCGAATATTGTGTTTACCCTTTGTCCAATTGGCGTTGCTCACGAAGCTGTAGCCGGGATCATGACGGATCCAAGGCATGTATGGCTCATCGACTCCAACGCCTTCGTAGCCATCCAGCAGAATCCTCGGCCAGCCGCCTTCGAAACGCCGCGTGCCGTTCGTGCCCGGAATGCCAAGGAAGTCCAGTCCCACCTTCTCATCCAGCCGCCTTGGCACGGCGTTCTGAGTTGATCGATTGAAGCCGAAATAGCCATCGATCAGGAAAGTGGGGCTGAAGATGTAGGTCGCGGCGCTGGTGAGGTTCACCGTTCCACCATCGGCATTGCCGGATTGCTGGCCGGATACGGTTCGCCCTCCAAGTTTGTCGCCGAAGACTGTGGGGTAGTCCTCGCTCCAGCGTAGGAGGCCGAGGCGGCCGAACATGGTGAATTTATTCGATGCGTTCCAGTTAATCTTGGTATCTGCGACGTGGCGATCATAGGGAGACGGCGCCGCGGCGAAGTAATTATTCGCAAGGCCGGGAAGATTTTGTTGGGGCCAAAGGGGCAGAATTTTTGCGGTGATAGCGCTTTGCCGCGCCGCTGGAATGACGTTGCCGGGAAATGGTTCGCGGCTTCTCCCGGCGGCGTCTCCTGTTGCTGGATCGTAGATGGGAGTGGTCGATTCGCTAAGATTCCCGGCTTTCGCCGCAGCAGTAGGAACTGTGGTGAATGTCGTGTAAGTGCGGTGGTCCGTTGTGCCTTCGTAGCTGAGGAAGTAGAACAGCTTGTCCTTCTTTATAGCTCCGCCGATGGTCCCGCCGAACTGGTTGTAAATGAATTTCGGTTTCGTCTGAGTAGAAGGCAAGAGAGCGGGACGCGCTTTTGTGTTGTTGTCCGTGTGGTACTCGAAAACCGATCCGTGGAGTTGGTTGGTTCCGCTCTTCACTTGAACATTGATAGCCGCACCACCGGCCAATCCGATCTCCGCGCTAAAGCTATTCGTCACAGCATCCACGGTCTGAATGGATTCCAGCGCGGGCACGTACGCAATGTTGCCCTGGATGAAGTTGTTGGCCGCCGTCGCGCCATCGACTCTCGTGTTGTTCACTTCGGCCGCAGCGCCATTTACGTTCATAGTGAAGGAGGCAGCCGGATTTGAGGCGCGAATGGCTCCTCCACCAGAAACGTTGAAGCCCGGCAAAAGGCGCAGCGCTGCCTGGTAGTTACGTCCGATGGGCATCGAGAGGTCCTGCAACTGTTTCTTGTCGACCTCGAAACGAATGTCGGAGCGGTCTGCCTGCAGAGTAGCAGCGGCCGAGGTAACGGTCACAGATTCGTTTACGGCGCCGATGTTCAGGGTGATGTCGGCGCGCACCACAGTGTTGATGGCCACTTGCAGACCGGTTACCCGAGCTGTCTGAAAACCTTCCATACTCACAGTTGCGGTGTATTCCCCAGCTTCCGTATTTGGAAAAGTGTAACCGCCAGAGGCGTTAGACAGGCCCTCACGGGATTGGTTGGTCGCGGTATTCGTCACAACGATTCTGGCGCCTGCGACGAATTCCCCAGAGGTATCTGAAACGTTTCCGGCGAGCGTTCCGTACAGGAGTTGCCCACGGAGCTTGAACGCTCCGGGAAAGAAGAGCAACAAGGCAAGAGATCCGCAGATCAGCGCGAATCTCGGTAACGGTGAGTTTTTGCATAGCAATTGCAGGCATGCGTCACTAGGCATTGGAACCTCTCTCTTCCTACGGGGGACTGGCCGTATATAAGTAAGACAGATTCAAAACTGGTTGTCAAACCAAATTTCGAAACGTTTCGAAAAACTTGCTTTTGGCCCTTGTCCTCTCACCTGGATCGTTTTTTTCAGTTTGCTGCAAAGCGGGGGCGTTAGTTATACAATCTCAGACAATGAAAACTCCACGTAGCGTGTTGTATCCCTGTTGCATTCTTGGGCTGATTTTCAGCTTCGCCTGCAGCCAACCGAAGCCGGCCGAAGAAACGAAAGAAGCGAAGAAGGCCGAGGTTTCCTTCCCGGTAGTTGGCAAAGTAATCCGTGCCGATCCTGGGCTGGACCCACTGGTACCGGCAGATGCCAAGATCGAGAAGATTGAAAGCGGGCGGACTTTCACAGAGGGGCCAATCTACATGCGCGATGGATATCTACTGCACAGCGATGTCCCGGAAAATACGATTTTCAAATGGACGCCGGATGGTGTGGCTTCCCCGTTCCGCAAGCCAAGCGGTTTCGATGGGACGGGTGCGCCTGCCGGAGCCTTCATCGGTTCCAACGGCATCACCATGGATAAGGAAGGCCGTCTGATTGTCTGCGAACACGGCAACCGCCGGGTGACCAGGCTGGAAAAGGACGGCACGGTAACCGTCTTGGCCTCGGAGTATCAGGGCAAGAAGCTGAATAGCCCGAACGACGCGGTTTACAAATCGGATGGCGCGCTTTACTTCACAGACCCGCCGTACGGGTTCCCAACTGAAGACAAAGATCCGCGGAAAGAACTGCCTTATAGCGGCATTTTCCGCCTGAAAGACGGGAAACTGCAGTTGCTGGCCAAGGAGTTGAAGCGGCCGAACGGAATCGGTTTCTCACCGGATGAGAAGTATCTCTATATAAGCAATTCCGATCCGCTGAAGAAGATCTGGATGCGGTATGAGGTTAAGCCCGACGGCACCTTAGGGACCGGCAAGGTGTTCTATGACGTCACCAAAGAGACCACAGAGGGTCTTCCGGACGGGTTGAAATTAGACAAGCAGGGGAATCTCTATGGCAGTGGACCGGCCGGTATCTGGGTAATATCGCCGGAAGGCAAGCTGCTGGGGAACATAAATCCACCGGAGACTCCCGCCAATTGCGCCTGGGGCAAGTACAGCGTCGGTGCCGACACCGGAAAAATGACCACGGATGAAGAAGCAAAGACGCTCTACATGACGGCGCGGACCGGGGTTTACCGGGTACAGTTGAGCGTCGCCGGAATCCGTCCTTAGGGTTGCCATGAAAAGAATAATGTTTGCCGCCTCGCTGCTGGCCTTGCCGCTGGTGGCGAGGGAACCGCTGGCGAAACGAATCGCGCACACCAACCCTTCAAAGTTCCAGGCGATTAAAGCCGTGCACCAGGGCGCGGGGGAACTGGATTTTCAGGCGCTGTTCGGCTCGGAAGACTTCAGCACCAATCTGATCTTTCTACACCGCGGCGTGATTCCTCCGAAGGGTGGAATTGGCCACCACTTCCACAATCAGATGGAAGAGATGTTCGTGATCTTTACCGGCGAGGCCCAGTTTACGATTGACGGCCGGACTTCGGTTCTGCAGGCACCGGCGGGTGCACCGTGCCGCATGGGACGGTCCCATGCGATCTACAACCCCGGTTCGACGCCGGTGGAATGGATGAATATCGCCGTCGGGAGCACAAAGGGGAAGTACGACGCGTTTGATCTGGGTGACGATCGGGTGGGCGTGGCCATCGACGCCAAGCCGGTGTTTGTGAACATGCACCTGGATAAGGCTTTACTGAAGCCGGTGGCCGGCATGTATAGCGGCAAGGGCACGGTCCGATACCGGCGCGTGCTGCCGCCGGAGGTGTTCTTTGCAAACTGGTCTTACGTGGACCACCTGGTGATTCCCGCCGGCAGTTCAGCGGGACGAAAAATGCACGAGGGCGTGGAAGAGTTTTATTACGTAATGAACGGTGACGGGACGGCCCAGATCAATGCCGAATCGGCGGCCATTCACAAAGGAGATGCGGTTCCTGTTCTACTGAAAGACGTGCATTCGTTTGAGAACGGCGGCGCCGGCGATTTGGAGTTAATGATTGTTGGGATTGCCCGGACGAAGTGGGCGCTGGATACTACGGAGGTAAAGTGATGCGCAAGACCCTGTTGTTAGCGATGATTTTCGGCCTGCCCGTCTTGGCAGCGGACCTGGCGTCCAAGATCGGCCACACCGATCCGAGCAAGTACAGGCGCAGCCGGTCGCACGGCAGCGCGGGCGACATGGCTTGCGAGACGCTATTGCCGGGCAGTGCCCTGGCTACCAACTTTTTCTTCATGCATCGCTGTCAGATTATGCCAGGCGGAGGCGTGGGCCATCATTTCCACAATACCGACGAGGAAATGTTCGTCATCTTCGACGGCGAGGCGGAATTCACGATTGACGGGCACACTTCTTTGCTGAAAGGTACCGTAGGCGCGCCCACGCGTATGGGGCATTCTCATGCGATTTATAACCCTGGCGACAAGCCAGTGGAGTTCATGAATATCAATATCTCGGCCGTGAAGGGACGCTATGACGCCTTCAATCTGGACGATGCGCGGATTGGAGTGCCGAAAGAGCCGATTCCTGCGTTCATGACGATGCGCTTGGATAGAAAGCTGTTGCGCCCGATGCAGGCCTATCACGGTGGCGAAGGGACCGCGCAATATCGTCGAGCTTTGGACCCAACGGTGTTCCTGACAAACTGGTCTTACATGGATCATTTGCTGCTGCCCGCCGGCGCATCCGACGGGAAGCATCGCCATGCGGGCGTGGAAGAAATTTACTACGTCCTCAACGGCGATGGGGAAGTACAGGTGAACGGCGAGACGGCGGCGATTCACAAAGGGGATGCGATCCCGGTGTCATTGAACGAGGTGCACTCCTTCAAGAACAACGGCACAACGGATCTGGAATTTATGATCGTTGGCATCGCTTCGCAGAAGAATGTTCTGGATACGGTGGAAGGGGAGATGCGGCGGGGCGGGAATTAGTACATGTTCGATCAGCCTGTTGCCGGATTCCGC
>Ga0105249_10005480_pt1 | contig 10960 bp, 8 predicted proteins | sample KBSS44metaG_FD_81522 | JGI IMG/M metagenome (GOLD analysis project Ga0105249, IMG submission 81522) | Switchgrass rhizosphere microbial communities from Kellogg Biological Station, Michigan, USA - KBS S4-4 metaG | ecosystem: Host-associated > Plants > Roots > Rhizosphere > Soil | place...
CCCGGTACGACGACTCCGGCGTGTCCGACTCCGACCTCGCGCGCCTCGAGGCGCTCAAGCGGCGGATCGAAGAGCGGGTTCTCCTGTTCCCCCGGGGATCCTCCGAGCTTCCGCCGGCCGAGAGCGCAAAACTCCGGGAAACGACGAACGACGTCGGCGAGGTGGCGCGCCTCGCGCCGGGCCTCCCCGGTCCCATCCGGATCGAAGTCATCGGACGTGGAGACAGCATCGGAACGGAAGAGGCGAACCTGGGCCTGAGCCGCCGGCGCGCCGAACGCATCGCGGAAGTGCTCCGCGCCGCGGGGGGCGGGGCCGTGACGCTCGCGGCGGACGGCGTCGGTTCGGCGAGGCCGCTCCGGCCCGAGGTGACCGAGGAGGATCGGGACTGGAACCGGAGCGTCTCTTTTCACCTTGTCGCCGGGACGGAGAATCGGGCAGGATCGCCCCGCCGATGATTCAGAAGAAGATCTGCATGCTGGGCGCCTCCGCGGTGGGCAAGACGAGCCTCGTCAGCCGCTTCGTGCGGAGCATTTTTTCGGAGAAGTACCACACGACGGTCGGCGTCAAGGTCGACAAGAAGGTCGTGGCTCTGGGGGAGGACCAGATGGATCTTCTCCTGTGGGATCTCTATGGCGAGGACGAGTTCCAGAAGATGCGGACGTCGTACCTGCGCGGCTCCTCGGGGTACATGCTCGTGGTCGACGGCACGCGGCACGAAACTCTCGAGAAAGCCGTCGTCCTTCAGAACCGGACGGAGGAGACGCTCGCCAAGGTCCCGTTCGTGCTCGTTCTCAACAAGATCGACCTCGTGGACAAGTGGGAAGTGGACGACTCCGCGATCGAGGAGCTCGGGAAGCGCGGGTGGACCGCGTTTCGAACGAGCGCCAAGACCGGCGAGGGCGTCGAGCAGGCCTTCCTCGCACTGGCGCGGAAGATGGCCGGAGTTACCGCGTGAAGAAGACGCTCGTGGCGGCGACACTCCTGGCGGCGGGCGCCTTTTTCGCGGCCGCCTTCCAGAATCCGCCGCCGGCGCCCTCGACGTTGCAGCCCGGGGCGCCTCCCGCCGCCGCGACACCCGCCACCCCCCGCCTCATTGCGCTCAAGGCCGCCCGGCTGTTCGACGGCCGGTCGGACCGTTCGATCGCGAACGGGGTGGTCATCATCGAGGGGACGAAGATCCGCGAGGTCGGAGCGGGGCTGCCCATTCCCCAGGACGCCACCGCGCTCGACCTGGGAGATGCGACCATCCTCGCGGGCTTCATCGACGCGCACACCCACCTGACCGACCAGGCGTCCGAGAGCTGGCTCTCCGACTTCTACGAGGGGCTCCGCCGGCCCGTGGCCGAGCAGGCTCTCTTCGCCGCCGGATACGCGCGGCAGACGCTCGACGCCGGCTTCACCACCGTCCGCGACGTCGGCTCGCACGACTCGATCGACGTGGGACTCCGCAACGCCATCGACAAGGGTCTCATCGCCGGCCCGCGGATGCTCGTCGCGCGCGACGCCATCGGAGCGACCGGCGGGCATTGCGACCAGACCGGTTTCCCGGCCGGGACCTTCGGCGCGGAGTCCGGCCCGGACAAGGGAATCATCCACGGCGCCGACGAGGCGCGCCAGGCCGTCCGCCTGAACGTCAAATACGGCGCGACCGTGATCAAGACCTGCGCCTCCGGTGGCGTGCTGTCGCTCGGGGACGACGTCGCGGCTCCGCAGCTGACGGACGACGAGCTGGCCGCGATCGCCGACGAGGCGCACCGGCTGGGCAGGAAGGCCGCCGCGCACGCGCACGGCGACCTCGCCGCCCGCGCCGCCGTCAAGGCCGGGATCGACTCGATCGAGCACGGTTCGTTCCTGACGGACGAGACGCTCGCGCTCATGAAGGCGAAGGGGACCTACCTGGTGCCGACTCTCCTCGCCGGGGAGTGGACCGGAGGAAAGGCGGACAAGTTCCCGCCGCAGATCGCGGCGAAGGCCCGCGCCGCTCTGGCCGCGAGATCCGACATGTTCCGCCGGGCCTTGAAGAGCGGCGTCAAGATCGCCTTCGGAACCGACGCGGGCGTGTCCCCGCACGGGATCAACGCGCGGGAGTTCTCGTTGATGACGGGTCTCGGCATGTCCCCGGCCGCGGCTCTCCGCGCCGCGGGGCCGGCGGCCGCGGACCTCCTCGGCCTCGGCAGCCTGGTGGGCACGCTCGAGAAGGGCAAGGAGGCGGACATCGTCGCGGTCCCGGGAGACCCCCTCGCCGACATCCGGGCGACCGAACGGGTCTTCTTCGTGATGAAAGCGGGGCGGATCGTCCGGTACAACGCCCGCTGACTCCGGCCGCTAGAGCTTCGCTTTCAACGCCGCGAACCTCGCGTCGTCCCCGCGCGTCAGATTCGACGGGACGCCCTGCGGGAACATCTGCTGAATCTCGGCGTCGATCTGCTGAAGGCGGTTGCCCGGGTCCGGGTGCGTGCTCAGGAACTCGGGTCGCGAGGATCCGCTGGTCGCCTCCGCCAGGATCTTCATGACTTCTTCGAGCGCCCGCGGGTCGTAGCGGGCCTCGCTCATGAAGCGGACGCCGAAGTGGTCCGCTTCGAGCTCATCCTTGCGGCCGAACCGCATGCTGACGAGCTGCCCCACGGCCGCCGCGATCGCGGCCGCCTGGCGCCCGTCCGAGTTCTCGGACGACGCCGCGACGCCGGCCGCGCCGACGAGTGCCCCCGTGAGCTGCGCCTTGGCGAGCTGTTCCGCGGAATGCCGCCCGACGACATGGCCGATCTCGTGACCCAGGACGCCGGCGAGCTGAGCCTCGTTCTGGAGCCGGCGGAGAAGGGCGGCCGTAATGAAGACCTGGCCGCCCGGCAACGCGAACGCGTTTATCGTCTGGTCGTCGCGCAGGACGTGGAAATCGTACTGGTAGCCGGAGCCGCGCGCCGCGCTCTGCGCGACGATCGACTCCCCGAGCTGTTCGACCGTGCTCTGGACGGTGGGATCGGGGTGAAGGCCACCGAACTGAGCCTCCATCTCGGGAGCGGTCTGCAGCCCCATCGCCACTTCCTGGTCCTGGGACATGGCGACGTGCTGTTTTTCCCCCGTAACGGGGTTGACCTGCTGGTTGCAGTAGTAGTAGATGGCTCCAATCACGGCGATGGCGACGGCGAGGAGCAACCGGCGGGACTGCATGACCCCTCCTTTCTGCGCGAGACCGTACGCGTCGGGTCCCCATCCTCTCCCGGAAAGTGTTTCGGGGCGGGACGGTGACCCAGTTCCCGGGGCACGCTCTTTGCAAGTTTTCGGCCTCAAAGGTGGAGGGGTCAAGGGACCTACTTCGGAATCCCTAAAACGAAAGCGAAGGAAGGAAGGGACGGAATGAATCGGGTGCGATTCTCGATCGTCGCGATCGGTCTCGGTTTCGTTTTCTGTTCACTCCCCGCACTGGCGCAATTCCCGGGGGCCGTCATCACGACGACCGAGGGCGGCGTCGCGCAAACCGTGTTCGACTCCAAGAGCGACGTGTTCTTCACCGCCGGCCCCACCGCCACGCCTTGCGCCGCCACCCAGTTCGTCAACGACGGCCAGTACTACTTCCAGGTGACGGACCTCTCGGGCGCGACCCTGCTCTCCTCCGACCCGGTATCCGAGCGTCTCGTCACGGTGCACGGCGGGGTCCTCGCGACCTACAACGGGCATACGCACGACACGAACGGCGCCGACGTCCCGGCGGAAGAGTCGAGCGAAGAGTCGGAGCTCGTTCCCTTTCGCGGACCGTGCGGTGCGCTGTCGGTCCGTCTGGCGCCGTTTCGCGACGCCGGCTCCCGCGAAGCTTCGTACCTTCTCTGGGTGACGCCCGTCGCCCGCTTCAACGGCGACCCGACTCAGATCGACCCGGTCTGCGGCGCCGGCTGCTTCCACGGCTTCCGTCCCGAGCTCTCGCTCACTTCCGCGTTCCGCGTGGAGGACAAGCGTTTCTGCGAGGACTCCTTCTGCGTGTCGGGGATCAAGTTCGAGGACCGCAACGGCAACGGCGCCCGCGACTCGGGGGAGCCGGGGCTCGTCGGCGTCGAGATCATCGCCGAGGGGGAGAACGGGGGCTCGCGGTTGCGCGGCCTGACCGGCAGTGACGGCGCGTTCCAGGTCTGCGGCCTGTCGCATAACGACGACTTCCGCATCACCGAGACGGTCCCCTTCGGCTTCGTGCAGACCGCGCCGCGGGATCACCGCCCGTCGCAGCGGCTCATCGCCCAGGACTTTGGTTACTTCGTCGACCTGTGCGACAGCAATTTCAGCGGGCTCGACTTCGGAAACCAGCTGATCCCCAACGCCATCGGCGGGATCAAGTTCGAGGACCTGAACGCCAACGGCGTCCGGGACCCGGGCGAGCCGGGCCTTGCGGGATTCACGATCAGCCTGTCGTCCCCGAGCCCGGGGTCTCCGCCGCTCCAGACCGCGGTGACCGACGCGGCCGGCCACTTTCTCTTCACGAACGTCTCGCCCGGCAGCTTCGTTCTGACGGAGACCCAGCAGCAGGGCTTCTCGCTGACGGTCCCGGCGCTGAACTCGATCCCGGTGACGCTCGCTTCCGGCGGAAGCTCGATCGCCAACGAGTTCGGCAACTTCCGAGGCGTCCTCACCGGGACGATCACCGGGACGAAGTTCCTGGATACGAATGCGAACGGCGTTCGGGACCCGGGCGAGCCCGGCCAGTCCGGCGTCACCATCACCCGCACGGCGACATTGAACGATCCGGCGGGCGCGAACCTCTCCGTGGTCACGGACGCGCAGGGCAACTTCACCTTCGCCAACGTGCCTTTCGGCAACCTGACACTCTCCGAAACTGTGCCGTCCGGCTTCGCCCAGACCGCGCCCCCGTCGCCCGGTACGATCTCCGCGGCAATCAACTTCGCCAACCGGACCTCGTCGGGCAACCTTTTCGGCAACCGGGCCCTCACCGGAATGGTGAGCGGCACCAAGTTCAACGACGTCAACGGCAATGGAGTCCGGGACTCGGGTGAAGCGGGGCTCGCCGGCGTCACCATCCGCGCGACGGACGCCTCGGGGACCGCGACCACCGCAGTGACCGACGCCTCCGGGAACTTCTCCATCACGGGCCTCGCGGCCGGCGCGTACGTCGTGTCGGAGGTAGTCCCGAACGGCTTCACCCAGACCGCGCCGGCGGCTCCCGGCACGTTCGCCGTGACGCTCACGACCGGACAGGCGGTCGGGAATCTGCTCTTCGGCAACCGGGCGAGCACCGGCCCGTCCGACACGGCTTCGATCTCGGGCCGGAAGATCCTCGACCTGAACGCAGACGGTGTCTTCAATGGAACCGATCGGGGCTTCGAAGGCATCGTGTTCGTGCTCACCGACGCCAATGGAAACACGCGGCAGACGACGTCCGACGCGCAGGGCAATTTCACGTTCTCCAACCTGCCGGCGGGCACGTACGTTCTCTCCGAGGTGCTGCCGCCGAACTTCTTCCAGACGTTCCCCGGCACCACGGGCGCTCCCGGGACCTACACGATCACCGTCACGACCGGACAGGCCGCGACCGGCTTCCTGTTCCTGAACAAATGTTGAGAGCGCATTCGCGCGGAGGCTTGAAGATGAGGAAAGTCAAAATCGGAATCCTGACAACGGCGATCGCGCTCCTCTTCGGAATGGGGGCGGCGTCGGCCCAGACCTACACGTCCGACGTGGTCGACCGCGTGCCGCCCTCGACGGACCTGGCCGGCGAGTGGTACCTGGGCCCCCACATCGGGTACGTCTTCATCGGGGACGACAACTTCCGGTGCAACTGTGACCTCGACCAGACGGACTACCTCAAGTACGGCGGAAGGCTGGGATACTTCCTCACGAACCACTTCGCGCTCGAGGCAACCGCCAACTACATCAACCTGCACCCGAGCTACTGGGAGCTGACGCTCGGCGGGCTGTACGACTTCACGCCGAGGTACCCGGGGTGGAACACCTACCTCGGCTTCGGCGGCGGAGTCTCCGGTAACAAGCCGTTCAACAGCAACTCGGTCGCGATCGCGTACCTCGCGTTCGGTTCCGAGTACCGGTTCGACAAGCTCCTGGGGCTTCGGTTGGAAGCCCGTGGCGAATACAACTTCAAGAAGACCCTGCATGACCGGTTCGGCGACTTCGAGCAGGACAGCCGGATCGACGTCGAGCCGACCATCGGGCTCCTCTTCCACTTCGGCGGGCGCGCCGCGCCGACCGTGATTACGGCTCCGCCCGCGCCACCGGCACCCCCGCCGCCGCCACCGCCGCCGCCGGCTCCTCCCGAGGAGGCGCCCGCGCCGATGCCGCCTCCGGCCCCGCCGGTCGTGGCGCCGCCGCCGCCGCCGGCTCCGACCACGGACACGATCGACTTCGATCGCGGCAGCGCGCGCATCACGAACATCGCGAAGGCCCGGCTGGACGCCGTTGCGCTCCGGCTCCGGGAGAATCCGCGGGCGACCGTCGTCATCACCGGATACCCGGACGATGGAACCGCTGCATCGCGCCGGGAGTCGCTCGCCCGCCAGCGCGCCGAGAACGCCAAGGCGTACCTGGTCGACCGGCACTCGATCGACGCGTCGCGCATCACGACCGAGACGAACCTGACCGAGACCGGCAACCGCGGCAAGGCCGTCATCGTAGTGACGTTCCCCGCGCCGTAGATTTCGAGGAATCGCAAAAAGAAAAGCCCCGCCGCGGCGGGGCTTTTTGTTTGGGGTCAACGCTGAATCGCTGATTTCGCTCTTGGGGTCAACGCTGAATGGCTGAATTCGGGTCAGGCCTGAATTCCGGAATTCTCGCTCGCGACAAGAAGACAGAGAGCTTCCTGCTCTCTGGTTCTGCTGATGTCACGACCGCCCCGGCTGGAGTTCTCCGGCGCCGTGTACCACGTCATCGCGCGCGGCAACGAGCAGCGCGACGTCTTCCGGGACGACTCGGACCGCGAGCTCTATCTTCAGCGCCTCGCCCGCTATCAGGCCAGGTTTCGCTTTCGCCTCTATGCCTATTGCCTGATGACGAACCATATTCACCTGGCTCTCGAGACGGGGACGGAGCCGTTATCGCGGATCGTTCTCGCCCTCCACAGTTCCTATGCACAGGCATTCAACCAACGGCACGAGCGGGTCGGGCACCTGTTCCAGGGCCGCTACAAGGCTTTTCTGGTCCAGAAGACGGCCTATCTTCTAGCGCTCATCCGGTACATCCACGAGAACCCGGTGAAGGCCGGACTCGTGCACCGCGCGTCGGACTACCACTGGTCGAGTGACCGCTTTTACCGGGGAAAGATGGCGCCCGACTGGTTGGATCCGAGCGGTCTTCTGCAGCTCCTGGGTGCCGATCCTGCCCGCGCCGCCCGACGCTATCGGTCTTTCATGGAGAGCAGGCTCACCGACGGCTACGAAACGCTCGATCCGATCGCGAACTTGGTGAAGGGTGACGAAACTTACGCCCGCCAGGTTCTGGAGACATTGCCAGCCCCCGAGGTGAGACGGGTCTGGAATATGGATCAAATCGCGCGCGCCGCCGCGAGGAGAGCCGGCGTCGGGCTCGAGCATCTCCGGAGCCGGACACTCTCCCGTGATCGATCCAGAATTCGTGCGATCGCGGCATTCATCGCCAACAGACATTGCAGAATCCCGCTGACGACAGCCGCACAGTTCTTCCGTCGCGACGGCACAACGCTGGTACGCGATGTCGGGAGGCTGGAAATAGAACTCGCGGCGCGCCCGGAGTGCGCAAAGGAGATCGCCACGATTCTGAGGGACCTGGACGCCTGGGAGAGCGCCATTCAGGCCTGACCTGAATGCAGCGATTCAGCGTTGACCCCAATAAGAAAGCCCCGCCGCGGCGGGGCTTTTTGTTTGAACCGGTCGAAGGTTACGAGCGCTTGATCACCAAGATCGCGGCGCCGGCCAGAGCGAGGCCGAGGAGCGCCAGCATCGGGAACGACAGGGTCGGGACCGTGGGGGGAACGCCGCCGCTCGCCGTCACCGTCGGAGTCGCGGTCGCCGTCGGAGCGGGAACCGTCGCCGTGGGAGTCGGCGTGGGAACCCCGGCCGCGCACTCGGTCCCCTGGCACTCGAACGCTCCCATGTCGCACGTGACGCCCGCCGGCCGGGGCTGACCGCGCTGATCGTCGGTGGGACCTCCCGTGACCGTCTCGGCCCGAAGAGCGGGGGGCGGGGCGGCGGCCGAGCAGCCCGTCCACATGTCGATCGCGGGGCTCGTCCCGCCGAGCTTGCGGGTCTGTGTCGGTCCGCCGTAGTTCCCGAGCGCCAGAAGCTGCGGATCCTGGCCGGTCTTGTTGCCGACCGTGTTGCCCGCAATCGTGCAGTTCGTCGCGTTCTCGATCAGGTTGTAGCCGAGCGACGTGATCGTGCCGGCGCAGTCGGGAGCGTTGCCTCCCGTGTTGTTCGCGAGGATTACGCCGTTGATTGTCACGAAGCCCGGGCTCAGGTTGTAGATCCCTCCGCCCTGGCTCGCGCCCGACGAGTTGTCGGCGATCGTGCTCCCGCTGATGAGGACGCTGTTCGGAGTCTGCGGTGGCGGGTTGTTGTACAGGCCGCCGCCGTTATCGGTGCCGGTGTTGTTGCTGATCGTGCTTTCGATGATGAAAAGCGATCCGTTCAGGTTGAAGATCCCGGCGCCCTGGTCCTGGTTCAGGTTGCCGCTCACCGTGCTGTGGTCGATCGTGGTCGTTCCGCCCGCGAAGATCCCGCCTCCCTGATCGGGCGTGACGTTCGCGGTCACCGAGGAGTTCAGAACGACGAGGGTCCCGATGCTGAAGATGCCGCCGCCCTGATTCGCGGTGGTGTTGGCGGTGACGACGACGTGATCGAGGGTGAGCAGCGCGCCGCTCGACAGGATCCCGCCGCCCTGGTTCGGCGACGTCGCCGGGGGATGGCCGTTTCGGATCGTGACGCCCGAGATCGACACGGTGGTGGTCCCACCGGTGATCTCGAAGACGCGGTCGATCGCGCCGCCGTCGATGATCGTGGTGGCGCTTCCGGCGCCCGTGATGGTCACGCTGTCGGTGATGTCGAGGTCGCCGGTCTGGGACGCGGCCTCGCCCGCCCCGGCAATCGAGAGCGTGTAGGTCCCGGCGGGAAGCGTGATCGTGTCCGCACCGGCGTTGGCGTTCGCGGCGATCACGGCCTCGCGCAGCGAGCAATCAGAGTCGCACGTTCCGTCCGCGGTATCGGCGATCTTGGTGACGGGGAAGGTGGTCCCGAAAGCAGCACCCGAGATGGAAATGCTCAGGATGAGAAAGGCGATGAACCGGAGTCGCGTCGACGATTTCATCCTTCCTCCGCTGGAAAGGGACCGGTCGGATCGATCGGCCCCGAAAACTTGGCGGAAAGTAGCATAGGTCGCGGTTTTTCTGGCGCCCCTCGAGCGGGCCGAATAGAGTTCGGCGCGGGATGGCGGACTCGACCGACTCCGCGCCGCGCACCGGACGCCGGCGGATCGCGCGGCACACGAAGATCTTTTTCGGATTGATCTTCGGCCTCGTTTTCGGACTCTTCGTCCACGAAACCGCGGGCGGTGCACCCTGGGTGGGTTGGGTCGTCGACAACGTCGCCTATCCCATCGGGCAGATCTTCCTGCGCCTCATCTTCATGATCGTGGTCCCGCTCGTCTTCTCCTCCCTCGTCCTCGGGGTTCTCGAGCTGGGGGACGTCAAGAAACTCGGGCGCATCGGCGGCAAGACGCTTCTTTACACGCTCTTCGCGAGCGGGATCTCGGTCGCGATCGGGATCACGATGGTCAACGTCTTCCGGCCCGGCGCGGGTGTCGATCCGTCCGTGCGGGCGGAGCTTTCCTCGACGTTCGCCGCCGGGTCGAAAACCGCGATCGAGAACGCGAGCAAGGCGTCGTCGTGGGCGGACACGCTTCTGTCGCTGATTCCCCGCAACCCGCTGGCCGCGGCCGTTGACGCGTTGAGCGGCGAAATGCTCGCGCTCATGGTCTTCGCCGTCTTCTTCGGGGTTGCGCTGGCGAGGATCCGGGACGAAAAGGCGGAGCCGTTGATCGACTTCTTCTCCGGAGTCCAGCGGGTCTCCATGAAGATCGTGGACTGGGCGATGGCGCTCGCCCCCTACGGGGTCGCGGCGCTCCTCTTCTCCCTGACGGCGAAGTCCGGGTTCGCGGTCGTGCCCCGCCTCGGGGGCTACGTCGGCGTGGTCGTGGGCGGTCTCGCCATCCAGATGTTCGTGGTGTACTCGGGCATCTTGAAGTTTCTGGCTCGAGTGCCGCCGATCGAGTGGTTCTTCCGGTGCCGTGAGGTCATCCTGACCGCGTTCTCGACGGCGTCTTCGAACGCCACCCTGCCGACCAGCCTCCGGACCTCCGAGGAAAAGCTGGGGATTCCGCAGCGGATCGGGAACTTCGTTCTGACGGTCGGAGCGACCGGCAACCAGAATGGAACCGCTCTCTTCGAGGGCGTCACGGTCCTCTTCCTCGCGCAGGTTTTCGGCATCGACCTGACGCTCCGGCAGCAGATCACGGTCGTCATCATGTCGATCCTGGCGGGCGTCGGCACCGCGGGCGTTCCGGGCGGATCTCTCCCGCTCATCGTCATCGTGCTGCAGACCGTGGGGATCCCGCCCGAGGGCATCGGTATCATCCTCGGCGTCGACCGGTTCCTCGACATGTGCCGGACGGTGCTGAACGTCGTCGGCGACCTCGTCTGCGCGACCTTCGTGGCCAGATCCGAAAAAGAGCTGCGGTTCCCGGCCGCGCGCGCGCAGGCGATTGCCGCCGAGGCGTGATCGAAGCGGGACAGGGGACACGGGACACGAAACACGAAAGGGGCCGGTTATGCGGCGTTGCGCGATATTGCTTCTGCTTCTTTTTCCGGCGATCCTCGGAGCGACTCCGGTGAAGAGCGCGCGTCCGAAGGCAGCCGCGGCGGCGGCGAAAGGCGCGGCCGCGGCGGCGGCGAAGGACCTCGCAAAACTCTTCGACGACG
>Ga0105249_10005484_pt1 | contig 10958 bp, 14 predicted proteins | sample KBSS44metaG_FD_81522 | JGI IMG/M metagenome (GOLD analysis project Ga0105249, IMG submission 81522) | Switchgrass rhizosphere microbial communities from Kellogg Biological Station, Michigan, USA - KBS S4-4 metaG | ecosystem: Host-associated > Plants > Roots > Rhizosphere > Soil | place...
CGACCGACGACCCCGCGTTGGCGGACGACGATCAGTCCGACGCTAGCGACACCGATGGCAGCGACGAGTCGGCCGACGAGGCCGACAGCGCTGACGACAGCGCGTTGGCGAGCGACGATGAGTCAGCCAGCGTGGACGACTGCACTGGCCTCGACTCCGCCATCGAGAACGGGAAAAGGGCTCGGAACCTGTACCTGTTCGGCGGAGCGGGCAACGATGCGCTCCTCGGCGGTAAGTGGAATGACAGGCTCTCCGGACGTGCTGGCAACGACCGTCTGCGCGGCCGAGCAGGCAATGACTGGCTCAACGGCGAGGCCGGAAATGACAGGCTCTGGGGCGGAGTAGGGAACGACATGCTCCGCGGCGGGACCGGTAACGACGTGCTTGACGGCGGCAACGGGAACGACGCGCTGAGCGGCAACGCTGGCGCGGACTTCCTCAAGGGCGGCCGCGGGAACGACGTGCTGTCCGGCGGCGCCGGAAAGGATCGAGTAAACGGCGGCGCCGGCAACGACGACATCAGCGTGCGGGATGGCCGCCGCGACGTCGTCAACTGCGGCGGCGGCAACGATCGGGTCACGGCCGACCGGTTCGACGTCCTGCGCCACTGCGAGTCCGTCGTCCGCTAGAGACCTCGGACCTCGCACTCGGAGAGCCCTCGCGTCTGCGAGGGCTCTCTTGGTTGTCCGGGCGGACGCCAGCTGCACGTCTCCCGCTTGAGCGGCGTATCTACAGCCTCATCGCGTCCGTCACTCTCGTCCTTCGGCGCGGCGTGAAGACATTGATCGCCGAGACGCCTTCCTCCCTTTGCACGGTTGGCGCTACGGCATACCGGCGTAAGCAGATGAATGATGCGCGCAGGGCAGCGCGGGTGTGCTCGAGGGCTCGCGTCGTCGGAGTCGCCTTCTTCGACTACGACCACGGTCAAACAGGCGTGGCGCCGAACGCGATCGAGTTCCACCCGGTGCTCGGGTTCGCCTGCCTCTCGTAAGGCAGACCTGCCCAAGGCGCTTTAGCTGAGTCGGCTCAGGCTGCTCCCTCGCCCTAGGATCTCGCTGTCCCATTACCCGCGGAAGGGAGTCGTCTTGGCAGTCGGTATCCGAATCGAGCTTCCAGGTGTGACACAGGAACAGTTCGACGCTGCACACGACCACATCAACCCGGATCGCTCCCCGTGGCCGGGGATGCTGTTTCATTCGTCGGGGCCGATCGATGGCGGCTGGGGAGTGATCGACTTCTGGGAGTCGCGGGCAGACTTCGACGCACACCTCGAATCCAACATCCAGCCGGGGATCGCCGCGTCAGGGGTGCAGATGCAGGGGCCACCGGACATCAAAGAGTTCCCGGTCCACGAGATCATCCATCCCTAGAGAGCAGCACAGTTGCGCGGCAGGGCCTCCGACCGCGAGACCCTGCCCTACCGCACGTAGCACCCAGGGCCTTCGACACATTCGCGCCGTTCAGGGGACATTCCTGAACACTGGCCCACGCGACAGATATGAACGGTTCTGCCAAACGAGAGAGCGACGGCGGGTTACATTCGCCGCCGGTAGGGCGGCGCCAGTTTTCGTTCGTGTCCGGTCGTTTGAGACGTCGGGAGGTGGTCGTGGCACGGGTTTGGAACGATGGCCATCGCTTTTCGGACCGGGTCGTGCTTGTGACCGGTGCCGGGGGGACGCTGGGCGGGGCGATCGCGCGTGGCTTCGGCGGGGAGGGTGCTTCCGTGGTTGTCGGCTACCGGCGGTCACAATCGGCGGCTGAGTCGGTGGCAGCCGAGATCGCGGCCGCGGGGGGTTCGGCCTGCGCCGTCCAGCTTGATGTCACCGACCAGGCTTCGGTCGACGGGTTTGTCGCAGGGGCCGACACGCTGTACGGACGGATCGACGTGCTTGTGAATACAGCCGGACGGATCGACGAGGCCGACACGGCTCGTTTCGAGGACATGAGCCCCGACGCGGCCACGGCTCTGCTGATGGTCGACGTGGTCGGCTCGATGCGCATGTGCCACGCCGTGATCCCATACATGCGGCGCAGCGGAGGTGGCTCGATCATCAACTTCTCGAGCACCTACGGCAACGGCGTCACCCCAGAGAACCCGATCAACTGGGTGCCGGTCACCTACTGCGCCGCCAAAGGCGCGATCCGAGGGTTCACAGCCTCTTTGGCACGAGACATCGCACCCGACATCCGGGTCAACGCGCTCGCCCCCGGTCCCATCTCCGGGAATTGGGAGCAGGAGTGGGGCATCGACCCCGAACACATCGAGGAAGCCAAGGCGATGAACCCAATGAAGCGCTTTGGCGATCCCCGCGAGATCGCCGAAACGGTCATGTTCCTCGCATCGGACGGCGCCGGATACGTCAACGGCCAAGTGATCCACGTAGAAGGCGGCTGGGTTGCCGCCGGATGAGCCCTGAGCGCGTACCTGCTGTTAGAGGTGAGCGCGAGAGCCGGTTAGGTCGCTCGGGTGACATTCCCGCACACTGGCCCAGGCAAAGTGGCTTCTTGACAGGTCACCATCGCCGCGACCAGCGCCGCCGACGCCGACCCGAGGTTGCTCGATTGCAGCGACGGTGCTCCGGACCCGAGTAGCGGCTACGGTCGACGTCGTCATGGCCGAGATCCCAGGGCTCACCGGGAATGATCGGCCTCCCGCACCGGGCACAAGCCACGCCTCCTAGTGCCACGCGCTTCGACCAGCTTTGCCGGACTCGCTGGTGAGCGGTGCCGTAGCCGCGCTCGCTGGTCTTAGCCTTCAACCCGGTCGGCCAGCCACAAGTCGCGCGAACTCCTGCAGCGCCTCCGCTCCCCGAACCCGAGCGCCCCGCGGGCCGCGCAGGTCGAGCACGTGCCGACGTGCTTCTTCGAGCTCGGGGTCGTCAAGCGGTCCCGACTCGTCCAGCGCCCGGCGGTGTCGGAAGTTGCTCGGGTCGAAGCGATGCTCGGCGACCAGAGCTTCGAGAGTCCGCGTTTTACGGGGCATCTCAGGCAGTGCCGAGCAGAGTGACGCAATCTTGTCGGGAAACGTGCGGGGAGGGATGTCTCGACTGCGCGGGGTCAGGAGAGGAAGATATTTCTCAATCGACCCCATCCCCCCTTGGCTCCGATCATGCAGATTGCACCGCGAGGATGCCGGCGCGGATCCTTGCGGCCAATCAGAATCGTGAGCTCGAGCGCGTCGGTGAGCAAGTACAGGCGGCTCGAAGGATCGCCAGGGTCTGCGCCCGAGCCCGGATAGTCGGCGTTGGCTTCTTCGACTACAACCACGCTCAGACGGGAGTGGCGCCGAACGCGATCGAGTTGCACTCGGTACTCGGGTTCGCCTGCCTCTCCGGCTGAGGGTCTAGCGCCGGTGTGCGATAGTCGATCCACCATGGCCGGAGTTTCAGGCCCACGAATCGCCGCCGATGCTATGGGGAGGTGGTCACGGTGGCCGCAGGAGCTTTCCAAGAAGTAGTCGCACCACTCGAGCGCGTAATGGTGGGGCTCCCGCCATGCAAGAAGACGGGAGCCGTTCAGTTCGACCGTGTCTTTCTGTCACTAGCGAGTGACTTCGAGGGCGCCCAGGTACGCCTTGCGATCGGCAAGCCTGGAGCCTTCAACGTCGAAGACAATCTCGCCGTGCCGCCGGGAAGAAGTGTCGTGCGGGAGCTCAAACCGGGCGACGAGGTCGCGTCGATCATCCATCAACGGGGCCAACCGGTCGCGGTCCTCATTGAGTACCAAGGGCTCTAGGGCCAGCCTGCGCCCGACTTGAGCGCCGCAACAGGAGATCGAGGGCCGGGCGGTGAGCCGAACGCCTAAGACGCAAGACGCTTCCCATGACCCGGCTCCGATCGAACCTACGAGACGCCACAACCCAGCGCTAGTCGCTCATTCGGCCGCGTCCTCGATGACCAGCACCGGAGGTTGGTCGGCATCGTCGTCGCGCACGCCAACCACGCGCACCGTCCTGTGGCGGGTCAAGGTTTAATCCCCGGACGCCGAAGCGACGGGGGCGGGGTTAAGCCCGCCCCCGTCTGTCCATCTAGCCGGCAATGTTGCCGATGTTCCCGCCGCGCGGCGCTGAGCGGTTAACCCAGTGGCCGTGAGCGGCGGTGTCATACCGATATTCCCACCCATTGTTGACCGTCGAGGTCGCCGCAGGGCCACCGCTAGCCGGGAAGAATGTCGTGAGCATCGCGGCTGTGGTGCACGGATCGGGACAGGTCGCGTTCGGAGTGAACACGCCGCCCGTCACGACCACGACATCGAAGCCTCTGAACGTTCCCGTTATGCCACCTGTCTGCGGCGGGCCGGGGCATCCGCCGACCGGATCGGGCTGTGAGGCGCCTGCGATGGTCGTGAACGTTCCGTCGTAGGAACGAACGACTTGGATCGTCCCATCGTTTTGCGGGATGAACTGAAGCGTCCGGTTGTAGTCGTCATTCGCCCAGTCGCCGCCGCAGATGCTGGAGTCGAGGCCGGTGACGTGTGTTACGACCACCCCAGGAGCGTTGAGTCCAGCAGACCCAGCGTCGCCCTTGTCGCCCTTGTCGCCCTTTGGGCCAGCGGACCCCTGCGAGCCCTGCGGCCCCTGGGGGCCCCGCGGCCCCGGGGTCGCGACGCCTCGCGCACCCTTCGGGCCCCGGATGTTCCAGGCGATCGCCTTAAAGCCCTTGTGGCAGTTGGCGAGCTTCAGATCGCCGAGCGTCTGCTTGCTGCCACGCGTCTCCACGCACGCGTAGATGACCCCGTTCCGAACACCGAGCGTTCCTTGACTCACCGCGGAAGCCTTCGAGCCGTGGCTTGAGGCGCCGGTGCCACCGACCAGCGCCCCTGTCGTCAGCAGAACGAATGCCGCGACGGCGAGCAGTCGCTTCGTCATTTTCCTCCCCCTTGCGCGTCGGGCTGCGCACTGCCCCGGATGCTCTCGGCGGTATTGCCACTGCTCACCGGAGCAGGCACGTTTGGCCGAGAAAGAAGTGTCCGTCCAACCTCCCTTCTCGGCATCGTCCTGTTGAGGTGAAGCTCCGAACGCGATCGAGCTGCACCCGGTTCTGGGGATCTCGGGCGAGCTTCCCGCAAAGATCCGCAAGTAAGTCAGGGCCGCGTCCCGGTGGCGGTCGCCGGCCAGGGCGGCCAGGCAGGCCGCGACCATCGCGGCCTCGTCGATCGTCGACTTCCTAGAGGTAGCGCAGCAACCAGCGCGCAGCCACACGCGGATGCCGGCGCGGATCCTTTCGCGCGATCAGGATCGTCAGGTCGAGCGCGTCCTCGAGGCTGAGCGGCGGCAACTCTTTCGCCGTCGCCTCGGCGACGAGCAGGTTCCCGCGCTCTACCGCTCGGTGGAAAACGGTCCGGGCCTGCCCCTGCGAGGTCGACTTCGCTCCTCTCCGGGGCCAAGACGGCTTCCGAAAGTCTAGATCGAGCCGTAATGGACGAGGGAGGGACAGCCGGTGGCGGCCGCCCTCCCTACGAACTAGCGAGGAGTTAAGAACCCTCTGGCGATCGCGGTAGTACCTGCGCCGAGATCGGCAGTGCAGGTGATCAGTTCTTCAGGCCGTTCTTGCTTTCGTGGATCACCAACGTGTTCGTCCCGTCCATGATCGCGAAGTAGGCGTCCACGAAGACGCTCCGTCCTAACCCGCCAGAGATCCTCGGACCTGTTGGTCACAGGCAGTCGGAGACATCGATGTCCACGTTGGAAACCTCACCGTTGGACTCGATCGTGGCGTGGAATAGGTACATCAGTGGGTGAATCGGTTGGCCCGCTCCCGCTCCCACGAGCGTTCCGTGATGGAACGACGTGATGCTTGTCGCCCCGACGCCAGCCACGATGTCGGCGCCAGCACCTACGAGCCGATAGTGCGTACCACTCGTCCCCTCACCAGTGATCCCGTCGGCGGTGACGTGGAAGACGCTCGCACCCGTGGACTCGACAACGACGACTCGAAAGTTTCCGCTTACCTGAACTGTTTCACTCCCGCAGTCCAGCGTCGCCTCGACGGGCAGCGTGAATCTCGTCGCGCCTGCACGGGCAATTGGCGAGGAGCTCAATACGAAAATACTTACGACAGCCCCTGCGGCGGCCGTCCCTAGCAGTATTCGCGGCGATCTCCGAGCGCGTGACCTGGTTCTCGTTTTCCGATTCATTAAGGCACCTCCAGGTGAGCTTCTCAGGATGAGGAAAGGCCTCCTGACACTTGCCCTAACTGGTGTTCGGTCACAAACGAGGAAGAGGAGCGGGGCGACTTCGCCACGGGACTGGAGCCACCTGCGCGACTTGCCCGCTCGGGCCAAAAACCGAGTCTGCGCCTCTACATGAGTGCGAGTCAACCCGAGTGGTGCAGGCGTATGCAGATTGGCGCAAACGCCCCGCTGCCCGACCAAATGCTCTTGACCTTGGTGCGCGAAGTGCCACACTCGCACTAGGCGCTTAGACCCAGAGCGGAAGCCGCCGAGGCTGCGGCCCTCCCCGACTCCCACACCGGGCCTTTCGTGCAGGCAGGGAGACGCACTCTTGCGCTCCGGGATTCAGAACGGGGAGGTTTCCATGAGATGGTTCCTACGGGTGGCCCTTGCCGGGGTCGTGGTCGGATTGGCGATCCCAGTCGCGACGGCGCGAGCCTCAACGACCGTTGAAAAGAACATCCCGTTCGACGCGACCGTCGAGGGATGCGGCGAGACGATCACGTTGTCGGGGAGGTTGCTCGGCGTCTTCACCGAGCAACAACTCAATGGCGGAGGGCTCCTCCTGACTTTCCACTTTCAGCCGCAAGGCGTTAGCGGGTCAAACAGCAGTGGCATTCCCTATCACGCAACAGGACTCACAAGGGAAACGACTGTCTTCGCGCCGAGCGGAGGATTCACGGACACGTTCATCAATCGCTTTCACATCGTCGGCACGAGGGGTGCCCCGACCTACTACGTGAAAGAGACGGCGCACATCACCGTCACACCCAGCGGGGACGTGACCGCGTCCGTCGACAACTTCAGCTTGGAGTGCCGCTAGGGGGAGCATGGAGGCCCGGGGCGTCCCGGGCCTCTCTTTCTTCGGTGCCAGTGGTGCGCCGCGGGCATTGCAGTGTTCGGCCCCTTAGGTCGAGTGGTGGTTTGGGCTCGGATCCAGTTGGTGCGCCTTAGAGGGGCGGCTCGCAGCGTGCGTCACCATCGGCGCGACCAGCGCCGGCGGCGTCGATGAGCCGTACTTCGATTGCAGCGAACGTGTGAAGGGCCGAGATAGCGAGAGCGGTCATGGTCGTCGTGGTCGACGTCGAACGACTCCCAGGGCTGAATCGGTAAGCCGCACCTGGCACAAACCGCGTCGTCTGCAGCGACCACTCGCTCGAGGGCTTTGCGCAAAGACTTGTGTCTCGAGCCGTATCCCCGTTGCTCCTGGGTGAGCTTCACGGTTCTCGGCTGCTTCCTGATCTTCGGGGAGGGATTTTTCTACTGCGCGGGGTCAAGACGACGTCGCTCCAAAGAAGACCCCCTTCCCCCTCCCCTGACCTCGCTCGAGAGTGATCACGACCATGTTCGAGCCCGTTCAGCGGACCCGATCTCGTCCGTTGTAGGTGTGTTCGGCGAGGAACGTCTTGAAGTCCGCTACCCGAACCAATGGTCGAGCGTAACCAGGCAGCGCAACGACCGGACAAGCGCGGAAGACGGCGTCGACGGCACGGCGCTCTAGGCCGAGCTCGCGCAGATGGGTGCGCGTGAGCAGGCCATCGGGGTTGCCCAGCAGGTGGCAAGCCGTCACGAGGTACGCGCCTCCCTCGCACGCTCGACGACCTTGTGCAGGGCGTAGCACTCGCTGAACTCGTTCTCGGTGATGTGCCCTGCGCGGCCACCTCACAGATGACGAGCCGCCCGAGCTGGCGTTTCAGGGACTAATCGGACCGGAGCCAGGCGACCCTGTGTCGTAAGTGGGGCAACTGCGCCGCCCGCAGTGCCCCCAAAGGCCGCCCGGCCCCTCATTCCAACGATGTGGCTCTAAATCCGAACTCGCAACCCGGTCATTGGGCCAGATCTCCACGACCAGCACCGGAGGTTCGTCCGCTTCGTCGTCGCGCACCGCCAACTACGCGCACCGTTCTGTGGCCGACGTGAATCGTTTCGCCCGGAGCCCAGTTCGGCACCGCGCTGCTGAGCGACGAGGGCTCAGCCGGCTCGCCGTTAGGCGTCTCGAGCTTGAACAGAAACCCTGCCATTCGGTTTTTCCCTTCCGTTGTCGGCTGGGACAGAACGGCAAGCCGAGCGTATCGCACGGGGAGCCGGGGCTGGGCGCCTAGGCTCTACGGCCAGCCGACGCCCCCGGCCAATGGGGAGAGGTGCCGTTACCCCGGCTCCGGTGCTATTTATCGCACAAGGACGACCGCGTAAGTGCAGCGGGGCGGTCAGCACCGTAGTACCGACCACCCCGACAGGATTCGAACGGATCTAGGAGCGGGTCGCGCCCCTCGAAAGTCCAGAAAGCACGAGATCGAGGGCCAGGAGACGAGCCGAAGGCCTAGGACGCTTCTGATTGCGTCGGGCGGCCCCGCCTACCCAAGGCGTCTGCGGCAAGCGCCCTGGGCGGCACCGCAATGGGGCCGTCTGAAAGCGGGCTCTCCCTCCCGCCTTCGCCTAACCGCCTTCCCGACTGATCAGTCAATCAAACGCCCGTGGGCCTCCGCCGGCCTGCCGTCTGCCGTCTGCCATCTCGAGCTTGAGCCACCTTCAACCGGCCGGAGACGAGGTAGCGGATGGCCACCGACGGATCGCAGCGGCTCAGCCGACACTGAGGCGGCAAGGACGGAAAGGCCTCTATCGCGAGGTCAACGAACGGGTGAACGACGCGAAGGCGCAAAGCCGCGACGGCCTGATGTGGCCTTGCCTCGCCGCGGGGTAGAGGCGTAGCATCTGCTTGTAATCACCGGGGTCAAGGAGGCTAGGAGCCATGCGGAAACTCTTGATCTCCGGGGTGGCTGGGGTCTTGCTCGCGGCAGGATCTCTGGCGACCGCGAGCGCAGCCGGGAAGACGCCTAACGTCTTCCCACCCCAGTCGCATCCACGTGGCCTGAGCTACGGCGAATGGCAGGTGCGCTGGTCACAGTGGCAGCTCGGTAGCTCTGCAGGCCTCGATGCGGCGTTCGACGAGACCGGCGCCAACTGCCTTGCAGGCCTACAGCCGAAGCGGGTTTGGTTCTCCACCCTCGTCACGCATCCTGGGACAACCACGCGCTCATGCACGCTTCCTGCCGGGACCGCGCTGTTCTTCCTCACGGTGCAGAACGAGTGCTCGAACATCGAGCCGCCACCGTTCTTCGGCAGCACCGAGGCGGAACTTCGCGAATGCGCTGCCGCGGGGTTCGACCTGGCTTTCAGCGGCCCTGTGTCCCTCTCGGTCGACGGGGTCGCAGTCCCGAACCTGAGGAGCTTCAGGACGCAGACGCCGCTCTTCCAGTACACGCTCCCGCCAGACAATCTCTATGGATTGCCGGCCGGGACGACGGCGACCGCGGCGATCGCCGATGGGATGTTCGTGATGTTGAAGCCGCTCCATCCCGGAGTGCATACCGTGGCGATTCACATCGAGAGCGAGGCTCTTGGTGGGGTAACCGACGAGATCTACAACCTGACGATCACAAAGTGACACCAGAAGTCGCGCTTACGGCCACGGGCCAGGCGCCGACCAGTCCCCGTCCGAGCTCAGGCCAGACAGCGAGACGCGAGAGACAGGGCCTCCTCTTCGGGTAGCTCTTGGCCCTCAGTCCAGGCTTCCTCGAAGGCCGCGTCGTCAAGTTCGGTGCGCAACTTCGCAACTGTGCGCTCGTAGTCGGCCGGATCCCAGCGGGGCACTTCCATCTCCGCGAGCAGCCGCTCCGATGCGCCGAGCAGCCGGACCGCGTCGGCCGGCCGATTGGGGCTCGCCGCAGCGACTTCCTGCAGGAGCTCCGGAAACACCGCTCGATGACCGAGCTCCTCGTGCAGCGAAAGGGCCTGACGGAGGTGCGCGGATGCGCCGGCCAGGTCTCCGGTGCGACGCGCGGATTCTCCCGCCATGAGCACGGCCGCGGACAGCCTCGCCGGCATGCGTGGCTCCTCGAGTAACTTGATCTCCTCCTCAAAGAGCTCACGGGCGCGCTGGAAGTCGCCGGCCAAGAACTCGACACTGCCGCGGTTTCCGAGCGCGTGCCCGATTCCCCACGTCGTCCCCAGTTTTCGTCGTAGCTGGATCGCTTCGTCGCTCAGTCGTCGCGCCTCGTCGAAATCACCCTCTAATGCGTGCATTTCCGCCATGTCGGCGAGGGTCGCCGCAACGTAGTCCTCGTGACCGTGCTCTCGAAACTGCCCGACGAGGTCTCGCTTGAGCTGAAGCGCCAGGCCGGCGTCGCCGAACATTCGGAGCAGCTCGCTCGCAGCGAGCAGGCCGAACGTGCGCTCGACCGGTGGTGCGTTCGGCGCCTCTGCCACCGCCCACCGGGCCCACTGAAGACCCTCCCTCACGAGCCCTCGCGTCACCCAGAAGAACCAGAGGCCCCACACGATCCTCATGCCCCGTCGCGCGTCTCCGCGGTCAGAAAGCCGTTGGAGCGCACTGCGGATGTTGTCGACCTCAGCCGTCAGCCGAGCTGTGGCCTCGGCGTCACCGTCTCTCATCGGCTCCTTCAGCCGGTAGGCCTGGTCTGCGTACCACTCGGCGTGCCTGCGTGCGACCGCCTCGCCCGCATCGAGCTCCTGCAACCGCTCGGCCGCGAACTCGCGGATCGTCTCGAGCATCCAGTAGCGCGCCGTGCCTCCCACGCCCTCCCGCCGGCGTAGGAGGCTCTTGTCAAGGAGCGACTGGAGGGTGTCCTCCTCGGCGTCGCAGATCTCCTCCGCCGCCTCGTAGTCGCAGCCGCCCGCGAAGACCGACAACCGGGCGAAGAGGCGCTTCTCCTGCGGGTGGAGCAGGTCGTACGACCACTCGATCGTCGCTCGAAGGGTGCGCTGGC
>Ga0105249_10005485_pt1 | contig 10958 bp, 10 predicted proteins | sample KBSS44metaG_FD_81522 | JGI IMG/M metagenome (GOLD analysis project Ga0105249, IMG submission 81522) | Switchgrass rhizosphere microbial communities from Kellogg Biological Station, Michigan, USA - KBS S4-4 metaG | ecosystem: Host-associated > Plants > Roots > Rhizosphere > Soil | place...
CAGGTGGCAATGCCTCATCGGCCTGATGATGGTCGATGACGATGATCTCCGCGCCTGCCTTGTTGGCGGCGGCGATCGCCGCCTCGCCGGTCGTGCCGCAGTCCACGGTCAGAATGAGGGTCGCGCCCTCATCCGCGAGCTGGGTGAGCGCCGTGGGCGACGGGCCGTAGCCTTCGGTGAGGCGGTCGGGAATATAGGCCGAGGCTTCGCGTCCGTGGGTCCGCAGATAACGCTGGACCAGAGCCACGGATGAGGCGCCGTCGACATCGTAGTCGCCGAACACCGCGATCTTCTCGCCGCTCACGATCGCTTTGGCGAAACGCTCCGCGGCCTTGCCCATGTCTTGCAGAGCGTGAGGGTCGGGCAGCAGATTGCGAAGCGAGGGATCGAGGAATTGGGTGATGCTGGTTGTGTCGGCGCCACGCGAGGCGAGCACGCGGCCGAGCAGTTCGGGGAGGCCGTGGCTCTGCGCGATCGCGGTCGCGATCATGGCGCGGGAAGCATCGAGACGCTCCGTCCAGCGGAAGCCGCGCGCCGAGCGTTCTACGCCGAGAAAGGACGGAACTTCGTCCTCCGCCGGGAACATTCGTAACGAAGCTGTCACGCCAATACCTCCACGCTCACCTGGAGGCCTATCTTAAGCTGATTCGGAAGGCCCTTGCGGCGGCTGTCCCCGCTATCCCGTCAAGCGAATTTGCTCAAATCGCGGTGCTCAGTGTGGATCCAGCGCGTGGTCCGCGGCTGGCTTCGCATCGTCACAGTATGGGTCGAGATCATATCGTTGCTGAAACGAACACCTTCGAGCAGCGAGCCGTCGGTGATGCCGGTCGCGGCAAATTTCACGTCACCGGAGACCATGTCTGAAATCGAATATTTGCGCTCGAAATCCTCGATGCCGGCGGCTTTGGCCCGCTCGCGCTGTTCCTCGTTGGTAGCCATAAAGCGACCTTGCATCTGCCCGCCAATGCAGCAGAGCGCGGCTGCGGCGAGGATGCCCTCCGGTGCGCCGCCGACACCCATATAGACGTCGATGCCGGTATCTTGCGGCTCCGTGGTGTGGATGACGCCCGCAATGTCACCGTCGCCGATCAGGCGAATGGCGGCGCCGGCTTTGCGTACCGCTTCGATCAACCTGCCATGGCGCGGCCGGTCGAGGATGCAGGCGGTGATCTCGCTGATTTTCACGCCTTTGGCTTTGGCAAGTCGCTCTAGATTTTCCTTAGGACTCGCATCGAGATCGACGAGCCCCTGTTCAAAGCCCGGACCGATCGCGATCTTGTCCATATAGATGTCCGGGACTTTCAAGAAACTGCCTGGCTCGGCGATGGCGATCACGGCCAGCGCATTCGGCAGCGCCTTGGCGCAGAGCGTGGAGCCCTCGATCGGATCGACGGCAAGCTCGACCTCGGCGCCGCCGGTACCGATGGTCTCGCCAATATAGAGATGCGGGATCTCACCCTCTTCACCTTCACCGACCACTACGGTGCCGGCAAAAGGGAGCTGCGCCAGCTCTCGATACATGGCAAGCGCGGCAGCTTCGTCCGCTGCCGCCTCATTGCCGCGTCCGCGAAGCTTGGCTGCGGCAACAGCCGCGGCTTCCGTGATCCTCACAATATCGAACGCCGGAATGAGTGCGGGCGCGGCTCTCGACGAAGCCTTGGACATGCTGCCTCCTCCGACTACACGCGCCAGTCTAGCTTCTGCTTATCACAGTTTTTCGATGCGGATCATCTGCGGGGTTGCATCGACGTGGCCGTCACGCTCGATTGCCGCCAAAGCCTTGCGGATGGCCGCTTCCGTGGTGCGATGGGTGATCATGACCACGGCGGCGGGCGTGCTCGCGTCCTGGCGCTTCAGCCCGGGGAGGCCCGTGCCGGGGCGCCGCTGCACAATGCTCTCGAGCGAGATGCCATGCTCGGCCATGCGGGTGGCGATGGCGGCAAACGCGCCGGTGCGGTCATAGACCGACAGCCGGATGTAGTAGCCGCCTTCGTGAGCGGCGATCTGCGCCTTCTTGTACGGCTTCAAGTCTTTGGCCTTGATGGCGAAGGGCGGTACGATGTGACCGCGCGCGATATCAATCAGGTCGGATACGACCGATGACGCGGTCGGACCGGCGCCAGCGCCTGGGCCGATCAGCATGATATCGCCGACAAAGTCTCCGTCGATAGCCACGCAATTGGAGACGCCGTCCACTTCGGCGATCGCAGTATGCTTCGGCACCATGGTCGGATGCACGCGCTGCTCGATGCCGCTTTCGGTGCGGACGCCAACGCCCAGGAGCTTGATGCGGTAACCGAGATCGTCCGCTGCCTCGATGTCGGCAGGTGTGATGGTCTCGATGCCTTCGATATAGATCGACTCGAAGCTCGGCTCGGTACCGAATGCGAGACTCGTCAGAAGCGCCAGTTTGTGCGCCGTGTCGAAGCCGCCAATATCGAAGGTGGGATCCGCCTCGGCATAACCTTGGCTTTGCGCTTCCTTCAGCACATCGTCGAAGCTCCGACCCTCCTGCAACATCTTGGTCAGGATGTAATTGCAAGTGCCGTTGAGGATGCCATAGACGCGGGCGATGTCATTGCCGAGTAGGCTCTCGCGCATCACCTTCACCACGGGGATGCCGCCGGCGACCGCGGCCTCGAAGTTCAGCGCCACGCCATGTTTCTCGGCAAGAGCGGCAAGACGCGGGCCGTGATGGGCAAGCAGCGCCTTATTGGCGGTGACAACATGCTTGCCGGCTTTGAGTGCGGCCTCGACGGCCTCCTTGGCGACGCCCTCCTCGCCGCCGATCAGCTCGACGAAGACGTCGATCTCCGGATCTTGCGCCAGGGTGACAGGATCGGCGACAAAGCGAATTCCGGATATATCGGCGTCACGGCGCTTCTTATGGCGCGCGGAGACCGCAACAACTTCCAAATTCCGCCCGGCACGCGCGGTAAGCTCGTCCCCGCGAGCGGCCAGGAGGCGCAGAGTCCCGCCTCCGACCGTCCCAAGCCCGGCTAGTCCGAGTTTCAGAGAATCCGTCATGGGATGAGATCAGAGCGTCCTATTCGCCTTGGACGCAAGGGGTATGACGTTATGCAGGTCCCTCTCCGCCTCAGAGAGGAATTTGCGGATATTGCGCGCCGCCTGGCGGATGCGCTGCTCGTTCTCGACCAGCGCGATACGCACAAAGCCCTCGCCGTACTCGCCGAAGCCGACGCCGGGCGATACGGCAACACCCGCGTGCTCCAGCAACAGCTTGGAGAAATCGAGCGAACCCAGATGCGAGAACACCTCTGGGATCGGCGCCCAGGCGAACATCGTGGCAGGCGGCGACGGGATCGGCCAACCTGCCCGGGTTAGCGAATCCACGACGCAGTCGCGCCTGCGGCGATAAATCTGCCTGATCTCGTCGACGCAGTGTTGCGGGCCGTTCAGCGCCGCAGCGCAAGCGACTTGGATCGGGGTGAAGGCGCCATAATCGAGATAGGACTTCACTCGTATTAGCGCGCCGATCAGCCGCTCATTGCCCACGGCAAAGCCCATGCGCCAGCCTGGCATGGCGTAGGTCTTGGAGAGCGTGGTGAACTCGACCGCGATATCCATGGCGCCGGGTACTTCCAGGATCGACGGCGGCGGCGGGCCCTCGAAATAAATCTCGGCATAAGCGAGATCGGACAGCACGATCAGTTCGTGCTTTCGCGCAAACGCCACGACCTCGCGGTAGAAATCGAGGTCGGCGACGACAGCGGTGGGGTTCGCGGGGTAGTTCAGCACGAGCGCGGACGGCTTCGGCACCGAATGCTTCACCGCCTTGTCGAGCGAGGTCATGAAGGCCGAATCGGTACGTGCCGGAAGATGTCGGATGACGCCGCCAGACATGATGAAGCCGAATTCGTGGATCGGATAAGTCGGGTTCGGCACCAGGATGACGTCGCCAGGCGCGGTGATGGCTTGCGCCATATTGGCGAAGCCTTCCTTGGAGCCGAGCGTGGCGACGACCTGTGTATCTGGATTGAGTTTCACGTTGAAGCGGCGGGCGTAATAGGCCGCTTGGGCCTTCCGCAAACCTTGGATGCCGCGCGACGCGGAATAACGGTTGGTGCGCGGATCGCGCAAGGTCTCGATCAGTTTTTGAGTGATGTGCTCGGGCGTCGGCATGTCGGGATTGCCCATGCCGAAATCGATGATGTCGTCGCCGCGCGCACGCGCTTGGGCCTTGAGCTTGTTGACTTGCTCGAAGACGTAAGGCGGAAGCCTCTTGATGCGGTGGAATTCAGTCACGCCAATAACGCCCTAATAGCTTATGGATCCCTCGCCCAAGACGCCGAGTTGAACCATGGAAACCGTCCTTGGGGCCAGCAGCCGCCGACCGCTCTGCAATGATTAGTTTGTGCTTGGAGTAGTTCCGGTCGCAGCCTGACCTTCGGCCGCGCCATCCTCGGTCTTCTTGGCTTGAGCGTTCTGCAGCTCGGAGATCGCTTCTTTCTGCTGCGTCCTGGTCAGGGTCTTGTCGTAGGGCTTCATCAGTTCGCTGAAGCGCTGATTAGAATCCGCCGTGGCAGACGTCTCCGCGCAGCCCACGAGCGGCAGGACAGTAAGGACCGTTAAGGTCAACGCGGTTAGTCTTAGCAGCATGCGCAAAATCGAGCCGAACGCCAATTTTCGTTTTTCCCACAGGCGATTGGCATTGCTCCCCGAGTGCTATATTGCATAGCACAATGAAATGCCCAAAGATAGATCGGGTTGTTGGCCCGATCCTCGATCTAGCATCGAGGGTCGAGGTTAACTGGGGGTAAAATAAGGCGAAATAGCCATGCAGAAGTTGAATGAAGAAAGCGGGGATAGTTCAGAGAAGAGCGAGGAGCCTCGGCAGTTCGATGTCCTAGCGCGGAACATGGTCCGGCTCTTCGACGAGGGCGCCAAGGCCCTCGGGGCGCTCGCCGAACGCAGCCAAAACGGCTCAGGTCCCTACAGCATGGCCGCGGAGGCCGGCGAGGCCGCCAAGTCGTTAGGGGAAATTGCCCGCCATTTGGTCAAAGACCCAGGGAAGCTCGCAACCGCGCAAGGTGAACTCTACAAAGGTTACGCGGAGCTTTGGGGCCGCTCGGTCCGCCGCTTTCTCGGCGAAGAGGTGAAGCCGGTGATCGAGCCCGAACCTGGCGATAACCGCTTCAAAGATCCGGACTGGTCGAACACGCAATATTTCGATTTCTGCAAGCAAGCCTATCTTCTGACCTCGCGTTGGGCGGAGGATGTCGCCCGCACGACCGAGGGCGTGGACGACAAGACCCGCGCCCGCGCCATGTTCTATCTGGAGCAGCTGCTGGCCGCGCTCTCACCGTCGAACTTCGCGCTAACCAATCCCGAAGTGATGCGCGCCACGATCGCGAGCAATGCCGAGAATCTCGTCCAGGGCATGGCGCATCTGGTCAAGGATCTGGAACAGTCGAAAGATCTGCTGCGCATCAGCCAGACCGATCTTTCCGCCTTTGAGGTGGGACGCAATCTCGCCGTGACGCCGGGCAAGGTCGTGTTTCAGAACGACATCATCCAGCTCATTCAATATTCGCCGTCAACGGCTGAGGTCTATGAGCGGCCACTCCTGATCGTGCCGCCATGGATCAACAAATATTACATCCTCGATCTGGTGCCGGAGAAATCCTTTGTGAAGGCGGCCGTGGACCAAGGCTTCACCGTGTTCATGGTGTCGTGGGTCAACCCCGATGCGCGGCTCTCTCAAAAGACATTCGAAGACTATATGCACGAAGGCATTCTTGCCGCGACCGATGCGGTGATCAAACAGACGGGGCAACCCTGGATCAATGCGCTCGGCTATTGCGTCGGCGGTACGCTGCTCGCCTCAACACTCGCCTATATGGCCGCAACAGACGACCACAGGATCGCCTCGGCGAGCTTCCTTGCCGCACAGGTCGATTTCAGCAAGGCCGGCGATCTTCTGGTCTTTATTGACGACGCCCAGTTGAAGTCGCTCGAGGAGATGATGGCCGAGCAAGGCTATCTCGACGGCTCGCGCATGGCTGCGGTGTTCAACATGCTTCGCCCACGCGACCTGATCTGGCCCTATGTCGTGAACAATTATCTGCTCGGCAAGAAACCGTTCCCGTTCGATCTCTTGTTCTGGAATTCGGATTCGACGCGGCTGCCGGGCGCCAATCACGCGTTCTATTTGCGCGAATTCTATCATCTGAATCGGTTGGCCAAAGGCGAGATGACGCTTGGCGGGATCAAGCTCGACCTCGCCAAGGTCACCGTTCCGATCTACGAGCTCGCGACTAAGGAAGACCATATCGCGCCGGCAGAATCGGTCTTCCTGGGATCGAAATTGTTCGGGGGCCCGGTCCGCTTCGTGATGGCGGGCTCCGGCCATATCGCCGGCGTAGTCAATCCTCCAGCAAGAAAGAAATACCAGTTCTGGTCAGCTTCTCCGGCGCCCTCTCTGCAAGAGTGGCTCGCGAACGCCAAGGAAGAGGCCGGGTCCTGGTGGCCGGATTGGGCAGCGTGGCTCGCAACGCTGTCCGGCTCCAAGGTCCCTGCCCGCGATCCATCATCCGGGCCGTTGAAAGCAATCGAGGACGCCCCGGGATCGTTCGTCCGCAGCCACGATTAGCAGAGTCCCATGGCGCTCGACGGGCTGACGCTTCGGGCTGTTCGCCGTCAGCGCGATGCTTTTGTGCTACGCCTTCGAAGACAAGAGCCCGTGGTTCATCCTCGCTTTTGCCGGAGCCTGCGCTCTTGGCTCGATCTATGGGTTCTTCCAGGGCGCATGGCCCTTCGGGGTGATCGAAGCGATCTGGGCTGCGGTCGCGTTCCGACGCTGGTGGCAGCGAGCCGTATGAATCGGCTGCTTAAGGAAACAGCGGCAATTGCTCGAGCCCGAGCGTCTCGTCGAAGCCATACATCACATTGAAATTCTGCAAAGCTTGGCCGGCGGAGCCCTTTACCAGATTGTCGATCGCCGAAATGACGATAACGCGGCCGGGAATGCGGTCGGCGAAGACGCCGATATGGCATTCGTTCGAACCGCGCACATGTTGCGTGGCCGGCACGACGCCGTCCTCGACGACACGGACGAACCGGCTCTTAGCATAAGCCTTGGCGAGTGCCGCGCGAACCTCGTTCGCGGTCGTCTTGCCCGCAAGCCTGACATAGCAGGTGCAGAGCTCGCCGCGCGACATCGGCACGAGATGTGGGGTGAAGTTGACGGCGACCGGCGCCTTTGCCGCGAAGGCCAGCTCCTGCTCGATCTCCGGCACATGACGGTGACTGCCGATGCCGTAGGGAGACACCCCTTCGCCCGCTTCCGAGAAGAGAATATTCTGCTTCAGCGTGCGTCCGGCTCCGGAGACCCCGGACTTGGCATCGATGATGATGTCGTCGATGGAGATCAGCTTCTGCTTCACGAGCGGCAGAAGCGCGAGCAACACGGCAGTCGGATAGCAGCCTGGGCAGGCAACGAGCCGTGCTCCTTTGAGCTTCTCTCCATTATGCTCCGTCAGCCCGTAGACGGCTTCCTTCGCGAGCTCCGGCGCCCCGTGCTTGCCGCTATACCATTCGGCGTAAGTCTCGAGATCGTTGAGGCGGAAATCCGCCGACATGTCGATAATTTTGATCCGCCGAGGCAGCTTGGCGATTTCTTGATGCGCGGTGCCGTGAGGCAGCCCGCAAAAGACGAGGTCGATCGTGCTCCAATCCACCTCGTCAGAGGTAACGAGGTTCGGCAGATTGAGACTCGCAAGATGGGGAAACACCTGCCCGAGCGGCTGGCCCGCATGGCCTTTGGCAATCAGCGTAGTGATCTTGATATTGGGATGCCTCGCGGCAAGCCTGATCATATCGCCGCCGGTATAGCCCGAGGCGCCAAGAACGGCCGTTCTGATGATTTGTTTCGTCATGGTCTTCACTGCCACACGCCGTCATACCGGCGAAAGCCGGTATCCAGCGAATAAATAAATAAAGCGCTCACAAGAGGAGACTCGGCGGTTCTTGCGCTGGATTCCGGCTTTCGCCGGAATGACGGAGACTAGCGCTTGGAGAACTGGAAGCTCTTTCTGGCCTTGGCGCGGCCGTACTTCTTGCGCTCAACGGTTCGCGCGTCGCGGGTCAGGAAGCCGCCCTTCTTCAAGACGGAACGAAGCTCCGGTTCGAAGCGGGTCAACGCCAGTGCAAGACCGTGACGCACCGCGCCGCCCTGGCCCGATAGGCAGCCGCCTCTCACCGTGCAAACCACGTCGAACTGGCCCTCGCGCTTCGAGCTCACCAGAGGCTGCTTCACGATCATCTGCAGAACCGGACGCGCGAAATAGGCGACGTGGTCCTTGCCGTTGACGGTGATCTTACCGGGGCCCTGCTTCACCCAAACACGGGCGACGGCGTCTTTGCGCTTGCCGGTCGCATAGGAGCGTCCTTGGGCGTCGACCTTCTTCTCGTAAACGCGGACGGGTTGAGCCACGCTCACGCTCTCGCCGCTTGCTGCGCCAAGATCCTCGAGCGACCTGATCTCAGTGTTCGACATTAGGCGCTCCTCGCATTCTTGGTATTCAGCGCGGCGACATCGAGCTTCGTCGGCTCCTGCGCCTCATGGGGATGTTCCGGCCCGGCATAGACGCGAAGATTGCGCATCTGCTGACGACCGAGCGGCCCGCGCGGAACCATGCGCTCGACTGCCTTCTGTAAGATGCGCTCAGGGTGCTTGCCGTCGAGAATCTTCTCGGCGCTGCGGTCCTTGATGCCACCTGGATAGCCGGTATGCCAGTGATAGAGCTTGTCGGCGCGCTTATTGCCGGTGAACACGACTTTGGCGGCGTTGATGACGACGATATTGTCACCGCAATCCATATGGGGCGTGTAGGTCGGCTTATGCTTGCCGCGGAGCCGCATGGCGATCAACGAAGCAAGTCGGCCGACGACGAGGCCTGCGGCGTCGATCAGCACCCAGGACTTTTCGATCTCGCTGGCTTTGGCGGAATAGGTCTTCATGGCTCGTATCCGGTGAAAAGATCGGCGCTTTTAGCCGCCGTTCGATAGAACGTCAAGCGCATAGCAAAAACTCGTTGAATATCTGACTGTTATGAATGTGGTATTTTATTACCACACACTATCCATCAGAAGGACAAGGTCGCGCAATTTGACAATTTCGCGTAGTTCAATAGCGATCAGTGATTCAAGCGGCGGCGAACTCATGACGGCAATGGAAGCAAAGAATGTGGCGGAGACGTCCCTGGTCTTGCGGGAGGATCGCGGGGCTGTCTCCGTGGTCACGCTCAACAGGCCTGAGGCACGGAACCCGCTCTCGTTGGAGCTGATCGAGAAGCTGCATGGCACCATCACCATGCTCGGCAGCATTGAGCCCATTCGCGCCATCGTTATCACCGGCGTCGGCACAGCGTTCTCATCGGGACATGATCTGAAAGAGCTCACCTCGCACCGGAACGATTCCGATCGCGGGCGCGAGTTCTATGCCAGGACCATGACCGCCTGCTCGGATCTCATGCTTGCGATCGTGCGTTCGCCGAAACCCGTCATCGCCGCGGTCAACGGCATCGCCACGGCGGCGGGCTGCCAGCTCGTCGCCAGTTGCGATCTCGCGGTGGCAAGCCAGGACGCGCGTTTTGCAACGCCAGGAGTGAATATTGGCCTGTTCTGTTCGACACCCATGGTCGCGCTCAGTCGCAATCTCTCACGGAAGGCGGCGATGGAAATGCTGCTGCTTGGCGAGCTTGTCGGTGCGGTCGAAGCGAAAGAGCTCGGCCTGGTGAATGTCGTGGTCGAGCCCGCCCAGGTCGTGAATGAGGCCGTGGAGCTTGGCCGCAGGATTGCGGAGAAACCGAAACGCACCCTCAGGATCGGCAAGGAGGCGTTCTACCGGCAACTCGAGATGCCGCTTGAGGAGGCCTATCGTTATGCCGCCGGGGTCATGGTCGAGAACATGCTCGAGGAAGAGGCCAAGGAGGGCATTGGCGCCTTCCTGGACAAGAGACGTCCGAATTGGCCAGATTGACGTTCGGCAGTTTTGCCCTGAATTAGCCTAGTTTCTCCGCCTCCTATCCTCTATAGAGTCCGCGCGCCTGGCAGCCTGCTTTTGTTCACTTTTGGCGCTTGTTGCCCAATCGCGGGTTTGACTATGCACCACCTATTCTCGGAGCCCTGGAGTTCACAACTATGATGAAGCACCTCGTCCTGTTGACCATGATTGCCGTTTTTGGCGTGCCGACTTTGGCCGCCGCCGCCGACCCTGCAAAACCTGGCGCCGTCTGCAAGGAAGATCGGAAGAAATTCTGCAAAGACCTTAAGACGACTGGCGGAAAGCCGCGCGACTGCCTTTTGCAGCACAAGGACGAATTGAGCGACGCCTGTAAGGCACTCTTCGATAAGCCGGCAAAGAAAGGCAAGGGCAAGAAGCCCAAGGACGGAGCCGCAGCTCCGGCTGACGGTACCAAACCCGCAGAGGGCACTGCACCTGCCGAGGGTGCCGCTCCTGCTGCTCCAACCGAGGGCGCCGCACCGGCCTCTCCGACCGAGAGCGCTCCGCAGGCCGAACCCGAAGTTCCAGGCGAGCAGAAGTAACGCTTCGATGCCGCGCCGGATAACCAACCGGCGCGGCATCATTTTGCCAATTGGCCCCCGCGTTCATTGCGCGACACAGAATTATTGGCTAATCGCGCCAGCGGGATGAACCACGACAGCTATACCGACGCCTATATCGCGGACATTCTTTCGAGCTGCCGCACCATGGCCATGGTGGGTGCCAGCCCCAATGTCTCGCGTCCAAGCTATTTCGCTATGAAATATTTGATGGGGAAAGGGTTCAGCGTCATTCCCGTGAACCCCGGCCAGGCAGGCAATGAAATTCTTGGCCAGACTATTTATGCGACCCTGACCGACGTCCCGGGGCCGGTCGATATCGTCGACATCTTTCGCAACTCGGAAGCCGCGCTTCCAATCACACGCGAGGC